>Ga0209013_10000003_pt1 | contig 166463 bp, 142 predicted proteins | sample Cruoilmetagenom2_FD_187291 | JGI IMG/M metagenome (GOLD analysis project Ga0209013, IMG submission 187291) | Oil polluted marine microbial communities from Coal Oil Point, Santa Barbara, California, USA - Sample 2 (SPAdes) (version 2) | ecosystem: Environmental > Aquatic > Marine > Oil seeps ... | reverse complement strand
TATTTGCAGCCGCTAAAAAGGTCTTGGTACCTTAGCTCAGTTGGTAGAGCAAAGGACTGAAAATCCTTGTGTCCGCAGTTCGATTCTGCGAGGTACCACTTCTAATTTTAAAAACCTATTGTATAGCAATAGGTTTTTTTGTTATTTCTTTAAAATTTTGATTCTTAAATATCATATCCACTGTCCTTATGCATTTTAAAATTTAAGATCTAAAAATTTAATCTTCATTTTGTCAAAAATTAATTGTGGTTTCTAACTAATTTATTCGAGAATATTTAGTAACTTAAAGGGCTATTTTCTAATTAAGAATTCAATTCTATGCAACCTGCATTAGAATTGAATATGACGAAAAGGGTTCTTCTATTATCTCTTAAATGGTTAAAGTATGGAAGCAAAGATTTTACTTATTGAAGAGGATGCTATTTTAAGGAAAAATACAGCGGAAATTTTAGGATTGGCAAACTATGATGTTATTACTGCCGAAAACGGTAAGTTGGGCATTGAAAGAGCAATTAAATTAAAACCAGACCTTGTAGTTAGTGATATCCCAATGTCTGGAATGGACGGGTATGGTGTATTGCAGATTATGAGGAAAAACAGAGATCTACGAAATACCCCCTTTATTTTTATGTCGGCAAAAACCGAACACAGCGAAATAAGAAAAGGCATGGACTTAGGAGCTAGTGATTATATAACAATACCTTTTGACAAGTCTGAATTACTTAGTGCCGTTGAGGCACGATTAAAATTAGGAGAAATATCGAACAACTTAATTGATAATAATAGCGCTTTAAAAGATAAGGTTAATGTAGAGCTTGAAAGTTTAGACAAATTATTTGTTCATAAGGAAAAATTCGACTACAAGAAAGGATCAACTATATATTGTGAAGGTAACAGTAGTAATCATATATTTTATTTAATTAGTGGGGAAATTAAGACTTATAAGAATAATGAGTATGGCAAAGAATTAATTACGAGGATATACAAAAGCAAAAGTCTGTTTGGTATCACGTCGCTTATTAAGAATAAGCCATATGGTGAAAATGCTTCGGCTATAGAAGATACCACTTTAATGAAGATTACAAAAAAGGAATTTTTGAAAAAGTTGAAGGAAAACCCCAGGTTATCAATTAATATAATCGATTTACTTGTTGATAAATTAGAAAAATTAAAAACGCACTTAATTTATTTGGCTTACGACTCAGTAAGAAAAAAGACAGCCGAAATATTATATGAATTATATATGGAAAAAGGATCTGAAATTATTAAAATATCACGAAAGAATTTGGCAAATTTGATAGGTATTGCTAAAGAGTCGTTGATTAGAACCTTAACTGAACTGAAAGAAGAAAAAATTATTAAAACAAAAAGGAAATCAATAAAAATAATTGACCCTAAAAAATTAAAATTGATCAAGTAATTACGTTGATCAAAATCATCATTTTTATTGATTATTGTCAGTTTAATCTTAATTTATATGAAGTATCTTATGGTATTAAATAAATATCATTATGAAAAATATTCTACTTCCAACCGATTTTTCTAAGAATTCTTTAAATGCAATGCATTACGCAGTGGCACTGTTTAAGGATACACCATGTAAATTTTATTTATTGAATGTTTTTAGAATTCCCTATGTCACAAATGAAGTATTGATGGAAAATAACGCTAAACTATTGATGCAGATCGAACAAGATCAATTTGATACCTCCCAAAAAAGGATGAAGGATGTTTTAAAAGAGTTAAAATTGAAATCAAAAACTGATCATAAATTCCAATTGTTAAGTGATTATAATTTATTCATTAACTCGGTTAAAAATTTTGTAGAAGACAAAAAGATTGATTTAATTGTAATGGGAACCAAAGGTGCTACCGGAGCTAAAGAAATATTCATGGGGTCTAATACCGGAGATGTAATAATGAAAACGGATTGCAACTTATTGGCTGTTCCGGAAAACGCAGTTTTTAAAGCGCCAAAAGAAGTCACTTTTCCAACGGATTTTAGAATACCCTATAAAAAAGAAGATCTGACACCACTGATTGAAATTGCCAAAATGTACCAATCCAGTATTAGAGTTTTACTTTTTAGTGACAAAGGAAATATTGATGAAGAACAAAAATTCAATAAAAAGTTGTTGAAAAATTATATTGGTAAGATTAACCATACTTTTCATACTTTAGGCAATACAGATTTTGAGGTTGGATTGAACTGTTTTACACAAAGCAGAGGAAATATTGATATGATCGCGATAATTGCAAAACACTATAACTTTTTCCAACGTTTGTTTTTCAAACCTAGAGTTGAAGAATTGAGCTTTCATACCAAAATACCATTGTTAGTACTTCATAGAAACAAATAAAATCATTATGGATATTTCAATTTTTTTAGCAAAGTTTTGGGGTTGGTATTTTATAACATTTTTTATTTTATTAATTGTTAACCCAAAACGCATTAAGCAACTTTTTGAGTATACCAAAGATGAAAAATTTATGATTACAACGTCGTTTCTGGCCATAATATTGGGTTTGTTGAATATACTTGCACATAATTTATGGGTAGGGGATTGGAGAATTATAATTACTTTAATTGGATGGCTTACCTTCATTAAGGGTATTACACGATTTGCTTTTCCTAATATTTCTATGAAGTGGATTGAGAAAATTGATTTTAAATGGTTCCAGTTTTTACTTATTTTATTGTTTATAGTTGGTGTTGCCTTGTTAAATCAAGCGTATAGTTGGGTGCTTTTTTAAATGAAATGACATTATTGATTACAATCAGTAATTCGAATGATGAAGGTCATTGTTTTTTATTAAACGGCATAATATCTTTGTTTAATTAAATTAAGAGATTAATAGTCAGTTCCTAAATTCTATGAAAAAAATAGGTTGAATTGATGAGAATGAATTCAACTAATTTGGAGTGAAGATATTTTTTATAGATATCATAAAATTCCCTAAGAATGAAATCATGTAAGAAGGGGTTTTAGGAGTATAAAAAATATAGACACCTGAAGAGGAGAGGGGAGCATATGCTCCCCTCTCTTTTTGTGCTATAATCAATGATGAGAATCAATAATATTATTGATTCTCATCATTGATTATAAGCTAATTGAATTTTAAATTTATAGGGTATAATCAAAATTGCAAATATCATGACATTAGTAAAATTTAAAAAACCACATCGCTTACCCTGGTACGATAACATGTTTACAGATCTATTGAGTACAGATAGATTATTGACCAATGACTTTTTTATGGAAAACAAATGGATTCCTGCAATGAACATCAAAGAAAATGACGAAAATTTTGAAATTGAAGTTGCTGCTCCAGGATTCAACAAAGAAGAATTTGAAATCGTTTACGAAAACGGTACAATTCGTATTTCTGTTGAACATAAAGAAGAAAAAGAAGAAAAAGAGGAGACTTTCACAAAAAGAGAGTTTAACTATCAATCTTTTACACGTTCCTTCACTTTACCTGAAAATGTAAATGAGGATGAAAAAATAGAAGCAACATATAGTCATGGAATTTTAAAACTAGTTTTAGCCAAACTAAAAGAAAGCGAAATCCATCACAAAAGAATTATTGAAGTTTCTTGACCAGAACATTAACCAAACATGTATTAAATCTTCAATTACCCCCTCTATGTTTTTAACCAAAAGGGTGCAATTGCACCCTTTTTTTACACACGATCTTCAGATTGATAGTAATCAATTATTTGATTGATTACTATCATTGTTTATTTTTCATATGAATAGTAAATTTAAAATATTAAAGAATTATAAATTTAAAACCAAGATGTCATGAAAAAAATCTTATTAGGTTTATTAGTTTTGGGATTAACCACTCAATTTTATGCTCAGGTAGTGGATGTTCAGATATTACCTGAAGTAGAGATACGTGCTATGAATTATAAATATTTGAACAGTATTGATAATAAATCGGCTGATTTGGATATTAGGAAGCTAGAGCAAAAAGTAGCGAATTATGATTTGCAAAGTGCTGATTTTTATGTAGAGGATTATGATCTGTATAAAGTTACTTTTTATATTCCTGATGGAATTATACTTGCTGCTTACAATAGTGAAGGTGTAGTTTTGTATACCATCGAGAAGTTTAAAAACACAAAACTACCCAATCCGGTAATTAAATCTGTGAATAAGAAATTCCCAGGGTGGACTATTACTAAAGATGTTTACAAGTTGTCTTACACCGAAGAATATGGGGCAAAAAAGTCATATAAAATGACATTAGACAACGGAGTTAAGAAGCTTAGGGTAAAAACAGATGAAAACGGTACGTTTATTTAAGAATTAATTGATATATCTTAACTTTTGAACTACGGAGTTATTCCTTCTAGTTTAGACTAAATGAAAATTCTATGAGAACAACAACAGAATTTAACAAAGAGAAAAATAAGAAAAGATTATTTAAATCCCGGAGAGAAATATTGGACTGGATTAATGAATTGGAATTCATACGGGATGAAAGAATATTTCTAGAACATTTATTAGGTTCTCATTTTTTAGATTTAAGCACCCCAAAGTTATATGAACCTACAAAAAAATTAATCGAAGAATTAAAGAAAATTGAAAATAGGGGAAATGAATTATTGGTAACAATCAAAATTCATAAAAAACACATCGCTGCTTTGATAGAAAGTGTTCAATTCACGGAAAAATTAGAATTTATAAATGAACATAATAAAATTAAAAAAGAATTTGAAAATTATGTGATCAATTTTAAAAACATCAAAAAGAACATATTTGATATGATTAAAGAAATAATGAAAAAAGACAAACAAAAGTTCTTAATTAGAAATCAATAATAATTAAATTAATTCGTCCCTTAAAATCAATTTGATAAAAAAGAGGTTATCTGTTATGAGGTAGCCTCTTTTTTAAGAGAGAATTATTCTTTGAAGACAAATTTATTTTTCCTCAAGCCTTAAAATATAGGAGGTTAATGGATCAATTTTTAGTTTCACGGAGCCATGGCCATCTTCTACAATCAATTCAAAAGACATTTGATCGTACAATTGATCTTTTAGTTGATATTTTCCATCTGGGATATTCCATTCTTGAACAATGGTTTCAGGTAACTTTAATTCAAACTCAAACACTTCTTCCGAATCAAAATTAGAAATTATGATTAGTCTTTCAATATCCGACCATCTCACGAATGAAAATACTTTATGATTGTAATTTTCAGTATTTGTTCTGTTATACTTATGTATTTCCTGATACTTTCCCATTAAGGCAGTACTTCCAATTGTAAAATTGAGCAATCGTTTGTAAAAATCACGTAGTTCTTTTTCATCATTAGATAATTGCCCTCCATCAAATTGTTTATCATTCATCCAACGTTGATGATGCGGTACACCAATATAGTCGTATATAGATGTTCTGGTTGGGGTACCATGACCTGCATTTTCAGCTCCGGGCTCTCCAACCTCCTGCCCGAAATAAATTAAGGTTGGGGCTGAACTTATTGTGGTTGAAACCACCATAGCAGGTTTCCCTTTTGCTGCCGATCCTGCAAAATCAGGACTGGCAATTCGTTGTTCATCATGATTTTCTAGAAAGTGAATCATATTATGCTCAATATCAGCCAATTCTTCCTGGATCTGAGGAAGGTTATCGGTTAATCCATAACCCTGCATGATGTGTTTTATCGTATCATATAAAGCAACTTTATCGTATAAATAGTCCATCTTTCCCAAGTGAAGATAATCGCGATATAAAGTTGGATTATAAACTTCTGCCAAAAGAAATGTATCGGGGTATTTCATTTTGATGGCTGAATTCATAAAGCTCCAAAATTCTACTGGCACCATTTCGGCCATATCAAAACGAAGCCCATCTACACCTTTATCCATCCAATAAAAGGCTATATCCTTAAATTTTTTCCAGGAGTCAGGAATTTCTTTACTCTCCCAAAAGGCAACATGCTCCTCGTAACTTTTATTATCAAACCCTTCTGTTAGTTCCTCAAAATCTTTTGTACCATCGGGGCGAACACCATAATTAATTTTTACAGTTTCATACCAATCATCAGCATCAGGCTGTGTTAATCGCGAACCATTACCCGTCCATTTCGCAGGGATTTCGTCAAATTTCCCATCGGCTAATGGATGTTTATTACCACCTAAAGGTTTATAGCCATTTTTCCAGGCAGGAACTTTGAAATCTTCCCCAACAATATAATAGAAGTTATTATCTCTGTTATAAACTTCGGTTTTGATGTCATTAAGGCCAAAATCAAAAACTCCCTCGGGATTACTGTTCCCTTCATAATTTCGAGCGATATGATTAGGAACAATGTCGATTACGACTTTCAAACCCACTTGATGAGTACGCTTGATAAGTTGTTCAAATTCTTCCAAACGCTTTGCAGGATCAACCGCAAGATCCGGATCTACATTATAATAGTCCTTCACCGCATAGGGAGAACCTGCACGACCTTTTACTATATCCGGATCATCATTAGAGATACCATATTCAGTATAGTCTGTTATTGTTGCGTGATGTAAAACTCCTGTGTACCAAATATGAGTTACCCCCAGATCCTTAATTTCTTTAAGTGCTGTATCTGTGAAATCATTAAATTTGCCTACACCATTTTCTTCAATGGTTCCCCACGGTTTATTGGTTGTATTTTCATTACCAAATAACCGTGTAAATACTTGATATATTACTTTCTTGTGTTCTGTCATGCTGTTTTTATCCTGATCAATAGTAAGGGGTTCTACTTTTTTATTTGTACAATTCGTAAAAACGAAAAAGATTAAAATAGAAGTGATGGTTTTGTTCATAATTTTATTTCAATTCTAGTAAAACAATATTAAATTCTGTTAATATAACAGCTTTACCATCTTTAACTACTGCTGTATTATTAGAATATTTATCAAGTAACACATCTCCATTATTAAAGATGGAAGAAACAAGAATTTCTTTTTCCCCTTTTGGTAAATCTAGTCCGACGATCACTGCATCAGAAATATTTTCTCGTTGTAATATTCTCGAAAATGTATAAGGGGATGTAGATATCATTTGATGGGTTCCAGCTCCAATGGCAGGGTGATCTCTTCTAAATTTTCCTAGTTTTTGCCAATGCTCTAGTATGGCATTGGAAGGGCCATCTTTAGATATAAAATCCCAATCCATAACGGAACGCAAGGTAGCGTCTCCATTTGTTCCTTCCACAATTAGAGTTCGTGCCACCTCGTCACCGTAATATACTTGGGATGTTCCTGGTGAAAGCAACAATTTTGTAGCCGATTCAAATGGTCTTTTTCTTTCCATGTCAAATGGATAACTATCGTCATGTGAACTAACATAATTTAGAATTTCTTTTCCTTTCAAATCTCCATGCAAGGCAATTGAATATCTTGAAAAGATCTCTTCATAGCTTTCGTTGGCATTTCCCTTAAATTCGAAATTGATCATACTGTTAAACCCATTGGCATAATAATCAACTTTTTTATCTCCAAAATCGAATTTGGTACCGTTTTTAATAATTTCATAACCATACACTTCTCCAACCAGATAAAATGAATTATCATCTAAGACTTTCTCAGGATTATTCTTCTTCCATAAATTAAAGGAATATTCGCACTCTTTTTTAAACTCCATCCAAACCGATTCTTCAATATGTCTTACGGTATCTGCTCGATAACCGTCAATGCCATAATCCTTAATGTAATCTGTTAACCATTTTATAATATAAAAACGAGGAGCTTTCGGATAGCCGGTTCTTTCAAAAAATTCTTCTAGTTCTTTCATTTCCTGTTCATATCTACCTTCACTTTTCCACTTTTCTACCAAATAAGTTGGTAGTTCTACCTCCTCATTACTTTCCGTTAGTATATCAGGCAGGTTTTCAACCAGTGTACAAGTTATTGCAGTTTCGTAGGACTCATAAGTACATTTAGGACTCGTTCTCACCCAATCATCCGGCCAAACAGCATCAATGGGTGTAACTGGCCCTGTATGATTAATTACGGCGTCCATTACAATTCTAATTCCATTTTTATGAGCAGTTACTACTAATTCCTTCAAATCTTCAGGAGTACCAAAATTTGGGTCCAAGGCAGTCCAATCTTTCGTCCAATAGCCATGAAACCCATAGGTAACACCTGTTCCCTCATCAGTACTTCCATGAATTTGTTCCACCAAAGGTGTCATCCAAATGGCGTTGATTCCTAAATCAGTAAAATAGCCCGCATTAATTTTTTGAGTAATTCCTTTTATATCTCCTCCTTTGAACCCCCTTAAGACAGCCGTTTCATCAGTACGTCCGAAATTCAAATCATTGGTAGTGTCGGCATTGTTAAATCTATCGGTTAACAAAAAATAAAGGTTTGCACCTTCCCAAATAAAAGGGTTTTCTTTTGATGGATTAATTATAGCAATATCATTTGTTTGAACTTCTTTACAAGCAAAATGTGTTAAGAAAATAATAGAAATTGTAATGATTATTTTAGTTTTCATTTTATTGTTTTTATTGAATATTTAATAAATTTTAATCGAATAGCCATAAAATGGCTTCCTCAAAATTCTCTCTCCAAAGTTTTTCATTGTGTTCACCACCGGGAACTACTTTTGATATGATGTTTTTTTGAGTGAAACCTTGAGATTTCATAAGTGTGATCATATTATTCAAATTGTCAATCATGGATGGGCTTTCTTTATCACCTGCCAAAAAGTACATTTTCATATTTTCAAGATCACGAGGTTTTAATGCAAATTCAAAACTGTTAACAGCAAACCCAAAGGCTGGTGAAAAAAGGCCAACTAACCCAAAGACCTCCGGGTACTTCAAGGCGCCGTAATGTGAAATTAATCCACCCAAGGAACTACCCATTATTGCTGTATTTTGTCTATCGAATAAGGTTTTATAATTATTATCCACATAGGGTTTTAGTGTTTCTACAATAAAATCCAGATAGGCATCTCCTTCGCCACCACCCTTGTATCTGTCATTTTGCCATGGGGAGTATTCGTCCATCCTTTTTGAACCACCATTATCAATTCCAACAACAATAAGTCCAATGTTTTTTTCTTTATATAGCTTGTTCAAAGTTTCATCCACCTGCCATTCTCCATTATATGAAGTGGCCTCGTCAAATAAATTCTGTGCATCATGCATATAGATAACAGGATAAGATTTTTTTAATCTGTCATAATCCGGAGGTAGGTAGATCCATATTCTTCTGGTTCTATTCAATTGAGGTATTTTGAACTCCTCCGAGATAATCGAAACATTCTTTAAAGCAGTTGATTTTTTAGAGACAATACTGGTCCAACTTGCAATTTTGATTAATACGGTATCTTTTGTCTCACCAAAAACATAGGTCCTGTTTTCAATGTTATTCCCTTCAATACCAGTTTCTACAGTTTCCCATGAACCTTTTGTAAATTTGAAATTTATTTTGCCCGTCTGTTTCGGTAAGGTGATAGCATAATTCTTTTTATTTTGTAAAAGTTTATATTTTTCTTGTCCACCGGTCCAAGTCTCAAAATCTCCAGAAATAAAAATGGATGTATTTTCTGATATGTATTCAGGGAGAGTTTCCACTATAAATGTTACTTGTGAATACAAGATTTTAATTGTAAAAACAAAAATTAGAAACAGGTTATATTTTATCATTTGTTGCTATTTGTTTTTCTCGCAGAAAAATTAAAATTAGCCTTATCTAATGTAAATTTTTCAATAACATTCAATGGGTTTGGCAATAGAGAGTGATGTAGAACTAGTGAAGTTCTAAGACCATCGATTTTTTACCCTCGATCATCAGCTTTTCCTTTAGGTTAATTTCCTTTTTAGAAAGTATATCATTTCCCAGAGTATAATTTCTAATTCCTTCTTCAAATCTCGATAATTCAATAGTTTGTGATTCCGGACTATTATTAATGATTACCATAACACTTTCAATTTCATCTGTTCTAAAATAAACATATACATTATTTTCAGGTACAAATTGTATAGTCTTTCCTTTATGAATTACTTCCTTGTCCTTTCTCCATGTCAACAGGTTTTTAGTGAAGGAATGATAATTTTCCTGGGTTTTGGTTCTTCCTTTTTGAAGAAAAGCATTTTGAGGATCCCCTTGCCAGCCACCGGGAAAATCCCTGCGAATATCTCCATCTCCGTACAAACTTTTATTCCCCAACATACCAATTTCATCACCGTAATAAAGTTGGGGCATCCCTCGGATCGTTAATATCAGGGTCATCACTAACTTATATTTATCGATATCGCTTTGGTATATTTCATTAATTCTATTGGTATCGTGATTCCCTGCAAAAACTAAAATATTATCAATATTTGGGTAGAGGAAATCATTTGTAAAATTTTCATAGACTTTAATAATTCCTGCATCCCATGTGGAATTATCGCTATTAAAAACGCCTGTAATCTCATCATACAAGGTAAAATCCATCACGCTTGGTAAATGCGAATTGAAATTTTGAATGGCTCCAATTTTACTATCTTTTTGCCAATAGGCCATTTGAACTTGATCGTGCATCCAAACTTCACCAACAATATTGAAATTAGGAAATTCGTCCGTTATTGCTTTTGTCCATTTTGCAATTCCTGCTTTGTCATTGTAGGAATAAGTATCCACACGTAAACCATCCAATCCGGCAAATTCTATCCACCAAATAGCATTTTGTATGAGATAATTTAACAACAGAGGATTTCTTTGATTCATGTCGGGCATCGTAGTATCGAACCAACCATCCATACAACCTTTTGCATCAAATTCAGAAGCATTGCTATCGAACTGTGTTGTCATTCGGTAGTTACTTCTTCTAAATCCTTCCGGCCATTGGTTTATAAAATCATTACTTGGAAGATCTTTGATCATCCAATGTTTACTTCCCCAGTGGTTAGTCACATAATCCATAATAAGTTTCATATCACGTTTATGCATTTCATCTGCCAAGCGCTTGTAATCCTCATTACTTCCATACCTTGGATCTATTTTATAGTAATCACTTTGTGCATAAGTATGATAAGAATAACTAGGTTCATTATCTTCTAATAATGGAGTACTCCACAATGCGGTTACACCTAAGTCGTCTAAGTAATCCAAATGATCAATAGCACCTTGTAGATCCCCACCGTGACGACCACTTTTATCCGCCCTATTCGCTTTTTCTATTACATCCTTATGAGAATCGTTATTTGGATTTCCATTAGCGAAACGATCCGGCATAATTAAATATATTACATCTGAACTATCAAAGCTACTGCGGTTAGCTGAATTTTTTTCCCGCTGTTTCAATTCATACGATTGAACAAATTTTTTCTTTCCATTTTTCTTTAAAATAAATTCAATTTTCCTGGCTCCTGAAACCTTAGATAAATCTAGGTTTAAAAACAAATAATTTGGATTTTCGGTTGTCGTGATACTGTCCAAAATCACTTCTTTATCAGAAATAGACACAGTGTATTCTGCAATATTCACCCCATATAGCAACAATTGTAAATTGGTGTTTTTCATACCAATCCACCAAAAGGGTGGTTCTACTTTTTGAATCCCTGGCTCATCAACCAAATCTTGGGCAAAAATTAAATAGGAATGGAAAAGTATTACTAGGATTAAAGCTTTTTTCATTTTTTGAATATTAATCAGATTAAAACTAAAAATTTTGTTATTTGATAAACAGATTTACACAAAGCAATACAAGACCTTATGAAAATCTATATCAATTTTAATTCAGATTCTTAAAACTTCTAAAATCGTTTTTGATTTTAGAGGATTATACCACAACTAATTCTTCCGAGTTTACAATAACTCTTTTACCATTTACAACAATCTCGACCGGAGTTTCTGATTCATTAGAAAATTTAGAACCTTCGTGGTCTTTAAATACTTTAATAGTACTTCCTCTAAAATTAATTTTAAAAGAATAGGATTTCCACTCTTTCGGTATTTGAGGATGGAAAGATAATTCTCCATCAAAATTTCTCATACCACCAAAGCCTTGAACAATAGCCAGCCAGGTACCTGCCATACTCGTTATATGTAGACCTTCATGAACTTCATGATTATAGTCGTCCAGATCCAAACGAGCGGTTCTTAAATACATTTCATAAGCTTTGTCAATTCTATTAATTTTGGATGCCAGGATAGAATGAACACAAGGCGACAAAGAAGATTCATGAACAGTGAGCGGCTCATAAAAATCGAAGTGATTTTTAATTAACTCTTCATCAAAGTGATCTTCAAAAAAGTAAATTCCCTGTAAAACATCCGCTTGTTTGATATATGGAGATCGCAAGATTCTGTCCCATGACCATTTTTGATTGATTGGTCGTTGAGATCTGTCGAGATCAGATACAGGAATTAATTCTTTATCTAAAAATCCGTCTTGTTGCAAAAACAGTTTATTCTTTTTATCGGAAGGAAAATACATAGCAGAGGCAACTTTTTTCATATCTTCAATTTCTTCCTCAGATAGATCGGTTTTTGATATTATCCGTTGATAGTCTGCTTCAAAATTTTCTTTTAAATTGTCTAGATTATCCAGGGTATATTCAATACACCATTTTGCTAAATAGTTTGTATACCAATTATTGTTAACATTGTTTTCGTATTCGTTAGGTCCTGTAACTCCTAATATTACATACTTATTTTTGTCAATTGAAAATGTAGACCGTTGTTGCCAAAACTTAGCGATCGCTATCATTACCTCCATACCATATTGTGGGATGTAATTATAATCGCCGGAATAATTTACATAGTTATATATTGCATAGACCATGGACCCATTTCGGTGGATTTCCTCAAAAGTAATTTCCCATTCATTATGGCATTCTTCACCATTCATAGTAACCATCGGATATAGAGCAGCACCATTTGTAAAACCTAATTTTTCAGCATTTTCAATTGCTTTGTCCAGATGATTATATCGATAAAGCAATAAATTCTTTGCTGCGTTTTTATCTTTTGTAGACATATAAAAAGGAATGCAATAAGCCTCTGTATCCCAATAAGTACTTCCGCCGTATTTTTCTCCTGTAAATCCCTTAGGACCAATGTTTAGTTTAGAATCTTTTCCGAGGTAAGTTTGATTTAATTGAAAAATATTAAAGCGTATTGCCTGTTGTGCCTTTAGGTCGCCTTCGATTACAATATCTGCTGTCTCCCAGATACTAGCCCAAGAATTTTGCTGCTTCTCAATTAGGTTCTCAAAGCCAATAATAACGGCTTTTTGAAGATTTTTTTCCGAAACAAAAATCAATTCCTCTTTTGGATGATTCATGGACTGCGCGTAACCACCATACTTATAGATGGTAAAAACGTCTCCTTTCTTAACCGTTGTTTTGTACTTGAATGAAATGCTCTTTTCTTTGATCTCTGTTTCATAGGGAAGTTCGACCTCAAATTCGTTTAATTCAAATTCAAGTTTCATTCCAGTACACACATGAAATTCAGTTTTTTTAGTTTTAGATAGGATATATGCTTCATTTTGCCCTTCCTCTATTTGAAGAATTTCCCAGAAAAATTCGTCGTAATTAGAATCTTCGTTTATAATTCCAGCATCTATATAAGGATTAAATTCAATTTCTCCTGAGAAATTCAAGGGTGTGACACTGTATTTTATCGCACCGATCTCATTGATATCTAAACTTAAAAAACGAGTGGAATGCACTTTAATTTTATCATTATTTGGCAATTCAGCTATAAAGGAACGTGTTAAAACACCATCCTTCATATTTAATCTTCTTTCAAAATCTAAAACCTTGCATACGTTCAGATCTAAAGGTCTACCATTGATTTTTACATTTATTCCAATCCAATTAGGAGCGTTCAATACTTTTGCGAAATATTCAGGATATCCGTTTTTCCACCAACCAACTCTTGTTTTATCTGGATAATAGATTCCTCCTATATAACTCCCCTGGAAACTTTCTCCAGTATAATTTTCTTCAAAATTGGCCCGTTGCCCCATAGCTCCGTTTCCAATACTGAAAATACTTTCAGAAGTGCGAATATTTTCTTTATGAAATCCCTTTTCAACAATGGACCATTCATCAGGGATAATATAATCTTGATTCATAATTTCAATTTTTTAGTTAGTCGAACCTGCTTTAAGCAGGTAGGCCTGTCTGACCAAAACTAATCAGGTCGGCAATTTCCGCTCCTCGTACTCGATGTAGCCATAAAGACTACCAGATATCAGCGAAATTTTGGTTTAGTACTTTTTATCTATTAATTCTTTAACAAACTCTACTGTGAGTTCACTAGTGTTGTTTAGAACAAACCTAGCGTCATTTAATATTTTTTTGTCTCCTATCCCTATACTGATCATATTTGCATTGTTTGCAGCTTGTATTCCAGCTTGTGCGTCTTCAATGACTATACAATCATGAGGGTCTTTGTTTAATTTTTTGGCAGCAATAAGAAAAACTTCTGGGTCTGGTTTGGCTGAACTTACATCGTTACCATCTACCACGGCGTCAAAAAGTTCATATAAGCCTAATATCCTTAATATTAATCTGGCATTTTTACTTGCCGAACCTAATGAAAATGGTATTTCGTTTTCCTTTAAATACTGTAATATGTTTTTAATCCCCGGGAGAATTTCTTTCTGCCCCATCTTTGCTATATAGCCCAGATATTGCTCATTTTTCTCTTTTAACAATTTCTCTTTGTGCTCATTATTAAGTTGAATTTTACCAATATTGAGTAATATTTCTAAAGAGGCCACCCTGCTAACTCCTTTTAGGTCTTCGTTTTGTTCTTCAGTAAAATCAAACCCCAATTCATTAGCTAACTCTTTCCAGGCTAAATAGTGGAATTTTGCGGTATCCACGATTACCCCATCCAAATCAAATATGAAGGCTTTTTTTGTCATTCTTCACTAGTTATAATTTCATCATCAACATCTTTAACTTTTGATACCAGCATCGCTGCAATTAAAAACGATACACCACTAGTTACTAAAGCAAAGATAGGGTCTCCTCCATAGAAGTACATAACCACCATCCCTCCAATAAGAGCGTTTATTATTTGTGGTATTACTATGAAGAAATTAAAGATACCCATGTAAACTCCCATTTTTCTTGGTGGAATAGAACCGGCTAGAATAGCATAGGGCATGGCCAAAATACTTGCCCAGGCAATACCAATTCCTAACATGGAAAGAATTAACCAATTTTCATTCGGGGCAAAATAAATGGAAATCAATCCTATACCACCGATGACAAGAGAAAAAGCATGTGTTCTTTTACGTCCTAATTTCTTAGCAATTGCCGGTAAGAAAAATGCATAGATAGCAGACATCGCATTATAAATACCAAATAAAATTCCAACCCAATCACCTGCATTTTGATAATCACTACTATGTGTATCTTCTAAAGACAAACCGTATATGTGATGCGCAATAGCCGGTGTGGTAAATACCCACATACCAAAAAGCCCAAACCACGAGAAAAACTGTACCCAACTTAGTTGTTTCATTGTTGTGGGCATATTTTTAAAGTCGGTAAAAATGTTTAAAAGACTGGATTCTTCTACATTTTCATCAGGTTCAAAATTATTTATTAATGCCATCTCCTCAGGAGAGTATTCCTTTGTTGTAAATACCGTAATTAAGATACTAATAATTAGCACTATGGCACCAATAATAAAAGAAAGCATTAAGCTGAATGGCACTTTTCCAGGTTCTGCCGTATTTGCAATTCCAAACCAATTCGTTAATACATAGGGTAGCCAGGAGCCAATAACAGCACCTATTCCAATTAAAATTGTTTGAACACTAAAGCCTAAGGTTCTTTGATCACTCGGTAAGACGTCTGCTACCAACGCCCTGAAAGGCTCCATAGCAATATTAAAAGAAGCGTCCATGATCATTAACATACCAGCACCTACCCATAGAGCAGGCATAAAGGCGGTAAACATATCTGCATTGGGCATAAATACTAATCCAATGGAGGCTAAGACTGCCCCGGTTAAAAAAAACGGGCGCCTTCGTCCAAGTTTTGTCCAGGTTTTATCGCTGTAATGACCCACTATCGGTTGGACGATCAATCCGGTTAAAGGTGCAACTATCCAAAACCAAGATAATTCATGAATATCAGCACCAAAAATTTGTAATACCCTACTGGCATTTGCATTTTGGAGGGCAAAACCCATTTGAATTCCTAGAAATCCAAAACTGAGATTCCAAATTTCCCAGAAACTAAGCCGTCTTTTTTCCATGATGTTAAATTATTTTGTTTTACTCCATAAAAAGAAGTAAAAAATGAAAATAAAAAATTTCAGAAGTAGGAGTAACCTCCACGATCTGTAAAAAAAATAAAAATATCTCGATAGATAAGAAGAAAATTTCTTATCAATTTTTGTGAAGTTTAAAAAAATAGCAAGTGTGAAATAATTACTAAATCTGTGACAAATATATATATTTTATTTAAAAATACTATCAATTTGTTTTTTTCGTTGATTCTCTAATTACTATATCAGTACTAATAATATTTGTTTGGTATTGATAATCAGTATCTTGTTGATTGAGTTCATCTAATAAAATTTCCATAGATTTTTCACCCATTGTAAAACCATGTTGGGCAACAGTAGTTAATTGAGGAGATGAAAACTGGGAGATCAGACCGTCTGTAAATCCCATTATAGCTATTTCATTTGGAACATTTAGTCCGTTGTTTTTTGCCAATTTAACTGCCGTCGCAGCATAAATTTCATTAACGGCAAAAATTCCATCAGGACAATTACTTTTTACAAATATTTCTCTGATCTGATCTTCTATATTATTATCTTCATTTACCTTGATAATTAAACTTTCATCGACTAACATATTATTATCTGTCAGAGCTTTGACATAACCCTCCAATCTGATATTACCAACCGTAACATGATTAGGGGTTGTTAATATCGCAATCTTTTTGCAGCCAATATCTATTAAATGCTGTGCTGCGATATATCCTCCTCCAAAATCGTCAACCAATACTTTATTACATTTGATCTCATCAATTTTTCTATCAAACAACACCAGGGGAATCCCGTTATTTATCAACTCCTTAAAATGAGTATAATCTCCCTTTTCCTCTGTTTGTTTGGCTACAGACACAATAATCCCATCAACAACGCCACTGGCCAGCATATCCATATTAAGAACTTCTTTTTCATAGGATTCATTGGATAAACAAATCATTACATTATAACCTTTTTCATTTGCAATGTGTTCAATTCCACTAATAACTTTCGAAAAAAAGTGATGTACAATTTGAGGAATTATTACACCAATCGTTTTAGTTTTTTGATTACGAAGGTTTAGTGCTAAGCTATTTGGTTTATAATGATAGTATTTAGCGAAAGCTTGAATTCTTTCTTTTACCTCTTCGCTAATTTCATGGCTATCTTTTAGTGCTTTAGAAACAGTAGAAATAGATACATCAAATTCTTTTGCTATTTTTTTTAGTGTAATCTTAGCCTTCATTGTTAAAAATTTTATGGCCGGGGGAATTTTAAGTCCTAAAGATAGTACATTTTACATTATTTAAAATTGCGAAATAAAAAATAATAGACCTGTAAATTCATTAATATTCAATAGAGAGTTAAATAATTGAATATTACGCAAACGTTTGCGCTAAAAAAGTTATTAACACGAAACCGTTTTCGTGTTTTTTTAGTTTGTTTATCATAGTGTTAAGCTTATGTTAATTTATACATTCGTTCGGTGAAATATAAAGAAATAGCAAGTTTTTATTTAAAATTAATCTTCAAAATTAAATTTATTTTATGAAACAAATAAGACAATTAGTCCTTGGGATTTTATTTCTTATTCCTCTCGTAATGTCTGCACAGGATATTATTAAGGGTAAGGTAATAGATGCCACAGGAATGGAACTACCCGGAGTTAGTGTTGTAGTTAAAGGCACTGATAAAGGAACTGCCACAGATTTTGATGGCAAATTTGAATTGAGCATCGATGATGCTAATGCAATTATAACATTTTCTTTCATTGGTTATGAACAACAAGAAGTTGCTGCTTCCGCAGAAATGAATATTGTCATGGAAGAATCGTCCGAGAGTTTGGATGAGGTTATTATAATTGGGTATGGGCAAACTACCAAGAAAGACGCTACCGGATCTGTTGAAAAGGTAAGTGTTGAAGAATTTAATGGTGGTGCTATTCTATCACCAGAACAATTAATTGCCGGTAAAACAGCAGGTGTAAATGTAATTCCAGCAAGTGGAAAACCTGGTAGTACCGGTACAATTAAAATTAGAGGAGGTAACTCTTCTTTGAGCGCTAATAATAATCCTTTAGTGGTTATTGATGGTGTACCGATGGATCAAGAAGATGATAATGCTCCCGGATTAAGTACTGTTAATCCAAATGATATTGAAAGCTTTGTTATTTTAAAAGATGCATCAGCGACAGCAATTTATGGATCACGGGCGTCTGCCGGAGTAATTTTGATTACAACAAAAACAGGGCATAGAAATGCACCTCTTAGAGCTGAATTCAATAGTTATCTATCAGTTGGAAATCGTGAAAATCAAGTTGATGTGCTTAACGCAGAACAATTTGCAGCTGCTGTTCAAAGCACTGGAATTGATAGTGCGATTTCTCTATTAGGAAGTGATAATACCAACTGGCAGGATGAAATATACAGAACGGCATATGGAACAGATAATAATTTAACTCTGACGCAAGGATTTGAAAATTCATCATTTCGGGCTTCTCTTGGATATACATATCAAGAGGGACTTGTAAAAACAGATGATTTTAAGAGAAAAAGTGGTTCATTGAACTATAGACATAGACTGTTCGATGATACTTTTAAAATTGATTTTAATATTAGAGGTACGGTATCTGAAAATAATAATGCGGATGATGGTGCCAGAGGAAATGCTCTTACAATGGACCCTACACAACCCGTTTATAGTGGATCTACTTTGTATGGTGGCTATTGGGAATGGTTGGATGCCGATGGGACACCCAATGCGCAATCTCCAAATAACCCGGTAGGAGTATTGAATCAAAATAATAGTTTTGGATCTACGGAAAGATATATAGGAAATTTAAAATTGGATTATGATTTTCCGCTTGAAGGTTTAAAAGCTAATTTGAATCTTGGATTTGATTATGGGGAGACAAATGGTTATTGGGATGTGCCAGCTACTTCTGCAAGTGGATTTGATGAGAAAGGTACATCAGGAACCTGGAATAATTTGAGAAGAAGTACTCTAGCTGATTTTTATGTAAATTATGTTCATGAATTTGAACAACCTCATAAAATTGATATAATGTTAGGTACTTCATATCAGGATTTTTACAGAGAAAATCAAACTTACCAGATCTCAGGACTTGGTGCTGTTAGAGAAACTGAATTCGCTACAACAAATAGTTTACTTTCTTATTTTACTAGGTTAAATTATGCCTATGATAACCGTTATTTAGTGACTTTCACCTATAGACGAGATGGTTCTTCCAGATTCTCTCCGGAAAATCGTTGGGGTAATTTCTTCTCGGGTGCGGTTGCCTGGTCTATCGCAGATGAAGAATTTTTAAGAGATTCACAAACAATATCTACATTAAAGTTAAGAATTGGATATGGGGAAACAGGTCAACAGGAAATAGGTAGTGACTTTGGTTATTTGCCAGTTTATACACCGGGCCAAAATAATGTTCGATATCAATTTGGAAATCGGTTCATTAATACTTTAAGACCTGAAGGTTACGATTCTGAAATTAAATGGGAAGAATCAGCTACTTCGAATATTGGTATTGATTATGGATTTCTTAACGATAGAATTACAGGGTCTTTAGAATATTATATTCGTAAAACAACCGATGTTTTGAGTACAGTTTCACCACCTGCCGGATCTAATCTTTCCAATAGTCTATTCACAAATATTGGAGATCTGGAAAACAGTGGTATTGAATTTTCTGTAAATGCAGACATATTTCAAAAGGAGAATTTTGTATGGAACGTGAATTTTAACGCAACCTATTTACAAAACAAGATCACAAAGTTAAATGCTGTAGAAGATCCGGAATCACCTGGTCTTGCTGTGGGAGGAATTCGTGGAGGTGTTGGAAATAACATTCAAACGCAACAAGTTGGACAAGCCCAATTCTCTTATTTAGTGTATAAACAAGTTTATGATAGTGATGGTAATCCTTTACAAGGTGTTTATGAGGATCTGAATGGTGATGGGCAATGGACAGATTTAGATAAGCGCATTTATAAGAATCCAAATCCTGATTATTTGTTAGGCTTATCTTCTTATATGAATTATAAAAATTGGGATTTAAATTTTGTATTACGTGCAAGTTTAGGTAACTATACTTATAATAATATAGCCTCATCAGAAGGGAATTCTACTTCTTTACATTTTAACGGTACTAATAGAAACATTCATGATTCATATTTAGACACCGGTTTTGGGGAAGTACAGTTATGGTCTGATTATTATATTCAAGACGCATCCTTCCTAAAAATGGACAATGCAGTTCTGGGATATAATTTTAATGAACTTAAGGATGGAGAGGTTATTTTAAGAATATATACTTCGGTACAAAATGCCTTTACAGTAACAGATTATGAAGGATTAGATCCTGAAATTAGCGGTGGTATAGATAATAATTTTTATCCAAGACCAAGAACTTTCTTGTTAGGATTTAACATTAACTTTTAAAAATAACAGACAGATGAAAATGTTAAATAATAAAATAAAATTTAGTTTAGGCATTATCACTTTAGTGCTTACACTTATGGTTAGTTCATGCGAGGACGTATTGGATAAAGAACCTATTACTGAACTAACTTCGGAGCAGGCTTTTGAAAACGAGGAGTCTTACGAACAATTTATGGCTAAGATCTATGGAGGACTTGCCATTAACGGACAGGATCTAGATGATGCAGATATTCAAGGAATTGATGGTCACTTTTCAAACTATGTACGATTGTATTATAATTTACAAGAACTATCTACCGATGAGGCTATTATTGCCTGGAATGATGGAACTATTCACGATCTGCACAATCAGGTTTGGACACCGGCAAATGAGTTCATAGCAGCAATGTACTATAGAATTTATTTTCAAATAGGGTTGGTAAATCAATTCTTACGAGAAACAACAGAGGATAAATTGAATAGTAGAGGAGTTGATGATGCTCTTAAGGCTAAAATAGCAGAATTTAGGGCCGAAGCTCGATTCATGAGAGCATTGAGCTATTGGCATGGTATTGATTTCTTTGGAGCTATTCCATTTGTTACAGAAGAAGATGTTGTTGGAAACTTCTTTCCAGAACAAAAATCAAGAACGGAAGTATTCAATTTTATAGAATCTGAGCTTAAGGAAATTGAACCACAGCTAAAAGCACCCCGTGGAAATGAGCTGGGTAGAGCCGACAAAGGAGCAGCATGGATGTTGCTTGCTAAACTATATATTAATGCTGAGGTATATACTAATACGGATAGATATGCAGATGCCATGACCTATATTAATAATGTGATTGGCGGAGGATATTCTCTAGGACCTGAGTACAATTATTTGTTCCTGGCGGATAACGAAAGTAACGGATCTCAAAATGAAACTATTTTTTCTGTTCGTTTTGACGGAATCAATATTACAGGCTGGGGTGGAACTACCTATATTACACACGCGGCAGTTGGCGGAACTATGGATCCAAATATTTTTGGGATCGATGGCGGCTGGGGTGGTTTACGAACCACGAGTACTTTTGTTGAGAAATTTGGAGCTGACGTAGACGCTTTAAATTCAGGTTTAGGTAACCAATCAGACTGGGGCTTAGTTGGAAGTGCAACAATCAATAGCTGGGATGGACCAGATATGGAAATGTATGAAACTTCAACTGATAATTATGCTCTTTATGCCGATTTGGTCGCCGGTGAAATTAAATTTAGATTCAATGAAGACTGGGGTGTTAATTATGGAGATGATGGTCTTGATGGAACATTAGATGCTGGTGGTGCTAATATACCTGTTGCAGAAGATGGTGTATATTTTATCACTATGGACCTTGGATCATTGACCTATACTATTTCTCCGTTTTCGGGAGATAAAAGAGAAATGTTCCATACGGATGGACAAAGTTTAGAAATTGAAAATCCTTTTGATTTTTCTCAGGGATATGCAATTACCAAATGGCGAAATGTTGATGTGAATGGTAATAGAGGTGTTGATGGATCCGGAACATTTTGTGATATTGATTTTCCCGTTTTCAGATTGGCAGATGCTTATTTAATGTATGCTGAAGTATTCCTAAGAGGTGGCGGCGGAGATGCCGGTACAGCTGTAGGATATATCAATATGATAAGAGAGAGATCTTATGGTAATACAGGTGGAAATATTAATCCTGGTGCCTTGACCGAGGAATTTATCCTGGCAGAGAGATCCAGAGAATTGTACTGGGAAAGCCATAGAAGAACAGATCTGATTAGATTTAATCAGTTTTCTGAGAACGGTGTTTGGCCGTGGAAAGGTGGAATTATACAAGGGCAAACTACATCAGACATAAGAGATCTTTACCCGATCCCTGCGGCTGATATCATTGCTAATCCTAATTTGACCCAAAACGCCGGTTATTAATTTTAAAAAGATGAAAATTATGAAAATATTTATAAATAAAATATTGATCTTACTTACAGTTTCCCTCTTTTTGGGTTCTTGTCAGGATGCAGAAGATCTGGCAGTTTTAAATCCGACTGCGTCAACGGTTATTGAGCAAATTCTACCGGAGGATGTTGTACTTGAAGAATCTGCAGTGGGGAGCCCTGCAATGACAATTTCATGGACAAAACCTGAATTTGGATTTGCTGCGGCCTATCATTATCAATTATTGATTGATTTTGCCGGTGGTGACTTTAGCGCACCACAAATCGTTTCAGTAGGTACAGCTATTGAAAAGATTTTTGAAACAGAGGAGTTAAACAAACTACTTTTGAATTTAGGTGTTGAGCCAGATAACCCAACACAATTGATTGCACAGGTCAGAGCGATCTTGTCTTCAACAGAAAGTATTGATTCTCAGTCAAGTCCATTTACGGCAACTGCTTATTCTGCAGTTCTTGATCTATCCTCACCATGGGGATTGGTTGGAAGTGCTGCACCTAATGGATGGGATGGACCAGATGTACCCTTCTATAAATCTACTGAAGCTGCCAATACATTCGTTGCTTATACAACGCTTGCAGACGGTGAATGGAAAATTAGAAAAGATAATTCATGGGATATAAACTTCGGATCAGATGCCAACGATGGTACTTTACAGCCGAGTGGAGCTAATATTCCTGTTGATGCGGGAATATATAAAGTTACCTTTAATGAGGCGGCTCTTACCTATTCTATTGAACCATACGGATGGGGCTTAGTGGGAAGTGCAACTGCCAATGGTTGGGATGGTCCTGATATGCCTTTGACCTATGATCCTTTCTCAGATACCTGGAGAGCTGTTGTTCAATTGGTTGAGGGAGAAATGAAAGTTCGTAAGGATAATTCCTGGACGCTCAATTACGGGGATACCGGTCTTGATGGAACTTTAGATCAGGACGGTGATAACATTCCTGTTGCTGCTGGTTATTATCAGATAATAGTTGATTTTAATGATCTTACCTACAGTCTTGAGCTAACTGAAGTATATGGAGTTGTAGGTTCCGGATATAACGATTGGGGAGCCACACCAGATTTCCCGTTTACACCGGACTATAGTATGGAAGGAATTTATCACGCAATGAATGTACCTCTTTTAGATGGGGAAATTAAATTTAGAGTTAACAATGACTGGGGTATAAATTATGGCGATACCGGTCTTGATGGAACTCTGGATCAAGATGGAGATAATATTCCTAGTGTAGCCGGGACATATGATATCGAATTAGATTTTACTAATCCGGAAGATCCTAAATATACGATTACGGCTAAGTAATTTATTAATATTAAAAAGGCTGTTGTAAAAGACAGCCTTTTTTTGACCACCAATTTCCCTTCTTTAGAGGGGATTGGGCGTGTCAAATTTTATTTAGAAAGACCAATAATTATTAAATTTTATTCTATGAAGCAAAAATTACTTTTTTTATTCTTCATCTTACCCTTTATGATATATGCACAGGTAACTACTAGCCCGGCTGTCCCTACTGCAAATGACCAAATTACGGTTACTTTAGTTACTACAGGCACTGGATTGCAAGGATATACAGGTGACGTATACGCTCATACAGGGGTGACCGTTGATGGTATTCAGTGGTCCAATGTTTTTGGAGCTTGGGGAGACAATAGTACAAGCCCTAAACTCACAAAAATTAATACCACTACGTATCAGCTTGTAATTGCACCAGATGTTTTTACCTATTATGGTGTTACTGCTGGAAAGACTATATCTGAACTCAATTTTGTTTTTCGTTCTTCTGATGCAACTAAACAAACTAGTCCTGATATATTCGTACAGCTTTTTGAGGCAGGGCTAAATGTTGTTTTGACCAACCCTGCAAATAATAATGAAGTATATAGTTTAAACCAAAGTGTTACCTTATCCGCAGAGTCTTCGTTGAGTGCTGATCTCGAACTGTTTGTTGATAACGTTTCTCAAGCAACAGTGATTGGAAGTACAACAATTACGTCTGCTTATACGTTCACAACAACTGGAAATCATGTTGTTAAAGTGGACGCCGATAAAGGATCGGATACTGCCACTGATGAAAAAACAGTATATGTTAAAACAGCGACACAAAATTCACCTTTACCAAATGGCGTAAAAAATGGTTTTAACAATAATGGTAATGGCACAGTAACATTCGTGCTCACAGTACCAAATAAGACTGATGTTTTTCTTTTAGGAGAATTCAACGATTTTAATTTGGATGAAAATTATCAGATGAAAAAAGATGGTGATCAATTTTGGATAACCATTGCGGGCTTAGACCCAAATACGGAATATGCATACCAATATTATGTTGATTATGATCTTACAATAGCCGATCCATATGGAACAAAGATTTTGGACCCGAATAGCGATCAATTTATACCATCTGTGACCTACCCAAATTTAAAAGCCTATCCAATTGGATTAACGACTGGCATTGTGTCTACGTTTAAAATGAATGAGACTAGTTTTAATTGGACCGTGAATAATTTTACACCTCCGGATCAGAATAATTTAATTGTTTATGAGTTGCTGGTTAGAGATTTTTCTGTAGTAAACACGAATGATATTGGCGACTTAAAAACAGCTTTGACACATTTAGACTATCTAGAGGATTTGGGAGTTAATGCCATTGAGCTAATGCCAATGAGCGAGTTTGAAAACAATGATAGTTGGGGCTATAACCCTTCTTTTCACGGTGCGATGGATAAAGCTTATGGAACAAAAAATGACTTAAAAACTTTTATTGATGAATGCCATAGCCGGGGAATAGCGGTTATTTTAGATGTTGTTTACAACCAGGCTTTTGGACAAAGTCCCCTGGCAGAATTGTATTGGGATTCGGTGAATAACAGACCGGCATCAGACAATCCTTGGCTGAATCCGATCCCTACTCACGATTTCAATGTAGGAAATGATTTTAACCATGAAAGTGCCTATACAAAAGATTATGTAAAACAAACTTTGCAATATTGGTTGGAGGAATTTAGGGTAGATGGTTTTCGTTTTGATCTATCTAAAGGATTTACTCAAAAAAATACCTTAGGGAGTGTAAGCGACTGGGGTCAGTATGATGCAACCCGTATAGCAATATTAAAAGACTACGGAGATTTTGTATGGTCTATTAATCCAAATGCCTATAATATTTTGGAGCATTTCGCAGACAATCCAGAAGAAAAGGAGCTGTCTGCCTATGGGATGTTACTCTGGGGAAATTTGAATCATAACTATAATGAAAATACCATGGGTTGGGGTGATGGTTCTAAAGAAGATATTTCCTGGATCTCCTACCAAAAAAGAACCTGGGCTGATCCTCATGTAGTTGGCTATATGGAAAGTCATGACGAACAACGCTTGATGTATAAGAATATAACCTTTGGAAACAGCAGCAATGCCAGTTATGATGTAAAAGATGAAACCATTGCCTTGTCAAGAGAAGAGACAGCAGCGAACTTTTTGTTTACCATTCCCGGTCCAAAAATGATTTGGATGTTTGGGGAGTTGGGTTATGATTTCGACATCAATTTGAATGGCAGAACAGGTAGAAAACCGGTACGGTGGGATTATTATGATGATCCGAACAGAAGAAAAATATACGATGTATGGGCTACCTTGATCAACTTTAAAAAGGAGCAACCGGCTTTTAATACGACAGATTTTACATTGAATGTAAATACTTTAGTAAAAAGCGTTGTTTTACGACATAGTGATATGGACGTAGTTGTTTTAGGAAATTTTGATGTTACTGCGCAATCCATAAATCCAACATTTACTAAGACCGGAATTTGGTATGAATATTATACAGGAACTCAATTAAATGTAACGAATACATCTACACCAATTTCTTTACAAGCAGGAGAATATCGTTTGTACACAACAAAATTGTTACAAAATCCATTGCCTGTTGAAGAAATAACTGAAATTGAAAGTGGATTGATATTATATCCAAACCCAACCCGTGGGTTCTTTAAAATAAGCAAGTCTGTTGAAAAAGTAGAGATCTATGATGTTTTAGGAAGGAAGATCAAAAGCTTTTCGGGATCTTTGAATACCGATAAACAATATGATATTACAACTTTAAAACCATCAATTTATATAGTAAAAATTAGTACTGAGTATGGCAGTACTAGTCGAAGATTAGTTTTTGATTAATTTTGATTAATTCAATTAAAGCCCTGAGTTTAGTTATTCAGGGCTTTTTTTATTTCTTTTTACTGTTTCTTATCAAATATTAAAGGAGGCTGAAGGCTAAGCTTATTTTATAAAATCAGGATTAAAACTACCCCGTCTCCATTTTGTAAATGAAGACACCCCTTCTTGTAAAAAAGGAGGGGACTATTGTTATAGTCTATCTATAAAACTATGAAACAATTCTCCTCCTTTTACCCAAGGAGGAGTACTCGACGAAGGAGAGGGAGGTGGTTGCCCGATTATTTATTAAGTTAAATTATTCAATCTATTTGAATATTACAAACCTACAGATCTCCATTTTTGCAAAATGGAGACGCATGGGTAAGCTAATTAGAAAATACCTATTTTCTATTGATCCAAATATTCTTAAAAAGAAGAAGAATTTTTTGTTTCTCTAGTATTAATAAGATAGCTTTTAATCAAATTAACAGAAAGGTTATCATAAATATTGAAAGCATGGATAAAATGTCCAATTGGTTCAATAGCAGACTAAAAATTAGGATTGTTGCACCTATGGAGAACGATTTTACAGTGAGCAGGGAAAGGGTAAAAACCTTTAAACAGTGGTTGGCTAAATAATATTCTAATTTGAAGGATGCTCTGAAATTTAAAAGTCCTAAATATAATTATTTAGGACTTTCTTTTTAAGATACTACTTGATGTACTTATTTTAGATTTGTCTTATTTTTTTTCGAACAAACTCTCCATTTCCTCCAATGTTTTCCCTTTGGTTTCAGGGATAAATTTCCATACGAAAACAATGGTCAAGGCTATAAATACCGAGAATAGAAAATAAGGCAGTGAGTTGTTCCATATACCTCCATCAATTTTTAATTTATTTGCATCACTTTCAACAATCATTGGGAAGGATTGTGACACCACATAATTGGCCAGCCACTGGGCTCCAACGGCCACAGACATTGCTGCGCTTCTTATTTTATTAGGGAATATTTCGGATAACATTACCCAAACAACGGGACCCATTGACATAGCGAAAGAAGCAATAAATATTAATACACCGACCAAGCTAATAATTCCTTCGCTCTTTGAAATGGTAGGTAATCCGGCAGCGTTTACTTGAGAATAATCACTCAAATACAAGGTAAAGCCCATCATTAAAAAACCAATCAACATACCAACACTACCAATATATAATAGAGGTTTTCTTCCGAGCTTATCCACTGTAAACATAGCTACAAAAGTGAAGATTAAATTCACTGTAGCTAATAATACTTGTTGTTGTAATATATCATCAGCTCCAAACCCTAGTGCCTGTTCAAATATATCAGCACCATAATATAAAACGGCATTGATACCTGTAAACTGTTGTAAAACAGATAAGACGGTACCAATAAGAACTATTGTTAACATGGGTTTTACATAAATAGAAACCTTCGTTTGTTTTTTATCGCTTATTAAAGATTCTTTGATCTCTTTGAATTCTACCTCTGCAAGTTCATCTCCATGAATTTTTTTTAGAACAGACATAGCTTCTTCTTCTCTGTTCTTGATCATTAACCAGCGCGGACTTTTTGGAACATAAAAAAGTAACAGAAAAAATAACACAGCTGGGATCAATTCAGACCAAAACATATATCTCCACCCCATGCTAATATTTTGTTCTTCGGTCAAATTCCCTCCAATAAAATAAGTAGCCAGGAAAACAACAAAAAATCCAATTACTACGGCCAACTGATAATAGGAAACTAAATTTCCTCTTTTATCCGCAGGGGCAATTTCGGCAATATACATTGGTGCATTCATAGAAGCAATACCTATTGCAATTCCACCGATTAATCTAAATATTACCAATAAGGTTGTAGTTTCTGGTATAAACTCAGGCATTCCAGAACCCCATGCAGATATAGCGAATAGAATGGCAGCAATAATCAGTGAATGTTTACGGCCAATGGCTTTACTTAACATACCCGCGCCCAAAGCTCCGGCCAGTGCTCCTAGTAAGGCACTACTAACAATAAACCCTTTGATCCAGCCAGTGAGTTCAAAATATTTGGAAAAATAAAATTGAGTCCCATTAATAACTCCAGTATCATAACCAAATAATAATCCACCTAAAGTTATAATTAAAGTAATTTTGAAAATGTAATTAATTCGCATGTCTTTATGTTTTTTTATTTAAAAATTTAATAAGGTTTAAATATACAATTAAATAGGACTTTTCTTTAAAATAATTATATTGATTAGATTTTTAGTCATTACTGTTCTGTCATAGATAAGGTTTATCCAAAAACCAATGGTTAAATTTCTATTTGCAGCTTGGGATATAAGATCTATTTAACAATAATAGATTTATTTATATTGTTGATATTTAGGGTATAAAATTCTCCCATAGCTCTTCTCTAAGATGAGGTTCTGGAACAAACAGGAATAGATCAGGGTCATTTTCATATTGCTCATAAATAGATTTCTTTTGGTTAATCTTAAATTCAGAATAATCATTTGGTTTTTTAATAATGAGTTCAGTATTGCCATAAAGTGGATTATGAACCCACAATAATTCTCCATTGGGATTAAGTAATGGAAACCACGCAAGGCCGTTGTGCTTTCTCACTTTTTCATATTCAAAACCATAATCCAGATCGCACCATGCACCAAACGTCAAAGGATTTTTAGGATCTGCACTAATCGTAGCATGGGCCCAATTGGGAGGAACGATGACCACATCACCTACCTCAGCAGTTATAGCATAACATTTACCTGGATCATCATTTGCATATTCTTGCATATAAATTACTGCGGACCCCGACCAAATTTGATAAACCTCAGGAGTGGACCAATTTTGACCGTAAGCAGATTTTTTATGAATATGACCTTGGCTTCTTACGGGTTCTTGACCTAATTGTCCTTCCGCATAGGTAACCACTCCAAATAATAAATGTTGCTTATTTAATTGTTTTAAATGTTTCTTTTTGCCCACATTCATAGCTATAGCGTAAACAGTTTCAGGACCAGTACAGGTATTATCTCTTAGGCTCTGGCGTATGTCATTCAATTTTCTATATTCCACTTCAGGGCCAAAACAATCCTCTCCATACTCGAAGTTGAGTGGGCTGGTCTGCGGAGTGATATTTAATCCTGAATCAAATGTATTCATGTTCGTTATTTCATATTAAGTTCTTATAAAAGCTTTAAGCGTCCCAATTTTTTTTCCAATACTTTCTCCATATGGTCTGATAATATATGCTCCAATCAATGCAGGAATTATAAATGTTTCAGCATAGTTAATAATAAAGGGCTCAAAGTCATTATTAGGGCTTTCTACAATTGCTTGACTTCCTTCTATTAAACAGATCACATTTACCCCTCCATTGGTATGATGATCTACTTTTTTTGTAAACCAATGCCTACGGGTTTCTATAAATTCTCGTTCATGTAAACCTGTCTTTTCTTCCACCCATCCATCTCCTTTATCAACAATTAAAACTTGATTTACCAAGTTTTCCTTTGTCCAGGATGTCGTTCTGGTCCAATCAATTACTTTTTCTCCATGATCAATATTGATTGGCCTTGGTAATCCGTCCATACCTAATCTTCCCCAATCCCACAATTTGAATGTAAAAATATATGGAGTGGCACTTATTTCTAACACCATACTGCCTTTTCCTGAACAATGGATCGTACCTGCAGGGATTAGAAAATGATCATGTTTTTTTACTGGCCAGGCTTCAATATGTTTATCTGCATTAAATGGGATCTCTCCTTTTTCAGCAGTTTTAAGATCAGCTATTACATCAGCAGGAACAGCATTTTCTCTGGTGCCAAGATATACTACGGCATCCTCCTCGACATCCATCATATAATAACTTTCGTCCTGTGTATAGCTAAGACCAAATTTTTCCTGAATATATTCTGTGAGTGGATGAACTTGCAAACTTAAATTACCCCCACCCATCGTGTCCAAGAAGTCAAATCTTATTGGAAATTCGTCGCCAAACCTTCCATAGACAGCTTCTCCTAATAATTGAGCGGGTTCATAAAAAACCAGATTTATTGATGGTGTTTCGAAGTCTACATCACCGAAATGAAAGAGCAAACTATTTTCTTCAGGGACACAATTAAAACACCAGGCGTAATTTTGTTTTGTTTTGTCCAGACCACATACTTCTTTCATCCATTGTCCTCCCCAAACACCAGGATCAAAGAAGGGGACCACACTAAATGGTTGTTTATTGGTTAAAGAAAGCCCTCCCAAAAAAGTTTTTCCACTGATCATTTTAGGTCGAAACTTGGTATTTGTATCCAGGACATAGTCCCATTTACTCATTGTCTTCTTTTTTTGCTTATCACAAACTCGCCAGTCTACAAAATATGCCTGTTTATATAAGAAATTTATATCCAATTCCTTGTTGTTCACGCCGAGATTATTTATTTCATTTCGTCTCATCCTTCGTTGGATCTCCCATCTGGCCATATCTGCATAAATTAATAAATTACAATCCTTTCGAAGAATAGAAGCCCCAATTCCCGTTATAAAGACAATACCTTCCGTTTTCTCGATGATCTCATTGAGATCTTTGATCTTATTAATATCAAAAAAGTCTTCAAGATCTAAGCGCGTCATAAAACCAAATACACGATCATTCGTAACATCTGGAAAAACCATTTGTCTGATCTCACTTTCTGGAAGCAAGGCACTTTTGGCATCTATATGGAGATCAGGTTTTAAAATTTTTATAAATTCTTCATTGATCTCTTTCTCATTAATTCCATGATAATATTCAACAACAACAACTTTTTTTGATTTTTCGATTCTTTTCAGATGTTCGCTGATCTGTTCACAAATGTTTTCCCACCCAGAATCACATTGGTAACTTTCGGGCATTTTTACAGACGGAAATTTTTTAAATTCAGTGTTCATGGAATTATTTATTTAAAACTAAATAGTATGCCCCCAATAGGGCCGACTCATTTGGTATTTTTGATTCTATTATTTTAACTTCCCCCCAAGGTGTCCATGCATGATCTTTTACTTTTTCTTGGATAAAGGGGACAATAATTTCTGCACTTTTCATAATGCCACCACCCAAAATTATCAGCTCGGGATCATAAGCATGAATTTGATTTATTACACCGGCAGACCAAACTTCCAGACAATGATCACGTACAACTTTACTTAGCTCTCCACCTTCAGATGCAAATTTGAATAAAGATTTAAAGTCCAGCTGATTACCTTTAATTAAACTATTCGTATATCTCGGATCGGATCTTAACAGATCTGCAAGTTTCCATGTGGAAGCCTCGGCTTCCACACAGCCTAAGTTACCACAGGTACACTTATAACCATTTAAATTGATCGTAAAATGCCCTCCTAGATTTCCCGCCTGATAATGTTTGCCTTTTAGGAGTTTGCCATCTAGAAGTGTTGCGCTTCCAATACCAGTTCCAAAGGTTAACATTACTATATTGTCAATTCCTCTCCCCGCACCGAATTGCCATTCACCCAAGAGGGCAATCCTTGCATCGTTTTCTAAAAATAGAGGGGCATCATAAGTTTCTTTTCCCCATTTGATAAAATCAAAATGAATAGCATCATCATATTTTTGATTTGTTGATAAAACCTTCATTTCAATGGAATCTACCAAACCGGGGAAACCAATTCCAATGCCCTGTACCATATTTTTAGGAACTGAATTTATTTTTAGTAATTGATCAATAGTTTTTTCAATAGCAACGATCGTCTTATTAAATTCTATTTCGGAATGTGCCTTGACAGAAATATTATCTACAATAACGCCTTCATTTACAAGACCTATTTTTATATAGGTTCCCCCTATATCAATTGCGACGATCATTTACATTTAGTTTGCTATTAATTTTGGTTCTCCTTGAACTTCCTTTAATCTTGCCGAAAATCCGCTATCCATAATTTCCTGATAATTATGTCCTGCATCTGAAGGCCAGCAAGCACCAAATGAAAGTTTTGTACTGCCTGTATTAACCGTTCTATGTGCAATTGAACGATCAATATAATGTAAACTTCCAGGGTACATTCTTTCGGCCCATGTTTTTCTTTCCTGATCCATTAAAAGGAGCATTCCTTCTCCCTCTATTCCCCAATAAAATTCAGCCCTGTCAATTTTTTGATGAAAATGCCCCTTGGTCATATAATACTCATCTCCTACTTTACCCGGATGAATAATTGTTTTTCCATAAAATAGTCCACCTTCAAGCCCTTCATCAACTGGTAGAATAGCTTGCACTTCATAAATTATCGTATCTCCATCTATTTTTGAAAAAGAATCTTCATCCCCAAAAATATCTGGAAGGTCCTTTAAATATTTCTCTTCTTGAATGAGGTTTTTTCCTTTTATATCACCATTGGAATAATCAACACTGAAGGCTGAATCTGCGATGGTCAAATGATCTATATTTTTCATACTTTAATTTTATTCTTTACCCAATAAAAAGGTTAGTGGAATATGTAATCGCTCTCTCCATGATTCTTCTGAGTGGTCTTTACCTTCAAATTTTAATGTTTTCCAGTTAGATTTTGTATATCCATTAAACTGCATTATAGAGTCAATTTTTAATTGATACGGCTCATAATATTGGTCGAGAGTTTCAGTTCCGTAATCAAAGTATAATTTATGACTTTTAGGATCGGGTACATTCTTTCCAAAATAATCAATAAAGGATTGTGCCATCGCAGGATTGTCATTAAAAGTGCCTATCCAGTGTGTTGATAAACATGCTGCTCCTTTAAATACATCCGGATATTCGCTTATGGCATACATGGAAATTAATCCACCGTAACTGGACCCCATGATAAAAGTATTCTCCTTATCAGGAATTGTTGCGTATTTTTCATCAATCAAAGGCTTCAATTCTTCCACTAAAAACTTCAAATAATTATCCGAATGGATCTCCTTCATCATATCTTTTGTGTACTCTACTTTGTCTAATTCAATTCTAATTGAATCCACATAGCTTTGGTCTAAACTCTCAAATGGTTTTTGAGGAAAATAATCGCCAACCCTTCCTAAATCTGAGTTCCATATACCTACAACGATGGTGTTTTCGATAGACTTTTCTCTCAATAATTTTCCCATCATCTCATCAACTCCCCACTCATCATTTAGCCATGAGAAACTCGGATCAAACAAAACCTGCCCGTCATTCATATATAAAACAGAATACTTTTTTGACTTATCATAATCTGATGGCAACCACACATCAATATTTCGGGAAGAAATAAATTCTGATTTCATCATAGAAATACGTTCAATTTTACCATCATTTACTTTTGGGAACTTAACTTTAACCTTTGGAAAAACGGTTAGGCGTAATTGTGTATTTCCGTAGGGGACCAATTCAATATATTCTGTGTTTCCATCCGTGACTAGCTCGTCAGGAAATTCTGGAGTTGTTAGAAAAGACTTGTTCGTTTTTTTATCTAACAGCTTTTTCATTTTCCAGTTGCTTACTTTTTTTACAGGCACTCTAATTTTTATGGGCGAGTTTCCGTTGTCCCATGGATAGGCCGTAGTATTAGTTTCTATAACTTCTATTGTCTGTTTTTTGTCTTCAAATAAGTTTAATGCATAATTCCAATCGTCTATTGGCCTTCGTTCAACGGCGGGAAAGGCTTCCGTTGCTCTTTCATATTCGCTTACTATATTTGTGGCTTCATCTATAGCATAGCTATAAACCAAAGGTCCTCTTTCTATTCCAATACCATTATTTGGCCAGTTGCTTGTAATGACTTCCATTGGCATATTTAAGGAGATAATGTCGTTATTAGAAAAATTGCGCTCTAGTTTAAAAAAGGAACCAGGAATGATCTCTTTTTCAATTGCTTCTCCATTAACCAATATTCGTGTGTTTTTACTCCATCCAGGAATTCGTATATAAAATGGGAAATTAGCTGGTGTATCCATCTGAAATTTAAATTCAATATTTTCAGAGAAAGGGTAATTCGTTGATTCTGTAACCGTTGCCGACACTTGATCTTTTCCAACCCTAGTGGAAACTGATGAAGGTCCGAATAGGGAGGCTACCAATCCATTATTTGGTGCGCTTAACCACATTTGTTCTACATAATATGGCATGAAACGATTTACATTTCCTGTGCAACATTCCACATCATGACCAGGAACATATGCCATCCTTGCAGGATGATGACCGTAATCATTTGAGTTAAGTGTTGCAATGAATTGGTTAGGGGCCGAAAAATATTGATGCGATTTAAAATCTTTAGTAACAGAACCGATTCCTGCATTGAAAACTGCTTTTTCAATTTTATCTCCGAATTCTGCGAACCCGGTAATTCTTAGCAAATAACCAAAAGAATGTGGAAGAACAGCAGTATTGCAAGTTTCAGTTCCTGATAACTCGGTAATACCTGCAAAATGTTCTGTGGAACTTGGAAGACCTGAAATGAGCATGTTAAATTTTTCTGCTTTTCGAATTCCATTTAAGGCTTCATCTAAATATTCCTGTTTACCGGTATAGCTATATAATATGGCAGGAATTTTCGCCAGCTCCAAATAAACCACAACATGATGGTCGGGTTGTCTATCAGATCCGAATTGTATATCTGCTCCAGCTCTGTTTCTGTTTTCAATATCCGATTTGAATAAACGATAGGCTTCTTCAGCCATTTCAAGTAATTTTTCATCTTTAGTTATGCCATATAACCAACAAATTTCTTCCACGTTTGCCAATTCCAGATCATCGGCAAAATCCTTGGCAGTAAAAGTTAGATAGTGTTTATGAAGGGCGTCAACTATAGTTATATCTTTTGTTTCATTATAGTTGGTCATATAATTCCTAAAAAACTGTGCATATGGCCATCGCCACCATCTATCCGCTAAATTGGTACTTATTCTACCTGTTACCGGGTCAATGTGATCTAAAACATATTGTGTTTGAATTTTTGCTCTTTGTTTTAAAGATTCATCGTTTAATAAAATTCCTAACCTGTTGGCTCCATCTATATAATAAGCTGTTTGCTCATATGGCCACCAGGCTTTTGTAGAGCCTTTAATTTTCTCGGTAGCCCACATTTTGGTATCATAGGGATAGCCTGCTACTTCTATATGTCCTGTTAATCCATCACCTTGCCTTTCAAGAAATTCTTCAATCCACCCTTCAGGGTGAATTTCACTAAGTTTTAGTTTGTTAAACGCAGTATATTCAGGATTTTCTCCAATAATAATCTTGTCTTCTTTTGAACAAGCCATAACCAACACAAAAGAGAGACAAATCGAGAATAATTTAATAACTTTTTTCATAATGTTTTATTTAACCGGGAAAGTTACTCTTCGAAGCGTCGTACCTCCCATTGGTACTAATTTCACCTTAACTAATTTCTCTAATTCCTTGTTGTACACCTCTCCTGCTAAATGTGGATTTCCATCATACCATGGATTTGAAGAGTCAGATCCCTTTATATACTCAAGCCCAAAAGAGTTATCCTCAGGCGTTTTTATTAATTGAACATTTTTATATAAATCATCTGTTGAAAAAACCATATAATCTCTAAATCCTTCTATCTCATATTCTTTGGTCATTTCTTCTCTGTGTGGAATTTCCAAAGCATAAACAATTGCTCCACGTTGTAAAGCAATTTCATCATTATTGGCAGCAACCGGAAATATTTCATTTACAAATGAAACATTTAATTTATCTCCAGTATTCCAGGTTTTCTCGATTATATAAAAACCATCTTCTTCACTAATTTCTGCATCAGAAACTTCAATATTTAATTCTTTAGACCAGTTTGGTTTACGTAAATAAATTTTTAGCTTAACTTCCTGATCCGTTGTAAAAATAAATTCTATATCATCTGAAAATGGATAGTTTGTCCGTTCCTCTATTTTTATATTTACTCCATTATAATTTGTTCTTAGAGTTGAAGGACCAAATAACAAAGCAGCGAATCCCTCATTGGCTTTCATCCACATATTGCTCACAAAATAGGGCAAATTCCTACTATAACTTGGGTTGCAACATACGGCTGCATCTTCATGCGTTGGCGAATATTTATAGCGAAAATCAAACTCTTCAAAATTTGTTTGAGGGGCTCTATTATTCAAAATGTAGCAGTTGTCCGTTTTACAATAAGTGATGCCTCTACCATTGGAATTTCTTGCACCTTGCATGGCATTGTAAGTCATCTTTTCAGCCTTATCAGCGTACTGAATTTTACCTGTTTTTTGGAGTGCAGAAGTGTAAAAAACTCGTAATTCTTGCATCCCACAAAATTCTGCAGCAGTGGTATTTGGATCTGATTTTTCTTTGTTTAACCATTCATTGCCAAAACCTGCTCCACTAGGCAATATGCAATTATACAATTTATTCATTGCGCTATTAAATGCATCATCAAGTTCAGGATAACCAGTTACTTGTTTGGCCAGAAGTAAAGAACGGAGATGCTCGTAGGTATGTGCAGAATGACTTTCAAATAATGAATCTTTCTCCATTAAAAATTCAAACCTCATATCATTGAAGGCTCTGTTAATAGGATGTTTCGAAAAATTCTGATATAAATAAACTGCATACTCGTTGTATTTTTTGTCTTTGGTTATGCGATATAGTGTCTCACAAACATCTGTCATCATTAAGCCATGTGTGACACCTCCATAATCAACAGAAACATCAAAGGGATTGTTCTTGTTATTGCTGTACTCCTTCATTGTTAGGGCCATTGCTTTCTCAACTGAGTGCAGGACTGATAGATCTCCTGTAAATTCATAATATCCTAACAGCATTCGAAACAATACCGTTTGACTCCATAATTCACCATTTGAACCATTGTGCTGGTATCTCATTTCTTTTGAGTAAATACCCATATAACCATCCTCATCCTGACTCGACAGTAAGTATTTAACGACGGCATTAATTTTAGCAATAGCAGACTTATTATCGGTCATATAAGCGTTTCGCAAATAACCATCCCACCAGTTCCCCAAAGTTTCACCTGCCCACCATTGCATGGATATTTCCCATTCTGCCCCCGTAAGCTCTTGTGTTCCTACATTTGGAATATCTTTGACATTTTTTCTCCGTGCTGAATTAAATGCATCATCACTCATTAATTTTGGCACTAGTTTATCCAAATTCGAAACAAATCCTTCGGTAATATCTTGTTCCATTATTGATTTTATCCAACCTTCAGGTTTTACCTCATTGACAGGAAGTAATTCAAATTTTGGCTCAATAAATTCCCTGCGATTTTCAAAAAACCTTAAGGAGTTATCTGCAATTTCTTTCTCTTCTTTTTTGTTACAACTAACTATTATTAAAGTCAAAACAACAAGGACATTTATATATTTTATTGTAGATTTTTTCATTATTAATTATTGGAAATTGTAATTACCTTGATGTCGTCTATAATCAAACTTGTCTTGGGATCATCCGATCCTCCGAAATTATAAGGACCTCCATTTTTAGTAATTGCTCTATGACCACCTTCGGATCCGTTATTATCCCAGGTACTAATATAAATTTTTGCTCCTTCCAAAGTTTCTGGGTTACCTAAAGAATCGGGAGAAAATTGAATAGTTATTGTATTATTTGCCTTATTTGCAATAACTGTTGGAGTTGGGGTAGTGATCGCTCCAAAACTCTCTGGAGTTGAATTTTCTGAGTTATATAAAATTGTATGCCACCCACCCAAATAAGCTACATAATTCCATTCAAACCCTTCAAGGCCTGCAGTATTTAAAACAGACAAATCCTTTCTTCCCGATTTATTTGGCAGATCGATAAATACGTGAAAAAGTACATGGTCAAATCCGTTAGGTGGGAGCCATACATCGGTAACATCTTTCATGGTCATAGTAATTTGCAAATTACTTCCATAAGTTATCACCTCTATATTTTGAATGTCCTGTTGGCCTTTGTAACTATCATGAGTAGGTGTTATATAATTTTGATTCAAACCATTGTCATCTCCAATAGGATCGGCCACGCTTATTTTATTTCCTTGTACTGGTACCACTGTTTGAAAAGTAAATGTTTCAGATGCTAAATTTTGGGTGGGTGAATAAAGGACAATTTTATGTTTTGAAGAACCAAAAGAGAATCGAGATAGACTAATATTTTCTTGCCAAATCCCTTTATTGTTAGGATTTAGCTTTATTTTATTACTTAACTTATCATCAATAATCAAATAATAAGAATTGCTCTGATCCTTAATTTTTCCGGTTAATATGAAGTCTTTTTCAAATACCCTTTTGGTAATATCTGAAGAGATAAAAGCGTTCAATTTTTGATATTTTATTTTTTTATTACTTTTTGTAATTTCAAAAATACCTACTGCTCTTGCAGGCAGCTCACTAGTTAGAAAACCATTATTTCCTACAGTCCAGTTTTCAGATAGCCCAATACCTTTTAACAGAGTTAGTTCCTCTCCCTGATTAGCTCTGGTTTGTAAATTACTCATGAGTACAGGTTGATCAGCCGTATTAAAAACAACAATAAACTGTTTATCATGATAGGTTCTTTTATAAGCCAAAGCGCCAGATCCAACATCGGAACTATGGAGTACTTCCAAATTACCTCTACTTAATATTTTGTCTTTTTGTCTGATTTCTGCCAGCGATTTTAATAATTGATAAATTTCTGCTTCCTGATCAAAGTGATCTTTTTCTTCTGATCCCCAACCTTCTTTAAACATCGATGCCCTAGATTCCGTAAAAAGATGTTCAGTGCCTTGATAAATTACAGGAATTCCCGGAATGGTGTACAATAAAAAAAGTGCCTGTTTCATTGCCGCCGGAGAAGAACTGTTTATAAATCGGCTCCAGTCGTGATTGTCTAAAAAATTGGCCATTTGATATGGATCTCTATAAATCGTATCATTTACAAAAGTGTTGAGACGGTATTCCATAAACTGGGTCGGCAATCCTTGACTAAAAACTCGATTTATGGTATAGTACAATGGGTAATTGAGCATGCTGTTAAGAGCAGGTTTTTCTTTGGTACCCATATAACTGGCTACTTCTATATCTCCCTTATTTTGTAATGGATCTGATGGAATAAATGTTTCTCCAAAAGTGAGAAAGTTATTTCTTCCTGTACTTTTAGCAACCATATTTATTCCGGGAGATTCAATGCTTATAGAATTCATAAAGTCTGTCCAAAAATCTAGTTCAACATATATAATGGTGTCGATTCTAAAACCATCTACACCAACGAGACTTACCCAATAGCCGTATGAATCACGAAGTATATCACGCACATGTATATTCTCCGTGTTAATATCATCTAGACCTCCCATTTGGTAGGTTAATTTTTGATGAAGATCTTCATAGTCCAATATGTCCGGAGTCCAATGGTAAATATTGGCTTTTTTTTGCTCGGGATCGTTAGGGTTATTTAGGTTAAAAGGATATTGTGTTGGTTTTGAGGCTGGAGTACTATGTTCATTTCTTTCATAGAAGAGCTGAACATTATCCTTATCATAACCACCCTCGTAATGGAAAAAATTTCCTGTGTGATTTAGAACTATATCTTGAATGAGATACATTCCTCGTTCATGAATTTCATGTGACAGTTGCTGATATAATTCTAAAGTCCCGAAATGTTTATCGACTTCTTTAAAATTCTCGGCCCAATAACCATGATAACCACTGAATTGGATTGCAGGATCCCACCATTGATTGGCAACCGGTGGTGTTATCCAAATGGCTGTAGCTCCCATATTTTGAATATAATCCAAGTGGTCAATAATACCTTGAAGATCTCCGCCGCTAAATTTTCTAAGATCTTTTGGATCATATTCACCACCACCTTGATCGTTATTCGCACTGTCTCCGTCGGCAAAGCGATCGATCATAAGGAAATATATAACTTGATCTTCCCATATTGGAGAAGCCACATGGAGGTTTAATTTTTCTTTACTACCTCTTTGACCTTGTACTAAAGAAAAACTGATCGTAAGTAAAAATAATATCAATATTTTTTTCATAACTAGGAGGTTAGTGATATTCTCTTTTTATATCTATGCTATAGGAAAATTTATCCGCACGATAATATCCGATACAATATTCAATAGGTCTTTTTCCAGGATCATATACTTTTCGAATTCTTTCAAGTACAGGCTCTTTTTCAGAAATTTGTAGTTTTGTTGAAATATTCTTTTCCGAAGAGACAGCCTTAATCTCTTCGCGTGACAAGTCAACCATAATGGAATGATCCTTTTCAATTATTTCATATAATGGTCGGGTAAAATCGTCATTTTCGGTTAACCCTATACGAGGGTGAAGCCATGAAACAAAATATACAAAGGGGCCATCCTTATCACCGCGTAATCGGGATAATTTTAAAACTTCGGCTCCTTCTTTGATTTCCAGCACATTGGCAACATCTTCTGAAGCACTTACTTTTTCAACTTGGATCTCGTAATTGATAAATGCAATTCCCTTACGATTCATTTCTTGAGTAAAACTCATCCAGCTTTGTAATTGCGTACTAATATTTTGGGTGGCAACTTTTGTACCTACACCTTTTTTTCTTTCCAGAAGGCCTTCGATGACCAATTTGCTAATCGCCTGACGCACGGTATTTCGAGAAATCCCAAGATTATTTGCAATGTCAACCTCTTTAGGAAGTAATTCACCTTTTTGATATTTTGGTTTTTCAATAAGATCCCTTACTAAATTTTCTACTTGTAAATGTAATGGTGTCCCGTTGTTATGGTCTATTCTCAACTGCATGTGTAAATTAATTTAAGTTATATGTCCATATGTATGGACATACTAACAAAACAAATGTAGGAGATTTATTTTATATTACAATAAAATACGGCAAAATTTAACATGCTATGCTCTTAAACTATTCATTAAAAGAAAAATAACCTATTAATAAATTGCAATAATCGCTTTTCTTGGACGTTTTTTCGTTGTATGTTTTTGAGATCAAAAGAATAATAAATGAAGGTTCTTAAAAAGTACTATATTTTAATATGTTAGAAGTTGTTTTATGAAAATAATAAAATTTTACTTTATTGCCTTTCTATTCTTTGTGGGTTGTAATGAAGAATATTCTGTGATAAAAGATAATAGTTGTAAAGAAGAAAATTACTTTTCTGAATTTGCTTCCAGAGATTTTAAAATGGGTTTTACCACCTGGACTTATGGTCCCAAAGTTCAAAACGTTGAAGACACCTATCAATTTATCAATGAACATGCAGATATCTATGCGGAGCACATCGATAATAAAATTCCATGGAGTGCATGGATACATGATTTGCCTCTCCCTGTAGAGTTTTCAAACGAAATAGAGGGTAGAGCTTCGAAAAAAATAGCAAATAAAGAATTCTTACTTTCTGTAAGCCTTTTGAATTCTAATAGGAGTGATCTTGCCGAAGATTTTGATGGAAATGTACCTAATTATTTAAATTTAAATGATATAGAGATTGAGGATGCTTATTTTAAACATATCCAGTATTTGTTGGATGTATTCCATCCGGATTATTTGGTAATTGCGATTGAAGTTAATGAATTGAAATTGAGATCACCGGATAAATGGGAAGCGTATAAATTGCTCATTAAAAATGTAAATTCCAGAATAAAACAGAACTATCCTGGCCTTAAAATTTCCGAATCGATTTCCCTGCATAATTTGTACCAACCAGATGTTGGAGATCCGATAGCTCATATTAATGAAATGGCATCTTATATGAATAATATGGATTTTGTTTCTATCAGTTTTTATCCATTTTTTAAATTATTAGATTCAAAAGATGAATTTCAGGAAGCCTTTGATTTTTTAAATGAGCTTATAAACAGACCCATTGCATTTGTGGAAACCGCTCACCTGGCAGAAAATTTATTTGTCACTAATTTTAATTTATTTGTTGACGCAACTATTTGTGAACAAAATGCCTATTTGGAAACCTTATTGGCAAATGCCCAGAAAAACAATTATATGTTTGTCATCTGGTGGGCACACAGAGATTATGATGCGCTATGGGAAGTTTTTCCCAACGAGTTGAAAGACATAGGAAAACTATGGAAAGATACGGGCTTACTTGATGAAGAAGGAAGCCAAAGATTATCTTTTACCACCTGGAAAGACGTATTCCACAAATAATATCCTTGATGCTTTACAGGATTTTTACTAGGCCAAAACTGTTGCTATTCTACTGATCGCTTCTTTAATATTATCTTGTGAAGCGGCATAAGAAATTCGAATACAGTTAGGAGCTCCAAAGGCATCCCCGGTAACTGTTGCAACATTTGCCTCTTCGAGCAATAGCATGGCAAAATCAGAGGCTCCATTAATTGTTTTACCTTTAATTGTTTTTCCAAAGTAATAGGATACGTCAGGGAACACGTAAAAGGCCCCCTGCGGAACGTTAGTTTTAAGGCCCTTAATATTTCCTAATAAATTTAATATCAGATCTCTTCGAACATGAAATTCATCTACCATATAATGTATTTCAGAAACAGGGGCATCTAAGGCAGTAATAGTTGCTCTTTGCGCAATACAATTTGCACCGGAAGTTATTTGCCCTTGCATTTTGGTACATGCTTTTGCAATCCATTCCGGAGCACCAATATAACCTATTCTCCAACCTGTCATTGCAAAAGCTTTTGCAACACCATTAACAGTTATTGTTCGGTCGTACATATTTTCAATTTCAGCGAAACTAAAATTGGGAGTACCATAATTGATATGCTCATAGATTTCGTCTGAAAGAATAAATATTTTAGGGTATTTCTCTAATACTTTAGCCAAAGCTCGAAATTCTTCCTCCGTAAAAACCGTACCACTTGGATTATTGGGAGAGTTAAAGAATATCATTTTAGTTTTAGGCGTTATGGCCGCTTCCAATTGTTCCGGTGTGATCTTAAAATCAGATTCAATAGAAGAAGGAATTTCTACAAATTTAGCTTCACTTAATATTGCAATTGCAGAATAACTTACCCAGTAAGGTGCTGGTAATAAAACTTCATCTCCGGGGTTCAACAGTACCTGAGCAACGTTAGCTATGGATTGTTTTGCTCCTGTGGATACAACAATTTGATTTGGATTATAGGACAGGTTGTTGTCACGCTTGAATTTTATGCAAATAGCCTCTCTTAGTTCTCCGTATCCATTAACAGGAGAATAAGAATTGTAATTTTCATTAATTGCATCTATCGCTGCTGTTTTAATAAATTCTGGCGTGTTGAAATCTGGTTCACCCAGGCTTAACCCGATAATGTTTTTTCCCTCTTCTCTAAGTTCTCTTGCTTTAGCTGCCATTGCCAAAGTTTGAGAAGTTGGTAAGCTATTAATTCTGTCTGATAATGGATTTGACATTGTTGTAAAAAATTAAATATTTCTAAATTATTATGCTATTTCTCTGTGGTGGCCTAAATAATTAAGTTGTTTCACATGATCTATAAAAGCGCCGAACATCGTCTTATATTCATTGTAAGGCAGATTGAACTCTTTTGTTGTTTTTCGAACAATTTCTGACAATTTTTTATAATGAACATGGGAGATATGTGGAAAAATATGATGTTCTACCTGATGGTTCAATCCTCCTGTAAAGAAGTTTACAAATTTACTATTAATTCCAAAATTTGAAGTTGTATATAATTGATGAATAACAAAAGTATGATCCATTGTGCCCTCACTATCCGGTTGAGGCATTTCTGTTTTTGGAACAACATGTGCCAATTGAAAAACAATACTTAATATCATCCCAGCGGTATAGTGCATTACAAAAAAACCTATTAAAACTTGCCACCAGGTAACGTTCATTACCATTATTGGCAGAGCAATCCATGTAAAATAATACAATATTTTTGATAATACCAAGATGGACCATTGTTTGCTCGGATTTGGAAATTTACCATAAGATAATTTTCTTTTCAAATAGCTATGAGTTTGTTTAAAATCGGTTGTAATAGCCCAGTTAATTGTTAGAAGCCCGTACAAGAAAAGTGAATAGAATTTCTGAAATTTGTGAATCTTCATCCATTTTGTGTGTTTAGAAAAACGAATTATTCTTCCGGCATCAATATCTTCATCCAACCCTTGGATATTTGTATAGGTATGGTGCAAAACATTGTGTTGCACCTTCCAGTTATACACGTTTCCAGCAAGAATATAAATGCTGCTTCCCATTAATTTGTTAACCCACTTTTTACTCGAGAAAGATTCATGATTGGCATCGTGCATCACATTCATACCTACTCCGGCCATGCCTATGCCAATTACTACGGTTAATAATAATTGAGCCCAATGAGGCATATCAATTGTTAGTAATATAATATAAGGGACGACGAACATTGTAATGAAGATAACTGACTTAATATATAATCTCCAATTGCCTGTTTTTTTTATTTTATTTTCCTTGAAATAATCGTTAACTCTTTTATTTAAAGTTCTAAAGAATTTGGTTTTGTCTCTTGTTAAAAATTTTACCCCTTGCATAAATTTTTATTTTAGATTAATATTACCCCAATATTTCCAGATGCAAAAATACTCGTTTTTTAAATGCAAATTGCAAAATTCTGTTAAATTATAATAATCGTATTTTTGCCTAAAAATAAACAATAATATGGAGGATTTGTTGCAATATTTTGACAACTTATCGAGTGTGCAAATAGAGCAGTTTTCAAAACTAGAAGACTTGTATAAAAACTGGAATTCAAAGATTAATGTTGTCTCACGAAAAGATATTGATGAATTAACTATTAGACATGTACTTCACTCACTAGGAATAGCCAAGGTACAGAAATTTATGCCAAATTCTAATATTTTAGATATTGGTACCGGTGGAGGATTTCCGGGTATTCCCCTGGCTATCTTATTTCCGGAAAGTAATTTTTATTTGGTAGATTCTATTGGAAAAAAAATTAAAGTAGTACAGGAAATAGCTGATGAATTAGGATTGAATAATGTAAAGGCCGAACACATTCGGGCAGAGGAAGTTAAAGGCCGTTTTGATTTTATTGTAAGTAGAGCCGTTACAAGGATGGATGATTTTGTAAAATGGACACGTAAAAAAATTTCTAAAAAGCAAAATCACGAATTGAAAAATGGAATATTATACTTAAAAGGTGGCGATTTAAAAGAGGAATTACAAAACTTCCCAAAAGCAACCATTTATAATTTAAGCGATTATTTTAACGAAGATTTTTTTCAAACTAAAAAAGTAGTGCATTTGCCTATGAAGTATAAACCATGAACGTAACAAATATCATGTTTTATTTATTGTAATTAAGATAATTTTGTCCTCTAAATTTGAACACATGAATGAAAAAAAAGAATGCCTGGTTTGCAAAAAAGATGCTCAGGAAATACCGGTTACCAAATTTTATTATCAAGAATCACATTTTTTTATCTGTCCACAGCATATACCGATATTAATTCATGATCCTCAAAAGTTAATTGGATTATTACCCGGAGCTGATAAATTGCAAGGAGGTTGATCTAGGAATATGGATGATGAAATATTCTATGGATATTGTGTCGAAATAGATTTCTATTTTCACGATCTAATGCATAAAGTGGCAAATGTATATAAAAGTAAAAAACTCACCATTTAATGATGAGTTTTTAAACTTTTATTGAATTAAAATGTAACCTTTACGAAAATAGTAGGGACAGTATTATTCAAATAAATTATTCTCCCAAGAACGGATATCTATAATCTGTTGGTGTCACAAAAGTTTCTTTTATGGTTCGGTTGGAAACCCAACGTAATAAATTCCATACAGATCCTGCTTTATCATTTGTACCTGATCCTCTTGCTCCTCCAAATGGTTGCTGTCCCACCACAGCACCTGTAGGTTTGTCATTGATATAAAAATTACCTGCCGAATTTTCCAAGGCATCTGTGGCATAATCAATTACATAACGATCTCCACTGAATATTGCTCCGGTGAGGGCATAAGGAGAGGTGTTGTCAAGCAATTCTAATACTGATTTCCAATCGTTATCTTCATAAACAAAGATCGTTAGTACAGGCCCAAATAATTCGGTACACATGGTTTCATATTTTGGGTTACTAGTCAAGATGACGGTTGGTTCAATAAAGTAACCTCTAGTATCATCATAATTTCCACCAAAAATAACTTCAGCATCTTTGTCTTTTTTTGCACTTTCAATGTAGCCGGACAACTTATCAAATGCTCTTCTGTCAATCACAGCATTGATAAAATTTGATGTATTCTCAGGAGATCCCATTTTCATTGATTTTAAATCAGTTCCTAAGAAATTTTTAACATCTGCCCATTTACTTTTTGGAATATAGGCACGTGAAGCAGCCGAACATTTTTGTCCTTGATATTCAAAAGCACCTCTGGATAGAGCTGTTGCAACTTGTTTGGCATCTGCAGTATGGTGCATCCAAACAAAATCTTTACCACCGGTTTCTCCAACAATTCTTGGATAACTACGGTACTTACCAGAATTAACGTTTCTCCCAATTTGCTCCCAAAAACTATTAAAAACAGGAGTTGATCCGGTAAAATGTACACCGGCAAAATGAGGATTATCCAAAACTATTTCAGTTATCATAGATGAATTTCCGGTAACCATATTGATCACACCATCAGGTAATCCGGCAGCTTTAAATATTTCCATTATGATTTGTGCAGAATACACCTGTGATCTAGCAGGTTTCCAGATCACAACATTTCCCATTAGAGCAGGCGCAGCTGATAAATTTCCGGCAATTGATGTAAAGTTAAATGGTGTAATGGCATAAATAAATCCTTCTAAGGCTCTATACTCCATTCGATTCCAAATTCCTTCGGAAGAAATTGGTTGATCTTGATAGATTTGGGTCATAAATTCGACATTGAACCTAAAAAAATCGCATAGTTCTGCAACAGCATCAATTTCTGACTGCATCACATTTTTTGATTGAGCAATCATGGTAGCCGCATTCATTTTATCTCGAAAGGGTCCGGCAAGAAGATCGGCTGCTTTTAAAAATATAGCCGCCCGAGATTGCCATGGGGTATTGGCCCATTTTTTCCTGGCTTCTAAGGCAGTATTAATTGCCTTTTCAATATGCTCGTTTTGCGCAGTATGATATACACCAACCGTATGTTTATGATCATGTGGAGGATGCATGTTAATTGTTTCTCCGGTTCTTATCTCTTCATTACCAATATAGAGAGGTACGTCAATTTCCTGATGGTACATTTTTTTGTACATAGCCAACAAACTTGCTCGCTGTATACTGTTTGACTCGTATTGAATAACCGGTTCATTTACCGCTTTGGGTACTTTATAAAATCCTGTGGCCATTTGTTTTTTTATTTGAGTGTTTCCATTATTTTTGATGTTGCAAAATTACGAATTTTAATATAATTTCATATTAGATTGTAAGGATATTAGATTAATCGTATCAATAACTCCTGAAGATAAATTTTAAAAATATTATGTGCACAGTTACTTACTTGCCTTTGAAGAATGAACAATTTATTTTAACTTCTAACAGGGATGTTGGGTATACAAGACAAGAAGCGTTGGCTCCAAAAAAATATATAGAAGATGGGGTGGAACTTTTTTACCCCAAAGATGGTAAGGCTGGAGGCACATGGATTGGAACGAGTTCAAAAAACAGAACCTTGTGTTTGTTAAATGGGGGTTTTGTTAATCATGAATTTGAAGGTTCTTATAGGACGAGCAGAGGCAAGATTGTAATTGACCTATTAAAGTGTGATAATATTGAAAATGAATTAATAAGGATAAATTTAATCGGCATAGAACCATTTACATTAGTTATTGTGGATTGGAATGAAAAATTACGATTGATGGAATTTGTTTGGGATGGAGATAATAGACATTTTAAAAATTTAACGCAGGAAATGTATATTTGGTCATCGTCCACGTTGTTCACTGAGGAGATGAAAAATTTAAGAAAAAAATGGTTCTCCACATGGAGAAAGAACAGTCCGATCGATCAGGAATCGATCTTAAAATTTCATCATGACGCAGGAATAGGAGATCCAAATGTTGATGTTATACTAAAACGTAAAAATGTGGGTACAGTAAGTGTAACTTCTGTTTTTAAAAATGAAAGTGGTATCCAAATGTATTATGAAGCCATCTAGTTTAAATTAGAAATGCCAAAAATGATATAACCACACCTCCAATCAATGCGAGGGTTATATAGAATATGTTCAGTATGAAGTATTTAATAATAGTTTTTATCCTTCCCTGCTGATAAAAATTTCTTAAGGCCTTATATAAATAAAATAGAAATATTAGAATAAATGATGTCACTAACCATTCACTGTCTATAAACCGATACATTATAATAACGAATATTAAAAGAATAAAAAAAACGGTTTGTACATGAAAAACAAATACCAAATGCTCGGTGTAATTATATTTGTTTCTGATATATAATAGGGCCAACACCAATGTAAAAATGGGAAGAAGAAAAAAGAGAGCAACTGAAATTTTTGAAATAATATTATCCCAATATGATTTTCTGAAATCAGGATCATCTTTCATTTTATTAATATTCTGTGATTTGGTATAATAAAATATGTTCCAGTATGTTTTCTCATACCCTAAGTCTTCCAATGCTTCTACAGCGTTGGCATCATTATTTTTATTGCCATACTCCATAAAGGCATACATTTTTTTGAAGAATTTGTCACCGATTATCTCTTTCAGTACATTATCTTGTATAGAAATTCTATAAGAACTAGGGATGATATAGTTAATTTTCTGTTCTTTAAATTCATTTTCAATATGATCTAAAGTGTAATTTTTTAGAAGATTTATTTTTTCAAAATCTCCAAACTTTTTTACAACCACATCTTTAGATCCGGTTAATAAAACTAATGAGTGATCTGTGAAATTATTGAACATTCTATCGAACAAGGAATCTTTTTCAGTTTTTGTTAGGTCGTCATTTATAAATTGATCAAGATAATTTGAGTTGGCAAAAGCGGAGTCAATATAAATTCCTAATTGTTGTTTGATTGATTCGATAGAAGAATCACTATCATCCATAGATTGTTGAATGGCTGTTGTTACACTATCAATTTTAACATTGAGATCTGAAATTTTCTCTTCGTTCAATTCAGAAGCCAAATCATTTAATTGAGAAGTGGTTGTTGATTTTATAGTGTCAAACGCCATGATGGCATTCTCTTTATTAATTTGAGAAAGAACATCTGATTTATTATTATTTGTAGGATTGAACTCATCAATAGCACTAAAAACCCCCTGTATTAAAAAAAACAGTATCGTTATATGAAGATAAAACTGAAATGGATTTACATAACTTTTTCTCTTTCCTTCCACATACTTTTTTGTAACCATTCCCGGTTTGAACAAGAGAGGTATAATTGTTCTGATAAAACGACTGTCAAAATCGAAAAACCCGGATAGATATTCTGAAAAATATTGCTTAACGCTAACAGGGTTTTTGTCGTTTACCTGACCACAATTTGGACAGAAATTATCTTCCTCACTAATTAACTGATTACAGTTTAAACAAACTGTACCTCTAAAATTACTGTTGAATCTTGTAACGGATTTCATTGAAGAAAATATTATTCCTTAAAAATATAAAATTAGTCAATTAAATGATGGTTATGCACAAGAAGTTTAATTCAATGTTGCCGGAATCATTAAATGAAAAGTAGGAATTAGCACTTTAAATTGTTTTGATGAAGAAAAATTGATCATATTATAATATCCATTCATAGCTCCTATTGCAGAAGAAAGTAAACAATGTGAATTGTAGGTATAACTTTCTTTAGGAGAAATAATGGGTTTTTCACCAACAACACCTTCTCCGTCAACTGTTTCTAAATCACTTAAGGAATCAAATATATTCCAATGCCGACTTATTAATTGCACCGTATCACTACTTTGGTTTTCGATGGTAATACTATAAGAAAAAGCATAGTACAAACGCAAATTTTGATAACGTTTTCCCTCAAAATTTGTATCTACTGTAATCTTTATTCCCTTAGTAATTTGCTCAATCATTTGTTAAACACTGTAAATATTGGTTTTACAAAGGTATGAATTATTTTAAAAAAATAAACGATTTGCCTTTTTTGGTTTCTTCCGCGATTACAGCGATGGTTTTACTCGAAAGTTGCTCTTTCAAATGACTTTTACAAGGTGAGACAATATGATGAATTGCACAAGGGTTCTGGTCACTGCATTTGGGTAAACCTAAAAAGCAATTTTCAAATATTCCTAGACCATCAATACATTGAACAACATCAATAAGGGTTTTAGAAAGTTCCTTTTCCGTAAGGTAAAATCCCCCATGCGGTCCTTTTGATGATTTGATGATTTTTTCTTTGCTAAGCTTTTGGAATATTTTTGCCAAAAAAGGAGCTGGGATACTTATTTTCTCGGCAATGTCTTTAGAACCAATTTTCATTGACTCACTGCTGTTATAAGCTAAATATAAGATGGCGCGAATAGCGTATTTGCAAGAGTTTGATAGCACGGTTATTTTTTTACAAATATAAAAAGATAAGCTTATCCTTTTATATGATAAAAATCATGTTTTTTACTTCATTAAGAATATACTTTTGTAACTTGTGTCACTAATGAAAAATGTATCTAATTAAAATTAACTAATATGAAAAGTAAACTTATTGTAGTATTAATGGTACTTGCTTTTATTTCCTGTAAAAATGAAAAACAAGCGGAACCAATGAGTGAATCTAAACAAGAACAAGCAACAGTAAACAAAGGGGGAGGTCAAGCATCTGTTGAGGATGATGGTGTTTCTGCAGCAAATGCACTTCAGGTTGCTAAATCCATAGAGGATTTTTCAACTTTAGTAGTGGCTATTGAAACTGCAGGTGTTGAGGATGCAGTTGTAAATGCTGGTCCCTTAACAATTTTCGCACCTTTGAACAGTGCATTTGACAAATTACCAGAAGGTACCGTGGAGACCTTATTAAAACCTGAAAGTAAATCAACGTTAACTTTTATTTTGATCAATCATGTGGCACCTGCCAATTATCCTATCAAGCAATTGAAAAAGGAAGCAAAAAAAGGGAGAAAATTATATATGGCATCTGGTAAATATCTTGTTGTTGCCAATGAAGAAGATGGTATCTATGTAGGAGGATCGAAAATATTGAAATCAGTAAAAGTCAGCAATGGTTGGATTCATGTTATTGACGACGTGTTGGTTCCTGCAGAAGACTAAAATTAAGAATCAAACTAAAATACTAAAATAATGAAATTTAAATTTATAACTATTTTGACATTGGGAGCATTAATGTCGAGTTGCGGAGGTGATAAAGCTAAAAAGGAAATAGCTGCACCGGTAAAAGAAGATGTAAAAACAGAAGCTGCAAAGGTAGATCCTATGACTGATAAAGGTGTAGGGGCAATTACCAACTTGACCTTGGGAGAGATAGACCCTGCAATGGTTACGGAAGGAGAAGCTATTTTTAAAGCAAAATGTACTGCCTGTCATAAAATCAGCAAAAGATTTGTAGGACCCGGTCTGAAGGGGGTAACAGAAAGAAGAACTCCGGAATGGATCATGAATATGATATTGGATCCTGAGCTTATGGTGAAGGAAAATGAGCTTGCAAGGCAATTGCTGGCAGAGTACAGCGCACCCATGGCAAATCAGAGTTTGACTGAAGATGAAGCGAGGAAAATATTAGAATATTTAAGAACTAAAAATTAAGAAATAGAAACTAAACTAAATATAATTATGAAAACAACGATTAAATCTTTCATTGCTGTTCTTACTTTATCTTTTATGATGGTAAGTTGTGGCGATGCTAATTCAAACAAATCCTCTAAACAAGGGGCTTTATCAAGTAATGCTGCAGAAAGAGTTTACGTGGCTCCAGGAGAGCATGATGAGTTTTATGCCTTTGTTTCTGGTGGGTTTAGCGGACAGTTGGCCGTGTATGGTTTACCTTCTGGTAGATTATTCAAGGTAATTCCGGTATTTTCTGTAGATGCGGAAAAAGCTTGGGGTTTTAACGAAGAAACTAAACCAATGCTTAATACTTCTCACGGATTTATTCCTTGGGATGACTCTCACCATCCAGACATTTCACAAACAGCAGGAGAGTTAGATGGAAGATGGGTATTTATCAATGGTAACAATACGCCTCGTATTGCTAAAATTGATCTTACAACTTTTGAAACTACTGAGATCATAGAAGTTCCGAATTCTGCAGGTAATCACAGTTCCTCATTTGTAACTGAGAATACTGAATATGTGGTTGCAGGTACTCGTTTTTCAGTGCCATTTCCTCAAAGAGACATGCCAATTGATGAGTATAAAGGGAACTTTAAAGGTGCTTTAACATTCATTTCTGTAGATGCGGAAGATGGCGGAATGGACATAAAATTCCAATTAATGATGCCTGGATTTGATTATGATCTTTCACATCCTGGTAGAGGTGCTTCACATGGTTGGTTTTTCTTTTCTACTTATAATACTGAAGAAGCAAATTCATTATTGGAAGTAAATGCATCTCAAAATGACAAAGATTTTATAGCAGCTGTAAACTGGAAAAAAATTGAAGAGTATGTAAATAATGGTGGAGGTAAAAAAGTACCTGCGAAGTATGCACATAACGTTTATGATGAGCATACGCATAGTGCTACTTCAACTATGAAGAAAGAAGTATTGATAGTTAATCCTTCCGACGTTCCCGGAGCCATCTACTTTATGCCTACGCCCAAATCTCCTCACGGATGTGACGTTGATCCTAGTGGAGAATATATTGTTGGTAGTGGTAAATTGGCTGCCGAGTTGACGATTCACTCGTTTAGTAAAATGATAAAAGCCATTGAAGAGAAAAAATTTGATGGAGATGCATATGGAATTCCAATATTACAATACGAAGCAACCTTAGCAGGAGCGGTTAAACAACCTGGCTTAGGACCACTTCATACAGAATTTGATGGCAAAGGAAATGCTTATACTACCTTCTTTATCTCATCAGAAGTTGTAAAATGGAAATTAGGTACCTGGGAAGTTGTTGACAGAAAACCTACTTATTACTCTGTTGGACATTTAATGATTCCTGGTGGAAATTCAAGAAAACCATTTGGTAAATATGTATTGGCAATGAATAAAATAACTAAAGACCGTTATTTACCAACTGGTCCGGAGGTTACACAATCTGCTCAATTATATGATATTACGGGTGAAAAAATGGAATTGCTTTTAGATTTCCCTACCATTGGCGAGCCACATTATGCCGCTGGTATCCCAGCTGATATAGTAGCAAAAAATTCACGTAAGATTTATAGACTGGAAGATAATAATCATCCATATGCTGTGAAGAGTGAAGCGGAAGCTAAAGTTGTAAGAAAAGGAAACGAAGTTCATATTTATATGACCATGATCCGTTCACATTTTGCTCCTGACAATATTGAAGGAGTTCAAGTTGGTGATAAAGTTTATTTCCACTTTACAAATTTAGAACAAGATTACGATGTACCTCATGGTGTATCTATGATTGGAGCACAAACTTCTGAATTGTTAATTATGCCGGGACAAACCGAAACGTTTGTTTGGTATCCAAAAGAAGTTGGTGTGTGGCCATTCTATTGTACGGATTTCTGTTCAGCCTTACATCAGGAAATGCAAGGTTACGTGAGAGTTTCACCTAAAGGATCAAATGTTCCGATTAAGTTTACTCTGGATGGAGACGCAGTTGATGCTGAATAATAATATGAAATAATAGTATTTTAGTTAAGTATTTTTTGAAAACGGACAGAATGTAGGAATCTGTCCGTTTTTTTCTTTACACATAAATGATATTGTTGTCTTTTATGTAGGAGTTATTACATGCTATGAGCGTATTATTTTGTAAATTTGAATCGACTAATGATTGAATTCAACACGAAATTAAATCGTATAAAAAATTATGAAAAAATCTAAATTATTAATGATAATAGGGTCACTGTTATTACTTGGTTTATTTGCATTTCCTCTATGGAACATAACTTTGGAAGCACCTCAATACCCTATTCCTTTAGGAATGGATATATACATTAATAAATTTGCAGATACTAATGAATTTGATATAAAGAACATCAATTTAATGAATCATTATGTTGGTATGCAATATATACCAGAAACAATTCCCGAGTTTAAAATATTTCCGTTCGTAATTGGTTTTATGATCTTTTTGGGTGTCGTAATTGGTTTTATTGGGAAGCATAAATGGTTTTTGGCATGGTTTGTATTGATGTCTGTTTTAGGAATAGCCGGTATGTATGATTTTTATTTATGGGAATATGATTATGGTCATAATCTGGATCCTAAAGCTATAATGAATTTTAAAAATCCGGATGGTTCTGTAATGGGCTTTCAACCTCCATTATTTGGAACAAAACTCATATTAAATTTTACCGCACATTCCTATCCAAGAATTGGAGCTTATTTTATGTTTGGCGGAATGCTTCTAACTTTTATTGCATTTTTTGTTGGGAAAAAGGAAGCTAAAAATTAAATTTATTTTGGTTTTAATGTAACGTTAATTTGAATATAATAGAATCCTATTATGCTCAAATTATATTATATTTGACATCACTAACTAGAAAAATGAAAAACATATCCAAAACATTCTTAGTCGTGAGTTTGTTATTTATTTTATCCTGTTCTGTAGAACCTGAAAAAATAAATTATGGTTCCGATGCATGCCATTTTTGTCAAATGACAATTGTCGACAAACAACACGCGGCACAGTATGTTACTTCTAAAGGAAAGCAGTTTAAGTTTGATGCTGTTGAATGCATGTTAAATGAATTTGCCGAAAGTACTACAGACAATATAGATGTGATCTTAGTTGCAGATTACGGGAATCCAGGCTCAATGACCGATGCCAAAAATGCAACCTACCTTATCAGCCCGGAAATAAAAAGCCCGATGGGAGCTTTTTTATCAGCTTTCTCCAACGAGGAAATTGCAACAAAAACCTTAAAAGAAAATTCTGGAAAACTTTATACCTGGACCTCTATCAAGGAAAAATATTCGGTAAAATAATATGCGCAATGTTTATCTATTTTTTGCACTGACAATATGTGTTACCTCATTGTATGCTAAGCAAATAGAAATTTGTAATTCCTGTAATATAAAAACCATTAAAGAAGCTATTTTAATAGCGGTAGATGGAGATGAAATTATAATTAAAAGCGGCATTTACAAGGAACATGGTGTCATTTTGATCAATAAATCAGTTAAAATAAGAGGAGAGGGTAATCCCATTATTGATGGAGAGAACAAGGAAACCGTTTTTAGTGTAAAAGCAGATGATTTTTCTATTGAAGGATTGACCATTATCAATGTAGGGCAAAGTTATACTAAAGATTTTGCAGCTATTTTAGTTTCAAGATCGAACAATTTCAGTATTAAAAACAATACCTTAGAAAAGGTTTTTTTTGGAATTCTGGTTGAAAAATCTCACTATGGAACTATAGAAAATAACAAGGTAAGTAGTAACGCCAAAGATCAGGCAAGCTCGGGAAATGGAGTGCATTTATGGCATTGTTCTAATATGAAAGTCCAAAATAATACGTTGTTTGGTTTACGTGATGGGATCTATTTTGAATTCGTAAAAAATAGTACAGTTAGCAACAATAATAGTTTTGATAATTTACGGTACGGTTTACACTTTATGTTTTCTAATAATAATGGGTATTTTGATAATGTTTTTAAAAAGAATGGAGCTGGAGTGGCAATAATGTTCTCAAAATTTGTAGAAATGAGAAATAATCAATTTTTGGAAAATTGGGGATCGGCGTCGTATGGACTATTGTTAAAAGAAATTTATGATGCTGAAATTGAAAACAACCTTTTTGAGCAAAATACAATAGGAATTAGTGTTGATGGCTCCACACGAATTAACTATAAAAAAAATACTTTTTTGAGAAATGGATGGGCCATAAAAATTGTTGGAGCATGTTATGAAAATGATTTTGCCCAAAATAATTTTTTACATAATGCACTGGATCTATCTTATAACAGTAAAATAAACACCAATAAGTTTGATAATAATTATTGGAGTGATTATACTGGCTATGATTTGGATAAAAATGGTGTCGGAGATGTTCCATATCGTCCAGTAAAGCTATTTTCATACATTGTACATAAAACACCGGAAACAATTATATTGTTAAGAAGCCTATTTGTTGACATTATCAATTTTTCTGAAAAAGTATCTCCGGTTTTTACACCTGATAATTTAATGGATAGCAACCCTTTAATGCAAGCAGTTAATGATACAAATTAATCAATTACATAAGAAGTTTGGAAAATTGATCGTCTTGGATGGCTTGGATCTGGACATCAATTCTGGTGGAATATTTGCCATATTAGGACCAAATGGGTCCGGTAAAACTACCTTGATAAAAAGTATTTTGGGAATGGTAATTCCTAACTCCGGAGAAATTAAAATAAATGATCAATCTGTTTTAAAAAAATGGGAATATCGTAATAAAATTAACTACCTCCCTCAAATTGCAAATTTCCCTGCAAATCTATCAGTGAAGGAGTTGATTGCAATGGTGAAAAATTTAAGGCCGAAAGAATCAAATGACAGTGATTTGATCAAACTTTTTTCTTTGGAGCCATTTTTAGACAAGAAATTGGGAAATCTATCAGGAGGAACGAAACAAAAAGTAAATATTATCTTGACCTTTATGTTTGACAGCGAGTTAATTATTTTAGATGAACCAACTACAGGTTTAGATCCAATATCATTAATTCATCTGAAGGAGATTATTCAAAATGAAAAATCAAAAGGGAAAACTATTTTAATCACAACCCATATTATGAGTTTTGTTGAGGAAGTTGCAGATGAGATAGTATTTTTATTGGATGGTGAAATTTATTTTAAGGGCAGCACTAAGAATTTGAAACTGCAAACCAATCAACCTGATTTAGAACATGCCATCGCTCATTTAATGCAAAAAGACAATGTTTAAGATATTAAAATATAGTTTCTACGATTTAATGCGTAGCCGATGGAGCTATGTATACTTTGCTTTTTACCTGGCTTTGGGTTTTGTGCTGTTATTTTTAAATAATGATATAAACAAAGCCATAATCACCTTGCTAAATATTATCATTGTTCTTACTCCATTAATAGGAACCATTTTTGGGGTGATGTACTATTATAATTCTAAAGAGTTCACAGAATTGTTATTGGCACAACCTATTAAAAGAAGTAAAATATTTATGGGACAGTTTTTGGGAATATCCATTTCACTTACCCTAAGTTTAGCACTTGGTTTAGGTATCCCATTTTTGTTATATGGTTTGTTCAAGTCAAGCGCAATTTTTGATTTTGCTTTATTGCTGGTTGTTGGCTCATTATTGAATTTTATTTTTGTGGCTTTAGCTTTTAATATTGCTTTATCAAATGTTAACAAAATTAAAGGTTTTGGATATGCAATATTAATGTGGCTTTTCCTGGCCGTAATTTATGATGGTCTGTTTTTGATCTCATTAGTGATGTTCAATGAATACCCACTCGATCAGTTTTCATTACTCGCAACCATGTTTAATCCAATTGATTTATCCAGAATTTTGATTTTATTAAAATTAGATATTTCAGCCTTATTGGGATATACTGGAGCAGTGTTTAAAAAGTTTTTCGGAACCAATTTTGGGTTAATTATTTCTTTTTCAGTGATGATTTTATGGATAGCGCTTCCTGTATGGAGAATTAATACGAAATTGAAAAAGAAAGATTTTTAACAAAGATTATTTAGATGTATCTTCCTCGGACTGACCCGCAATGATGGGGTAGCCATCATTAACCCATTTAAAGAACCCTTCGTCAATAACTGCTGTATTTTTATACCCTTTTTTACGTAACATATTAATTATCTTATCTGAAGCGGCATGTGGACACGAACAGTAAGCAATGATCCAGGTTTTATCCTTTGGTAATCCATTGGAAATATCCTCTTCCGATATATAGTATGGAATCGGTATCGCTCCAGGTAAATGTGCATTCTGCCATTCTGAGGTTGTTCGGGTATCAAGGATTATCAATCGTTTTTTAGATTTTAATGCATCCAAAACCTCTTTCATTGGGACATACCGGTCCTCTCTTAAATTAAATTTTGGATTTTTCCCTTTTGGATTTAGAACATAATTCTCAGGTTTAGGATAAGGTGCAAGTTTTTTTGGCTCCGGACTCCATCCCGAAACTAAGCTTCTGATATAAACAGTAAGATCATTGATTTGTTCAGCCGACAATTTTTTAGCGAAGGCTTTCATCTCCGTCCCATCCCGTCCGTTTACTATGGCATATTTAATATATTGATCTGTAGCAAAGGCTAAAAAGGCTGGGTTGGCAAGAGCCGGAGCAGTTTTACCTTCCCCTTTTTTACCATGACATCTTGCACACTCTTTAGAATATAACCACAAGCCTTCATCTAAATCACCAGAAACAATTTCTTCAGAAATAGTTATGGTTTCATGACCCGATTCATACTTCAGCCAGCTTGCTAGATTAAATATTTCTTTCATGCTTAAAGGACCTCCCATATCTTTTAAATAGGCTGCCATAGCTGTGTTTGGTCGGCCGAATCCTATAGAGCTCGCCAAAAAATTCAAAGGCATTGTTGACATTAGTGATTTTGAACGGAGAGATGGTGCAAAATCAGCAGCATTCCCTTCACGTTCAGTTCCATGGCAAAGCGCACAATAACGTTGATAATTTTGGGAGGCCAACTCACTGTCTTTAGCTGTTAGTGGTGCATTTCTAATTTGAGAGAATGAAGAGTAAATAGAACAGCTCAGCATTAGAATGAAGCTCAAAACAGTTGTAATTTTCATGGATAGTATGTTTAATTATAAAGGAGTTTAAATTAAAAAAAAGAATTCTAAATAGCTAATCTTTTTTATATTTGCCGAATTAATTTATTTAATATTATAAGGAAGATTAATGGAAAACAAAGTTACTACGCATCATCATGAAGGATTAGGGGTTAAGAACAATGTAACCATATATTTAACAAGAGTATACAATTGGATGGCATTGGCCTTGTTTATCACAGGCCTAGTGGCGTACTACGCAGCGACATCTGAACAGGTAAAGAACTTAATATTTACTTCCAAATTTGCATTTTATGGATTGATCATAGGCGAGTTACTATTAGTAGTGTATCTGTCCAGAGCAATTCATAAAATTAGTCAAAATACCGCCATTATGGTGTTTTTACTATATGCTACTTTAAATGGATTGACAATGTCGGTAATTTTTATGATCTATACTACCGCTTCAATAGCATCGACTTTTTATATTACTGCGGGAACATTTGGTGTTATGAGTTTGTATGGGTATTATACAAAAAACGACTTGACAAAGATTGGCAATTTGGCCATGATGGGTTTGGTAGGGATCATTATTGCTTCTATTGTTAATATGTTCTTCCAAAATGATATGATGGGCTGGATCATTACTTATATAGGAGTGGCAATTTTTGTTGGTCTAACTGCTTATGATACTCAAAAACTTAAAGAAATTGGAGCAAACGGTTTTAAAAATGGAGAAAGCATGGAGAAGATTGCTATCATGGGAGCATTAACCTTGTATCTTGATTTTATTAATTTATTTCTCTTCTTACTCAGAATCTTTGGTGATAGAAAATAAAACTCTGGACTTAATTTACTAATCTTTTAGAATTAGCCGTTCCAAATCCAATGACTTGATCGTATAGCTCTCCATATTTTCTGTAATATACTATTACGGAATATTCATTTTCAGTTTGGTACATGGAGCCTTCTAAGGTATATTTATCAAGTTGTCCTGCACTATTAACGGATACATATGTGTAGTTATAAAATCCTTGCTTTAACAATAATCTCGCTTCATACAGGTTTGTTTGGTTATTATAGACCATTTTATTTTCTTGGGTGAGCTGCCAATCATTGAACGCCCCATAAATGTAAATATCATCCTCATTGAAATTTTGATCATAACGATAAAGAAAATGAACAAAGGAATAATCTCCCTCGAGCGAAGTATCTTCGGCATCAATAGTACGTATAACAAAGTTTCCATTGACATCAGGGAAAAATAAATAAGGCTTGTTTCCACGAGCTTCATCAATGAATAAGAAAGTATTAAATAGATTATTCAATCTGGTCTTAGCAATGTTGTTTGTGGCATTTCTAATTTCTTTCGTGTCAAAATAGAGAAATTCATTTCCGGCCCAATAGGCTATCTCATCAACATAATTATACAACAATTGAGAACCTCTGATATATTTTGGTCTAATATTATTTATAACCGAATTCCAATCTCCATTTTGATAGAGCGCAATCTTTATTTCTTCATTTGGATTATTCAATAACAGATCTTGGTGGTTTATTACAAATTCAACATTGTGTTTTTCGTTGATAAAAGAAATATCCCGACTTCTATGTGCTGTGACACCTACGGACACCTTGGGTTGGTAAATAATAAAACGTCTTGAAAAAATTACATTATAATACTCATCCAAGACAGAGATTAAATAGTTTCCGCTAATTTTGATTCGATTATTTTCGTTAGGAATTTTTAATGAGTAGTGAGTATAGGATTGCAGGGTGTTGAATGAATTCTCAAAGTTCCGGATCCTGTCTTTCGAATAACCTGTCATGTATTGTGTTGACAATATGTTAGAAACGTTCCAATTATAATCGCAATGTTCAATTTTATAAGAATAGACTCTTTGCTCCGCATTGATGTCATCAAACGAAAGTTCCAGACTTTCTCCTAATTTTATAATGGGAGCATAGACATCTGGTCTCATCGGTTGAAGTACAATTGACCTGATATTTAGGGGAGGAACATGTGTTATAGTGTTTTGTGCATTTAAGGGGTTAACGAAAAATGAACTGAACAAAAGTAGAAAAGTGTAATTTTTGAATAAAGACATATTATATTGTTGATAGTAAGTAATTTGCGTCAATTTGAAATTTCAATTAGGATCACTTATAAATGTAAATAAAAGTTAAATATATGATAAACTATAAAATATTAATTATTAAATTTGCTCACTGTTAAGATAAATAGGATTTTCATCTATTTTATTTAAAATAGTGAAAACACAAATTTAAGTAAAAGCAAATTATGTCAACAGACATTACAATTAAAAAAGGTTTAAATATTAAACTGAAAGGAGTCGCACAAAACAAAGTATCTTCAGTAACCCGTTCAAAAATATTTGCAATTAATCCTCCACATTTTTATGGAATTACACCTAAAATGGCTCTTAAAGTTGGAGAGAAAGTAAATGTTGGGGATACAATTTTTTATTCAAAGCAAGAAGAAAAAATTAATTTTACTTCTCCGGTAAGTGGTGAAATTAAAGAGATTGTTCGTGGCCCAAAACGTGTAATTTTATCCATTCAAATATTAGCCGATAAATCAGATACTTTTAAAGATTTTGGTGTCAAAAGCCCAAGTAAATTGGTTGCGCCACAAATTAAAGAAGCACTTTTAGAAAGTGGTTGTTGGACATTTCTAAAACAAAGGCCATACGATATAATTGCCAATCCTGATGATACGCCAAAGGCAATTTTTATTTCTGCAGTTGCAACTGCGCCATTAGCTGCTTCCTATGAGATTACATTAGAAGGTAAGGAAAAAGAATTTCAGACAGGAATTGATGCTCTAGCTAAATTGACAGAAGGAGATATCCATCTTTCAATTGGTAAAAAATCAACGTCTTTTCTTGAAAATATCAAAGGAGTTGTTTTACACAAGGTATCCGGAAAACATCCGGCAGGAAATGTAGGAGTTCAGATAGCTAACATTGATCCTATTAATTCCGGTGACAGAATATGGGTAATACAACCTCAAGAGGTGGCAATCATTGGAGAGTTGTTCTTGACTGGAAATTATAATCCAATGAAAATTATCGCTCTAGCCGGTTCACAAGTGCAGAGCCCTCAATATTATAAAATAAGACTAGGTGCTCAAATTAGTGATATAGTTAAAGAAAATTTAGTGGATGGAGATAATAGAATCATTAGTGGGAATCCATTGACGGGAACTACGGTTGGGATTAAAGACCCAATTGGTTTTTACGATGACCTGTTAGTTGTTTTACCTGAGGGAAACCATCATAGATTTTTGGGATGGATGCCGTTTATAGGGAATAATATCTTTAGTATGTCTCGAACGTCTTTAGCTTGGTTAAACCCTAATAAAGAATTTAAATTGGATACCAATCTCAATGGTGAAGGGAGAGCCTTTGTAGTGACCGGAGAGATGGAAAAGGTAATGCCAATGGATATTTATCCCATGCAATTGTTAAAAGCGACTTTGATCGAGGACATTGAAAAAATGGAAAATTTAGGAATATATGAAGTAGCTCCTGAAGATTTTGCTTTGATTGACTTTATAAGCTCATCAAAAATTGAAGCGCAAGATATAATTCGCAAAGGTTTAGATTTAATGATTAAAGAGGTAGGTTAATGAAATTTTTAAGAAAACAATTAGATAAAATTAAACCTCACTTTTCCAAAGGAGGAAAATTAGAAAAATATGCACCAGCATTTGGTGGTATAGAAACACTCTTATTTGTGCCTAATCACACTACAAAAAGAGGCGCACATATTAGAGATTCAATTGATTTAAAAAGAGTTATGATTGTGGTTGTAATAGCTCTTGTACCGGCACTGATCTTTGGAACCTGGAATGTTGGGTACCAAAATATGGGAGATGGATTTGGATTTTGGGACTATTTAGGTTTTGGTGCGATTCGATTTGTTCCAATGATAATTGTTTCTTATGGAGTTGGTCTTGGTATTGAATTTGCATACGCGATTTTTCGGGGTCATGATGTAAACGAAGGATATTTAGTAACAGGTTTGTTGATCCCAATGATCATGCCCATTGATTTGCCGTTATGGATGCTTGCCATCTCAGTGGTATTTGCAGTTATTATTGGAAAGGAAGCCTTTGGAGGGACCGGGATGAATATTTTAAATCCGGCTTTAGTGGCCAGAGCTTTTGCTTTATTCTCTTATGCACCGGCAATGTCTGGTAATACAGTATGGGTTGCCGATTCAGTGGCAGACGGAGTATCTGGAGAAACAATATTGGGTTCTTTAGCAGGAAATAATGTACCAACAACAACAGTTATGGATATGTTTATGGGTTATATGCCAGGATCTGTGGGTGAAACTTCAGTGCTGATGATCTTAATCGGTGCGGCAATCTTATTATTCACCGGAATTGCCAGTTGGAGAATAATACTATCTTCAGTTATAGGTGCTTCACTAATGGGTTTCATTTTTAATCTGGTCGGGAGCTCAACAAATGAATTATTCAACTTCCCATGGGAACAGCATCTGTTAGTAGGTGGTTTTGCATTTGGTATGGTTTTTATGGCAACAGACCCTGTTTCGGCTGCGCAGACTACAACGGGTAAATGGATTTATGGATTTTTAATAGGGGTGTTTGCGATACTGATTAGAGTGATAAATCCAACCTTACCGGAAGGTGTGATGATGGCAATATTATTAATGAATGTTTTTGCACCAACTATAGACCATTATGTCATAGCCAGCAATATAAAACGAAGAAAAAAGAGACTACAAAAAGTTAAAGCTTAAGCAGTATGGACAGAAACGGTAATGCATATACATTTATTTTCGCAATTATTATGGTTGTAATTATTGCAGCTGGTCTGGCTTTTACGGCAACGACCTTAAAACCACTACAGGCTGAAAATGTGAAGAACGAGAAAATGCAAAATATTTTATCGACAATTGGTGTTGTTGTGCCCAGAGATGAAGCGTCTGATAAATTTGGTGAATATATTCAAGAAGAATTAGCATTGACAAGTGAAGGAAGTGTTTCTGATGATGTTGAGGCATTTACCCTCGATTTAAAAAAAGAACTTAAAAAACCTGCTGAAAAACAACATTATCCGGTATATGTGGCAAAAAAGGAAGGGAAAACATTTTATGTAATACCTCTTTATGGAGCTGGACTATGGGATGCAATTTGGGGTTATATTGCCTTAGAAGATGATAAGAACACTATAGTTGGGGCATCTTTTGATCATAAAGGAGAAACTCCTGGCTTGGGTGCAGAGATCAACCAATATTGGTTTGAAGATCAATTTATTGGTAAGACGATTTTTGATGAAAACAACAATTTTGTATCTGTAAAAGCTGTTAAAGGTGGAGCTAAACAGGGAGATATGCATGGCGTGGATGGAATTTCGGGAGGCACAATTACTTCTGATGGGGTATCAAATATGATAGATGAAAGATTGGAACATTATTTACCTTATTTTAAAAACAATTAATTATGGCTGGAGAAAAAGAAGGATTATTTTCCAAAAAAAATAGAAGATTATTGCAAGATCCTCTGAATGATGATAATCCAATCACAGTTCAGGTATTAGGGATTTGTTCGGCATTGGCCATTACAGTACAATTAAAACCGGCCATCGTAATGTCTATTGCTGTCGTTTTTGTACTTGTTTTTAGTAATCTTATTGTTTCGTTGTTAAGAAACTTAATTCCAAATAGAATTAGGATTATTGTTCAGTTACTTATTGTTGCATCACTTGTGATACTAGTAGACCAGGTATTAAAGGCTTATGCATATGATGTTAGTAAGCAGCTTTCTGTATTTGTTGGATTGATTATTACGAACTGTATCATTATGGGACGTCTGGAAGCATTTGCCATGGGCAATGGTCCATGGAAATCTATATTGGATGGATTTGGAAATTCTTTTGGTTATGGTGTAATCTTAATAATTGTGGCCTTTTTTAGAGAACTATTAGGGTCTGGGAAATTAATGGGATATGAAATATTGGGTCATAAGGCTAAAACAGTAGCAGAATCGACAGGCCTGTACTTTTATGGTTATGAGAATAATGGATTCATGTTATTATCACCAATGGCCTTAATCACTGTAGGTATATTGATTTGGTGGCAAAGATCAAAAAACAGAAAATTAATTGAAGATTAGATCATATAATATCTTATGGAAGAATTAGGAAGTTTATTCGTTAAAAGTATTTTTATAGAAAATATGATTTTTGCATATTTTCTTGGAATGTGTTCCTATTTAGCTGTTTCAAAAACGGTTAAAACAGCAGTAGGTTTAGGAGCCGCCGTTATATTTGTATTGACCATAACCGTACCTGTGAATTACCTTTTAGATACATACATTTTAAGAGATGGTGCCCTCGTTTGGTTAGGACCGGAATATGCCACTATAGACCTTAGCTTTCTAAGCTTTATTTTATTCATAGCTGTAATTGCATCTATGGTTCAACTGGTTGAAATGGTGGTCGAACGATTTGCACCGGCATTATATAGTGCATTAGGAATATTTTTACCATTAATTGCGGTTAATTGTGCAATTCTGGGAGGATCATTATTTATGCAACAAAAGGACTTTTCCACAGTTACTGAATCGGCTGTATATGGTTTAGGTTCTGGAATAGGATGGCTGTTGGCTATAGTTGCCATAGCCTCTATCAGAGAAAAAATAAGCTATTCAAATGTGCCGCAACCTCTAAAGGGTTTGGGTATAACATTTATCATCACCGGTTTGATGGCAATTGCTTTTATGAGCTTTTCGGGAATTAAATTGTAAAAAAACAGATATACAAGACATAAGAACTTAGAGGTAAGACAGGTAAATTAATCGAATTAGAAGAAAGAATATTAAAAATACAAAGAATGATTTAAGGATTTCAGGAAAGCCCAGATGTTTAGTCTTAATTCTTGATTCTTAATTCTTTAGTCAATAACAAACAGAATGAGTCCAATACTAGCAAGCATCGTTTTTTCATTAATTTTAATACTTATTTTAGTGGCAATTTTACTAGTTGCCAAGGCTAAATTATTACCATCTGGTAAGGTAAAAGTTTTAATCAATGGAGAAAAGGAAATAGAAGTGGAAATGGGAAGTACCCTTTTAACCACATTGAGCAACGAAAAAATATTTTTACCATCAGCATGTGGTGGTGGAGGAACTTGTTTACAGTGTGAATGTCATGTACTAAAGGGAGGAGGAGAACCGTTACCAACTGAAGTACCTAACTTTACCCGTAAGGAATTAGCTGCTGGGGCACGATTAGGATGTCAGGTAAAAGTAAAAGAGGATATGGAGATCACCATACCTGAAGAAATTTTTGGGATTAAAAAGTTTGAAGCTACTGTCCTTTCTAATTACAATGTCGCTTCCTTTATTAAGGAATTTGTTGTTGAATTGCCCGAAGATATGGATTACAAAGCAGGAGGATATATTCAAATTGAGATACCAACTACTGAAGTACGTTATAAAGAAATGGACATCACTGCGCATCCTGAAGAACACCCAGGTGAACCCGATAAATTCAAGTTGGAATGGGATAAATTTAATTTATGGCCATTTGTAATGAAAAATACGGAGATAGTTGAGAGAGCCTATTCTATGGCCTCTTATCCTGCTGAAGGAAGGAATATAATGTTAAATGTTCGTATTGCTACGCCACCATGGGATAGAGCTAAGAATGGATGGATGGATGTAAATCCCGGAGTTGCATCATCTTATATATTTAACCAAAAACCAGGTGATAAAGTTATTGTTTCTGGTCCTTATGGTGAGTTTTTTATCAATGATTCAGATGCCGAAATGCTGTATGTTGGTGGAGGTGCCGGAATGGCACCAATGCGTTCTCATTTGTACCACCTTTTCCAAACACTCAAAACTGGAAGAAAAGTAACTTATTGGTACGGAGGGAGATCCAAAAGAGAATTATTTTATGTGGATCATTTTAGAGAACTGGAAAAGGAGTTTTCCAATTTCAAATTCTTCATCGTACTTTCTGAACCACTTGATGAAGACAATTGGAAAGTCATGAAAGACCTTAATGATGAAGATGGAGATGGTTTCTTAGGATTTGTACATCAAGCGGTAATTGATGAGTACTTATCAAAACATGATGCTCCTGAGGACATCGAACTCTATTTCTGTGGTCCTCCTATGATGAACAATGCCGTTCAAAAAATGGGTGAAGATTTTGGTATTCCTGATGAAAATATTCGATTCGATGATTTTGGAGGCTAATTAGTTTTGTCCCTTAACTTCTTGTTTTCAAGAATACCTGTAATTTAGATGGCTGCTGAGATGTTTTATCTGAAATAGTATTGCTATTTTATATAAAATAAGTTTTGAAGCAATAATTTTAAAACACTGGATTCGGTTTCTTTTTTATGTGTATTAGAATTATTTTAATGAGAATTCAGAATTAACACATACTCTACAATTAACATTTTATTAAGTTTACTTTTTAGAAAATTAGCTAATTTTAATTCTTAAAACTGTCGAATGCAGATATTTCTCTACTTTATTCTCTTTGCAATATTTTTACTTGTTATAGTTAGTATTGTCTTGTATTTATTTCAGGACAGGGTCATTTTTCATCCGGAAAAGCTGCCAAAAGATTATCAATTTACGTTTTCTAATGAGTTTGAAGAGATAAACTTAAACACTGATGGCGGCAATATACTTAACGGGTTGATATTTAAAAGTAGCAACTCCAAAGGTCTAGTGATTTTTTATCACAATCATTCAGGAAATATTGAGCACTGGAGTAGGTTTGCGTTATTTATAAATAAATTGGATTACGATGTCTTATTAATGGATTATAGAGGTTTTGGAAAGAGTACGGGTAAGTATAGTGAGCAATCATTTTTAGCCGATTCCATGTTGTGGTATGACTTTGCGCTAGATCGATATGATGAAGATCTCATCAGTGTTTATGGAAGAGGAATTGGAGCTACATTTGCGGCATATGTAGCCTCTTTAAATAACCCAAAGAGATTATGCTTAGAATCACCTTTCCATAGTATAAATTATGTAGCAAGAGCACATTATCCATATCTACCAATTAAAATTATTTCAAAATATAAATTTGAGACAGATAGATATATTGTTGATGTAAACTGTAAAATTTATATTTTTCATGGTATGCAAAATGAGTTGGTCAATTATAAGAACAGTTCAAAACTCTATGAATTGTCAAAAGGCAATATGGAATTGTTTCTAATTCCTGATGCAAATCATTATAATTTGATTAATAATACTTCTTATCTGAATAAAATAGTAGAAATATGTAAAAAAGAAAAAAGCTGATCGAATGAACAATCAGCTTTTTTGAAGGTATATTTATTAGGTTTTATTCTGCTTTTTCCTCTAAAATATCAAAGAATTGATCCAGTTTTGGTAATATAACAATTCTGGTTCTTCTGTTTGTAGCTCTTCCTTCTGCCGTGTCGTTGGTATCTAAAGGAACATATTCACTTCTACCGGCAGCAATTAATCTAGAAGGATCAATTTCAAAATCTCCTTGTAAAACACGAATTACAGCTGTTGCTCTGGCAACACTTAGATCCCAGTTATCTTTCATACATTTTGTACTGATAGATACATTATCGGTATATCCTTCCACCTGCACTTCCATATCAGGTTTACTTGATATTACTGTTGCAACTTTACCAAGTACAGATTTTGCTTTTTCCGATACTACAGCGCTTCCGCTTTTGAACAATAATTTATCAGCAATAGATATATAAACTACTGTTTTTTCAACATCTATTTGAATATCTTCATCCTGAATACCATCTGCAAGATCTCTTTTTAACTGAAAAGCAAGAGCTAAGTTGATGGAATCTTTTTTAGTCATTGCATCACGAATGCCATTGATGTACTTATCCTTTTCATTAAGTTGAGCAATGATCTCTTTTATATTATCAGAAGAAGACTGAGTCAGAACAGTTAAGTTTTCAACTTGTTGAATTTGACGAGATTTATCTTCTTTTAAAGATTTATTCAGTTCAGCTAAGTGGTCTTTATCTATTAGACAAGATTGTAATTCAGCTTTAGCATCTGTCAACTCCTGTTTGTTTCTATTGTTTTCAGTTTCTAAATCAGCATATTTTTGTTTAGATACACAAGAGCTAAGAAGGATGGATAGGGTTAGCGCAGTTAAAAATAATTTTTTCATGATTTTAATAAGAATTAATTTTAAATAAGTCACAAATTTATCAATTATTTTATATAATCCTATAAATATGTACTAAAATAATGGGAATATATATCTAAACTAAAACTTATCTTTGAATGTTAAATTAAATATATTATTTATCATGAAAATTATATCTGTTTTTTTTCTTTTTATTCTGCAGATTTCATGCAATGATCTCGCTAAGAAACAATACCAAAAATTTGAGGGTTTAGCCCTTGGTACAGTGTTTCATATTACTTATGACCCATCCGAATATGAAATCGCTGAAAATGAAATTGACAGCTTATTACATCTTGTAAATAAATCAATGTCAACCTATATACCCAATTCGAATATTTCTAAAATTAATAGTGGTGATACAACTATTATTGTTGACGAACTGTTTGTAGAAGTTTTTAATAAGTCGGACAGAATTTACAAAGAAACAGACGGCTATTTCGATCCAACTATTGGAATAATTGTAAATGCTTGGGGTTTTGGACCAAAAGGTCAATTGGAAGCTGTAGATACGACTCAAATACAAACAATGTTGACATTCGTTGGCTTCAATAATGTAAAAATTGAGAATGGTATTGTCCAAAAGAAATTTATAAAAACCTATATTGATTTTAATGCCATAGCCAAAGGATTTGCTGTGGATGTAATAGGCAGGTATTTGGAACATAGAAATATAGATAATTACCTGATCGAGATCGGAGGTGAAATTAGAGCGAGAGGAGTTAATAGCAGTAGTAATCCATGGACTATTGCAATTGAAAAACCAAATTTTGATGGTAGTAGATCATTTCAGAGTGTTATAGAATTATCCAATGAGTCCATTGCAACCTCAGGTAATTATCGCAAATTTAAAATTGATAGTCTTACCGGAGAGAAATATGCCCATACCATGGATCCAAAAACCGGATTTCCAAGCAAGAGTAATTTATTAAGTGCCTCTGTGATATCAGAAAAGGATTGTGCGGATGTTGATGCATATGCTACAGCGTTAATGTCGATGGGTTTAGAAAAGAGTAAAGAGTTTCTTCGAAACTATCCAGATTTAAAAGCGTTTTTAATTTTTAGCGAAGATGATGGTCAAATAAAAACATATACTACTAAAAATTTAAACTTAAAAAATTGAAGATTAGTCTAATTATTCTGGATCTTGGAAATTATTCAAAAACAATAGTCTTTAAAATTGCTTCCAATTCAAATACAAAATCACGTTTTTTTGTAGACGGAGAGTAGCTGAACCCCTCAATTATTAAAAGGCTATTATTTTTCTTGTCCACAAATGCATAATTTAAGAATGGCCCCCCCATAAAATCATTCTTCACAAGCCAGAGTCCACGGGTTTCAATTGCTTTTTTACCTGAAACAATAACTTCTTTAACTGCTGTTTTGTAAAGATGTTCTGTCATCATATAAGTATTTTCGAACTGCCCGGGGATAAATTTTTTACTGATAGAATCTCTAATTGTTAAAATATCAATTACTTTGAGATCATCTTCAAAATTGTACGGAATTTCATAAGCTACTATATTCAGCATTCCTTTGGTAATTTCATATCGGTACCATACGAAATCTCCTGTATCATCGACTTTTTTATAACTTTTTGGAATTTTTAAGCTAAATCCATGCTTGTTAAAAGTATCTACATTTTTTACTTTATGGTGGTCTTTAGTAATCTTTTTTTGATAGAGTTTTAAATCACTATTTTTAAATGTAGAGATCAGTTCTTCTTTATGGCTATCGATATTGTCGATCAGGTCTTCCTTATTCTTACCTAAAATTGTTAAAGTAATTTGTGGATTTGCATAAATATTCTTATTAGAATAGAAGTTTGTAATCGAATCGTATCCAACGAACAAGATATTTCGTGTACGTTTAAATAAATTGTTAAACGCCCTTGGCGACACCTGGTTAATAGAAAATTGACTTTCTTCTTGTGGCAGACCTTCAACCGGAGTTGTAACAATATTTTTAATTGCGGTTCCTACTTCTCCATCCCAGTCAGAGTTTTTCATAACAACCAATACATGATTAATTCTGCCTGTAGAACTAAGCAAGATGACTTTATCTTTATCTTCACAAGAAAGAATTGTAATAAATAGTAGGGTAAGGATGAATATATTTTTGATCATGTCAATAATTTTAGGTACTTCGATTGCTTTAAAAGAGCAAAGGGAATGAGATCAAAAATAACGAAATTCTAATAGATTTTTAATTTTGTCCCGGGTTTTAAGTTATTGCTCGCAATATTGTTCCAATTTTTAATTTGCGTTACACTTGCTTTTGGGAATTTTTGCGAAATCAGCCACAGTGAATCCCCTTTTTTAACTGTGTAGGTCGTATAATCTCCTTTAGGCACCTCTTTTTGTCTGGATGTAGTGGATTTACTTGGGGCGGTATTTGAACTGCTTGTATAAGCCCTTCTTGGATAAATGGTTAGACGCTGTCCTACTCTTAAATCGTTACTCCTCAAACCATTCCATCTTTTGATACTGCTAACAGAAACACCATATCTATTTGCGATCTTACCGAGATAATCACCACTCCTAACGCGGTATCTTATTCTGTCATTTGCTTCAAAATATTTTGGTAAGGGTTTTTCTCTCTTTGCATCATGTGCTTCAGCATAGGCATAGATTTGATCCTCATTTGCAACAAATTTCCCAACTAAATATTTAGGGATTCTCAAGGTGTAATTTCTGTTTTTTACAACAGGAATAATATTAAGTTTATATTGAGGATTAAGAAATTCAAGTAAAGAATCGTTGGTTTCGAGCACTTGATTTACCTGATCAAAAGTTATTTGTCTTTTTAAAATAATTGTATCGGTTTCAAATGTGTTTACCATTTCATTCTTTGCATACAGATGATGTTCTTCAGCATATTCCATGATGTACATTGTTGCATAAAATGCAGGTAAATATCCAGCGGTTTCGCGTGGTAGGTAATTACGAAGGTTCCAATAATTTTTGCTTCCTCCAGATCTTCTTATAGCCTTATTAACATTACCAGGGCCTGAATTATACGCAGCTAAGGCCAAATCCCAATCATTAAATATTTTGTGTAAATCAACCAAGTATTTACATGCCGCCTCCGTAGATTTTACTGGATCACATCTTTCATCAACATAGGAGCTAACTTTTAAGCCATACATCTTTCCTGTAGGATACATAAATTGCCAAAGTCCTTTCGCTCCGACCCTGGATTTTGCGTTTGGCTTTAAAGCTGACTCAACTATTGCCAAATATTTAAGTTCTAAAGGGATGTTATACTTGTCTAAATACTCCTCAAAGATTGGGAAATAATATTTTGCCCTCCCCATTAAATTGGCCAATGTTTCCGGACGATTTTTTAAATAATGCTTTATAATCTTTTCCAATGAAGGATTATATTCAACGTGGAATGGAGTATTGCTATTCAAATCCGCTAAGCGCCCCTTTAATAGTTCTGTTGAAAAACTATCAATCACTATTTTACCTATGGTATCTTGGGGGTTAACCAAAAGCATGCTGTCGATGGAAGAATTAACGAAAGATTCCATCCATTTTTTATCGAATTCACTGGCTTCTTGATAATCAATTAAAGCAATATTTTTACCGGTAATTAATGTTGAATCTACTTTGAGAGTATCAATTTTCGATTGATAATCTGATATAAGTTCAATTTGTTTTTTGTTATCTATTACCTCTTTTTTGTCCTCTTCTGATTTATCTTGAGACAATCCAGTAAAAACTGTAAACAGGAGTAATAATGTTAAAGATTTCTGCATTAAATTCATTTCAAATGGTTCTTTACAATTGTTTTTATGAGAACGATAAAATTAGAACAAAATTTTATCTGCTTTAATATTTAACTTTTAAATATTTTAAGTTTTGTTCCTGGCTTCAAGTATCTAACTTCCAGAAGGTTGTTCCAATCTCTTATTTGATCAATGGTGACTTCAGAAAATTTTCTGGAAATATTAAATAGAGTGTCACCTTCTTTCACAATATAGATTTCATAATTCTTTTTGGATCCGGAACTATTATTTAATTTTGTTTTTGAGGGAAAATTAGGGGAGACCTTAGGAGAGAAAGGATTTGTACTCGCATTGTTATTGTGTATTGTAAGCTCACTTTTCTGTTCTATAGAGTTTTCTTTTTTATCGGTAATTACTAAACGCTGACCAACAATTAAAAAATCAGTTTGAAGGCCATTCCACTCTTTTAATCGGTCTTTAGTGATATTAAATTTGGAGGCTATTCCTTTTAAATTATCACCATATTCAACCTTATAGCTATTGGACCTTGTGATTTTTATAGTATTTAAATTATATTTTTCCTTATTTTCCTGATTATTGGAAGTATAGATCAGGTTTTCTTTTTCTACAAATTCTGAAACCAAATTCACTGGCAATGTGAGAAAATAATTTTTCTTTACCGAAGAGGGGATATAATCATTTTTGTACTGAGGATTTAGGGCACGTAATAAATCATCATCAATGGTAATATTCTTTTTGATAACATCAAAATGTAAGGGTTTTTTAATAAGAACAGTATCAACTTCAAAATAGGTCAATTTTGGAACAGTCGCTTTGATCTTATGCTCTGAAGCAAATTCAAAAATATAGTAAGTAGCATAAAATGCTGGTACATAAGCTCTTGTTTCTTCCGGTAAAAAATGTCGTATTTGCCAATAATTAGTTTTACCTCCAGACCGCTTAATAGCCTTTTTAACATTACCGGCACCTGAATTATAGGCTGCTAAGGCCAGATCCCAATCGTTAAACATTTTATACAAAACACTTAAATACTCGCATGCTGCCTGTGTAGATTTAATTGGATCGAATCGATCATCAACATAATAATTAACCTCTAAATCATACTCTTTACCAGTTGTTAACATAAATTGCCAAAGTCCTTTTGCTCCTGCTGAGGAAGTGGCTCTGGCTTTTAATGCGGATTCTACAATTGCTAAATATTTAATTTCTAGGGGAAGATTATATTTGTCTAAATGCTCTTCGATCATAGGGAAGTAGTACTCTGATCTTCCCATCAGATCTGATATTACCTCTCTTCGATTGTTTAGAAAAACTCTTATAAACCTCTCCAAAGTAGGATTATGAACAACGTTAAAAGGAGATCGATTGTTCAAGTTTTCTAATTGTTCCATTAACTCAAAAGATGAAAAATTATCTGCGGTGTAATCTGCGCTATTGAGCCCGGATAATAGTGGATTCTTTTTTTCTTGTGAAAAATCTTTGTCTAATATTATTAAGTTCTTGTCGTCTTTGGGTAAAATTTTATTCGACTTTACATTACCCATTGCAATCGTATGACTTTCCATTGCAAAACGATAACCATTTTGTGAAAAAAGTAGGGGAGATGAAACTAAAAAATAAAGGAGAAAGTATTTTTTCATTAATTTTTTTTGAAAGAAGTTATTTATTTAGAGTTTATTAATATTTTATTTGTCCAATTGATCATTTTTTCAACAATCTCATTTTTAACGGGTTCATTATGTAATTCATGATATGCATCTTTATATAAGTATAAGTCGATATTTTTGTTTCCCTTATCTCTAAATTCTTCAGATGCTTTCCAACTTGTCAATTTATCCCCGGTACCATGCATCAACAACATTGGGATATTGATCTTGTTTGCATTTTCAATAGCCCATTCGCCTGTTTCCATAAAAACAATGGAGTAATTCGGACTTACTTTATCATGAACTAATGGATCGTTTCTATATAATTCAACTTCATTTTTGTCACGTGATAGTGATTCAACGTCTACCTCATTTCCCATCGTAATGGAAGGCACTATTTTTTGTAACAGTTTCCCTAAAAATATTTTCCAACCTGGAGGAGTAAAAGCCAATCGCAAAAAAGGACTAGTTACTATAATTCCCTTTAAATTGCTATCTCTTCTCAAGGCATAGTTGATCACCACATTGCCACCCATGCTATGCCCGTATAGGAAAATTGGTTTCTTACCAAAAACTTCCAAAGCCTTGTTGATCATAATATCAACACAATCTAAAACAGCTTGAAAACCAGGATTATGGCCTCTTATTCCTTCGGTTAACCCATGACCAAATTGATCGTAGGTGATAATCCCTATCGAATTTCGATTAAAAAAAGGTATAACAAATCTTTCATAGCGTTTAGAGTGTTCTCCCATTCCGTGAACTAGTACAATAACCGCTTTTACGTTTTTAGGCTGAAAATATTTCCCATAAAATTTAGTATTATACAAGTTAAATGTAAATTCTTCACGAATCATATAGAACTTATTTGAATCAAATGTATTAAATGAGAGGTATCAAAACACAATATTGTTAAAAAGTAATAAAAACTTTGGATATAACTATCAGTAAAACAGAATTATAGATAATTATCAATCCATATTATTGTCAAAAAAAATTCAAGAATTAAAATCCTAAAATTGAATAATTTTTTACTTATCAGGGTTTATTTTCGTAACTTTATAAGTGAAATAAAACTAAGTGATTATGCCACATTCTAAAAATTCATCTTTCGAAAAAAAAACTCTTTCCATAGTACATTTGTTGCACCCATATGTTAAACAAAGATTAAGAGTAGGCGAAAATTTGGGCATCCTGCCAAAGAACATGTTTAGATCCAATGAAATAATTGATGAAGTGATTTTAAGTATCTATGAAAACGATATTGATAAAAATATTGAGATAAGCGAATTGAGGTTGCTGATGTTCGAAATAACAAATAATAAATTACAGAGCCTCTTTGATGATGAAAAATGGCATAAAGATTCTATCAGTACGAAATTATTATTGGAAGAGGAGCTTAAATTGTTAGAAGAGAACTTCACGGTGGATGGAGGGAAAGATTTAATTATGGATGAAGAATTAGATGATATTTCTTATCATCAAAATGATCACGAATCACATTTATTAGCCAGTGACGGAAGTCAGGAAAATGTATTGGAGCTTCTAGATATTAGTGATACCACAGTATTTGAAAAAGAATCAAATAAAAATATCTTGCAAAGGATGTATAAACTGCTCCCTCTTCAAACTTCAAATGTTGTTGATCTATATATTTTAGGAAAATTAGACATACAAGAAATTTCAAATATTTTAAATTTTGATATTATTGAAGTGAAAAGAATTATAGATTTTGTTAAAGAAAATTTTAAAAAACACCTCAATTAGTACATTATTGTTAAAGAAGAATAGAAATGTTTGCAATAAATAAATATTTTCTTTTTTTCTTTCAATTATTGTTGTACTATTGCAGCGTGAAAACAAGGGATACAAATACTACAATTAATAAAATTCGACGTTCGCCCGAGCGCCGTAGCTAATATTTTATATTAACAACTTTTATTATTATCACAGATATTTTCACAATTCACAAATCTTCAAAATGCAACTCAAATCTAACATTCAAAGTTTAAAATTTTTAATTTTCACTTTTTATACTACAATAATTCGTCAACCTGTGCGTCGCCCGTAAGGGTATATTTAAATTTTAGAGTTAGGTGAGTCCATCTCTGTATTTCATTTCAATAAATTATAGATAAGAATTTCAAAAACAATACAATGAAAATTGTAATTGCAACAAAGGAACATATTAAGTACGCTAATCTTATTAGCGAGACTATTGACAGATCCGCCCAGCAAAGAGGAACCGGTATTGCCAAAAGAAGTCCTGAATATATTAAAATTAAAATACTCAATGGTAATTCAGTAATAGCTCTTGAGGATAATAAATTCGCAGGATTTTGCTATATCGAGGTTTTTTCCAACAAAAACTATGTTGTTCATTCCGGACTAATTGTCCATGAGAAATACCGAAAACAGGGGTTAGCAAAAAAAATAAAAACTAAAGTTTTTAATTACTCTAAGAAGAAATACCCAGAGGCTAAGATATTTGGTATTACAACCGGACTTGCAGTGATGAAAATTAATTATGAGTTAGGGTACAAGCCAGTAACTTTTTCAGAACTAACGAACGATCCGGAATTTTGGAAAGGCTGTCAAACATGTGCAAATTATGATGTATTGCAACGAACGAATAAAAAAATGTGCCTTTGTACAGGGATGTTATACAATCCAAAACATGATGAAAACATTAAAGATCACGCTTATAATTCAAAAACATTAAGCAGATTAAAAAGAATAAAACAAGTTCTTTTTTTAAAGAAAAAAGACAAAAATTTATAAGATAAAAAATTATATAATGAAAAAATTAGTTTTAGCATATAGTGGGGGTCTGGACACTTCCTATTGCGCGAAATATTTATCAAAAGAAGAAAATTTTGAAGTCCATGCTGTTAGCGTTAACACGGGCGGATTTAGTAAGGAAGAAATAAAATCCATTGGGGATAAAGCTGTAAAGTTAGGGGCTACCTCCTATAAATCTATTGATGCGGTTAGCATTTTTTATGATAAAGTTGTAAGGTACCTAATTTTTGGGAATGTGTTGAAAAATAACACCTATCCTCTGTCGGTAAGCGCCGAAAGAATTATTCAAGCTATTGAAATAGCAAAATATGCAAAAGAAATAGGTGCTGATTTAATCGCACATGGAAGTACCGGAGCAGGCAATGACCAGGTTAGATTCGATATGATCTTTCAAATTTTGGCTCCTGAAATTGAAATAATAACACCTATTAGAGATAACAAATTATCTCGGCAAACAGAGATCGAATATTTAAAAAATGAAGGAATTGATCTACCATGGGAGAAGGCAAAATACTCAATCAATAAGGGCTTATGGGGAACTAGTGTTGGTGGAGAAGAAACCTTGACCTCTCATCTGCCTTTGCCAGAGGATGCATACCCAAGTCAATTGAAAAAAACAGGAACACAGGATATAAAGCTCAGCTTTGACAAAGGAGAGCTAATTGCTATTGACGATCAAAAGGATTCTTGTGTAAATAACATAGAAAAATTGGATGAATTAGCATCAAAATATGCTATCGGAAGAGATATTCATGTTGGAGATACCATTATTGGGATAAAAGGCAGGGTTGGTTTTGAAGCGGCAGCTCCTATGATCATTATAAAAGCGCACCACACTTTGGAAAAATATGTCCTTACCAAATGGCAACAACATCATAAAGAACAGATGGGAAATTGGTATGGGATGATGTTGCATGAGGGTCATTATTTGGATGAGGTAATGAGAAATATTGAGGTTTTTTTAGTGGATACACAAAAGTATGTTACCGGTGATGTTTATGTAACTTTATATCCATACAGGTTTACGGTTAATGGAATTAATTCCATTCACGATCTGATGAGCTCTTCTTTTGCTAGTTATGGAGAAAGCAATGAGGGGTGGACAGCTGATGATGCTAAAGGCTTCATTAAGATCACATCAAATCAGGGTAAAATATTTAATCATGTAAATTCATTATTATGATCAGCGCGGGAATTATCGGGGGAGCAGGTTATACTGCAGGTGAATTAATTAGATTGCTGATACATCATCCTGCAATTACTATTGATTTCGTTTATAGTACTTCTAATGCGGGGAATCAAATATCTGATGTGCATCAAGATTTGTTGGGACAAACTGAAAAGAGTTTTACAGACAAAATTACTGCTGATGTGGATGTAGTTTTTCTGTGCTTAGGACATGGAAATTCAACAACTTTTTTAATAAATAACACTTTTTCTACTACTACTAAAATCATCGATCTAAGTAATGATTTTCGACTTAAAAATGATGCTGTACTCAATGGAAGGGAGTTTGTTTATGGTTTGCCTGAACTGCAAAAAGAAAAGATCGAGAGTGCAGTGAATATAGCAAATCCAGGGTGCTTTGCAACTGCTATACAATTGGCAATTTTACCATTGGCAAAAAACGAGATGCTTAAAAGCTCAGTGCATATCAACGCTACAACGGGTGCAACTGGAGCCGGAGTTAGCCCATCGGCTATGACACATTTTAGTTGGAGAGACAATAATTTTTCTGTTTATAAAGCATTCACTCATCAACATTTAGGAGAAATAACAGAAAGTTTTCAATCTCTACAACCTAATTTTGATAAAGAGTTATTTTTTATACCTAATAGAGGTAATTTTAGCCGAGGAATTTTTGCATCAATTTACACTGACTTCGATGCTTCATTGGAAGAGGCATATTCAATATTTGAAAAGTTCTATAAATATGCCGCATTTACTCATATATCCAAAAAAGCACTTCATTTGAAACAGGTTGTGAATACAAATAATTGCTTTATTCATTTGCAAAAACACAATAATAAATTATTGATTACGAGTGTGATAGATAATTTATTAAAAGGAGCATCTGGGCAAGCAGTACAAAATATGAATCTTATTTTTGGATTAGAGGAAACCTTAGGTTTACAATTAAAAGCTAACTTTTTTTAAATTAATAATCATGAAAATATCAATAATAGGCGTAGGGAATTTGGGCTATTCTATAGCAGTAGGGCTCTTAAGTCAAAAAAAGGAAATTCAATGCCAATCTTTATACCTGTCAAAGAGAAATACAGATTCCTTAGCTCATCTGGAAAAGTTATCAGCAGTTAAAGTTACTAGCGACAATAAAAGAGCTGTTAAATATTCCAATGTTGTAATTTTAGCCGTGCAACCAACACAGTTAAAGGGTGTGTTATTAGAAATTAAAGAAGTACTTAATCCCACAAAACATACCATAATTTCGGTCGCAACGGGTAGAGAAATAGAAGAAATAGAAGGAATTTTAGGATTTAATATGCCAATTATTCGTTGTATGCCCAATACAGCAATATCTGTTGGACAGTCAATGACCTGTATTAGTGCCAACGAAAATGGATTGAAAAATATACAAATTGCTAAAACAATTTTCAATTCCTTAGGTAAGACCATGTGTATAGAGGAAAAATTAATGCAGGCGGCAACGGTCATCTGTGCGAGTGGTATTGCTTTTTGGATGCGATTAATTCGTGCGACAACCCAGGGTGCAGTACAGCTTGGATTTGATAGTGAGGAAGCGCAAAAATTATCGATGCAGACCTGCTTAGGAGCAGCAAGCTTATTAATTGACTCTCAAAGTCACCCAGAGCAGGAAATAGATAAGGTAACAACGCCGAGTGGTTGTACCATTGAAGGATTAAATGAAATGGAACACCAGGGATTAAGCTCTTCTTTAATTAGAGGGCTGGTTGTGTCTTATGAAAAAATAAATCAAATCTGATATTGAGCTAATGAAATTATTCGATGTATATCCATTATATGATGTGACCCCGGTTAGGGCTGAGGGTTGTTATATTTATGATGAAAATAGTATCAAGTATTTGGATCTATATGGTGGTCATGGGGTGATTTCTGTGGGGCATAAACATCCTGATTATATTTTTAAATTAAAAAGTCAGTTAGATAAATTAGGATTTTATTCTAATGCCATTCAAAATCCTTTACAAGTTGAATTGGCAAATAAATTAGGCAAAGTTTCGGGCTGTTCGGATTACAGTTTATTTTTATGTAATTCTGGTGCTGAGGCAAATGAAAATGCACTCAAGTTAGCATCTTTTCATACAGGTAAATCGAGAGTAATTTCATTTAAGAATTCTTTTCACGGACGCACATCTGCGGCTGTTTCGGTAACTGATAATCCAAAGATTATTGCACCAATAAATATGCATCAGATCGTCACGTTTTTAGAATTAAATGATTCAGATGCCGTTGAGAGAGAACTTAAGAAAAAAGATGTTTGTGCAGTGATTATTGAAGGAATTCAAGGGGTTGGAGGATTAGATCAAGGATCTACTGAATTCTTTAAAACCTTAGAGTCTTTATGTCAAAAATATGATGCTATCTTAATTTTGGATGAAATTCAGTCAGGATACGGTAGGACTGGAAAATTTTTTGCATTTCAATACCATGGTATACAACCTGATATCATCACAACTGCTAAAGGAATGGCTAACGGTTTTCCTATTGGAGGCGTTTTAATTTCTCAAAAATTAAAAGCTTCTTTTGGTTTGCTGGGCACAACATTCGGTGGAAATCATTTAGCTTGCGCAGCGGCAATTTCTGTTTTAGAAATAATGATAGAAGAAGATTTGATGGCAAATGCAAAAGAAGTTTCTGAATATTTTTTATCTGAAATTAAGCAAATCCCTCAAATAAAAAATATCAAAGGAAAAGGATTAATGGCAGGAGTTGAATTTGATTTTGAAGTTGGAGAATTACGCAAAAAATTAATTTATGATTATCATATTTTTACTGGTGGAGCAATGAATAAAAAATTATTGCGGATTTTACCTCCATTAACGGTTAAAAAGGAACATATCGATACTTTTATTAACGCATTAAAAGAAATTTTATCCTGATATGAACACTCTATTAACTTCGCAACAACGCAATGATGTTTTATCCTCAATGTCACAATTAATTGCTGATAAAAAAGCGAGTATTTTAAGTGCCAATAAATTGGATGTTGAAAGATATGATAGTGGTGATCTGGCTATGGTTGACCGACTAAAAGTGGATGATTCCAAAATTGACGGAATGATCTTATCCCTTTCACAGTTGATTGCCGATTCAGACCCGATCGGAAAGGAATTGTACCATTTCGATCACGATAACGGAATGAATATTGTGAATAGAACAGCTCCTTTTGGTACGGTTTTAATTATTTATGAATCAAGACCAGATGTAACTGTTGAAGCAGCCGGTATTGCTTTTAAATCTGGAAATAAAATTTTATTGAAAGGAGGAAAGGAATCTCTGAATTCGAATTTGAAAATTGTAGAGCTATGGCATCAAGCATTGTCGAAAAATAATATATCGACGGATTGGGTGGAATATATGAATTTCAACAGAATAGAAACTCAGCATTTTTTAGAAAATCCAACACAAAAAGTGGATTTAATTGTTCCAAGAGGTGGAGAGAAATTAATTGCTTTTGTTAAACAAAATGCACAATGTCCTGTGATCGTTAGTGGGAGAGGAAATAATTTTGTTTATGTAGATGCACATGCAGATTTAGATCTCGCTTTGAGCATTATTAATAATGGTAAAATTGATAAAATATCGGCATGTAATGCCGTTGACAAAGTACTAATAAATAATAGTTTAGAAAACAAAGAAGTATTTATCAAAACACTGGTTGACAAATTATTGGAATCCAATGTGGAGATATTAGGAGATATTGATTTGACAAGCTATGATAATATAGATCCTTATGAGTCGGAAGATATATGGTATAAAGAATTTTTGGATTATAAAATTGTTATTGGCAGTGTTGATTCGACCGATGAAGCAATATTGAAAATAAATAAATATAGTGGTGGGCATTCGGCAGTAATTGTAACAAAAAATAATACGACTGCCAATGAATTTATGGAGAATGTTGATTCTGCTGCAGTTTATCAAAATGCTTCCACTCGTTTTACAGATGGCGGTCAATTTGGGTTAGGAGGCGAACTAGCAATAAGTACAGATAAATTACATCACAGAGGGCCAATGGGATTACATCATTTGGTAACTAATAAATGGTATATAAAAGGAAATGGACAGGTTAGATAAAAAAAGAGTTTTAATAAAAATAGGTACCAATACGCTTACTAAAGAAACGGATTATATATCGAGAGGAAAAATTGAAGATATTGGTAGGCAAATAAAAAAATTACAAAAGGATCACGAGTTTATTATTGTTAGTTCAGGGGCTATAGCAGCTGCTAAACAATTCGTAAATTTAGATAGCAACGGTAAGGAGATTAATGTTAAACAAGCATTGGCGGCTATTGGACAGCCTCATCTTATTAGGATGTTTCAAGAAAATTTTAGAGAACTAGGCTTGTTTACTTCTCAATGTCTTTTATCCTATGCCGATTTTGAAAGTGAAGTGACCAAACAAAATATAATGAATACCATCAATGTATTATTGGAGAACAATTATATACCTATTATTAATGAAAATGATACGGTTGCAACAGATGAAATCAAGTTTGGTGACAATGATAAATTGGCAGCTTTGACAGGTGCTTTGCTGGAAGTTGATCTGGTAATAATCGCAACCAATACTGATGGAATTTATACAAAGGAATCTATCAAATCGAAATCCAATGAAACAATAAAAATTGTTAATGATATTGCGGATTTGCATAAAGAAATTGCAGAGGATGTTTCAACACAAGGTACAGGAGGGATGAAATCGAAAATTGATGCCGCATCAATCTTAAATAAAAAAGGGATAGAGACCTGGGTTGTGAATGGATTAAATGATAATTTTATTTTTAAAGCAATGAACGATGAAATTAGAATAACGAAAATATTAAAGAATAATAAATGAACTATTTATCTATAAACGACATTGATTCCTTATCCGATTGGGTAAAGGAAGCAAGAGATCTCAAACAAAACCCGTTGAAATATAAGGAATTAGGGAAAGATAAAACGATTGGCTTGTTATTTTTTAACTCTAGTTTAAGAACGAGACTGAGTACACAAAAAGCAGCACTGAATTTAGGAATGAACACAATTGTTATGAATTTTTCTAATGAAGGATGGGCATTAGAATTTGAGGATAAGGTAATTATGAATAGGGGAAAGTCAGAACACGTAAAAGAGGCAGCACAAGTAATCTCTCAATATTGTGATATAATCGCTATCAGAGCTTTTGCGTCTTTAGTGGATAGACAAGAGGATCTGGCAGAAGAGGTTTTAACGAATTTTCAAAAATATGCCAGCGTACCAGTTGTTAATATGGAGAGTTCTATAGGGCACCCGCTACAGGCATTGGCAGATGCAATTACTTTAGAAGAGAACAGGCCTAATGACAGAGAGGGTAAAATAGCCAACAAGCCTAAAATAGTATTAAGCTGGGCACCTCATCCAAAGGCCTTGCCACATGCTGTTGCAAATTCCTTTGTACAAATGATGCATTTACAAAACGTTGATTTCGTTATTACTCATCCTAAGGGATATGAATTGGACCCAAGTATAACTAAGAAAAGCAAGATTGAGTATGATCAGGAAAAGGCATTCAAAAATGCGGATTTTGTATACGTAAAAAACTGGAGTTCTTTTAAAGACTATGGGAAAGTAATATCTCAAGACAGGGATTGGATGATTTGCAAGGAGAAAATGAATTTGACGAATAATGGAAAATTCATGCACTGTTTACCGGTTCGTAGAAATGTGGTTGTATCTGACGAGGTATTGGATGATGATAATTCACTAGTAATTGAGCAGGCAAATAACCGAACCTTTGCAGCCCAAATTGTTTTAAAAAAGATATTGGAAAATAATTAGCAATTCCCTCTCAATGACTATTGGCATTTGGAATTAGCTGAGTGTACTAGACAGAGGGCCACATAGAAAATTTAACATGGAAGAACATGGATAAACGATCATTACAAATCATAAAAATTGGAGGGAACATCATTAATTCTAAAGAAGCGTTATCAGCTTTTTTACTCGATTTTTCGATGGTAAAGGGCCCAAAAATATTGGTTCATGGCGGAGGGAAAAGAGCCACTGTAATGGCAAATGATTTAGGTTTACAACCGAAGATGATAGAAGGTAGAAGAATAACGGATGAGGCAAATCTAGATATTGTAACAATGGTGTACGCTGGTTTGCTTAATAAAAATATTACCGCCCAACTGCAAAGTAATAATTGCAATGCCATCGGTTTATCCGGTACGGATGCCAATTGTATTTTAGCACACAAACGAATTATAAAAGACATTGATTACGGATTTGCAGGAGATGTTGATGAGGTAAATTCTGAAACGATAAAATTATTTTTAGAGAATAAGATTACACCTGTATTTTGTGCGATTACACATGATAAAAAGGGTCAACTTTTAAATACTAATGCGGATACTATTGCAAGTGAAATAGCTAAAGGGTTGAGTAACGATTATGATGTAGAATTGGTATATTGTTTTGAAAAAAATGGAGTATTGGAAGATGTTAATAATGGAAATTCTGTCATTGAAATGATCAATAAAGAAATTTATGGGGATTTAAAACAGAAAAATATCATCGCCGAAGGAATGTTGCCAAAACTAAAAAATTGTTTTGAGGCTCTCGAAAATGGAGTTAAAAAAGTAATTATTGGTAACCCAGAAGTCATCTCCAATAGGAATCAGAAATATACAAGCTTAACATTATGATTTTTCAATTAAAAGAGGATGCTTTAGAATTGCTGAAAAGTTTGATTTCCACACAATCTTTCTCTAAGGAGGAAGATGAAACGGCCTTACTTATTATGCAATGGTTTTCGAGTCATGATATAAAATTTGAAAGCAGTAAACATAATATTTGGGCAAAAAATAAGCATTTTGATAGTTCGAAACCCACAATTCTTTTGAACTCTCATCACGATACTGTTAAACCTAACAAAGGATATACGAAAGATCCCTTTTATGCGGAAATAATTGATGGTAAGCTATTTGGATTAGGAAGTAATGACGCTGGTGGGAGTCTGGTGTCGTTAATGGCACTTTTTACGTATTATTATAAACATAAAAATCTAAATTATAATCTTCTTTTATTGGCTTCGGCGGAAGAAGAAAATTCTGGTGATGGAGGTATTAGAAGTATGACACCCTTACTTCCTGAAATTGAATTTGCCATTGTTGGTGAACCAACTTTAATGCACCTCGCAATTGCAGAAAAGGGATTATTGGTTTTAGATTGTTATGCACATGGTGAAGCAGGTCATGCCGCACATGGTTTGGGCGACAATTCTATATATAAAGCTGTGGAAGCGATCAGCTGGTTTAAGAATTTTAAATTCCCAAAAGTTTCAGAGACCTTGGGAGAAATTAAAATGACTGTAACACAAATAGATGCTGGAAATCAACATAATGTTATACCGGCTACCTGTCATTTTGTTGTGGACATTAGAGTAACAGATGCCTACACTAACAAGGAGGTTTTGGATATTGTAAAAAACCATGTTGATGTTGAAATTAAAGAGCGATCTTTAAACTTGAATTCTTCGTCAATATCTAAAAATCACCCAATTGTAAGAGCAGGTATTAAATTAGAAAGAGAGGTTTATGGATCACCAACTTTATCAGATCAATCCAATCTGAGTTGCCCTTCTTTAAAATTAGGCCCGGGAGATTCCTACCGATCACACACGGCTGATGAATTTATTTATGTTGATGAAATTAATGAGGGAATAGAAATATATGTTGAATTGTTGAAAAGTGTAATTGTTGATTAATTCATAATGTTTCAACCGACAATTCACAATAAACAAATACAGAATTAAACGAATAAACAATAAGAAAAATGAAACTTTGGGATAAAGGATTTAGCACAGATAAAAAAATAGATATTTTTACGGTTGGAAACGATAGAGAATTGGATTTGCTATTGGCAAAGTATGACGTAATTGGTTCCTTGGCTCATGCTAAAATGCTACACAAAATTGGTTTGTTGAATGAAGATGAAATTATAGCTGTTGAGAAAGAATTGGATGCGATATTGGTGGCTATTCAAAATAACGAATTTACAATTGAAGAATCCTTTGAAGATGTACACTCGAAAGTAGAGTTTTTACTGACTGAAGCATTAGGAGATACAGGAAAAAAAATTCACACAGCCCGTTCGCGAAATGATCAGGTATTGGTGGATGTACATTTATATCTGAAAGATGAATTGAAAGAGATCAGATCACTTACCGAGCAATTTTTTAATTTGCTAATGGATCTGTCTGAAAAACATAAGGAGATTTTATTACCCGGATATACCCATTTACAAGTTGCCATGCCATCCTCATTTGGAATGTGGTTTTCGGCTTATGCCGAAAGTTTGATCGATGATGTATACTTTTTAAATGCTGCTTATAAGGTTGTCGATCAAAATCCACTCGGATCCGCCGCCGGATATGGTTCGTCTTTTCCAATTGATAGAAAAGATACCACAGAGACCATGGGTTTTGAAACTTTGAAATTTAATTCGGTAGCCGCACAAATGAGTAGAGGTAAAACAGAAAAATCAGTTGCTTTTGCTATGAGTTCATTGGCAGCAACTCTCTCTAAATTTGCAATGGATATATGCCTTTATATGAGTCAGAATTTTGGATTCGTAGCTTTTCCGGACGAGTTGACAACAGGGTCAAGCATTATGCCACATAAGAAGAATCCGGATGTATTTGAATTAATCAGGGGGAAATGCAATAAAATTCAGGCTTTGCCTTATGAACTTACGTTGATAACGAGCAACTTGCCAAGCGGGTATCACCGAGATCTTCAATTGTTAAAAGAAGGAATGGTACCGGCTATCCAAAGTATTAAGGCTTGCCTGGAAATGTTTACTTTTTCTTTAGAAAATATACAAGTGAACAAAAACATTTTGGAAGATAATAAATACGATTATTTGTTTACTGTTGAGGAAGTAAATGAACTGGTTCAAAACGGAACTCCATTTAGAGATGCATATAAGATAGTTGGAGCAAAGGTGAATGATGGAAAATTCAAACCGAATAAACAAGTAAAGCATACTCATTTGGGGAGTGTTGGAAATTTAGGTTTGGAGGAGATTCAAGATAAAATGAATGATGCTTTAAAATAGAAATGAATAGTGATAAGCGAGAGTAAAAAGAGCTATAATTAGTAAGAATCGATCAACATTAATCAAAAAAGTTTAAGTTATAATTACATGCTAAAGGAAAGAAATACTTGGAAAGTAGACTTATACAATAATAAACACGCTTTTGTATTTGAATACGGCAAGGGATTAATTCAATTATTAGATCCTAAAGAAGGTGAACTAATCCTGGATTTAGGTTGTGGTTCGGGACAATTAGCTTATGAAATCAGTCAATCAGGAGCTCAAGTTATTGGAATAGATAGTTCTAATGAAATGGTCTCTGAAGCAAATAATAAATATCCTGAATTACAATTTATTGTAAAGGATGCTTCGGATTTTCAGTTCGAAAAATATTTTGATGCTATTTTTTCGAATGCCGTTTTACATTGGGTAAAAAATAGTGAAAGTGCAATTTTATCCATGTATAAGAACTTAAAACCCGGTGGTCGACTAGTTTTAGAATTTGGAGGAAGGGGTAATGTAAAAACCATTATTCAAAGTGTTAAAAACTCTTTAAAGCAAAGAGGATATATTAAAAATTCTACTATAGAAAATTGGTATTTTCCATCTATTAGTGAGTATACAAACCTTTTAGAGAAAAACGGTTTTGAAGTGGCTTTCGCTCAGTTATATGACCGACCAACAGAACTGGCAGATAGTAAAGATGGAATAATAGACTGGATTAAAATGTTTGGCTCCACTTATTTTGTTGATGTTCCTTTGGCAGAGAAAAATATTATTTTAGAGGAAATACAAAATGACCTCAGAAAAAAATGCTTTATAGATGGAAAATGGTACGCAGATTACAGAAGGATTCGAATTTTAGCTAAAAAACTGTAATAAATATAAATAAAAGCAGGTAAGATTTTATAAATTATTTAAACTATAAAAGGCCCCTTTATTTTCTTTTCTTGCCATCGATTGTTTAACGATGAGGTAAGCTATAGCATTTAAATTTCTCAGTTCACATATCTGAGGTGACAATTTAGATTTCTCGTAAGCTTTTTCTGTATCACGATACAAATAACCCAGATGATCTAGAGCCTTTTCCAGCCTCTCATCAGATCGTACGATTGCTACCAAATCAGTCATAATTGCCTGTATTGTTTTCCGATTATGAGCTATGAGAACCTTTTCTTTTGGAACCATTGTCCCTTCTTCATTCCATTCAGGAATTTGCAAATTTTCGTCAAAAACTAGAGCACTTCTATTGGAAATAATCTCATTGGCAATTTGATTTCCGAAAACCAGACCTTCTAATAACGAATTAGATGCTAGTCTGTTAGCCCCATGCAATCCGGTTCGAGAACATTCGCCACAGGCAAATAAATTCTTTAAAGAAGTATATCCATTAATGTCAACACTAACACCACCACATAAATAATGAGCAGCCGGAATTACAGGAATGTATTGCGTTTGAATATCAATTCCCAAACTTTTACATTTTTCATAAATGTTTGGAAAATGATTAATAAAAGCATCCAGATCCAAATGCGTACAATCTAAATATACATTTCGATTACCTGATTTTATTAACTCATTATCAATTGCTCTGGCAACTATATCTCGAGGTGCTAGTTCAGCTCTTTTATCAATAGGCAACATAAATCTTACGCCTTCTTTATTTTTAAGATAGGCTCCAAAACCTCTCACAGCTTCAGAAATCAAAAAAGCAGGGCTCTCTCCTGGATTGTACAGGGAAGTAGGGTGGAATTGAACAAATTCCATCTCCTCAATTTTTGCTTTTGCTCTATAGGCCATTGCGATCCCATCTCCTGTTGCTATCTCGGGATTTGTTGTCGACGCATATACCTGACCCACACCTCCGGTAGCTAACACAATGGAGGTTGCAAGATAAGTATCGATTTGATTTGTTGTTTGATTTAAGACATAAGCACCAAAACAAGAAAGATTATTCGATTTTACTTTCTCCAACCCTTTAAGATGATGATTGGTAATTAGATCAATAGCAAAATGATAGGAGAGTAAGGAGATATTGGAAAAATTTGCAACCTGATCCAATAAAGTTTTTTCCACTTCTGCCCCGGTAATGTCTTTATGATGCAATATTCTATTAGCCGAATGTCCACCTTCCTTCCCTAGGTCTATCTCCCCTTTTTCATTTATATCGAAATCTGTACCCCATTTCATTAATTGCTTCATGCATTTTGGAGCATTTTCTACTACTAATTTGACAATGTCAGGATCACTCATATAATCCCCAGCTATCATAGTGTCTTTAACATGATCTTCAAATCTATCTAACTTATCCCAAACGGAGGCGATCCCTCCTTGTGCATACTTTGTATTGGTTTCATTATCGGCGGCCTTTGTAAGAACTAAGATCTTTTTCTGTGGTAAATTTTTTGCAATTTTTATTGCACTGCTAAGTCCTGCAACCCCAGAACCCAAGATCAATATATCCGATTTGAAGATGCTCATTTCTTAGCTGAAATCTCTAACATTCTTTCTATTGGAACTAAAGCTTTGACTCTTATTTCTTCTGGCACTATGACTTCCGGTAGCTCGTATTTCATGCACAAGTACAACTTTTGCATGGTATTCATTTTCATAAAATGACATTCACTGCAGGCGCAGGTATTGTCCTCAACTGCAGGTGCAGGTATGAGTTCTTTGTCAGGAACTTCTTTTTGCATCTCATGTAAGATGCCTGCTTCGGTAGCCACTATAAATTCTTTAGCAGGATTATTTTTGACATAATTTATCATACCGGCGGTCGATCCAACGTATTCTGCAGTTTTTAATATATGATCTTCTGATTCCGGATGGGCAATAATAGTCGCATTTGGATTTTTTTGATGCGTCTTTATTAATTTGTCAATAGAGAATGCTTCATGGACTATGCATGCTCCATCCCATAGTAACATTTTCCGACCCGTTTCTTTTTGTATCCAGGCTCCGAGATTTTTATCAGGAGCGAAAATAATGGGTCGATCCAGTCGTATAGAATCTACAATTTTTTTGGCATTGGAAGAGGTACAGCACAAATCGCTTATTGCCTTAACTTCAGCCGAAGTATTAACATAGGTTACAACAAGGTGATCCGGATGCTTATCTTTCAGGGCTTGCAGATCTTCCGCACTGCAGGATTCTGCCAGGGAACAACCTGCGTTCAGATCAGGGAGGATGACTTTCTTTGAAGGGTTTAAAATTTTGGCCGTTTCTGCCATAAAATGGACACCTGCGAAAACTATTATATCCGCATCTACTTCAGCTGCTTTATAAGAAAGGCCTAAACTATCTCCTACATAATCTGCTATATCCTGAATTGCAGGTTCCTGATAGTAATGTGCTAGAATAACGGCATTTTTCTCTTTTTTCAATTTTAAGATCTCCGCTGCAAAATCAATAGTATCTTTCGTGTCAAGATTTAAATATCCAACATGTTCTAATTCTGATTTCGCTTTTTCCAAATTCTTAACCATCTATACTTTTTTGAATACTACAAAATTAACGATTTTTAGATTAACTATGAAAGACTATATTTGAATAAGTTAATGGATATAAAGGATGAGATGAATTGAACAGATACGAATTTTAACGATTATATTATTATTTATTTTGGGGATTGCTGCCTTGGGAGGTGGTTGGCTGTTGATGATGGATCCCACAGGAGAGACTTTAGGAATTTCTATAGAACTTTTAAAGGAAACGTTTTTTAATAATTATTCAATTCCTGGAATTATACTCTTCACTTTTAACGGTTTACTTAGCTTGTTTGCAATGTTTTTAGGATTACAAAAATCAATAAAGTACGCTTTCTTTTTGATTGTTCAAGGCGGCATACTTTTTTGTTGGCTGACTATTGAATTGATAATTAATCTTGATTTTTATGCACATCATCTTCATATACCGCTGTACCTGATGAGCTTTATTGTGGCAGGAATTAAATTAAAGAACGATAGAGAATTAAAAAAGGATAAAATAAATTAGTCGATAACCATGGCATACGACGAATACTTAGGAGAAAGGATCAAACAAATATTTCAAAGCAGAAATGTTGATTTTTTCACAAAAAAAATGATGGGTGGATTGGTGTTCATGGTTAATGAGAAAATGTGTTGCGGGATTCATATTGATAATAAATATGGTGATAGTTTGTTGATGGCTAAAATTGGCGAAAAGTCATATAAAGAAGAGATTAGAAAAAGCGTGTGTTTGCCAATGGATTTTACCGGTAGACCTATGAAAGGTTATATTTTTGTAACTCCTGATGGTTTTGACTTAGATAATGATCTGGAATATTGGACTCAAAAAGCATTGGATTACAATAACAAAATGTATTGTAAAAAGTGAAATTATTAAGGGCTCTAATGTGTTTATTATCATATTGAAAAAATAACCAAAACTCCCTTTAATCAAAGCTTGAACGAACCAACATAGGAAACGTAAATTAATTTATTTTTCGTATATTTAGTTGTGCACAAAACATGTTCCTTAAAACATATATTTTTAAATTAAAGGTTTGGGACATGATGAATTCTGAAATGCTATAGCGCATTGTAAAGAGTAAATGTTTCGTTAATATTTAACTTCAATTAATGAAATTATAAGATCATCTTTTCAAATAAAAATCCATGGAAAAAAAACAAAAAATTATTCAAATTTATGCGGTTATCGTTTGTATTGTATCAATTATTGCTTTTCTAATTTCTATGTCAGGACTTGTATCATCAATAATCGACCGCAATGACCCTTTGTATGCCGGACGTTCTGATGTCAATTTGGCATCGTTCGAAAACTTTAAAATGAACGTACTCAAGTCAACTCAAAAAGATCAGGCTTATATTCCTGACGAAGAAACTCTTCATAAAATGTATGAAGAAGCTAAAGCTGATAAGATAAAACGTGTAAAACATAACACATATAGAGATATAGTTGTTAGCAGTTTTGTAATTATAATTGCATTGATCCTCTTTGGGACACATTGGTGGTTAATGAAAAAAATGAAGAATGAAGAAATCCAAAAAGTAAATAGCCCGTAAAAATAAATTTTAAGAAACTTTTTTAAAAGATTAATATTTTATTTAATTATGAATCAAAAATTATGAGAGATACTAGTAAAGTTAAGATATATCATTGGTTACCCCGGATAATCGGTATTCTGGCAATTCTTTTTATTAGTTTATTTGCCTTGGATGCTTTTCAACCCAACCTCAGCATTTGGCAGCAAATTGGGGCTTTCTTAATGCATCTTATACCGTCATTTATATTAACCGCTTTACTTCTTATCGCTTGGAAATGGGAAAATATAGGTGGTATTGTCTTTATCATTATTGGACTTGGCTTAAGTCCGGTTGTGTTTATACACAATTACAATATGAATCATTCCGTATGGATGAGCTTAGGTATAATCGCTACTATTACGGTCCCTTTTGTAGTTATGGGAATTCTTTTTATTATGAGTCATTTCTATAAAAAAAATTATAATAAATAATCTTTCTTCTGGTAATAAATACTACATATAGGTAGGATATTAGTATTTAACTTTGCACCTATTAACTAAATTATTATGGGTAAAAAAGTATTGATTCTAGGAGGTGGTTTTGCAGGAGTGGAAGCCGCAATTTTTTTGAGACGAGAAAAATTTGAGGTTACATTGATCTCAAACAGAGATTATCTATATGTTTACCCAACTTCTATTTGGATACCCGTAAAGAAAATTAAATTTGAGGACAGTTGTGTTTCCATGTCAGATCTTGAAAAAAGCCATGGTTTTACTTGGGTAAAAGATGAAATTATTGAGATCAAAGCTAAAGTTGGAACCGTGATCTGTAAAGATCAGACGTTTTCAAATTATGATCATTTGATCATAGCTCTGGGAGCAGGAAAAAGACAATATGAAGGAAATGAAAATTTCTTATCTATCTGCGGGGCACCCAATGAAGCAGTTCAATTAAGGGATAGGTTAGATGCACTAATTGAAAAGGGAGGAGGTACCATTGCTATGGGCTTTGGTGGAAACCCTCATGATAAAAGCGCCGTTCGAGGCGGCCCAGTATTTGAGCTGCTATTCAACGTAAATGATTATTTAAAAAAGAAAAGAATACGCAATAAATTTAAGTTGGTTTTCTTTGCGCCAATGGAAAATCCAGGAGCAAAAATGGGAAAAAAAGCTCCTGAATTTATGGATGCATATTATCAGCGACTAAAAATTGACAAACATGTAGGTAAGCCTATTAAACGATTTGAGGAAGATGGAATTATCTTTAAGGACGACACAAAGTTAATGAGCGATTACACAATGTACATCCCTGCATTACAAGGACATAACATATTTTATAATGCATCTGACTTACCTTTGAGTGAAGCAGGATTTATTAAAATTAACGATTATTTTGAAGTTCAATTTGATGATGGCGAAGCTGTAAGAAAAACGTCTGTTTATGCTATTGGTGATTCTTCCGCTCTTGAAGGGCCAAATTGGAAAGCAAAGCAAGGCCATATTGCAGAAGTTATGGCCAGAAATTTGGCTTTCAATATTAGCGAAAGAGAAAAAGGCAATGATCTGAGAAAAGGCTACAAAGAACACTTAAATATTCTTTGTGTGATGGATAGTGGAGATGGGGCAGCCTTTGTTTATAGAAACCATAAAAGAGAAGTCATTTTCCCACTTCCAATTATTGGACACTGGATGAAAAAAGGATGGGGTTGGTATTTTAAAAATTCTAAGCTTAAAAAAATACCACGACTACCCGGAATGTAAAATTTACGCAGGATTTAATAATTATAAAGATCAATATCATGAAAATTTCCTTTCCTACAGACGATCGAAAAACAATAGCAAAAAGAACAGGACGAGCTAAAGAGTTCCTTATTTATGAAATTGAGGGTCGTCAAATTATAAATGTTGAATATAAAGAGAATACACATAAACATCATGAGCATGGTCATAATCATCATAAAGAGGAACGGGGGCATGACCATAACGAAATCATTGAACTACTCAGTGATGTTGATCTTTTAATTGTTGGAAGGGTAGGCAAATTCATGAAGAAAGGATTGATAGATAAGAAAATTAATTATCATCTTACTAAAAACTTTGAAATAGACGAGGCCTTAAAAGAATATCTTAGTTTTTTGAATTAATCACTCCTTTGTAATTTTTTATCTTTACTGGAATTAATTCCCTAAATATTCGAATAAACGAATGAAGATAATAAAATTATTAATCTTAGTACTACTGCTTAGTTGTTGTAAAAATCAAAAAATGATGAGTCAAAATAATGATTTTGATATCGTACATTTTAATACAGAGGATGGAGGAAATATTGAAGCTGCACTTTTTCAAGCCAATTCCGGGAGAATCATTATTTATGCTCATGGAGCAATCTTTAATAAGGAAAGCTGGTATTTTTTAGCTAAAGAATTTCAAAATCAAAATATTGCAGGTCTTTCTATTGATTTTAGAGGTTATGGCAATAGCAAATCAGAATCAGGGTCATTGAGCAATAAATACTACGATATTTTAGGAGCGATCAATTTTGCAAAAAATAATGGCTATACCGATATAAATATTATTGGTGGAAGTATGGGCGGGGTAGCAGTACTTTCTGCTTTGGATCAAAATAACACTAATATTGCCAAAATTGTACTTATGGCGCCAGCTGGAGGGCCGGCAATAAAATCCGATAAAATCGATAAATTATTCATTGTTTCTAAAAATGAAGGAATGATTGACAGAGTTATAAAAATTTATAAGGATTCTGCTGATCCAAAAAAATTAAAAGAATATTCAGGGAACAACCATGCACAACATCTATTTAATTCAAAGCATGCTAAGAACGTTGAAAACTTAATAATATCATTTATTGTAAATGATTAAAAGCCTTGTACACCGATGTGAAGGCTTTTATTTTCAAAACTAAGGCCTTATATTTTCGGGAAGTCCATCATTTTTTTCTTAAACTTACTTTCCGCTAATGGATTAAATGCTATTTTTCATTTGGATTAAAATTTCCTCTTCTAATCCAAAAAACATATTTTTACAATACTCTTTAAAAAAAGAAGGCTATAGAATACAAAAAAATATGGTTCACGGAACACATAACTCAATAGATGATCCAAGAAATAAGGATATAAAAATATTTATAAACGGCGAATTATTCTTACGCCAGGACGCTAAAATATCTGTTTTTGATAGCGGTTATCTGGTTGGCGATGGGGTTTGGGAGGCTATGCGACTTCACAAGGGGGTGCTGGTTTTTTTAGATCTGCACCTCGATCGCTTGTGGGCAGGTGCTGCAGCAATTGGTATGAAGCTCGATTTTGATCGTGATAAACTCATTCAAAATATTTGGAACACCCTGGATGCCAATAACATGCTTGACAATGTTCATGTGAGAGTAATGGTTACACGAGGTTTTAAAAAAACACCTTCCCAAGATCCGAGACTAACAATTTCAGGCCCGAATATTGTGATCATCCCTGAGTATAAAATATCTTCTTCTGAAACCAAAGAAAAAGGGATTACTTTATTTACAAGTACGATAAGAAGAGGTTCTCCGGATTATCTTGATCCACGTTTAAATTGTCATAGTAAATTACATGAAGTACAAGCACTGATTCAGGCAATTGAAGCTGGCGCCGATGAAGCGCTGATGTTAGACATAAATGGTTTTGTATCTACTTGTAATGCAACCAATTTTTTTATCGTTAAGGACAATGAGGTTTTAACATCAACAGGGGAATATTGTATGAATGGTATTACAAGGGCCAATATTATTCGAGTTTGTAAGGAGAACAATATACCATGTTCCCAAAAGAACTTTTCTCTTTTTGATGTTTACGATGCTGATGAGGCGTTTGTTACGGGTACCTTTGGAGGACTAACTCCTGTGGTAAAAATTGACGGAAGAGTTATTGGAAAAGGAAAATATGGAGATTTTACAAAAAAAATAAATTCGTTATACGAGGATTTGATTAAGCAAGAAATCTCAAAATAGAAACCAATGTCAAAGGATAATATAACACGAATTTGTCTGTGGTCCGGTCCTCGAAATATTTCTACTGCCTTAATGTATTCCTTCGCACAACGAAAGGACACAATTGTTTTTGACGAGCCACTATACGCTCATTATCTCAGTCAAACAAAAGCCAGGAAATACCACCCGGGGGCAGAGGAAATATTATCCTCTATGGAAAATAATGGAGATAAAGTTCTTGAAATGATGATGGGTGATCATAAAAAACCTGTTGTATTTTTTAAAAATATGACACATCATTTATTACACTTGGATCGTTCTTTTATGAAGGATGTAATACATATTATTCTTACTAGAGATCCTCAGGAAATGCTACCTTCTTTTGCTAATGTAATTCCAAATCCAGACATGGATGATGTAGGATATGCCAGTCATCTTGAACTTCTGGAATATCTCCTGACAATTAATATAGAAGCTATTGTTGTCGATTCAAAAGATCTTCTTCTGGATCCGGAAAAGATGTTGGAGAAAATTTGTAAGCGAATCGAGATACCATTTGATAAACATATGTTACAATGGGATAAAGGGCCAAGGAGTGAGGATGGATTATGGGCGGAATATTGGTATGAAAACGTACATGATTCTACAAAATTCACAGAATATAAAGCTAAAAACGAACCATTTCCAGAGAGACTTGAACCGCTATTAGAATCCTGTTTAACCTGCTATAAAAAATTACGAGAAACCACTATTTAGACTCATTAAAAAATAATGTTGTAATTTGAGGTGCTGATTTATTTTTTTAGCGTGAAATATTATGGGATCAACAATCAAAATTCTTATAGTAGAGGATGAAATGATCATAGCGGCGAATACCGCCTTGCAATTACGTAATTTGGGTTATGAGGTTAGTGGTATAGTAGCTCGAGGTGAAGAGGCATTGATTCATATTGAAGAAAATTTGCCGGATATTGTTCTACTAGACATACAGTTAAAGGGTGATTTGGATGGTATTGAAACTGCACATCGAATGCAAGAACAATTTGATATACCAATAATATATCTGACATCCAATGTAGATGATGCAAATTTTGAGAGAGCAAAAAAAACCAACCCATACGCTTTTATTTCGAAACCTTTTAAAAAGTTGGATCTACAACATGCCATTGAATTAACGACGAATCGAATCGTCGAGGCTGAAATTAAGGCTGCTCAGGAGAACGAAAGAGGAACTTCTTTTATTTTAAGTGACAGGATCTTTGTAAGACACAATGATAGAATCGTTAAAATTATCATTGCAGATATCTTATACATTGAAGCGGATAGAAATTATTGTCGTATTCATTCCAAGGGTAAAATATTTCTTTTAGTAGTAACCCTAAAGGATATTGAGAAAAAATTACCGAAGGAATTTTTTATAAGAGTGCATCGCTCTTATATAATTAATTTGATGCAAATAGATGAAGTGGCGGCAAAACATTTAGTAATTTCTAGGAAAGTAATTCCACTAAGTAAATCTTTAAGAGCTGAATTATTGACTCGATTGCAAACTATTTAATTGATTTTTCATGTGGAAACTCAAAACAGAAAGCCGCACATTCTCTTACTGTATCTTTATCTTTTCCTTCCAACTGTTGGATTAACAACTGTATGAGTTGTGTTCCGAAACCGGTTCCCCTAATTGGAGCATTTGATTTTATTCCGATACCATTATCTGAAACCTCTAATCTGATAGTATTTTCATTTACTTCAAAAAGAGAAATTATTATTTCCCCTTTTCTTTCGTTTGGAAAGGCATATTTTAAGGAGTTAGCAAGTAATTCATTTACAATAAGTCCTAAAGGGATCGCTGCATCAACATCCAGTTCTATAGGTTCCATAATATAATTTATCTTTATTCGACTTCCCATTCCGAATGAATCCAGAATATGGTTACCTAAATTAATGAAGTAATCTTTCATTTCAATGGCGTCAATGTTTTCTCCCTGATATAATTTTTGATGTATCATACTCATGGAATAGACTCTATTTTCACTCTCTTCCATAATATTCTTCACTTTTTTATCCTTTATAAGAGACGATTGTAAGGATAATAAACTAGAAACAATACCTAAGTTATTTTTTACTCGATGATGAATTTCCTTTAATAAGAATTCTTTCTCCTTGTTCTGTCTTTCAAGTAGTCTATTCTTCTTTCCGTCAATTCTGTATGTTATGTATAATACAGATAAAAGAAGAAACAAAAGACCGGTAATAATAGATATTAAAGTTTGTCTCGTTCTTTGTTTTTTAAGCTCGGTTTCTTGTACTTGAATAGTAGTTTCCTTTTGAGCTACCTCAAATTCAGTTTGAAGTAAGGAGATACGTTGATCAGCTTCGGAGGTAAAGAATTTGCTTTTTAATTTATCATACTCTGCTAAAGCTATATAGGCCTCTTGGTAACTATGATTACCCGCATAGGCTTTACCTAAGGTTTCATAGGCCTGACTTAAAAAATAGACATCGCCAAAATCCTCTGTTGCAATTTCAAGGCACCTGTTCAAACTTTCTATTGATGTAATATACTTACCCTGCAGATATTGTAACTTTCCTACAGATAGCCATGATCGCATCATGAGAAAATTATTGTCTATTAATTTTGCATATTCATAGGCTTTTATACCGGCCTCTTCTGCCTCTGGGAAATTGTTTAGAGCCGAATTAAATTCGACTAATGAAATGTACACATCGCAAAGATTATTGTAAAACCCATATCTTTCACCCATTGCAATGGCATGATCGAAATAATTTCTTGCCTCTTCGTATTTTTCCAACGCCATAAAGCTATTACCAACAACATATAAAGTGAAATCATAATCTAGGCCATTTATGCCTCTTTCTTCAAAAATATTTATAGATTTCAATCCATATTCTAATGCTTTATCAAATTTGGATTGCTTCCAAAATAAATTTGATAAATCGCTATATGCTAGCGCAATAGCCTTTTTGTCATTAAATTTTTCCCCTAAGCGCAACGATACCATGGCATAATCAGCAGCCCTGTCCACTTGTCCTTTACGCTCAAATACATATCCCAATTGAGTATTTAAAAAGGCCAGATCTTTTTCATAGACTCTATTTTTTGCATCTTCCAGTACTACATATGCGCTATCAAGTTTTTCCATTCTCAATAAAATTGAGCCATAAGTAATTTGGAATCTCCCGTACCAAAGCGTATTACCTTTTCCTTTGGTGAGAGCCATTCCTTTTTTTGTAAATTCTAAGGACCTTAGTAAATTTCGCGAATGCCAGTAGTAAGCGAGATCATTTAGAACAGAAAATTTAATGGTGTCGTTTTCAATATTATCGACTGCATCTTCTAATGTTTGCAGATAGGAGTTGCCAAAATTATCTGTTTCAACAAATACTTTTGTATATGGATCTTCTTTAGTGAGATCTATAATCTGTCCATAAGAAATTAAAGGACTCAATAATATTAATAGACTTATAGTATATTTTAAGAAATGTTTTTTCAAATGGACAAGATTAAATTGTAAAGCAACATATTACCTGTAAAACTTGCTCTAAGTTACAATAATTAATATTTCAATTGCTTCGATAAAAAATATCACACTTTGGGACAGTAATTTATGCGTTTCATCCTATTAGGGTTGGAAAAATTACTAAAAACCAAGTTCTTAGTATAGAAATGTCTAAGTTTTATCTAAATAGCACCAACTTTTTGTCAAAATCCTACAAGGGAACTATACTCTTGATGTTTGGATTAACTATGTTGTTATTAGCTTCTTGTGACCTTAAAAAGCAAGAACAAAATAGCTCGACTTCAAAAGAAACTCAAATGAAGATGAGTATAGACACACTATTTCAAATATGTTGGAATAATAGTGAATTGGCCAAGCTAGAAATGGTAATGATGGAGAATGTTTCCCGTCGTGTGAACAATATTGTTGTGGCTCATAATCGCAAAGAAGTAGCGGCAAATATAGCAGTTTTTATAAGTGGATTTCCTGATCTTTTTTTAAGTATATCCAACTTACACCTGATCGATAATTATGCATTTTACAATTGGACTTTTACAGCTACTAATACTGGCGTATTTGGCGAATTTCCTGCAACAGGTAAAAAAGTCAAAGTAAACGGAATGTCTAAATTGATATTTAATGAAGAAGGAAAAATTATTGAAGAAGATGTGTCCTATAATGAATTGGATCTGTTACAGCAATTGGGATACACTTTAAACCCACCCAATTTTAAGTGAAAATAAAAAACCAGGACTAAAATAAACATTGATCAAATTCAAAGTATGAACTTTTTAAAGAAAATTAACAAACACAAAAGAACAAGATCTTCTTCAGGAAGTAAATTTCTAAAAAACTCGCTACTAATGACATTATTATTATCATGCTTTTTGTCGTTGGCTCAAGATGAAAATAACCAACAGGCATATTTAATACATGAAGATCGTGTAAAACCGGGTATGGTGGAAGAATATGAGCAGGTGGCAAAGGATTTGGTTGCGGTATGTAAGGAAAACAATATTCAACAATTAAATTGGATGACTGCTGCACAAGATGACCACACCTACTTGTACATAACTCCAATGGAAAAATTTGCTGAACTGGATGTCAATAATTTCTCATTTTTAGCAGAAAAAATGGGTAAGGATAAAATGAGTGCCTTATTTGAAAGATTCAATCCTTGTTACGATGAACATGGAGACTATATACTATATCTGCACAAAGACCTTTCTTATCAACCAGGAGGAATTAACACTAATCCGGAAGGGAAGTACTACAGAAGATTTATGTATGATTATGTGACTCCATCCAATGAAAAGGAATATGTTGAGGCCTTAATGGAAATAAGAGAATTGTTCATTAAGAAAAATTCTAAAATGAATTATAGGATATACAGTACAGGTTTTGGTACGATGGGGAAATCTTATTTAATAGTAATAGAAGGAGAAAGTCCTTTACAGTTAGAAACTCTTGCTGCTGAAAATTGGGAAAGTATGGGAGAGGATTTTGCACCTGTGGTGGTAAAAATAAGAGACAAAATCCTAAAAAGAGATGAAAAATCAGGCTGGATGAGAGATGATTTGAGCTATATACCAAAAAAATAAATTTATTAATATCTGATGGAATTTTATGAACATCAGGTTTTATACTACTAAAAACTTAATTAAAACAATAAAAATACAATTATGAAGAAATTAATTTTGTTAGGATTAACAATGGTCCTATTGGTGAGTTGTGAGAAAAAAGAGGCACCGCGATTTATGACATCGTCACCGGAAATAGATGTTTTAAAGTCGCTTATTAAGGATTATGAAGAAGGTAATTGGACAAATTGGGCAACACATTACTCTGCGAATGCGGAGATTTACCATAATACTATGGAGCCAATTAGTTCCGGAGTATTGCAAAAGAATCTGACGGTCGTCATTGATAACTTATCTAGCTATCGTTTTTCTCATAATGAAGAAGAGATATTTTTCGAGAATATTATTGATGACAAAGGCGATAGTTGGGTTTATTTTTGGGGCACCTGGAAAGGGACCGTTTCGGGTACGAATAAAGAACTTGAAATGCCAATTCATATTGCTTTTAAAATGTTTGACAATAAAATTGTGAATGAATACGCCTATTATGACCCATCCTTAATCAATAATGCAATTATTGAAAAGCAGGTAGCAGAAGAACTGGTAGAATAAATACTGACACATCATAAAAATTAAATTAATGAGTAGAGAGACAATTAAGCAGGTGGATCCCTCAAAAATAATGCAAATAGGAATGGGATTTTGGGCATCAAAAACCTTATTGACAGCAGTTAATATTCAGTTATTTACCCTCCTGGCAAAGGGAAATTTATCTGGTGAAGAAATTGGAAAAACTTTAAGGCTACATGAAAGATCACTATATGATTTTTTAGACAGCCTGGTTGCTTTAGGTTTTTTAAGTCGTACTGGTTTAAAAGAAAATGCCATTTATGGTAATTCGGAGGATTCCGAAATATTCTTAGATTCTAATAAACTGAGTTATATTGGAGGAATACTAGAAATGTCGAACAATAGATTATATCCATTTTGGAATAATTTGGAGGAAGGATTGAAAACAGGAAAACCTCAAAACGAAACAAAGAATGGAGGTAAACCATTATTTGAAGCAATTTATTCCAATGAAACAAGTCTTAGGGAGTTTATACATGGTATGGGTGGAGTTCAGGCTGGAAATTTCAATTACTTTGCTCAAAATTTTGACTTTTCACCTTACCATACACTGTGTGATATTGGAGGTTCAGGAGGCAACCTTTCCATACATGTTGTTAAAAATAATGAACACATGAAATGTATCTCGTTTGATCTACCCCCTGTTCAACCTATTGCGACACAAAATGTAGCTAAATTGGGCTTGAGTGATAGAATATCAATTCAGTCAGGGGATTTCTTTATAGATGATTTCCCAAATGCGAATATCATTACTATGGGAAATATTTTGCATGACTGGGGACAAGAAGATAAATTAATGCTGATCAAAAAAGCATATAACGCTTTGCCTCAAGGAGGAGTTCTTATTGTTATTGAAAATATTATTGATAATGAACGAAGTGCAAATGCTTTTGGATTGTTGATGTCTTTAAACATGTTGATAGAAACGGATCAGGGTTTCGATTTTTCTTTATCAGATTTTGATTTATGGGCAAAGGAAGTTGGGTTTAAAGAAACGAAGATCATGAAACTTACGGGACCTTCAAGCGCCGTAATAGCAATTAAGTAATCAGCCCCTTTTTATATTAGAATCTTTTATTATGAGGTTATTAATAAATTTCAAATCTAATAAACCAGTTGTATCAAAATCGTTTTGAAACAATATGGATCTTAATAGTTTAAGATAAAAATATTATCTTACAATAAATTTATGTTAGATGTTGAATATAGTAATTATTGCTTTAATTGTTATTGCTGTTATCAGTATCCTCTTTTATTTTGTCCAGGAAAAACTAATTTTTAAACCTGAAAAATTACCTTCCGACTTTGTGTTTCAATATGAAAATCAAGAAGTTGAAGAATATAACCTTGAATTGAAAGATAATGTCATAATCAATGGACTACATTTCAAATCTAAGGATTCCAAAGGCGTTGTATTTTATTTGAAAGGTAATTCAAGAAGTATTAAAGGTTGGGGAAAATTCGCGGTGGATTTTACAAATCATAATTGGGACGTAATAATGATTGATTATCGTGGCTTTGGCAAAAGTACAGGAAAAAGAACCCAACAGACCATGAAAGATGATGTTCTGGAAATTTACGATCAAATCAAGGCAAAAGTAGAGGAGAAGTATATTATAGTTTATGGACGTTCTTTGGGAACCGGGCTAGCCACCAAAGTGGCCTCGGTCAATAACCCTAGAATGCTAATATTAGCATGCCCATATTACAGCATGTCTAATAATGTTCAACGTTATTTACCTTTTATTCCCTTAGGCCTGGTAATGAGGTATTCCATGCCGACCTATAAATGGATAAAATATGTAAAATGCCCCATAAAAATTATTCATGGCACAAATGACAGAGTGATTCCTATGAAATCAAGTATACGATTATCAAAGATAAATTCTGCCCTTACCAGAGTTTACCCCATCATTGGAGGAGGTCATAAGAATTTGCATAATTTTGAGGGTTACCACCGGGCATTAAAAGAGATTTTAAGTTCAAAACCATTCCAAAAAATAGATACGGAAAAAACAAGCCTTGGTTTTATTAGAAGTAAAAGAAAACCTACAAAGTACAATGTTTAAAAAATTAATGATTATTCTGATTACACTGTATATTCTAATGTTGCTTGGGTTCTATTTTTTTCAGGAAAATATTATTTTCCGACCAAAGAAAACTTCTAAGGATTACAGTTATGCATTTGATAAGAATTTTGAAGAGATTGACCTTAAAATAACAGAAAAAGCTTCCTTAAATGCTTTACATTTTAAAGTTGTAAATCCAAGAGGTATAATAATTTATTTTCATGGTAATAAAGGTAACCTGATTCGTTGGGGTAATATAGTGAAACCTTTTACTGATTATAATTATGATGTTTTCGTGATGGATTACAGAGGTTATGGTAAGAGTACAGGTGAAAAAACAGAGGAGGCGATGTATAGTGATGCTCAATACTGTTATGATTATATTTCAAAATTATATGGCGAGAATGATATTGTTGTTTATGGAAGGTCCCTTGGCGGAACCTTTGCCACGTTCGTTGCTTCACAAAACAATCCGAAACAATTGATTTTAGAAGCAACATTTTATAGTATGACCGAAGTTATCCAAAATAAGCTTCCAATACTGCCTTATAATAATTTACTTAAATTCAAATTTGAAACGGATAAATTTATTGGTCGTGTAAAAGCACCAACAATTATTTTTCATGGAACTGAGGATAGATTAGTTTCTGTTGATCTGGGGGAAAAACTTTTTGAGAGATCAAATAAGGAGAATACTGAATTTGTTCAAATTAAAGGGGCTACACATCACAATATTGGGGAATTTCAAGTTTATAAAAACGACTTAAAGAATATTTTGAAATAACCATTTCTGAATGGGTTCTACTCTCCTTTGTAAATTGCTTTGATAAGTGAAAGATTACTTTCGGACATTAATACTTGCCATTGGTCCTAAGTCTTTTGATTACTTTGAATTAATATTTTATTTTTTCGATAGATTTAATAAACGAAAATGTTTTTTTATGAATTTAAAGAAATCATTCATTATTACTGTTTGTATTAATTGCAATTGCCCAAGGCAGTGGAGAACTATTTATCAATTTCCAATTTTAGTATTGAAGATCTTCAAAATTTATATTATTAAAAATATTTTATTGAGATTTAGTTAATTAACTAATAATAAATTAAAAAATGGCATTAGCAAAATCAACCAGAATAGAATCTATTGATGTTTTAAGGGGCTTAGTTATGACAATTATGGCATTAGACCATACCAGAGATTATTTTCATCTGGGTTCTTTTTTTGTTGACCCAATGGATCTGGAAACTACAACGCCAATTTTGTTTTTTACAAGATTCATTACACATTTTTGTGCTCCTGAATTTGTGTTTCTTGCAGGGACTTCTGCTTTTTTATACGGGAGTAAAAAAACTAAACCTGAACTCTTCAAATTTTTATTTACAAGAGGAATATGGCTAATCCTACTGGAATTAATAATAAACAACTTTATATGGACATTTGATGTAACTTATAGTTTTCCAATTCTACAGGTTATTTGGGCCATTGGATTTAGTATGATTTGTTTATCCTTTCTAATCTATTTACCAAAAAAAATAATTCTTATTATTGGCATTGTATTGATTGCTGGTCATAATCTGTTGGATGGTATTGTTATGCAAGGAACGAGTTTGAAATCCATTGTTTGGTATATTCTTCATCAGGAACAATTTTTAGCTTTAGGGCCGGATAAGGCGTTCATATTTAAATACCCGATAATTCCATGGGTTGGTCTTATGGCACTTGGCTACTGCTTTGGGACATTGTATAGCAAAGGATTTGATCCAACTGTAAGAAAGAGATGGCTGCTTCGTTTGGGATTTGGGTCTATAGTTCTTTTCTTTATTTTAAGAGGAATAAATGTTTATGGTGACCTGGTACCATGGACTACTCAAAAAAATGGCATAACTACAATGCTGTCATTTTTTAATACCACTAAATACCCGCCATCATTGATCTACTTATTAATGACCATAGGACCATCGCTATTGTTTTTATACCTGATTGAAAATGTAAAAAATAAAGCTACGGATATCTTTGTAGTATTTGGAAGGGTACCGTTATTCTTTTACTTCTTGCATGTTTTTGTGATTCATATTGCAGCCATCATAGGAATTTTAATATTTGGTGGTAATTGGCAAGATATGATCTTAACTGCTGATGTATTTATGAATGCTAAATTGATCAATTACGGCTATCCCTTATATACTGTTTATTTGATATGGATTGGTTTAATTATTTTCTTATACCCTTTTTGCAAAAAATATATGATCTATAAACTAAGTCATAAGGAAAAATGGTGGTTAAGTTATTTGTAAAACAAAATTGTAATAAGGATCATTTATTTTCGAAAAATAAAAAAACGAATGGTTGATGAAAATTAGGTTTTTAAATATTCCCATCGTACTATTAATGCAAAGATTTTTTATAAACTTATTGTTACACTATTTATCACATTTGATAAGTCCCAATAATTATGCTAACTTTACTTAAAAAGAGATGAAAACATTACTCCTACTTCCCCTTCTTTTAATTTCTTTAATATGTTCAGCTCAAACCAAAGAACTGAAGCTAGCTTCAGACATTTGGCCACCTTTTACGAATGTTGAAGGTGAAAAATCCATTGCAAATGACATTGTAAATGAGGCGCTTAGCAGACAGAATATTCAGGTTATTACGGAAATGTTATTGTTTGATGATGTGCTCTCTGGAATAAATTCCAGAAATTATGATGGGAGTGCGGCACTCTGGATTACTGATGAACGAAAAAAACATTATTTGTTTTCTGAACCATATTTAAACAATCAATTAATATTGGTTGGTCCTAAAGGGAGCGATGTAGGTGCCACCTCCTTTGGCGATCTTACAGGAAAAAAATTAGGGATCATTGAAAATTATGCTTACGGCGATATCAATGCTACCCAACATATTATTATGGTCTCAGGAAATGGGAACCAACAAAATCTGGAAAGGTTATTGTCTGGTAAAATTGATTATATGTTGGTAGATGCTTTAATCATTCAATATTTATTGAAATATCAGTTAAATGATGTTACAAAATTTTTGGAGATAGGCGATACACCACTCTTGCTTAAACCGCTCCATTTTGTTTTGAGAAAGGATGTTCCTAATGCAGAACAGATAATGTCTTTGTTCAATGAAGAGATAGATAATATGATCGCAGATGGTACCTATCACAAAATTTTAGAATTAAACTGGATTCAGATGGACATAGATGGAGATGGAAATTTAGAATTGGTTTTGGATGGAGATCAAGCCGGAGAAGAATCTCCAAAAAATACATATGGCCTATTTATGGATCTTTCTTATGTTGAAAAAGCAGATACTCCTACAAGATATTTTATTAATGGACATTTATACGAGGACTGGGATAATGTACCTAAAAGTTATAAAATATATCTGCCTCCCGATCCTATACCTCATCCGAATGATGTAAAGATTCGTTTTTCTTTCTAAAAATTGGCGATTACGGAGGGTCTATAAATAATATGAAACTAAGTTGAGACTATCGTGTTGTGAACTGGGTAAGTATTGGCTTTTCCTATTCGAAGTTTGATTTAAATGTAACATCGGAAGCAAGAAACTTTAAAGGAGTAATTGAATACGACTATGAAGGTCCAGGCCTTTATTTGCAATTTGTTTTCTAAAATCAATTGACAATAGAGTCTAAAATATTACATATTGCTGACGTCAAAAAATATTTAATTAGCTTAAAACAAGGCGATCATTAGCAGGTAAAAATTTATAATAAATATTGTAACTAACTAATATTAAGCGTATTAAAATTATTTCAAATTACACGCGAAAGAAGCCGAACCTATTTAATATACCTTAACACATTTTACTAAGTTTTTTTACTTATTTTTGATTTTATCATTAAAATTACCCGATGCAACTTAAAAAATTAGCCATTAAATGCTGTTTATTATTCGCAGGTATTCTTTTCGGAATATCTTGTAACTCCAACCTTGATAGTTCAATTAGTGAAAAGGTAAACATGGATGGAATTACGATTCCCAAAGGATTTAAAATTGAAAAACTATACGAACCAGGAAAACATGATCAGGGTTCTTGGGTGAGCATTACAAAAGATGATAATGGAAGATTATATACTTCCGATCAATATGGGAATCTTTATAGAGTTACTTTGCCAAGTATTAAAAATAAATTAGATAGCGTTATTGTAGATAAACTTGATTTAAAAATTGGGCTTGCACAGGGTTTGCTTTGGCATAAAGGAGATTTATATGCCTCGGTTAATTCAGATGCAGAACATGATTTAATGATTCATAGTGGTTTTTATAAGATTGTGGATTCTAATGATGATGGTGAATTTGATACTGTAAAAATGCTCCGTCCTTTTGATGGAAATGGAGAACATGGCCCTCATAATATTGTTTTAGCACCAGACGAACAATCGATGTATATTGTTTTGGGAAATCATACCGATGTTCCAGATGATTTAAAAAGTGTAGTCCCTAAAGTTTGGGGAGAGGATAATTTACTGCCTATTATAAAGGACCCAAGCGGTCATGCGAATTCTAGAGGTGCTCCTGGGGGTTGGATTGTAAAAACAGATTTTGAAGGTAAAGAATGGACGCTTTTTAGCATAGGCATGAGAAATACCTACGACATTGCTTTCAATCAAGATGGCGAGTTGTTTGGATTTGATTCAGATATGGAGTATGATCTGGGAATGCCATGGTACAGGCCTATTAGATTGACTCATGTTACTAGCGGAAGCGAATTTGGATGGAGAACAGGTACTGGTAAATTTTTGAGTGAATATCCCGATAACTTACCCGGAATTGCAAACTTAGGCCAAGGGTCGCCAACTGGGGTGTTAGATGGTACAGGATTGCAATTTCCATCATATTATCAAAACGGAGTTTATCTTTTCGATTGGAGTTATGGCACCATGTATTTTGCCAGTTTAAAACCTCAAGGAAGTAGTTATACTTCCGAAATCACAGAATTTCTTTCTGGAATTCCTTTACCATTAACGAACGGAATTACGGGTACTGATGGGTCTATGTATTTTACGACTGGAGGAAGACGCTTAGAGTCTGCTCTGTATAAGTTAACTTATGTTGGAGATAGAACCTCTGAAATACTAAATCTTTCTGAAAACAGTCAAGGAAAATCCGACAGAAATTTAAGAAAAGAATTAGAAGTATTTCACAGTGAAAGAACGACCGATAAAATTGATTTCATCACAAATAACTTAGGTCATAATGATCGTTTTATAAGATTTGCTGCACGAATAGCTTTGGAAAATCAAGATTATAAACTTTGGAATACTGAAATAAACAAAGATGGTGATGCTGCTAAAATCATGACATTATCTTTGGCTATTGCCCGGCATGGAAATGATGCTGATAGGAAAACGGCATTAAATAAGTTGTTGAATATTAAATGGGCAAACCTAGAAGAATCACAAAAAATTGATTTCACAAGGACTATTGATTTATTAATGATACGTATGGAAGGTGAAATTACAACAACGCTGAAAAACAATATTACGGAGGTGTTTCTTCCAACATATTTAAAGGAATCAGATGTGTTAAACAAAGAAGTATGTGGTTTGTTAAGTTATTTACAAGTTTCTGAAATTATTGTTCCCACTATTCATAAAATGGAAACAGATACCATAACCTCAAATTTAAAATCTATTTACCTTTCAGGAGATGTTACCAAACGAAGCGATCAATATGGTAAAGATGTTGAAAAAATGCTCAAAAATATGCCAAACCAACAAAACATCAGCTTTGCAAAAAGTTTGAGTGTAATCAATGATGGCTGGTCAACAGAAGCACGTGAAAAATATTTCCGTTGGTATAATAGAGCTTTAAAGAGATCAGGTGGAAAGCAATATGCTAATTTTATAAAGGCAATTCAAAAAGCAGCATTGGCAAATGTTCCAGAAGAAGAGCGTCAATATTTTGAGGGTTTGGCAGGAGCAAGTATGAATATGAATCATAACATATTGCAAGATGTAAAACAGCCTGTGGGGCCTGGACAAAACTGGACGGTTAAAACATTGAAGGCAGCATATGCTAAAAATAATGGAAATCTGAATTATGCAAGTGGACAGAATTTATTTAAAGCATCTTTGTGTATTTCTTGTCATAGTGTAAACGGAGTTGGTGGAAATTCAGGACCTGAATTAACACAGATAGGAAACCGCTTTTCTATTTCAGATTTAGCAGAAGCAATTATAAACCCATCAGCAACGGTTTCAGATCGTTACCGTAACACCAATTACCATATGGAAAACGGAAGTGTGGTTTCTGGTAGATTGGTCGATGAAACTGAAGACTGGCTGGAGATAAGCATCAATGCATTCTCTCCGGAATTGACAACTAAAATAAGAAAAAGTAGAATTGTTAAAAAGGAAGAATCAGTAGTTTCTGCAATGCCTCCTTCTTTAATTAATAGGTTAAACGAACAAGAATTGAGCGATTTGATTGGGTATTTAGTTTCTGGTGGAAATGAGAATCATAAAATTTATAAACAATAAGTATCATGCAAATTAAATCAATGCTATTAGTGGTAACTATTGCACTATTTATGACATCCTGTGATTCATCAAAGAAAAATTCTGAAGAAAAATCAATCGAAAAAAAGACAAGTCTATTTAATGGGTCAGATTTGACCAGTTGGCAAGGAGATTCGCGAATTTGGTCTGTTGAAAACGGATGTATTGTCGGGAGAACAACTGATGAAAACAAAATAGATAAAAATACATTTTTAATCTATGAAGCCACTTTTTCTGATTTTGAATTGAGCTTTAAATATAAAATTATTGGTGGAAATAGCGGTGTGCAATACCGTGCAAAAGTAATTGATAAAGCAACTTTTATTGTTGGAGGATATCAGGCAGATATGGAGGCGGGAATCAATTACTCCGGAATTTTATACGAAGAAAAAGGCAGGGGAATTATCGCAAATAGAGGAGAGCAAGTGGTTGTTGATGAAGACGGGAAAAAAACAATACATCAATTTGTAAAAAGTGAAGAAATTCAGGCAATTATAAATATGGAAGATTGGAATGAGTATCGAATTGTAGCCAAAGGAAACCATTTACAGCATTTCATTAACAGACATAAAACGATTGATGTTACCGATAATGAAGTGGCTAAAAGAGCGTCTTCAGGTATCATAGCATTACAAGTTCATGCAGGGCCTAATATGGAGGTTTTTTATAAAGATATTATGATTAGCTTAATGCCATAAAAAACCCTAAATAAGATTTTTTAAAAGTTAAAAAGTGAGTGATTTTAAAATCACTCGCTTTTTTTATGCTTAAAAACCGGAGTTCGACCTAAAAAAGAACTTTTTTTGATATAAAATGCTTTAACTTCGACTCCGCTCGGTTACTAAGGATTTCTTTCTTTTTTCATCTTGTAAGTTAAGTTTTTAAGGCTTAACTTTCTGTACCATCAAAGGTAGCAACTCCACCTTTTATTCGCTAATTTAGTTTTATATGCAATCCATCGTGCTCAGATTGCTCGCAAGCCTCAATAATATGCTGACAGACAATTGCGTCTTCCAAACTCGAAAGAGGTGCCTCACCAAGTCTAACTACATTATTTATAAAATGTGTTGTTGTGTTTTTTATCGACTCTTGATAGCATTGATAGGTTTGTGAGTGTGCCCCGTTTCTTTCATTTATCACCCAATCTCTGTAACTATAACGTGTACTTCCTTTGGTTCCTATTACTTTTATAATACAGGTCCATGGATCCCCTGAATGATCATCATTTGCAAAACTTGCACATAAATGACTCAAGGTTCCATTTTTCATTTTGATAGTTGCCATCGCTACATTTTCTTGCGGAGCTAAGGTATCATCTACAGTAAATTTCATACATGAAACCGTTGCTGGATCCCCTGCTAAATATAACATAGTATAACTATGATGTGTTAAAATTTGACGAATTACACCGGGGTATCGCGCTCTAATTTCATCGGAATGATGAATATTATACATCATATAAAACTGTGTAATTGTTCCCAATTTACCATTGGTAATCATTGATTTTGTTCTTCGAATTCCGTCTTCATAAATATAATTATGAACTGGCATGCATTGCACTCCTGCATCTTGCACGGCTTTCTGCATACGTCCCAACTCTTCTATGGTAGAGGCAGCGGGTTTCTCTACCAACATATGTTTACCTGCCTTTGCGGCCATAATTGTATATTCGCAATGCGTTTCCATATTTGTTAATATAAAAACAGTATCGATTTCAGAATCATTTAAAAGAGTTTCAACAGATTCGTAAGTTTTACAACCAAATTTTTTCGCTTTTAAAACTCCTTTTTCTGAAGTTCTATTCCAAAGACCTACCAATTTTGCCCCTGCTAAACTTTGTATCGCTTCTGCATGTAAATCAGCGATATCTCCTGCCCCAATAAATCCAATTTTTATCGTATCCATCTTAATCTATTGAAAAATTTAGTGTTCCTTTTTTTGCCATTTCTTTAAATTCTATAAGCGATTTCCGAACACCTTCAGCAATTGAAGTTAATGGCAAATCATTAAATGTTTGATTTATCTTTTCGTGACTTAAATCTGAAACAAATAAATTTGGCTTGGCTCCATCAACTATTGAAAGTTTGGCGAAGTCGCCCATTCCCATATCTTCTGCTTGTTCTTTAACGATTGCTAAAAAGTCTTCAATCCCAATGGTTTTTCCTTTTACATTAAAAGCTCCAAAACCTTCATAATCTTGTAAGGTACACTCGGCAAAGTAAACACCTATATCTTCTACAAAATGATAATTCTCACGACCGTCATAAGGCATTTTAAAAGGAATTAATTTATTAGTTACACTTCCCGTAGCTATTGCTTTTAACGCATTTGTTGGTGCCGATGTTTTTCCTTTATCTCTTCCTTTTCCAAAAGTGGTATTTATTCTTAAACATACTGTTGACACTTTTGTGTTATTGTAAAACAAACGTGCTAAATGCTCTCCTGCTAATTTCCAAATACCATAATGATTTGGTGGTGCTAATTGCGCATCTTCCTTTATTCCAGAATTCGGATACATAGCTCTCATTCCATAGACCGCCGCAGAACTCGCTAACACAAAACGCTCTAAATTTGTAAGCTTCTCCGCAGCATCAAACAATGCCATCGTTCCACCCGTATTAATTTCCATACCTTGAATATGATACTTCGAACAATCGGGACTTTGATAAGCGCCCAAATGAATGATATGCGTTGGATCTACATTGAGTAACACCTTTTCAATGGCATTATAATTTGCAACATCTAGCGTTACAAATTCCAATCGAGGATCTAAATCTTCTCCCAGCCATAATTTTAATGGATCGGTATTATTAGATCTTGAAGCAACTACAATTTTATTTACTTCTTTTGATTGTAATAATTTATAGATTGTTACGGACCCTATGCAACCTGTACCTCCTGTAATAAATATTGTATGCATTTTATAACTATTTTTAAACTCCCTATACTTTTTAACATATAGATGCTATTATTGAGATTCCTCGTCACTCGTTCCTCTTTCTGTCGGAATGACAAAATTATTTTTTTTAAATTCAATCACTAATTTAATGACTAAAACATTTCTTCTCAACTGTTCATTTTAATAACCGCTTTCACATTATTCGCTTTAATCGAATCTTTAAAAGCTTGATTGATTTCTTTAAAATCGTAATGGTTCGTATAATTTTCGGCTGGGAATACACCCGTTACTATTAACTTTTGAGCTATCATATAATCTGCTCTACATGACCCCATAGAACCTCGCATATTTAAGGACGTTCTCGTTAAATGTGTTGCATTTATACTAACCTCTTTGCCATAAGTTGCAATTACACAAATATCACCTTCGGGACGAACAACGCCAATTGCTTCTGAAAGCACCTGCGGAACTCCAGAACACTCTATTAATAAATCTACCTGACCATTGCTTCCAAATGACACTCCATTTGCATCTACAATTCCGTTTTTCAATTGATCGGTCAAACTATTTTCTGGGGAAACTTCGATGGTAATAAACCCTTGATTTTCCGCAACTTTCAAACGTTTGTCGCGATCGTGAGCAATTCCTGTAATGGCAACTCTTGCTCCTGCTGCTTTTGCCAATTCTGCCGACATCAACCCAATAATTCCGCAACCCGTTACTACCACATCTTGACCTGGTTGAATAGTACACTTATTGTATAAAGCATTAACCACTACTGATAATGGTTCTACCAAGGCTCCTTGCTCTGGTGTTAATCCGTTCATTAAAATGACTGCTCTGTCTGATTCTAAAACAACTTGCTGACCAAAACCACCATTTCTATGAAATCCTATAATTTGTTTAGATGGACATAAATTCCATTTTGAAACACTGCATGCCGGACATTCTTCATCTTGACAACCGAGCATCGCTAAAGGCGTAAAAATAGTTCCAACTTTTACATCACCATGCTCTCCAGGTCCTAATTCTAAAACCTCTGCGCTGAATTCATGACCAATTATTCGAGGGCGTCCTACCCAATCAAAATTAGATTTACCCAAACAGGCACTATTATCGGAACCACAAATCCCCGTATATAAGGTTTTTGCTAAAATTTCTCCCTCTTTCAGTTTTGGCATTTCCATGTCAACTACTGAAGTATTTCTAATAACAGACCCTTCTGAATTTGGTAGTATTTTTTCTCTGCCCTGCAAACAAAATCCTTGTATTGTACTCATTTTATTTATTTTTCCCAAGTTACACCTGTATCTTTCCAACTTCTCGATTTTGCCGAATCCAATACCGCTTCACACACTTTTTGTGTTTCTTGTGCCTCCTTAAATGTTGGCGAACAAACAGTTTCTTCTTCCAAGCTTTTTAAGAAATCTGCTACATGATGCACAAAAGTGTGCTCATATCCAATCGAAAGTCCGGGCACCCACCATTTATCCATATATGGATGTTCTCCATCAGTAATATGGATACTGCGCCAACCTCTCAACTCAGATTCATCTCTATGATCGAAATATTCCAAACGATTAAGATCATGCAAATCCCATTTTATAGAAGCGTATTCTCCATTAATTTCAAAAGTTTTCATTGCTTTATGTCCGCGTGCATAGCGTGTAGATTCAAAGACACCTAATGATCCATTACTGAAATGACAGTGGAATATACATGCATCGTCAATCGTTACTTTTTGCAGTTTACCTGTTTCTGTATGAACACGTTCTTTAATAAAGGTTTCTGTTATAGCAGAAACATCTTTAATCCCTCCATTCAACCACATTGCAGTATCGATACAGTGCGCTAACAAGTCTCCCGTAACTCCAGACCCTGCTGCATCGCTATCCAATCGCCATAAACCTTCTCCTCCTTGAGGTAAATCTTTGCTAATGGTCCAATCTTGCAAAAAGTTTGCTCTATAATGAAAAACCTGTCCTAATTTTCCTGCATCAATTAATTGTTTTGCTAAAGTTACCGCAGGAATTCTACGATAATTGTACCAAACTGTATTTGCAACACCTGCTTTTTCAACAGCATTAACCATGGGTTGGGCTTCTGAAACAGTTCTTGCTAAAGGTTTTTCACAAAGCACCATTTTTCCAGCTTCCGCTGCAGCAATTGCAATTTCTGCATGCATATTATTTGGCGTACAAATATCAATTGCATCGATATCATCACGAGCAATTAATTTTCTCCAATCTGTTTCTATAGATTCATACCCCCATTGATTTGCAAAGGCTTGTACTCGTTCTTTATTACGAGCACAAACGGCTTTTAATACCGGTTGATATCCCAAATCAGGAAAAAAATTACTTATTCTATTATAGGCATTGGAGTGGGTTCGCCCCATAAATCCGTAGCCAACCAATCCTATTCTTATTGTTTTTTTTGCTGCCATATTTTTTTGATTCAATTTAGTTAAGTATCAATTAAGCGAAAATTATTATTTAATGTCAGATTGAGCCTGTCGAAACCCGTTAAAATTAATTGTAAATCGATCATCGACTAACTCAGATTAACAATGCTTTATTATTAGGTGAAAAAAAATTTATTTCTCAAAGAGACCTGATTTTAAAATCGCTTTGTACACCTTCCTTGCCCTCCTCAAGGAGGGAATTTAAAACTAACAATATGATACTTTCTACTCCGCTTCATACCAACCATGTTGTTCACGAACTTTAATCATCGTACCTAAAATATCGTTCCACGTTTTTGGTTGCATCATTACTTTATTAGGAAACATACATCCATCCCAACAAATGTGTTTAAACTTCTTTGTAATCATTCCATCTGTATCTCGAAGCCAATGCCCAGCATCTACAGGAATATCTAATTTCCCATTCGGATCTGAAGCCTGACAATGTCGGCCTGTTTTATCGTGTGATCCTGCTCCAAATACTGTCCCGTCATTTTGCGCAACATGAAAATCAATCGTCCAAGGACGCAATGCTGCCGATAAAGTTTTAAGACCTTCTGTTAAGACCTCTCTATCTTTCCAATCAAAGTCTTTTGGCAATATGCGTTCATCTTCTTTATTATACCCTAAAAGGTATAATAAGGTATGTGCCATATCTGCCTGAAACCCAATATTTGGTCTGCCTACAGCTTCAAGCGTTTTTACCATAGATTTCCAACCATGCATTCCTCCCCAACAAATCTCACCTTCCGCTGCTAGCGACTCACCATATTCAGCAGCAACATCACAGGCTTCCCTAAAAGTCTGAGCAATTAAATTTGTATTTCCGTCTTCATCTTCTGCCCATCTAGCAGGATCTACAGATGAATCTATTCTGATAACACCATTTGGTCGAATCCCTAAATCACGTAATTTCTTACCAATAATACATGCTTTGCGCACTTGAGTTACAAATTGATCACGTTCTTCACGGGTTCCCATTGCCGACCCACCACCTGTTCCTGTCCAAATAGGAGCCACTAAACTCCCAATTTCAAGATTATGAGCACGTGCCTTTGCCACTAGTGCTTGTATGTCTTCATCTGAAGCATTAATATCTAGGTGTGGATCACTTAAAAAAAGATCAAATCCATCAAATTTAACACCGTCAACCTCTGCATTAGCAGTTAACTCAATCATGGTATCTAATGAAATTGGCGGCTCTGAATCTGGCCCTTTCCCTACAACTCCAGGCCAAGAGGCATTGTGAAGTTTTGGATAATTATTCTCTTGCATAATTCTTAATTTATATATTATTGTTTTTTTAGTATTTCTCCTGGCATAATTACAGATTCAAAACCTGCTAAGTCAGATGGTTTCATCTTTGATTTATAGCCTTTAAAGTTAAAAGTTGTACGTGAATATTCACCTACAAAATCAATATTATTATTTTTCTTAATTTTCTCTTCCAATGGAACTGCCCATAAACATGCGTTCACAAGCAGTCTTCTAAATCCATCACTTAACAAAACATCTGAAGCCTTATGAGTTGCTGTAAAAATTCGACCACTTGCCCCGTTTTCTAATTGATATTTCCGAACCCAAGCAACTGGCATTTCTTCTTTTGATAGGTCTGGATTATAATCTTAGTAAATGGTGTTTTTTATGGCTTAGATATGACTGACCCTTCCTGAAATTAAAACTAAAATTCATTGGGATTATTATGGCATTAGAGCAAACGGTATTAAAATGTAAAGGACAAGTAGTTTTTGAAAAAATCGCTATGTCAACTTTTAATCGAATTCCAAAGTTATATCAAAACAATGAGGCTTGTTTAATGTTTGTAAGCGAAGGTGAATTTTCAGTTAGAACACCTGACGAGTTCATTTCTTTTAAAAAAGGAAAAGGTCTTTTAGCTAAATGATTTGATTATTTTTTTAAAGTCAATAAAAGCAAAAAACTAACAATGATGGTAGAATTGAAGTGTTAGGTATTCTTCTTTATCCATCAATTGAACAGGGAGCACATCATAGAGTTATGCCAATTATTTAAAGAGTCAATACTAGTAGATTAATGATAAATTGCTCAGAAAGAATGAACAAAAAAAACCCCTCTTAATGAGAAGCTTTGTCCGGGCAGGACAGAACGTGTAGAAAATATCCTGTGGATGTTTTTAGTGAACGGGCCAATTGGCGTAGGGATCGCCCGCCAAAATAGTATCAATTATACTATAAAAAACTAAAAAGCCTCAAATTTATCTGAAACTTTCTTTATTTAGTGCGGGCGAAAGGACTTCCTTCGACTACGCTCAGGATAAACTTCTCGTCCTAAATCGTTTTTAAATACAATTAATGGAATAAAAAAAGCTCCTCATGAATTGAGAAGCCTTGTGCGGGCGAAAGGACTCGAACCTTCACACCGTGAGGCACTAGATCCTAAATCTAGCGTGTCTACCAATTTCACCACGCCCGCAAAATTGAGTGTGCAAATATAATCAAATTTATAAATTACAATAAGCGTTTTATTAAAATAATTTGCCAGGAATTTATATTAATTATTTGTTCGTTTTCCGTCTTGAACTATATTAATAATCAACACTTCATTAAACCAAATATTCTTTTATACATCGATCCATAAAATCTTTATTTTCTATAGCCAATCGGGAAAATTCGAAGAGACTGTTGCATCGGTCCAAATTTTGATTTTCGTATTTCACTTTGTAGTACCTGTTATTTTCTAAAAAATCAGTGAGGGCTCTAATTCCATGTAAAAAAGGTAATAAAATAGCCCCTAAAGATAGATGATCGATCTCTGTTTTTGTGAGAATATTCCCATTCGCAGCAATCCCTTTAATAAAAGACTCGAATATTTTTTGATCAAAATTTATCAGTTCTAAATTAATTTCATCTTCGGGAGCCTTATTGGCAATTGTTCTAATGGCATCCCCAAAATCGTAAAGAAAATAACCCGGCATAATGGTATCAAGATCGATCAAACACATGGCCTTGTTTTCATTGGAAAATAATATATTATTCAATTTTGTATCGTTATGACAAACTCTTACAGGTAATTTGACCTTCTGTAGGACCAGCAACATCGGAATATATTTCTTAACAAATGCAATCGGTGCTTTCGCTTTTTCTATATTTTCCAGTTTTGCTTTCGGTTTTGCCTCTAAAAATTGACTATATCTAAAAGAGATATTATGGAAATCAATCAGGGTTTCCTCCAGATGACTTGGGTCAAACCCCGCTAATAATTTGTGAAACAAACCAATTATTCTGCCCGCTTCAAAAGCTACTTTAGGATCGGTTGTGGTATTATACACCTTGCTATTCTTAACGAAGGTCATCAACCGCCAAAAGTCATTTTTTTTACTTTTATAAAAAGTCTTTCCTGATCTTGTTTTCTTCAGGCTTACTTTTTCATAATCCTTCGAAGCCAATTTAGGAAGTACGAGGTCTATGTTATGAATTAATGAATCAACCTCAGTAAAAACGGCCGTATTAATTTTTTGTAAAATATATAATGGGTCTTCATAGATAGAAACCAGATAGGTATCATTTATTAATCCATTTGTCAGAGGTTTATAAGTGTACTTCTGAGATTCTATATCAAAATGTTTGAGGATCTGATCTAGTTTTTCCATAGCGGGCTTGGGTAACTATTATTCTGTGTCAGTTCATTTAATGTGCTCATTGCGTTTGACTTATCTTCAGCATAGGTAACACCAAACCAAGAGGCACACTCTTTGGCAGGAATAACTTTGATTATATTTTTTTCAATCATATTTTGAATTACATCTGGAATTAAGAGTTCTTCTTTCTCTGAAAAGGTATTTTTTTCTAAAAACAGAATGAATTGTTTTTCAATTTCACTAAAGATAGTGGAATTAAAAATCCAAAAGTTCATGGATGCCAAATCGTTTTCATTAAGTTTTGTTCTTGTTGAAATATTAAGAAGAGCACCATTTTCGTATCCGATAGTTTTCATTTCCCGGATATTTTTCAGTTCCCCATCAACAAATTCACAAATTCCTCTGGAAACGGTACCAAATTTTGATAAGGTCTCTTTCAATTGGTAAGGTACAATTCCAAATGAATGAAGGTCAGTAGTAGTATTAATAAAAGCTGAAGCACTTTTAAAAGCATCATTGCCATAGTAATCATCAGCATTTATAACAATAAAATCGTTAGAGATATATTCCTTAGCTACCCAAACTGCATGTGCTGTTCCCCAGGGTTTTTCTCTTAGTATTTTTTCAGAGAGGGCTTCAGGAATCTCAGTCGTGACTTGTGGAACGACATCAATTTTAATATCTTTTGGAATACGAATCACTAAATAGTCCTTTAGCTCATCAACGTAGTTTTCTTTTGTAATTAGCACGATGTGATTAAATCCATTTTTTAAAGCATCATAAATACTATATTCAAATAAAAATTCTTTTGATGGGCCAAGTTCGGCGAACTGCTTCAATGCTCCATATCTGCTACCACTTCCAGCCGCCATTATCAGCAATGTTTTTTTCTTATTTTTCATTAATTATAAAACTCTAAAAATTATCTTTATCAAACTATTTCAAGCCATCCTATCAAGCCATCCTATCAAGCCATCCTATCAAGCCATGGTGTTTGTAAAATTAGGAAAAGATTATTGCCCTTCATCTTTTTTCATAATTATTTTAAATTCCTGGGAACGTTGTTCATTTTAAAGGGATAGGATGAATAAAGAATTACTTTATTGACGGTGTTTCAATTTATGATTCATCTTTTCTTTATCTTTGTTCAACTCAAATAAAAGAAGGATGAACACTATTAAAACTTATGTTAAAGAGAATAAAGATCGATTTATTGATGAGCTTATTGAATTATTGAAAATACCTTCAATAAGTGCCGATTCTGCCTACAAAAATGATATTGTAAAAACAGCAAACGCTATAAAATCTGCTTTGAATACTGCCGGATGTAAAATGGTTGAACTTTGTGAAACTCCTGGTAACCCCATAGTTTATGGAGAACATATGATAGACAAAGATTTACCAACGGTATTGGTTTACGGGCATTATGATGTGCAACCGGCCGACCCGATTGAGCTTTGGGAATCAGCTCCCTTTGAACCTGTAATCCAAAGTACAAAATTACACCCGGATGGTGCAATATATGCCCGCGGTTCTAGCGATGATAAAGGACAAATGTACATGCACATTAAGGCCTTTGAACTGATGATGCAAACTAACACCTTACCTTGCAATATAAAGTTTATGATAGAAGGTGAAGAAGAGATTGGATCATCCAGTTTAGAATGGTTTGTAAAGAGAAATCAGGATAAACTCAGTAATGATGTCATCTTAATTTCAGATACCGGTATGATAAGTATAGAGCAGCCATCTATAACTACAGGACTTCGAGGCCTGAGCTATGTAGAGGTGGAAGTGATTGGGCCAAATAGGGATCTCCACTCTGGATTATATGGAGGGGCTGTTGCCAATCCTATAAATATTTTAACAAAAATGATCGCTTCTTTGCATGATGAAAATAATAGAATAACCATACCTAAGTTTTACGATAATGTGATCGAGGCTACTACGGAAGAAAGAGAAGAAATGGCCAAAGCACCTTTTTCGTTAGATGAATATAAATCGGCCCTGGATATAGATGAAGTTTATGGTGAAAAAGGATACACAACAAATGAAAGGAATTCTATAAGACCAACTTTAGATGTAAATGGTATTTGGGGAGGATATATTGGAGAAGGAGCAAAAACTGTAATTGCCAGCAAGGCATCTGCCAAAATATCAATGCGTTTGGTACCTGATCAAACACCTGAAGAAATAACAGAACTATTTAAAAATCATTTTGAAAGCATCGCTCCAAAGTCGGTAAAGGTTAAAGTAATACCTCATCATGGAGGATATCCATATGTAACACCGATTGATTTTGTGGGTTATAAAGCGGCAAACAAAGCATATACAGAGGCTTTTGGTGTAGAATCAATTCCTCAAAGAGGTGGAGGAAGTATTCCAATTGTGGCACTTTTTGAACAAGAATTAAAGAGTAAAACAATACTAATGGGATTTGGATTGGATAGTGACGCCATTCACTCACCTAACGAACATTTCGGTATCTATAACTTCCTTAAAGGAATAGAAACTATTCCTCTATTTTATAGATATTATGCAGAAATGAAATCTTAAATATGGTTCCTCAAAAGACCTAAAATTAATCTCTTTTGATTAATAAAAAATAATCGTTTTCTAAGGCCAAGTAGCCTTGATCATAAACATAATGGTATACATTACCAGTTTTTGTGGTATAAATTGAGGTAAAATAATTAAAATCAAAGTTCTGATTATTCAGTCTGGAGCGCGTGATCTTCGTTTTGCCGGAGGCATTCAATTCGGTGAGTATTTTGTAATTTTTCTTTAGACGATTATTCGTATTTCTAATCAAGTTTTTACTTTCGGCATTCACTTTATTATTATACGTATTTCTGCAATAATCACTGCAGAATTTCTTGTCGATCCTGCCAATAATAACAGTACCACATTCCAAACATTTTTTCTGATCCATGATATAATTTAAAATAGCAAGATACAAATTATCCGATTGGAATCGACTACATTCAGCAAACTATCTTTTAGCGAGAAGTAGTGTATTGGTTTTATTAACTTTCTCTAATCTTTCTATTTGAAAATTATTTTTGTACAAATAGGAAGCGATGTTAACGATATCGTTTTCGTTTTTGGAATCTAAAGAAGCATTGAATAGAATATTTCCTTCTTTGGAGGTGGCCTCAACAATATTTTTCCAAAATAGGATCTCAAAAAATGGGGAAGGAATTTTTGTATCGATAAATAAATCCACGATGATCAGATCAAAAATAGATTTATTCTTTCTCATAAAGTCAGATGCATCATCACATATAATTTCAAGATTTTCAATTTTAGAGAGTTTGAATTCCTCTTTGGCAATTTTTACAATAACGGGATCTATGTCCACACCAACAATAGATTTATTTTGCCCAATTATTTTACCTAAAGTTTTGATTACACTTCCCCCACCAAGCCCTAAAACCAAAACATTATTACACCTGCTAAGGTCCATTTTATTCAAACCAAATTTTAGGATCTTCTGTAAGGAGCCATAAGAATAGTTAGCATTTTTTGTATTTAAATGCTTTTTTCCGTTGTACCATGTAATTTCTAAAGTTCCATTGAACTCCGATTTCACTTTTTTTGTAATGGGATAAATATAGCTGAGAAGTCTTATCATTACTGACAAAATTACAATAATTATTCAGTTAAATAATCGTTTACAAACGACTACATTCAATTACAATCGAAAGTAATTGTTTAGCAACCGAATACAAATCACTTCTGTTCTCAAATTTGCAGTGTCAATCAAAATGACATGAGTTTAGGAATTAAAATTAATTATTAACCAGCCCATAGAAGGGTATAAATTTAAATATCATGAACAGTTTAAGAAACAAAGTACAGTTAATTGGAAATTTAGGAATGAACCCGGAAATCAAAACGTTAGAATCCGGAAAAAAAATGGCAAAATTTTCCATTGCAACGAATGAAACATACAAAAATGCCAAAGGTGAAAAAATTATTGACACACAATGGCACAATATTATTGCCTGGAATAAAACTGCTGAACTTGCCGAGATGTTTTTAGAGAAAGGCAAAGAAGTAGCTGTTGAAGGTAAATTAACTACACGTTCTTGGGATGATGAAAAGGGGAATAAGAAATATATTACCGAAGTAGTGTGTAACGAGATACTTTTTTTGGGATCTAAGGGTTAGTTCTTCTTGTTTGTTATTGATCGGATGGCTTTATTCATAACGAGTTATAGCCATCCGATCAATTTTAATAAATTAAAATCGTAATATGAGTAGGAATTATCCATACCAGATGAGATTATTACAAATAAGATCTATTTAATAAGAGGTCAGAAAGTAATGCTAGATAAAGATTTGGCAGAACTTTACGGGGTAGAGACTAAAAGGTTAAAGGAGCAAGTAAGAAGAAATATAGAACGTTTTCCAAAAACTTTTATGTTTGAATTAACTACGAAGGAGTATGTTTCTTTAAGGTCGCAAATTGTGACCTTAGAAAAAGGAAGATATTCTAGGTATCCTCCATTTGTATTCTCTGAACATGGAATATTAATGTTATCCAGTGTCTTAAAAAGTGATAAAGCGATCAGCATGAGCATACACATCATCGAAATCTTTGTCCAACTTCGAAAACTTGTGTATAAATATGAGATAATATCTAGCAAAATACAGCAAATGGAATTAAAAAATAGAAATCAATTTGGTGAAATAATCAAGATACTTGAGTCATTATTGGTGAATCCAAAACAAAAACCGAGAAGAAAAATAGGATATAAAAAATAAGAATTATTATAATAAAAACTAGTCTTGAATCAATCTGGCATCTACATGTGCTCGACCTTTAATTATCTTTAATCCAAGTTTTATTAATTGAGCATTGATTTCATCAAGTATTTTGTCGCTTGCATTTTTATCTGCTAATACCTTTTTAAATCTACTCAAAGTACTATGTCCTGGCACATTATCTTCTATAGTCAAATTACAAAATTTCATGGCCGATAAACTATCATTAACCATTGCTTCTGTTTGCACATCTGAAAGATCATACCAATTAGAGATCAGTTGCATTTTAAATAATAGTAGTGGAGAATAGGCTTTCGCACCTCTTTCTTTAAGCCCTTTTTTATATACTTTCTTTAATTCTTTATCTATGGTTTCCCAATCTATTATTTCTTTTACATGGCTAAAAAACATATTTTTTTCCGTATGCTTTTCAACATAGGCTGCTACAAAACTTCGTTGAGGATCATTTATGTTTTTATAACTTTTCATTTCACAGCTCTAAGTTACAATTTAATACGTTGTTTTACAAGAATGTGAAATCGAATAATTTTTTTCAGTGAAGCAATTTCTCTTTGGTGAAGGATTAGTAATTTTTTTTTATAAATTCGGAGGAAATATTTTTAAGATAGTCAGAGGGATTTGCCATTGCGTCCTCTATACTTTCCGCTTGCTCCATTATTGAACTTGAATATAAAATGCCCACCTTATCTAGTTCATTTTGATTTAAAGTTATACTTCCACAGAACGCAGCTACAGGAATATTATATTTTTTTGAAGAGGCAATTACTCCCTGAATGGTTTTCCCTGAAAGAGTTTGATGATCCAACTTGCCTTCACCTGTAATCATCCAGTCAGCATTTTGAATTTTGCTCTCAAAACCAATAAGGTCTTTGATCAAATCTATTCCTGAAACCAAATCTGCGTCTAAAAAAACTTTAGTTCCAGCGCCCATACCACCCGCAGCACCGGCTCCTTTTATATTTTGAATATCGATCTCAAATTGATCTTGAAATAAAGATGCCATATTCCTTAATCCAATGTCCAAAGCAACAACTTCCATGGCACTTGCACCCTTCTGTGGAGCATAAACATAAGCTGCACCATTTTTGCCGAATAATGGATTACTTACATCACATGCCACCTGGAAATTCACATCTGTGAGAGTTGGAATAACATTCGTGGTATCTATTTTTTTTATTTTTGATAGATTCTTTCCAATAGGAATTAGCTCATCATGGTTCTCGTCAAGAAATTGATAGCCAAGGGCAAAAGCCATTCCTATACCGCAATCATTGGTGGCTGATCCACCTATTCCGATAAGAATATTTTTTGCGCCTCGGTTGATGGCACTTACTATCAAAAGCCCTGTTCCAAAAGTTGAGGTATAAAAACAATTTTGTTCTTTATCCGAAAGTAATTTCATGCCAGATGCCTCTGCCATTTCAATAAAGGCAGTTTTTGATTTTTCTAGAAATAGATAAGATGCATTTGTCGGTCTGAAAAGAGGGTCTTGAACTTCAATAGTAATTTTTTCTCCATTCAGATGATAGTCCAAAATTTCAAATGTACCATCTCCTCCATCCGCTAAGGGTAATTTCACAACTTCACAAGTTGGCATTTCTCTTTTTATCCCTTCTTCAACGGCATTACAAAATTCAATACCTGTTAAAGAACCTTTAAATTTATCCGGTGCGAGAACGAATTTCACAATAAAATGAGATTGATTATTTATAATTCATAGACAGTTGAATGCGCTTTCTTGCCACATCAACCTCTAATACTTTAACGATGACCTGTTGGTGCAAATGTACTATTTCACTTACATCTTTAACAAACTTATCAGACAAGTTGGAGACGTGAACCAGTCCACTTTCCTTAATTCCTATATCAATAAAACATCCGAAATTTGTAATATTATTTACAATACCAGGAAGTAATTGTCCTATTCTGAGATCATTAATCGTTTTAATGTTTTTATTAAAAGTAAAAACCTTTGCTTTTTCACGTGGATCTAATCCCGGTTTTTCTAATTCATTTAGAATATCCGTCAATGTTGGTAATCCAATTGTGTTGGTACAATAACTTTTTAGATCAAGGTCTTTCAATACCTCTTTATTTCCGATTAAATTGGCAACATCCATATTACTGTCCTTTGCCATTTTTTTTATGATCGAATAGCTTTCAGGATGTACAGCAGAATCGTCCAAAGGGTTTTTAGCACTCTTAATTCTTAAAAAGCCGGCACCCTGCTCATAGGCCTTTGATCCTAATCTTGGTACCTTTTTTATTTCATTTCTATTCGTAAATGCCCCGTGTTCATTTCTATATTGAATGATGTTGTCTGCTAATTTTGGCCCGATGCCGGAAACATAACTTAATAAGGGTTTACTCGCAGTATTGATGTTAACTCCAATTGAATTTACACAACTTTCAACAACAGTATCTAATGATTTTTTCAGCTTAGTCTGATCTACATCATGTTGGTACTGTCCAATTCCAAGTGATTTGGCATCAATTTTTACCAGTTCAGCCAAGGGATCTGCTAATCTCCGTCCTATAGACACAGAACCTCGCACGGTCACGTCATAATTTGGGAATTCATCTCTGGCAATTTTTGAAGCCGAATAAATGGAAGCTCCTGCTTCGCTAACAACAAATACTTGAATTTCCTTAGTAAAACGGATCTTTCTAATCAACTGTTCTGTTTCTCTCGAGGCTGTACCATTACCAATGGCAATGGCTTCTATTTTATATGCATCTACAAGTGAACTGATTTTTTTTATTGCCCCAATAGAATCGTTCTTAGGCGCATGCGGATATATTGTTTCGTTATAAACTAATCCCCCTTGAGCATTTAAACAGACAACTTTACAGCCTGTTCTAAATCCGGGATCAATGGCCAAAATATTTTTTTCACCCAAGGGAGCTGCCAACAGTAGTTGTTTTAAATTTTTGGCAAAAACTAGTATAGCTTCGTCATCGTTCTTCAATTTTGCTTTAGTTAATATTTCATTGGATAATGCTGGAAACAATAATCTTTTATAAGCGTCTTTTATTGCTAATTTTATCTGAATGGCACAATCATTATTGCTACGGATAATCCTATTTTCAATTTTTTGAACTGCCCTGTCATGATCTATCTCAATTTTTATTCGAATATAACCTTCTTTTTCTGCTCTAAGCATTGCTAAAAACCTGTGAGAAGGACATCTGTTAAGGCTTTCGGACCAATCGAAATAATCTCTGAATTTTTGTGCTTTTTGCACTTCTTTATCACTCTGTGGACTCTTGCTCTCATCTATTTTGGTTTGGACAGCACTTGTAGAAATTTGAGCAAATTTTTCCAATTGATAACGTATGTTATTTCTAATATCTGTTCTCTCATTGATCCATTCTGCAATGATATATCGAGCTCCTTCTAAGGCCTCATTTCCTGTTTTTATATTATCATTCAGATATTTTGATGCTAAGTGATCCAGATCATTTGCATTTTGACCCATAATAATTTTGGCCAAGGGCTCTAAGCCATTATTGCGAGCAGTTTCGGCTTTTGTTTTTCTTTTTTTCTTATAAGGCAGGTAGAGATCTTCCAAACTTGTTAAATCGGATACAAAATTTATTTTTTGTTTCAATTCCGGACTTAACACTTCTTGTTCTGTGAGTGCTTTTAAAATTGTCTCTTTGCGTTTTTCAAGCTCTTCAAACAAAGCTTTATATTTTACAATGTCGCCAATCTGAACCTCATCTAAATTACCGGTTCGTTCTTTTCTATATCGAGAAATAAATGGAATGGTACAATCTTCATTTAGTAAACAAATGGTATTTTCAACAGATTTTAATGGTAAATCTGTGTTGCTCACAATATATTTTAATATTGGCATGGATTGAATTTAATACAGGCAAAGATATTATTTCACAAGTATAAATACCATTTAAGTGTTTTTTTTGTACTTGTAACCTATAGATCAAATCGTATACCTAATGAAATATTATTTTCTTTGGGATTTGGACTATTAAAAACATTGTTCAAATCGTATTTTGTATAGAGCGAAAAAACACTATAACCAATATAACTGCTCAATCCATAAATAAGATTGCTTGTATTATAGCTCTTTTTGATTTTATCTTTACTTTTTGATCCATCTTCATAATATTTTAATTTTTGACGAGTACTCAAATTAAAACCAAAATAGCCTCCAATACCGTATTTAAATTTCTTTTTACCGGAGTATCTAATATAATCATGACCTTCATATTTTTTGGAAGGTCCAAATTCGAAATGAAGTGGAAACACTAAATTATCCATTCTAAGCTTTGATTTGGTTAAGTCGGTATAAAACTCATCTAAATAAGTTAGACTTCCATCTTGAACAAAATACATATTATCTATAGGGTTCAATCCATTAAAAGTAAAAGAGAAACCATACCTAAAACGGACCGTGTTCGAATTTTTTAATACACGAGTACTCCAAGCCCACCCAATTTCGAAAAATGAACTTTTACCAACACTATAGGGCGAGTTATTAAATGACTGCCCTTCGATAATTGCATTATTAAGACCAAAGGCCATTACAAAATTTGAATGTGTCCGTTTATCGAATTTTTTAGGTTTTTTAGAATTTTTTAGAGATACAATAGCCTCTCCATTTTCAAAATCGAATAAGACTATTTTAACACCATCTGGCTTTATTTCATCTAATTCATCAGTTTCCCCTCTTTCTAATAGAGCGATTGAATTATCAATTATAGCAGATTTATTTTTAATATTTAAAGCATGTTTATCCGCCGCCACGAGCTTTAACTCATCGGCTTCCTGGACCGTAATTTCGTCATTATCTAATCTTTCATTTATTTCGATAACCTCTTTTTTCAGAGCTTCTTTTTCCTCACTTATAAGAGCCTCTTTTTTTTGCCCTAACAGTTTTATTTTTTCGCTATTGTCCGTATTTTCTTGTGCATAAACATGGGGAGAAAAGAACAAATGGCTTAGTAATATTCCGATTATATATATTTTTTTCATGAAATTTTTTATTATTTGCTTCGATCAGTAATCTCAATCTCCGTTGGATTTTTTATAGTAATTATTATTTTTTCAAATAATTTTCTTCTTGTATCTTTTTCTAAGTCATCTTCTATCTCCCCTAAAAGATCTATTGCACTGAGATCTGTTTTAAAGGAATTTTGACTATTTCTACTTAAATTTATTGTTGCGCTATTTAGCAATTGATCAATTTCAGCATCTGTAACTTCACTAATTGATGATGTAAGTACACTCATATTTTCAATTTTTTCATTACTAAGAGATTCATCTTCGCTTGTTTTCGAAATCACTTTGTCTATATCAATTTTTGTGTTTTGGGCTACTGCTTCATCAACTCTATGATCAGTAACCTTAATTGCAGCAGGTTTATTTTCTACCGGAGGAATTAGAGGAGAAATTTCAACAGGTTCTGCGATGAATGTTTCGGTTTCTATATTTAAATCAGGGGATATTTGAAATTGTTCTTTTAAAACCGGAATCTTACTAAAGTCGTTTTTCGGTTTAAAAAAGAATAAACTAATAGAGAAGATGATCAAAATAGAAACGGCATATTTAATATAATGCCACTTGTTGTTTTTTTGTTTGTTCTCATGAACTTTCAGTTTTTTGCTTAACCTCTCCCATGAATCTGATGAAGGGCTTAGACTGCCATTTTGAATTTGTTCTTTATATTTATTTTGTTCCATGATATTTTTTTTGTCTTAAGGAGATCATTTTTTGCAATGCTTTTCTTGCTCTTGACAATTGCGTTTTTGAAGTTCCTTCTGAGATATGAAGTATTTCAGCAATTTCTGCATGCTTATATCCATCAATTATATACATATTAAATACAACTCTACATCCATTAGGTAATTGATTTACATACTGATAAAGATCTTCAGCTGCTATATTCAACTCCACTTCATTTTCTATGAATCCTCCAATATTTTCAATCTCATTCGTAAAAACAAGTTTATTCTTTTTACGTAAATAAGAAATACACTCCCAAACCATTATTTTTCTAATCCATCCTTCAAAACTTCCTTTGCTTGAGTACATCGAAAGCTTTGTCAGTACTTTAAAAAAACCACTCAACATAACCTCCTCAGATTGTTGCAGGTCTTTAATATAATAGGTACACAAGCGCAACATTTTTGGTGCGTATTTATTGAACAAAAGTTTTTGGGCCTGTCTATTGTTTTTAAGCGATTGCTTAATTAATTGGTTATCGTTATTTAGCTTAATGACTTTCCTCATGTGTATTAGAGACCGTATATTTAAATAGACGAGTTAAAAATTAAAAAGGTTGACAAAGAATTTTTTTAAAGATTATTTTAATGCATAAAAAAACAGATAACAAGGTACTTGTTATCTGTTTTAAAATAAAATTTTATAAAAAAATATATTAGCTTATTTGCTCTCCATTAGAAACGGTATCGTTTTCCGGCTCTACAAAAGTAAGTTTACCATCAGAAGTGTTTGCCATAAGGATCATTCCTTGACTCTCCACACCTCTCAATGTTCGTGGAGCAAGATTTACTAAAACGGATACTTTTTGACCGATAATATCTTCAGGCTTAAAACTTTCTGCAATGCCACTAACAATAGTTCTTGTGTCTATACCAACGTCTACCTTTAACTGGAGCAGTTTTTTAGTTTTGGGAACCTTTATAGCTTCTGTGATAGTACCAACTCTAATGTCCAGTTTGGTAAAATCATCGAATCCTATAGTTTCTTTTTGAGGTTCTACTTCGTCCTCCAAATTACCTTCTTTGGTAGCCTCTAATTTTTCGATTTGTAATTGGATCTCCGAGTCTTCAATTTTTGCGAAAAGCAGTTCCGGTTTTCCAATTTGATGACCTGAAGGCATCATTATTAGATCGTTCCAAGAGGCTGAATCGATTCCATTATTATTCAAAATTGATTTTAATTTTGAAGAAGTAAAAGGTAAAAATGGCTCTGACAAAGTTGATAATCCAGCCGCAATTTGCAGTGCAACATTCATAATAGTCTTGACTCGTTCAGGATCTGTTTTTATTTTTTTCCAGGGTTCCTCATCTGCCAGGTATTTATTTCCTAATCTGGCCAGATTCATCAATTCTGCCAGGGCTTCTCTAAATCTGTAGCGTTCTATGGAACTGCCAATACTACGTGGATACTCTTTTAACCTTTTTAAAGTAATTTCGTCAACTTCGGAAGGTTCTCCTGCCACAGGCACCTTTCCTTCAAAATATTTATTGGTTAAAACAACAACACGATTAATGAAATTACCAAAAATGGCAACCAATTCATTATTATTTCTAGCCTGAAAATCTTTCCACATAAAATCATTATCTTTTGTTTCAGGTGCATTTGCGGTTAAAACATATCGAAGAACATCTTGTTTATCCTTAAAATCTTCCAGATATTCATGCAGCCATACCGCCCAATTTTTAGAAGTAGAAATTTTATCTCCTTCTAAATTCAGGAATTCATTGGCTGGAACATTTTCCGGGAGTATATAATTACCATCGGCTTTTAGCATACTGGGAAAGATGATACAGTGAAAAACAATATTGTCTTTTCCTATAAAATGAACTAATTTGGTGTTTTTATCTTTCCAGTAGGGTTCCCAGTCTTTTCCTACTCTTTCTGCCCATTCTTTCGTAGATGAAATATATCCAATAGGGGCATCAAACCAAACATATAATACTTTACCCTTTGCTCCTTCCAATGGAACAGGAATACCCCAATCAAGATCTCGGGTCACTGCCCGTGGCTTTAAACCATCGTTTGTCCAAGATTTTACCTGGCCCAATACATTTGTTTTCCAATCATCTTTATGTCCCTCAACGATCCATTCTTTTAACCAGTTTTCATATTCATTTAGAGGTAAATACCAATGTCTAGTTTCTTTTAATGTTGGGATATTACCTGTGATAGCCGATTTAGGATTTATCAAATCAGTAGCATTATGGCTGGTACCACAATTTTCACATTGATCGCCATAACTTTCTTCATTACCACATTTTGGACAAGTCCCAATTACAAATCTATCTGCTAAAAATTGTTTCGCCTCGTCATCATATAATTGTTCTGATACCTCTTCAATAAACTTATCATTATCATATAATTTTTTAAAAAAATCAGAGGCCGTATCGTGATGAATTTTTGCAGATGTTCTTGAATAATTATCAAAAGTAATTCCAAAATCCTCAAACGATCGTTTGATAATAGCATGGTATTTATCCACTACTTCCTGAGGAGTAATTCCTTCTTTTTTTGCCTTTAAAGTAATGGGTACGCCATGCTCATCTGAACCACATACAAATGCGACATCTTTATTATTTAATCGCAAATAACGCGCATAAATATCAGCTGGAATATAAACACCCGCCAAATGTCCAATATGGACAGGCCCGTTAGTGTATGGCAAAGCCGCGGTGATGGTGTATCTCTCAGCATTGGACAATGATGTATTCTGATTTTGCATGGGTATAATTTAAGTACACAAAAGTAAGGAAAAGGGTAAACATGGCGATTTAATTTAATTAACTATTTTTACCGTTAAAATTTCACACATGACTTGGATTTTTTCGAAAAGAAACACCTATTTAATATTCCTGTTCTTGCTTTCAATATCACTATTTTCTCAGAATGACATCGGGGTTTCGATCATTCGAGATCTGGTAAAACCACCGAATTTAAAAAAAGGGGATACAATAATTATTTTATCCCCTGCGGGAAAGTTAAGCAGTAGAACTGCCGTAGATCCGGGAATTGAGTTAGCAAATCATTGGGGATTGGTAGTGTTTTTTGGGAATCATATGTTGTCACAAGACAATACTTTTGCTGGCACAGACAATGAGAGATTAGAGGATTTGCAGAATGCTCTGGATGACCCTAGCATCAAAGCAATTTGGTGTGCAAGAGGTGGTTATGGGACAGTTAGAATTATTGACGATCTTAATTTTACCAAGTTTTTGGAAAACCCTAAATGGATCATTGGCTATTCTGATATTACAGTTCTGCATAATAAAGTACATGATCTTGGTTATCAATCTATTCACGGACAAATGCCTCTAACTTTAAACTTGGATAAACCTGAACAGAAATCTTCAATTGTTTCTTTGCACAATGCCTTGTTTGGTAAAAAATTGAATTATAAATTACCATCTTCAAAATACAATAAAGAAGGAGAAAGCACAGGTCAGCTTGTCGGTGGAAATTTATCTTTGGTCTATAGCATGTTGGGTTCGGATATTTCCTTGAACATGGACGGGAAAATTTTATTTATTGAAGATGTTGGAGAGGCATTATATCACATCGACAGAATGATGATCGGTTTAAAAAGAGCAGGTTATTTTGAAAAGTGTAGGGGTCTAATTGTTGGTAATTTTAGACTTAAAAAAGATGAGGGAAATAACTTTGGAAAAACACTGGAAGAAATAGTTCTTGAATCGATTGAAGGGACAAATTTCCCCGTAGTTTTCAATTTCCAGGCAGGGCATATCAGTGATAATCGAGCTTTAATTTTTGGAGATTATGTTGATCTGAAAGTTACTGAGAAAAAAACAAAAATAAATTTTAGATAGAAATAGGAAAGATCCAGTTTCAAATGGCAGAGCACAATGATTTAGGAAAATTCGGCGAAGGATTAGCAATCGATTTTTTGATTAAAAAAGGATATAAAATCAAAGAAAAAAATTGGAGATTTCAAAAAGCAGAAGTGGACATTATAGCTCAAATGGAGAACACGTTAGTGGCAGTTGAGGTTAAAACTCGATCGACAGATTATTTTGGGAACCCTCAGGATTTTGTAAAACAAAAAAAAATAAAACTATTGGTAAAGGCGATTGATGAATATGTAAACAGGAATAATTTGGATGTTGAAGTACGTTTTGACGTGATCGCAATTATTAAAACTAATAAAGAAACCAAAATTGAGCATTTAGAAGATGCCTTTTTCCATTTTTAAAATACGTATAATAAAAACCATTAATACAATATAATGAAATTCAAGTGTTGTTCGATTGCTATTATTTTAACTATTGGTATTTTGGCTGCCTCCTGCAGTTTTTTATCAAAAAAAGAAGCGATGTCTGTTCCTTTAGAAGATGTTAAAAAGCCTAATGTTGTTATTATTTTTTTAGATGATTCTGGCTATTCAGATTTCAGTCCCTTTGGGCAAGGAGATATTGCAACGCCCAATGTGCAAAAGTTGGCCAAAGAAGGCACCATATACACTAACTTTCATGTACCACAAGCAATCTGCTCTGCATCACGCTCATCATTATTAACCGGATGTTACCCTGGAAGAACAAAAGTTTTCGGCGCTCATGGTCCCAAAGAAAGAGGACTGGAAACTACTTTCCCAACCCTTGGAGAAGTATTTAAAGCGGAAGGATATAAAACGGCAATTTTTGGAAAATGGCATTGTGGTGATCAGCCAGAAACTCGGCCTCAGGCACGAGGATTTGATGAAACTTGTGGATTAATGTACTCTAATGATATGTGGAAGCATCACCCTGAAAATCCTGAATATTGGGGTAAATATCCAATCGAATTCTGGGAAAATGGAAAAGTAACAATAAAAGATGTGGGGATTCCCGAGCAAAAGAACCTTACAAAATGGTACACAGAACATGCTGTGGATTTTATAAACCGTAGTAGCGACGAACCGTTTTTATTATATGTACCGCATTCAATGCCTCATGTTCCTATATTTTGCAGTACTGAATTTGAAGGTAAATCAGGTCTTGGATTATATGGTGATGTAACGCTGGAGCTGGACTGGTCTGTTGGTGAAATAAACAAGGCTTTAAAGAAAAATGGGCTTGAAGAAAACACGATTGTGATTTTCACTTCAGATAACGGGCCATGGATCGCTTATGGGAATCATGCAGGAAAAACACCTTTTCGAGAGGCAAAAGCAACTTCTTTTGAAGGAGGCACTCGATCGGCATGTGTCATTAAGTATCCGAAACATTTAAAAGCGAATAATACTTCTAATCAAGCGTTTTTATCCATTGATTTACTTCCTACACTTTGTCATTTAACGGGTGTACAACTCCCCAGTACAGAGATAGATGGAAAGAATGTTTGGGATTTGATATCGGGAAAAGAAGGTGCAACAAACCCACATAATTATTATGCATTTTCAACAGGAAAAAAATTTGAAAGTGTATTGAGCTCGGATGGAAAGTGGAAACTTCACTTGAACCATAGTTACAGAACACTTCAAACACCCGGAAATGATGGAGCCCCAGGAAAATACGATACCGTTAATATGGAATTGTCTCTATTTGATATGGAAAACGACCCTTATGAAACCAAGAACGTAATGGGAAAAAATCCAGATATAATGAGTAGACTTATGGAATACGCAAATTCACATAGTCTGAAATTCTACTCAAATTGACTAAATAATAAAAAATGGAGTTCAAATAATTGGTCAAAAATTGAATTTCTTTAGAGATTAAACTTAATACCCAAGATCGTTTGAGAAATCTTCAATATTTAATAAATCCTAAGTTCGTTCGCCAAGAAGAAGTGTTTTTTTATTTTTAATTATGGAAAATATTTCTTGAGTTCTTCCACATCTTCCGGCTTGGCAATAATAATTTTTTCCTTATCTAAAATAAAATAATTTGGTATATTGGATATACCGTAGTCCCCAACTCGCTTACTCTCCCATTTATTTAGATCTAAAATATTGGTGAATTTTTTGAATCCGTTTGACATTTCCACCCAAGAAGTTTTCTCATCTTCTAGCCCAATTGCGATTACTTTTATATTGGGAACATCTTTGATAAAGTCATAAAGCACAGGTATTTCAACTTGACAATGAGGACAGCCCGAACTATAAAATACGACGATATAGTAATCTGCTACATTCAGATCATAAAGATTTTTAATAACCCCATTTTCTTCCCAAGTTATATTGGGAGCTTCTTTTCCTACGGCAGTTTTTATTTCTGAGAGCACATACCTTCTCAGTGCATCATTCTGAAGTGCGATAGGTAAATTATCATAATGATTGGTTAACATAAAATTTACCATCTCTTCATTCTGTTCTGTGGCATATTGATCTAGTATATTTTCTTCAACATTCTTCTTAAAATCTAATTTTGATCCAATTTTTGACAAACTAATATTAATAGACTCTTTTTGCATTTCATCCAAAGTTTTTAAATCGTTATTTTGATTTAAATAAAATATAAAATCCATTATTTTATCGCTCACTATAGTTGAATTTAGCAGAACAGGATCTTCAAAATCAATAGCATCGAAAAAATGCTTTTTTACTTGAATCAGGTAATCATCTGGTGTTCTTATAGGATTTTTAGGATTATATTGTTTACTTGCTCTAATAAAAATGTTTGCCAACTTCGCTTTCGATAGGTTCTCAAAGCTCAATTGAACTGCATTGACCTCCTCGACTTTTTCTTTATAGGATTTTCGAATGTTTTTTAACGACTTTGAATCCGCCATATTAAAATATGCCACTTGCAATGAGTCCAATTCTTGTTGTTTATTGGTTATTGAGTTGTAGTATTTTTGATTCAGGATATTTTCATTGGACTCCAAAAAATCCATAGAATTTGCAGGATCGTAAGGATCGAATGTAAATTCAACATTTTCTTTATTAAAAATAAATTCAACGTAGAGTTGATTCTCTAATTCATAAAAAACTTTGTAAACTCCGGGACTTTCAGATGCAGGGATAGTAAATTCGAAAGCACCATTATTGACTTCGGCATTGTCCAAATAAATTTGTTTGCCATCTTTTATTTTGTAAAGCAAAATCCAACTAAAGTTTTCGCTCGGAGTTAACATCCCTTTGATGCTGTGTTGTGATTGTAGGAAAGATGGTATTAAAACTAATAGTAACAGGAACCTTTTTATCATAAAAAAATATTTTTTCAAAGTTAATTTAAAGTTATAATTTTAGGGCAAAATATTTCATAAATGAAGTTTAATAATAAAACTATTTGGATAACAGGTGCTTCTTCAGGAATTGGAAGAGCTATGGCTCTTGCTTTTTCAAACCAAGGGGCGAATTTAATACTATCAGCCAGAAACGAAGAGAAATTAAACGAAGTAAAGAAAGAATGCCAAAACCCCAATAAAGTTGAAGTTTTACCATTGGATTTGGCCAATTATAAATCGTTCGAAGAAAGGGTAAGAACCGCAATGACTTTTTTTGATGGTGCTGACATTTTAATAAATAGTGGAGGGATAAGTCAAAGAGCATTGGCAAAGGATACCGACTTAACAGTTGATAGAGCAATTTTTGAGACCAATTATTTTGGAACTATTGGATTGACTAAAGCTTTGCTACCACATTTCATTGATAAAAAAAATGGTCAGATAGTTGTTATTTCCAGTGTGGTTGGAAAGATAGGCACCCCTTTGCGAACATCTTATTCCGGGTCAAAACATGCCTTACATGGTTTTTTTGATAGTTTAAGAGCAGAACTGTACGATTATAATATTACTATCACTCTAATTTGTCCGGGATTTGTAAATACAAATGTTTCCATGAATGCTTTGACAGGAGATGGAAGAAAACAGAATAAATTAGATAATGCTACTGCAAATGGATTAACGCCGGACCATTTTGCAAAAATTGCCTTGAAGGCAATCTCTCAAAAAAGCCAAGAAATTGTTATTGGCGGATTTATGGAAAAATTAGCGGTTTATGTAAAGAGATTCTTTCCCAGAGTACTCTCCAATTTGATTAGAAAGGTTGACGTTACTTAAGATTAATTAAAAGTAATGTGGTTGCTACTAAATATTTTAGCAAGATCCTCATGTGTTAAATTTGTTTTTAGGCCTAATAAAATCAACTCACCATCTGTTGCTATTTGTACCACAATTTCCTTTATGAGATTTTTTTCCTCCTGGGTGTACAAATTAATATTAGCATCATCATCTTTAATTTTTACTAGTTTATCAAAACGGGAACGATTAATAAATTTATTGAAATTTGCATTTGTATTTTCCCAATTATCTGAAAAAACCATTACTCTGGTATGCTTGGCTTTTTTTATGAGTTCTTTCATTTCATCATCGTCATCAAAGAGGAAGCTGCTAACTAAAGAATTGCTAAATCCGATTGCAATATCTGAGTTATCATTGTTTTCCTTGTAAAAATCAGTAAACGAAGTTTGCGCCACAGATGGCGTTAGAATGACTAGAGCAATTAAAAGTAGAAAATTTTTCATCAGTTTCTTGTTTTTGTTTTCATTATAACGAATCAGTTACAAAAATGTAACAAAAATTCTTATAATGAATTTCAATAAAAAACTGAAATATCAGAAACAATTAATAATTTGTTGAATTTACCTTCCGTAAATTAGGCTAACCCCAGGGTTTTAAAAACCAATGGGATTAGCTTGTAGTAAATATTGAAGCCTTTTATTTATAGGAGTTCATTAGCTAGATTTGCTAGCTCAGATCGCTCTCCTTTTTCCAATTTGATATGAGAAAACAAGGCATTACCTTTTAACCTGTCGATTAAATAAGTTAGTCCATTACTTTGCTCATCCATATACGGCGTGTCAATTTGATGAATATCTCCTGTAAATATTACCTTGGTACCTTCTCCTGCTCTTGTAATTATGGTCTTCACTTCATGTGGTGTAAGGTTTTGTGCTTCATCAATAATAAAAATGGCATTGGACAGGCTTCTTCCTCTAATAAAAGCTAAGGCAGTTATGGTTAGCATCCCTGAATCTTCCATCTCTTGTAATATCTTGCTCTTTCTTTCATTAGCCTTAAATTGCTTCTTTATAAAAGCTAAATTATCCCATAGAGGTTGCATATAGGGTGAAATTTTATCATCAGCATCTCCCGGTAAAAAACCAATTTCTCGATTGCTTAATGGAATAATTGGTCGTGCTAAAATGATTTGATCATATTTATTCTTTTGTTCTAAGGCGGAAGCCAAAGCCAGCAATGTTTTGCCTGTTCCTGCAACACCTTCTAAAGCGATTAGTTTTATATCTTCATTTAAAAGTGCATTCAAACCAAATGTTTGTTCTGCATTACGGGGTTTGATACCGAAAACATATTTTTTATCTACTTTTTCTATTTGATCAGTAATACCGTTATATCTGGCTAAAACAGAATTGGAACAATTGTTTAAAATATAATAGCCATTAGTGATTTTTTGAGCCCCTAAAACGCCATCTTCCTGTATGTAACTTTTTTGATATATGTTTTGAATAACCTGTGCATCAATATTTTCAATAACAGGAAGCCCATTTGTAAAGACTTTTAAATTTTTCACTTTACCGGTTTCAAAATCCTCAGATATTAAACCAATTGCCTTTGCTTTTAACCTAAGATTAATATCTTTTGTTACCAAAATGACCGTTGCATTTTTTTCTTCATTTTGAAGAGAAATAGCAGCGTTAATTATTTTATGATCATTTTTCCTGTTGCCATAAATTTCTTCCGCATCTATTTTTTCAATATTTAATGAATCCATTAGGATTTTTAACCTTCCTTTATTTTCACCCAAACTAATCCATTTATCTAACCCGTTTTTCCCGGATAATTTGTCTAAAAAGCGAATTATTTCACGAGCTTCAAAATTTTTAGTTTCGTTGCCAACCTTAAATTGGTCTAACTCTTCCAGAACAGTTATTGGAATAGCAACATCATTGTCTTCAAAACTGGTAATTGCATCGTGATCAAAAAGTAATACTGAAGTATCTAAGACAAAGACTTTTTTTGCAGATTTTTTTTTCATATTAATTTTTTAGGTGAGGAAGTTGTATAAAAATATTACTCAATAGATAATTGAAAAATACTCAAGACCTTAAGCTTCTGAATAACAGAAGGCTTAATAGTTAAATCAATTAACAATGTTTTTGTAATATAACTTTAGGAACAACTTCAAATTAATTTAAAGTGAAAATGAATTAATTCAGCTTAAATATTTTAAAAAAGTACAAAAAAAAAGGTATTGAAAATCTATGATAAAATAAACTAATTCTTTACTTATTAACAAAAGATAAGTGAGAATTACGACCAATATTTACCCTCTATTTACTATTTTTCTTGATCTAATACTTTCGATTATAACAGTAGAAAGGATCAATAATCCACCAAAAAAAGTATTCCAGGTTGGAATTTCATTCAAGAAAAAATAAGCAATAATTATTCCGTAAATGGGTTGGGCGCTGCTAATGATACTTGATGTACTTACAGCGAAATATTTGAAGCTCTGTACCATCATCGTATGCCCAAAAACAGTTGATATAAGAGCCAATATAATTATGTACGGAAACTGGGTTTGAATATTCGAAGTATCCATAAAAAGAAGAACTGGCAATAACACAATACTCAATATAAATACTTGATAAAACATTAACATTACACCATCATACCTAACAATGTGTTGTTTCAACATCAATATTCGTATTGCATAAAAGACTGATGACATGAGACCAAATAAAATACCTTTAAATTGTGAGCTCGCCAGGTCAAAATCAGGAGCCAAAATATAAATCCCTAATAATACGATCACACCAAGCAGGATATGAATTGGATTGAGTTTTACTTTTATAAAAATCGGTTCTAATAAAGCAGTTATAACCGGATAGGTATATAAAGAAAGCATTCCAATGGCTACATTCGAAAATTTTAAGGAATAATAATAAGTGATCCAATGTGCACCCAGGAACAAGGCACCAATGAAAAAAGTTAGACCATCTTTTCTTGATTTTATCTCGAGGTCTATTTTTTTATATCTACAGAATAGGTATAAAAACACCATAGCCAAAGAACATCGCCACCAGATAATAACAGGTGGTGGCATTGCAATAAATTTCCCCAAGGGCGCTGAGGTACTAATAAACAGTGTTGCAAGTAATAGCTGAAAAAGATGTTTAGAATGCTGGTTTTCCATACTGTAATAGATTTTTTTAATGCCCAATACGACTTAAAATATCCAATGCTTTTTCAACAGAATCAATTCGAATAAAAGTGATAAGCAATCGCAATCCTTTTTTTGTTTCTTTCTCTTTCATTACGCACATTTTACCATTATTTTGTACGTATTTTAGTATATCAGTGAAAGATTCACTTTGAAAATACTCGCTTTTTTGATTTGAAATAAAATATCCGATCATTCTTTTTTGTTTCAAAATGATACGTTCTAAGCCAAGTTTTTTTGCTATCCATTTTATTCTTACACTATTCAGCAGATCAACTACTTCTATAGGTAGTTCACCAAATCGGTCGATTAATTGTCCCTCAAATTCAAGGAGTTCTTCTTCAGTTTTTAATTTGCTTAGATCATTATACAGACTCAATCTCTCAGTAATACTATTTATATAATCATCTGGAAATAAAATTTCAAAGTCGGTATCTATTTGAACTTCTTTGATAAACTCCTTCGGTTTATGAAGGTCGTCTTTATATAGATCTTTGAACTCCGTTTCTTTTAATTCCTCGATCGCTTCATTAAGTATTTTTTGATAGGTTTCAAAACCGATATCATTAATAAAACCACTTTGTTCACCACCTAATAAGTCTCCAGCACCTCTAATTTCCAGATCTTTCATTGCAATATTCAATCCACTTCCTAATTCTGAATGCAATTCCAAGGCTTGAATTCTTTTTCGTGCATCATCTGTCATAACGTGGTAGGGTGGCGTGATAAAAAAACAAAATGCTTTTTTATTGGATCGTCCTACTCTCCCTCTCATTTGGTGTAGATCGCTTAATCCAAAATTATTGGCATTATTAATAAAAATTGTGTTTGCATTTGGAACATCCAGGCCATTTTCTACAATGGTGGTTGAAACTAAAATGTCAAATTCATTATTTATATAAGAAAGCATAAGTTGTTCTAATTTTTTTCCGTCCATCTGCCCATGACCAATTCCAATTTTTGCATCAGGAATTAATCGTTGCAACATTCCGGCTACCTCCTTAATGTTTTCAATTCTGTTATGTATAAAAAAAACTTGTCCCCCACGACTAATCTCATATCTAATAGCATCTCTTATGATCTCTTCGCTAAAGCGAACAACGTTTGTTTCAATAGGGTGCCGGTTAGGTGGAGGTGTTTTAATTATGGATAGATCACGTGCAGCCATCAATGAAAATTGCAATGTTCTTGGAATGGGAGTAGCCGTTAGGGTTAAAGTATCCACATTTTCTTTAATAGTTTTTAGCTTGTCTTTAACTGCCACTCCAAATTTTTGTTCTTCGTCAATAATTAATAAGCCTAAATTTTTAAAGACTATATTTTTGCTTACCAATTGGTGAGTACCAATAATAACGTCTATACTTCCATCGCCTAATCCTTTTATAATCTCGTTTCGCTGTTTGGTTGTTTTAAAGCGATTTAAATAATTGATTACAACAGGAAAATCCTTCAATCTTTCCTTAAAAGTTTTTGCATGTTGGAAGGCCAAAATCGTTGTGGGCACTAAAATGGCCACTTGTTTTCCATTGTCAACAGCTTTAAATGCCGCCCTGATTGCAACCTCTGTTTTGCCAAATCCTACGTCTCCACAAATTAGCCTATCCATTGGTTGCCCTTTTTCCATATCAGCTTTTACATCTTGAGTTGCAAGTAACTGATCAGGAGTATCTTCATACATAAAACTGGCTTCTAATTCATGTTGCAGGTAACTATCAGGGTTATAGACAAATCCCTTTTTCATTTTACGCTTTGCATAAAGTTGAATTAAATTATATGCTATATGTTTAACTCTTGATTTGGCTTTTTGCTTCAGTTTGTTCCAAACATTGGAACCTAGCTTGTGAATTTTAGGAGCTTTGCCATCTTTGCCATTAAACTTGCTAATTTTATGTAATGCATGAATGCTTATATATAGAATATCTCTGTCTCCATAAATTAGCTTGATGGCTTCTTGTTTTTTGCCTTCAACATCTATTTTTTGTAATCCCCCAAATTTTCCAATACCGTGATCTATATGAGTTACATAATCACCAACCTCCAAACTATTCAGTTCTTTTAAACTAATTGCTTGTTTTTTAGCAAAGCCACTTTTTAATTTAAATTTATAGTACCGTTCAAAAATTTGATGATCAGTATAGCAGGCAATTTTTAAGTCATTATCTAAAAATCCTTGATAAAGTGGTTTAACAATAGTTTGATATTGTATTTTTTCATCTACGTCATCGAAAATATCATGAAAACGTTGTGCCTGTTTTTCATTATCACAGAACAAATAATTAGTATACTCTTTTCGTGAATTTTCTTCAAGGTTTTTTATTAATAGATCAAATTGTTTGTTAAATGAAGGCTGTGGGGAAGTGTCGAATATTATGGCACTGGGTGTCCTTTGATTTAATATATTGTTAGTTTCTTTTAAGCTTGTCTTTTTTGTTCGGATATTCAATAACTGAAAATCTAACAACTGCTGTGAGATTAGATTACTATTACAAAATAAATCTTCAGGTTTGGACTGTATTATTTCGCCTGATAATCTTTGAAAGGTTTCTTCAGCTTTAGAGAATAATTTATCCAATCTGGCATTTATTATATCTTCGTTTTGAGTAGCAATGATTGTTTTAGAAGAAATATATTTTAAAAAGGTTTCTCTTTTTTCTTCTAATAATTTATTTTCAACATTGGGCATAATGTTGATTCTATTCTTTTTGTCAATTGATAATTGGCTTTCTATATCAAAAGTTCGAATACTATCTACTTCATCTCCAAAAAATTCAATTCGATAAGGTTCTTCATTTGAAAAAGAAAAAACATCAATAATACCTCCTCTTACAGCAAAATCACCTGGTTCAATAACAAAATCAACTCGGTTGAAATTGTATTCATGTAAAAGTTCATTCACAAAATCCAAGGATAATTCTTCCCCTACTTGTAACTTTAATGTGTTGCGTTTTAACTCACTTTTTGTAATTACTTGTTCAAATAAAGCATCTGCATAGGTAATTATTATTGCAGGTTTTTTTTGAGAATTGATTCTATTTAATACTTCGGCTCTTAATAATATATTTGTATTATCGGTATCTTCAATTTGATATGGCCTGCGGTAAGAACCTGGATAAAAGAGTACATCTTGTCGGTGAAAATTTGATTTTTGATTGCCAAATATTTGTTCCAGGTCATTTAAATAATAGGCAGCTTCTTCCTTATCATTAAAAATCAATAATAAAGGTTTTTCAATTTTTTTAAATATAGAAGATATAGCAAAAGACAATGAAGACCCTACCAAATTTGATATTTCAATTGGGTTTTCTTTTTGTTTTATAGCTTTAACAACTTGATCTATCTTATCGAATTGATCAAAAAAATCAACAATAATGGAATTATTCAATTATAGATTGTTTTGGCAAATATAATGGAATTCACGATTAATCTTTTCGTAGGGGTGTTCTTTTAATTGAAATGATTATTTTTATCGATAGTTTTGTAATGAAATCATTTATTAAGTTAGTTTAGAATAACGTCAGGAGAGGAAGTCTTTAAAAAAGGTGATTTATGAAAGTTAAGAAAATAGTTGGGATCCAGCAAATTGGGATTGGAGTAGAGGATGTCCATAAGGCGTGGGACTGGTATAGAAAGTATTTTGGAATGGATATCCGAGTATTTGAAGATGAGGCAATTGCAGAACTAATGTTACCTTATACCGACGGTCAAAAGCGAAAAAGGCATGCAGCACTTGCTATGAATATGCAGTCGGGTGGGGGATTTGAAATTTGGCAACACAAGGGGAAGATACCTGAGAAAGCTGAATTTGAACTTAAACTTGGAGATATAGGAATTTTTGCTGCCAAAGTCAAAAGCATAGATCCAAATATAGCGTTTAATTTTATGAAATCGGAAGAGTTAAACGTACTTGGAACTTTGGAGAGATCACCAGATTCAAAGCAGCATTATTTTGTAAAGGATCCATTTGATAATATTTTTCAGATTGTAGAAAATGATTATTTATTTGAAAAGACAAATTCAAATACCGGAGGGCTGTACGGTGCCATTATTGGGGTAAGCAATATGGATAATGCATTAAAGGTTTATCAGGACATTTTGGAATATGACGAAATTGTTTATGATAAAACAAAAGTGTTTGAAGATTTTTCAGGTCTTCCTGGAGGGAATCGTAAATTTCGCAGGATTTTATTAAAACATTCAAAGATTCGTACTGGTGGTTTTGCTCCACTACTAGGCCCAACCCAAATAGAACTGGTACAGCTTATTGATGAAGTTGGTAGGGAAATATATAAAAATCGTATTTGGGGTGACCTGGGGTTTATTCATATTTGTTTTGACACCATAGGGATGGATTTTTTAAGAGAAGAGGTGAAATTAAAGGGCTTTCCTTTCACTGTAGATAGTGGTAATTCGTTTGATATGGGTGAGACCGCCGGACATTTTGCATATATTTCAGATCCGGATGGAACGCCAATAGAGTTTGTTGAAACCCATAAACTTCCAATATTAAAAAAATTGGGATGGAATATTGATTTAAGAAAAAGAGATCCTAATAGGTCATTACCAAAATGGTTGATAAGTACGTTAAGATGGAAACGTGTTAAAGATTAATTGCTTTTACATTCAAAAATTCAGTATATAATTTATGTCAAAAGGATAATATTTTGCTGAAATTATCGTACCTTTTAGGTTGCAATCAATAAAATGTTCAAAATGAGTATTTCAGATCTATATATGAGTGTTGGGCTAAAGAGAAATATTAGTCATTTTGCTAATATTGTAAGAATTGCTTATTCAGATGGTATTATTACCGAGGAAGAAATAGTATTTCTGCAAAATGTAGCCAAAAAATACAATATTGAAGATGATAAATTCAAGGAAATAATTAAAGATCCTGATAAATTCCCTACCATTGGTCATTTAGAATGTCTGGAAAGAATAGAACGTCTGTATGATTTGTTAACTATGATTGAGGTAGACCATGTGGTATCTAGTGAAGAAGTTTCCGTTTTATCAAAAATTGTTGTTGGATTGGCATTTCCGCTTCATAAAATTGATAAAATAGTAGATCGAGCCATTAAAATCGATGTCGAAAAAACAGATCTGGAGACATTTCAAGAAGAAATTTTGAATGTTATAGGGATTTCACATAAATAATAATTTCTATAGTTTGAACCGCACAATTTAGATGCGGTTTTTTTTATTCCAAAAATTAATTTAGACAAGTCTAAAAATATATTTATATTTGTAAAAATTTTTATTATTATGTTTTCACAGGCGGAAGAAAATTATCTAAAATCGATATATACCTTAGAAGAAGAGTCGCATAAAAATATTACTACGAATATGATAGCGGCAAAGATGAAAACTAAGCCATCTTCGGTTACAGATATGCTAAAAAAACTGGCGATAAAAGAATTGGTAAGCTATAAAAAATATCAAGGCGTACTTCTTAGCAAGACTGGAAGGGAAGTTGCTTTAAAAGTGGTTAGGAAGCATAGATTGTGGGAATATTTTTTAGTTAAAAAGTTAAACTACAGTTGGGATAAAGTTCATGATATAGCAGAACAGTTAGAACATATTCAATCTGAGACCTTAATCGATAATCTGGAGGCTTTTTTAAGATATCCAAAATTTGATCCCCATGGCGATCCTATTCCTGATAAGGACGGAAAAGTTATGCAAATAAAAACAATCAATTTATTGCAGTTGAAAGTTGGTCAAAAGGGTGTTTTGGATAATTTAAAGGATTCTTCAGATACATTCTTAAAATATCTCAACAAGAAAAATTTGGCTTTGAGAGATAGAATTAAAGTAATTGACATAGAACCCTTCGATAATTCAATACATATAGAAACAAGAACTCATCAATTAGTAATTTCAAAAGAAGTTGCTGAAAACTTAAATATAAAAATTTAGTATGAGTACCTATAGCCCCGCTAATGCTTTATTGATATTTATTGCATTTTGTATTCTGGCTTATCTTTTTTTTCGACCAGGAAAAGGATGGGTATGGATAATATCAAATAATTTAAAAGTTAATGAGAAGGTAGTAATTGAAGATATTCTAAAACAATTATATCACAGTGAAAACTCCGGGAAAGAACAAAATGTAAACAGTTTAACGGGAAGTCTAAAATTTAATAATCGTCTTATCATTGAAGTAATAGGAAAAATGGCATTGAATGATTTGATAGAAATTGATGGAGATGTATTGAGATTAACTAGTTCCGGAAGAGACTATGCTTTGAGAATTGTTAGGGTGCATAGATTATGGGAAAAATATCTTGCCGAAAAAACAGGTTTTGATAAATTAGAATGGCATGAGAGGGCAGAGCTAAAAGAGCATGAATTAGATCACGAAGCAACTAACCTATTAGCAACACAATTGGGAAATCCAGTGTATGATCCGCACGGAGATCCAATCCCCACCAATTCAGGAGAAATTAAGATCTTAGATGGAGAGTTCCTCTCCACTGTTCCAGTGAATACAGTAGGTAGAATAGTTCATATTGAAGACGAGCCTGATGTAATTTATAAACAAATACTGGCTGAAAAAATTTATATAGGATCGCAAATAAGAGTGGTTGAAAATAATAAACAGAGGATAGTTTTTTATTCGGAAGGAGAGGAGTTTGTTCTGGCTCCAATAGTGGCTGCGAACATTACCATAGATGTATTTAAGAAAGACGAGCTAATTGAGGAAAATATGATCCGATTATCAACTTTGCAAGAAGATGAAAAGGCACTTATAGTTGGGATTTCAAAGGAAAGTAGAGGTGATAGTAGAAGAAGATTATTGGATCTAGGATTTGTAAAAGGTACTGAAATTAGTGTTGATTTGCTGAGTCCTATGAAAAACCCAACGGCTTATTCTGTAAAAGGTACTTCTATTGCTTTACGAAAAGATCAGGCCTCGAAAATATTAATAAAAAAAGTAGTTAATGGTTAGGAGTAAGGGGCAGAGCGCATGTGATTCATGTTCGAAATATAGCGCAAAAGGACTTAAAAAATTAGGATTAAAGACGGACAATATGGATTTTGTTGTTGCTTTGGCGGGTAATCCTAATACAGGAAAAAGTACGGTCTTCAATTCCTTAACGGGTTTGCGGCAACATACAGGCAATTGGCCAGGTAAGACAGTAGTAAGAGCGGAGGGAGCCTTTGAATATAACGCTAAAAAATATAAACTAGTCGATTTACCAGGCACCTATTCTTTATTATCCACTTCTCAGGATGAGGAAGTAGCAAGGAATTTTATACTTTTTGCTAAACCAGATGTAACGGTTATTGTTGTGGATGCAAGCAGGTTAGAGAGAAATTTAAATTTAGTATTACAAATATTGGAAATTACAGATAGAGCAGTTCTATGCCTTAACCTGATGGATGAGGCCAAAAGGAATAATATAAAAATTGATCATCGTATGCTATCTCGTGATTTGGGAATACCAGTAGTACCAACAAGTGCAAGGTTTAACGAAGGAATACCAGATTTAATTCATACAATTAATGAAGTGGCAGAAGGAAGAATAGTCTGCAAACCACATCGGATAAAGAATGTTCCAAAAAATATTAATAAGGCTGTAAAAAAGTTGAGTCTTGAAATTCAAAAACAATTTCCAAATCTACCAAATAGCCGATGGATTGCCTTTCGATTGTTGGAAGGGGATACTCATATAATAGATGCTTTAAAAACGGGAGAATTGGTTTAATCGGTATACTATGAACAATAAATCAATTGAAAATATACTGGCCTTATCTAATGATCTCCGTTGGAAAATTGGAGATGACTTTCACGATAACCTCGCAGAAGGCATTTATGCTGATGCTGCTGAAATAGCGGGCAGTTCAGTAAGTTCAGACAATCAAAAAAAGCGATTTCGATTAGATTCTAAAATAGATAAAATTGTAACGAGCAGAACATGGGGCTTTCCTATAATGTTTTTGATCTTGGGTGTTATATTATGGATTACTATAGAAGGTGCTAATTACCCATCATCAATGCTGGCACAATTATTATTAGATACTATTCACCCCGTGTTAAAAAGTATGGCTGCGGGCATTGGAATGCCTTGGTGGTTATCTGGGTTTTTATTTGATGGAGTATACCTAGCTTTGGCATGGGTAATTGCCGTAATGTTGCCTCCTATGGCCATTTTCTTTCCAATGTTTACTCTACTTGAGGATTTTGGTTATTTGCCAAGAGTTGCATTTAATATGGACTATCTATTTAAAAAATCTGGGGCGCATGGAAAACAAGCATTAACGATGAGTATGGGTTTTGGTTGCAATGCAGCCGGAGTTGTTGCTACAAGAATTATCGATAGTCCTCGAGAGAGGCTGATAGCTATTATCACGAATAATTTTTCACTTTGTAACGGGCGTTGGCCTACTCAAATTTTAATTGCGACTATTTTTATAGGAGCCGTGGTTCCCGAATCTTTTTCAGGTTTGGCATCACTATCCGCTGTAATAGGAATTGCAGTATTGGGAATATTTTTTATGTTTCTCGTTTCATGGGCTCTTTCAAGAACTGTTTTAAAAGGAGAAGTATCGACCTTTAATTTAGAACTTCCTCCTTATCGTCCACCCAGATTTTGGAAAACGATCTATACTTCGCTAATAGACAGAACCTTAATAGTTTTATGGAGAGCGATGTTATTTGCCGCACCAGCCGGAGCAGTAATTTGGTTGATCTCTAATATAAATATAGGAGAAGAAAGTATTGCCTATTGGATGATAGATTTTATGGATGGGTTTGGCTTCCTCATGGGATTAAATGGTGTTATCCTACTGGCCTATATTGTGGCCATTCCCGCTAATGAAATAATTATTCCAACTATTCTAATGCTAACTGTTATGGTGGGTGGAATTGCTGGTGGCGTAGGAACAGGGGTCATGTTCGAATTAGATTCTGTAAATGATACCGCCGAAATTTTACGAGCAGGTGGTTGGACCTTACTAACTGCTATTAACTTAATGTTGTTTAGTTTATTACACAATCCATGTAGTACTACTATCTATACTATTTATAAAGAAACCAATAGTGTAAAATGGACCACTTTAGCATCTATCTTACCTGTAATAATGGGCTTTATTGTAACCTTCTTAGTAGCACAAATTTGGCGAATGTTTTGATCAACAAAACATTATTCGCTATTAAACGAAACTAAATACAGATGAAAACTTACATAAGCCAAAAACAACTCTGTCCTTTTCAAAAAATAGTATTGTTTTTCCTGTTATTTGTGAATTATTCGACCTATGGACAAGAACTAATAACTGACAGGCCTGACCAAACGGAGAGTTCATCTACAGTTCCGAGGAAAACTTTACAAATAGAAAGTGGATTATTACTTGGATTTGCTGAAGGAGAAGATATCTCTTTAAGAGAAATATTGGCACCAACGACATTATTTCGTTATGGTGTTACAAAAGGTTTTGAAATTAGAATGGTTCACCAGTTGATCAGTATAAAAAACAAAAAGACATCTGAAGATTTTACCGGAATTGGTGATTTGGAAGTTGGCGCGAAAATTCAAATTTTTCAAAAAGACGGGGTGAATACAGAGATTGCATTTTTATCACATCTCCTCCTGCCAACCGGTACCGAGGAGGTTAGCATTGACAATTATGGAACAATCAATAAACTTTCTATTTCTCACGAACTAACAGATAATATAGGAATTGCGTACAATTTAGGATACAATTATTTTGGAATAGATGATGGTTTTTTCACTTATTCTCTTGTCTTTGGTATTGGCATTACTGAGAAAGCAGGAATTTATTTAGAAACCTATGGGAATGTTGGAATTTTAGACGAGTATTTAGCGAATTTTGATACTGGATTTACCTATTTATTAAAAGAAAATTTCCAATTGGATTTTTCTTTCGGTACAGGAATTAACTATAAAATGAATTATATATCGGCGGGATTCAGTTGGAATATAGGAATGCAACAAAAGAAATAAACTTTTGCTAAATACTTAATCCTGGAAACAATTCATCTTTAATCTAACTAATCCAAAGCATGAATTACTTCTTTAAGCTCTTTATATAAAATTGGGCCGGTATCTGGGCCTAAGGAATTTTCCTCTCCGTAGGTATCACTATCGTCGTTATACAAATATGGCTTCCCCACATCCCATTCACTTTTGGGAATTATATATCCAATTTCATCATTCGAGAGTCCAATATAGAATTTATATTTATCCTTTATCAATTCTTGGATAGGGGGTATTTCAATAGGCTCGATATCAAATTCTGCTCCTTCCGGTGCTTCAATACCTCCAAAAACAATTTCAGGATATATTTCACCGGGGATACTTAAAAACAAGGCCGGTCCAATTCTTATAGCTCCAACTTCGGTTCTGGTAGTAAAGTAATTCGGTAAACCTCTTTTAATAAGTCCTATACCACCGGCAATTTTAAATTTTGTATTTTCCAAAGGTAATATAAGGGTCTTTGCTCTTAGTGAAATGTTAGTTTCTTTAATCGTGTCTCCTCTTTCTTTTAGAGCTGTGATAGAGAGTTGAGCAATTTGATCTCCAATGGCTTTAGCCTTTGTATAATTTGGTTCAAAATACAGAGTATCTTTGTGCATATCGGGAATTCCAAGACTCGGATGTGGTGCCATTAAGCCACCGATTGCACCCGAAAAATAAATTGCCATACCTCCTAAGCCTTCCTGAACCAGTTCATTGTTATTATAAATACCACTTTCTAATGCTTCACGAATATAATGTGGAAAATCAGAACTGATCAGCAGATTTTTGCTCCAAAGAGTCTCCGGATGATTGGACCAATTAATTATTGTCCCAAGGGTTGATCCATCTACTGCATCTACTACCTGCATCAAGTGGATACCTGTAGCTTTTACAATAGGTTTTCTGGTATCTTTGATAAATTGAGCATCATCACCTGATAAATCTTCTGCAAAAATTAAATTCGCCGGTCTCATGTTTTTAACAGCATCCGATATTGCCTTTACAGTTTGACTTTTAACATATCTACTCATTTCAGGATGCACACCACTTGTGTAGATATTTTCACCCCAGATTCCCACGAGATCATTACTCTCATGTGTATGTGTTGATGAGAGTAACATATAGTCAATATTTAACTCCTTTGGTATCATTTCTCTAATATCAACAACATCGTCATGTAAATATCCAATCGCATCCATCGAAATTAAGGCAATTCTTGAGCCCCCATCCTCTATCACCATTACTCTCGACCAAACATCGTCATGTACTCCTTGTGCCGGCTTTTTATTGCTCATCCCTGCAATCCAAAATGCATCGAATTTGCCATTGTTATTAATATCATTGTAGGTGTCACCATCCTTTTCATTATACTTAAAATCACCATTGACATCATTCCATGTATCGATTACCGTTGGTGTAATAGGCATTTTTGCAAATCCGGCAATAATGGATCGTGGCGTTTCTGACGCCTCAATTTTAAGGTCAACTGAGTAATCAGGATGACGGTCACGCCAGTTGTATAAAAATATTGAAACTACAATAATCAAAAGTGCAGTGATAATAATTCCAATTGTTTTTAACCATTTTTTCATTTCTCTAAAATTTAATCGTTTACTTTTATGAAATAATTTATTATACCCAACTATTTGTCAGGCGGGTTTATTTATGCTTGTTTCATAATTTATAATCTAGATTCCGTGAGACTATTTGCTAATTTAAAATTAAGTTCCATTAAATAATCTCCCATACTTGGGCCATACCAACCCATTAGTCTTGCTTCGTAAGTATCGTAGTAATAATATTTTGCAGGGACAATATAGCCTAGATATTCACCATTGAAACTTGTAAAGATCGAATTATATCCTTGCAATTCTAATGCGTTTTTTAAGTCTATTGCGTATTCGCCACTTAATTCATAAGGCATTGCAGTCCAAATAACATCGTTTAATTGAAAACCTTGTAATAATACAGCATTTTTCTTTGGTATTAGTTTTTCTCCAACCCAGGATGAAAGTCTAAACCTATTCCCCAGATAAATAATTTGTAATTTAGGAACTTCAATTTCTGTTGTTATACTAGACATTGAAGCTACTTGACTATATTCTAAGCTATCTATAAGAACTTTTGCGGAATCTGCGAGTGCATTTCCAATAAAGGCTACTTTATCAAATCTATCACCTTCTCCTTTGTTTGTATGACTGCCAACAGTGCCGGCAAAGAACATCGCCATATCAATACCTTTACTTTCTAAACTTCTTTGAAAATAACCTGGATAGTCACCGCTATATTGATCATTCCAGGAGCCAATAACGGTGGCGTGAGCAGCAAATATTCCTACAGCAGCTTGTTTCCCATTATCCTGTTTTACAGAGATAACAGACAGTTTATTATTCAACCGACCTGTTTCTCCAATAATTCGGTTTCTAATTAAATTTGGAACATGTTTGTAAGCAGAGGCCATTTTTGCAGGTTTTTTATCCGAAATAGCATGTAGAATTACTTGAGTAAATTTTTCGCCCAGCCATTCTACAATCTCTGGTTGAAATTCACCAGCAAATGCTTTACCGATATAACCTGGAACACAATTACCTATGCTGGAGTGCGTATGTGTTGCTCCAAAAAATAATTGTTGCCGAGAAATGTTGACTTTATTATTTTTCAACTTTTCCACTATTTTATCTACTATCGTTTCCGGCATCATGAGTAGATCCGCACCAACCAAAATGACCATTTTATTTTCGACTTCCAATGCAATAGCTTTTGCAAAAATCGAATCGTGAACACCAATTGCAATTTTACCATCACCAAACCCGGCCAATTTAATATTATTAAAATTTCCTTTTTTGGGATCTTCATTTCCTCTTGCGATAGGAGGAGTAATATTTATACTTGCAAAACCTGCTTTTAATTGACCTTGTGCAATTTTTTTGTTGCTAATTTGCTGATCGAACTTCTCAATGGTGTTTTTATAATAATCGGTTTCAAAATAAGGGGTAGTATCTATAGAACTAACAGAAAAGAATAATATGATAATTAAAAGCATGACAATACTTGCCAATACTTTGATCAAAATTTTCAACCATTTTTTCATTATACTTTTTTATTTATTGGAATTGGCTACAATTTAAGTTTTTTAGGATCCAAGATAACATATTTTACTGTTTTCCTGTTCCAGGTATATACAATATGGATCATTCCGTCGGCATCCTGGATCATTGTTGGATAGGAATATTCTTCTCCTTCTTTATCTGTCTTTTCAGTTAGGGGTTCCAGATCTAATATTCTATTCCATTTTTTTCCATCTGTTGAAATAGCAATACTTAAAGGCACCCTGTCTCCCCAATTTTTTCCGGTAGGATTATATACCAATAATTGGCGACCATCTTTTAGAGAAACAGCATCAATACCAGAATTCGGATTTGGTAGAGAAGTAGATTCCATTTTGCTCCAGTTTTCGCCAAAATCTTCCGACCAGTTTTCGGTTATCACTTCTTTATCCGTCCTACTTAATAATTGCAGTTTCCCGTTTTTATAATTTAATATTGCCGGTTGAATTGCTCCAAATTCTTTTCCATCGTTTAAATATTCTGTTTTTTCCCATGTTAACCCCATATCTTTGCTGATTTCCAAATAAATTCTCCAACCGTCTTTTTTACTTTCAGTGCTGGTTGGTGATAAAATATCTCCATTAGCCAATTGAATGGGTTGATTTTTTATTGGTCCTAAAATACCATCTGGTAATTTCACAGGTGTAGACCATGTTAGACCATCATCTTCAGATGTCATATACAAGCCCCACCATTCTTGTGGGTTGGGACCAACTTTATAGAATAGAATTAGTGGTTTGTCCTTTGGTTTAAAAAGAACCGGATTCCAGCATGGAAATCTGGTCCCGTCTTCCTGAATACCATTGGCAACTTCTTTTGGAATAGACCATTTTCCTTTTGTTTTTCTGGATACCCAAATACCTACATCATCGTTTTTCTCTTCTGTTCCCCCAAACCATGATGCAACGGGAATTCCGTTACTCACCTCAATTGTGGAGGCATGGCATTGAGGAGTTAGAGCCTTGTCTATTTCATAAATAAATTCTTCACTAACAATGGCAGTATGTTTAACCTGTTCCATATTCTGTGATATTTTTGTTTCTTTTCCACAAGAGAGGGTTATTAGCACTAGAGCCAAAACTGGTATAAATATTTTCATAATTTCTGTTTATTTTTCTATGGTTAATTCGTCAACAATCATCCCTTCTTTATTGTATACTGTGTATTTTAAACTATTATTTTCTATGGACATATGTTGATAAAACTGTCCATCCTTGTATCTTTTTTCTGCATAGGGTTCCTCTCCAATATCTTTGTGATTACCAGTAGTACCGATCGAAACGGTATAAATTGTTCCGTCATTAAAAGACTGTACAACTTTACCATTATTTATTGGTTTTGAACGCATATAATAATGAATATGACCAGACATTACCATATCTACATGATATGTATCGAAAATACCACACCACTCCTCCTGAATATCAAGATAGGGTTCTTCAAAATTATAAGGAGGAAAGTGAAACATTACAAATTTCCATTTGGCGTTTGAGCTTTTCAATTTTTCCTCTATCCATTCTGTTTGTGCTTCGTTTGGATGTGTAGAATCTATCATCAAAAATAAAGCATTACCGTATACAAGAGCGTAGGTACTTTCCGGGTGGACATCCTCCGGACCATTTTTAGGTAAACTAAATATTTCATAATACATCCGGGTTCCCAAGCCATCCTGACGGTCATGATTTCCAGGAACGGGCATCAGTGGTTTGTAGGAGAATACATTTTTAGATACTCCAAAAAACTCATCCCAATCACTTCTATACAAACCGGTAGAAACTATATCACCGGCGATGGAATAAAAGGCCGTTTCTTGATGACGTTTATTTGCGTCTTGCAGCATCTCTCCCCACTTTGAATCTCTGTGCGTATCACCAAACCAGATAAATGAAAATTTACTTTGATCCTTTTCTTCAGTTTTAAAATTACGTATATCTGACCAAACATTGCTTTTTTCAGAACCAACTTTGTACTCGTAGGTCGAGGCCCAGTCTAATTGAGATAGATTTGCTGTAAACCTGTTAATATATCGATCATTGTACAACATTCTATCCTCTGAGATAATTTTATTTGCTTCTACGGTTAATGTGTCAGTTTTATTTTTTGACCAATATTTTACAATGCCATCTTTAATGCTCATATCTGTTCTCCATTGAATATCTATTGAATTCAATGGATTTTTACTCCAGGTGAGTAAGATCTGATCAGGAGTACTTGATGATGGAAATTTGGTTTTTCTAAAGGCACCTTTCACATGGGCTTCTCTAGCCCTTCCTCTTACTGTAGTAAATAATACCTGACCCTCCAATTCTTTTGGAAACTCTGTAATTTCCAGATCCGACCAATCATGATAAGTAAATGCTCCTTCTTCCATGATTCCCCGTGAATACTTTGAAGGATATACTTCTGTGATTTTTAATTCGTCTCCTGAATTTTTCGCACCAACGCTAATAAAATAAACCGTTCTATGCATATCGAATCCGTTGATTCCCAGGTTTACCCATCCGGGTTCGAAGTCTTTCTGCCAAACCTCGTATTCATATACTTCATTTTTTACTGTACCATCTGTTTTTTTAAATCCCGAATCCTCTAACCAAAATGGAACCGTTTGTTGTTTAACATCTCTAATCAGGGAAACTGTTACAGGTACATCTACTTTAAAATATTGATATTTTGTAGCGAGAATCGATTTCTCCTGTTCAGAGAGAAAATCGAGCATATAATCATCATCGATCGTATTGTATTTTTCAGGAGGAACTTCCTTGTATAATCTTGTAATTACTTCGTCCATTACATTCTTTACCGATAAATTTTGATTTTCTTTTGGTAGTTCTTTACAAGAAATAATAAAGAGCAGGAAGGAAAATATCAATAATCCTTTAAGTTGTTGTATCATAATGAATTTCTTAAATAATGTGATAAAATTACTGAATTGTAAAGGAGCAGAATAATAATTTCTTACCTTAATATTCAGCAATTTTAACCTCTTACTTTTTTCAAATATTAACTAATAAGCTTTAAAGAATACTTTATCTACACCTTATTTTTATTTGACATTTCCTTTCTTAAATTCTAGTTGGCTTTTATATATAGTTATCTTATGAATTTCCTCATTATCAATATTTTTGATCGTGTAAGTTACTGATGGATCTTGTATGGTTGTATTAAACTCCAAAGTACCAAAAGAACATTTTTTGTTATAACCAAATATACTTCCATCCATGAGTTTATGAGTATGGATATTGGTAAGTCTTGAACTCATCAGGTCGTACATGGTATATCCATTTGGTCGTTCCACTTTCCAAGCATCTGATCTGTGTCTGTCGGCAGAAAGAAGCAAAACCCCCTCAATTTTATTTTCCTCGATAAACGAAAATATTTCTTCACGCTCTTTTGGGAAACCATCCCAGGTATCATCGCTCCCCGGCTTTGTATTTTTTGCCCAGGGAACTGATGACGCAACGACTTTGAATGTGGCTGTTGATGTTCTTAGTCTTTCTTTTAGCCATTTCTTTTGAAATTCACCTAACATGGATGGATTGCTGACTTCTTTCGGGTTTTCCCTATAGTATCTACAATCCAGCATGATGAAATCTATATCCCCGATTGAGAAATCAAACCAACATCCGGGATGTTCAATTTCCCCTCCATAATATGGATTAGGCCATTGGTCTTTAAATATATTCCATACTGGTCTTTTCCAGGATGGTGTATCAATCTCAGGTCCGCCTTCACCATCGTTGTCAACAAAGTCATGATCATCCCAAATGGCGTAAATAGGTACATTTGGTGTAAAACGCCTGAATTCCGGACGACTTTGCCTTCTATAATAGCAATATTGTTGTGCTTCGGGCACTGTAGGATAATCTACGTACACATTATCACCGAGCAATAAAAAAGCATCAAATGCTTGCTTGGCTAAGGTGTCCCACATTCGTTCATGCCAGGGAGTGTATCCTGCACCACCTCCAAAGCCTATTTTTAACTGAATAGCGTGTCCTATATTTTCAGAGGTTTTAAATGCACCGTTTTCAAACAATTGACTTTCATCAATATAAATAGTATAGGTATATTTCGTTGCAGGTTCTAGTTCGGAAATCTGAATGATACTTGTGTAATCATTGGAACTTAATGTTTTTCCCTCATATTTTTTGTACTGATCTTTTCCTTCTTCCAAAAGTCTAATTGCCACATGGGATTCCCGATCTGTTCTAAGCCATATTTTTGCACTTGTTGGCGATATATCGCCTAACATAGGGCCATGTACCAGCTTCGTATGAGCCCCTTGAATAGTTTCCTTAAATACTTCGCTTTTTACTAAATTTTTAAGCAGTCCATCCGGACCAGCGAGAAACCTTTCCATTGGCATTCCGGAATTAATCGCCTTATTAACATATTCCATGGCAATAGTCACTTCATTTTTGACAGCATATGCAACTGCCATACAATAATGAGATTCAGCATCATTAGGAAACTCGGCTAAGAAATCTTTCAACTTATCAATGGCTTTATCGGTGTTTCCCTGTGCGATCAGAGCAATGGCATCTGTCGAATTTTTTTTATACTGTACATCTTTGGGAACATTGTTCTGTGCATGCCCAAATGAAATTGAAGTCATAAGGAAAAATAATAGAATCCTGATCTCCCATAGAAATTTTACTTCTGCTCTCATATTATGTTTTTTTGAAATAATTCTAATTTTTCTAGATTCCATTATCTCACTGTTCTAATAGTGGTAATAGTTTTTTAATAAAATATCGTTTCGATGAGGCAATGTTGATGGTTTCGCCTGGTCGATTTACCTCAAACTCAAATTCCATTCTGCCATCTGAAGTTCTAAGTTCGAAATGGATTCAAATGATCTTTTTTTACTTTATCAGGTGTCGACTTCATTCTAAACTCCGAGTTCATATTTATTTGATCCCCAACTTCTTTTGAATATTCTCTAAGGAAATTCCCTTGGTTTCCGGCATTACGTATATCACCCATAACAGTTGAGCAACCATGCATACGGCATAGAAGGCAAATGTATGACCTCCTGATATATCAGCGATCATTGGGAATGTCCAGGATATGATAGCTGCCATAAACCAATGGGTAAAAGTACCCAATGCCTGACCTTTTGCACGAACTTTATTAGGAAATATCTCGCTTAGAAATACCCAAATTACAGCTCCCTGCCCAAAGGCATGAGATCCAATAAATACCAAGAGGCCACCTAAAACCCACTTACTTCCTATATCTGTAAAATCAGTTCCATAAATATAAAATGCCGATGCTACGGTACTAAGGCTTACTAAATAGCCTATAGAACCTATAATCATCAATTTTTTACGACCAAATTTATCAATAACGGATAAGGCTAGCATGGTAAGAACTATATTTATTCCACCTAATAAAACGGTTTGTAACATGGCGGATTCTGCTCCGGCTCCGGCCATCTTAAATATATGAGGCGCATAGTACCAGATTGCGTTTACACCTGAAAGTTGGTTGAACATTGCAATAGCAACTGCCAACATAATAGGTTTAATATATTTTTTGCTTAACAGAGGCTCACGAACACCATTTTTTTCTGAAAAAAGAGAGGCTTTAATCTCCTCGATTTCGTTAGAAACACTACCGTTATCCGTTCCAAATTTGTCTAATACGAGTATAGCTTCATCTATTCTGTTCTTTGCTACTAACCATCGCGGACTATAAGGATTTCTGAACAAAAGAAGGAAAAACAATAATGCCGGTATTGCTTCAACACCAAACATCCATCGCCATTCTACAGCACCAAGGTTTATTGTGGTAATAATATAATTGGAGAAAAATGCCAAAAGCATTCCAAGCACAATATTAAATTGTGTGATAGCAACAAGACGACCCCGATATTTTGCAGGAGATATTTCAGCTATATAAAGAGGTGATACTACTGACGCTGCACCCACAGCTAAACCTCCAATAAATCGAAAGAATAAAAAAGAAAACCAATCCCATGCGAATGCGCTACCAAGTGCAGATACTAAATAGAATAAAGCAACACTAAAAAGAACAGTTCTTCGACCATATTTATCGGCAGGTTTTCCTATGACAATCGCACCAATAATTGTTCCAATAAGAGCACTAGCTACAGTAAAACCAAGCCAAAATGAAGAAAGGTCAAAACTCTTTTGAAGCCATTCGGTAGTTCCCGAAATAACTGCCGTATCAAATCCAAAAAGAAGCCCACCCAGTGAAGCAACAATAGCACTTAATATGACATGTTTGTTATTTTTCATCTTATTACAAAGGTTTATCACTCATAATGAATTTTAATGTACCACCCTTCTCGATCTCCGAATGTTTAAGCCATCTTCTCTTTAAGGGGATGTCATTGAGATACACTTCATTTACATAGATATTTGTCGGAGAATAATTCTCAGCAATTATTTTTAAAGACTGTTCACCAAGATTGATCTCTGCATTTTTAAAGAGAGGAGATCCCAGTTGATAAATATCTGTTCCTGCGATTGGATAAATTCCTAAAGAACTAAAAACATACCAGGCAGAAAGGGTTCCGGCATCATCATTTCCATCAATTCCAACATAGTTGTTCTCATATTTGTTCTTTAAGATCCATCTTACCCATTTTTGAGTTAGATCAGGTCTTCCGGCATCATTAAATAAATAGACGGCATGCAGATCTGGTTCGTTTCCATGCCAATAATAGTTGTCGGGGATCCAAGTAGCCAATTGAGGTTTTGATAATTCAAAAAAATCATTCAATTCATTCACAAAATAATCTTTATTTTTAAATAGATTGATGAGCCCCTTAGGATCAAATGGGACAGCCCAGCGCCATTGCCATGCACTGCCTTCTACGTAGCCTTTGGTATATTCTTCATCCCAGTCCGTATAGGTCAATCTGACCGGGTCGAATTTCTCAACAAAACTTCCATCTATCCTTCTGGACTGGAAATATTGCGTTTCAGGATTCCATACATTTTTATAGTTTTTCGCCTGACTAGAGAAAAATTTATAATCATCTAAATAGTCTAATTCCTTAGCTAGTAAACTTATAGAATGATCTGCCCATGCATATTCTAAGGTTTGAGCAACGGATTCATCTCCCAATTCATCTGGACTATAGCCGTATTTAATATATCCTTTAATTCCTCTTCTTCCAGAGGCTTCAGGGTTCTTTGGTTTATCCAAGGCAACCTCTTTCATTTTTTTATAAGCAAACTCAACATCAAAATCTTTAATTCCTTTGAGATAAGCTTCGGTTATAGTGATATCGGCAGGTGAACCAAGCATAGATCCTGTATAGCCGTTTCCTGATGGCCATCTTGGCAAACTTCCTCCATGTCTTGCCATTTGTATTAGTGACACCATCATATCTCGTTGTTCCTCTTTTGCTATTAAGTTAAAAAGGGGGTGAATCGTTCTAAAGGTATCCCATAAGGAAAGATCTGTATAATAATTAAAATCCGTTACCTGATGAATATTATTGTCAAAGCCAAGATAATCTCCATTGACATCATTAAAAACGGTTGGCATTTGAAAACTTCTGTAAAGAGCACTATAGAAAATTATATGATCGGTTTTAGAACCACCGTTTATTTTTACGAGTGAAAGTTTGCGTTCCCATTTAGCTTGTGCCTTTTCAACTATTTCATCAAAAGATTGATTTCCGACTTCACTTTCTAAGTTCAATTTGGCATTTTTGATACTTACATAGGAGATTCCTACTTTTACATTAATAACTTTGCTTTCATTCTTTTTGTCAAATCCTATGTTTATAATTAATTCGTCACTCGTAGCGGTTTTCAAATTATCAGTATACTTTTTTCCATCCCAAATACTGTAACTTGTAAAGTCTCGGTCAAATTTGGCAACAAAATACACTTTGATTCCATTATACCGACCTGCAAAAGTTCCATAAGTTCTGACTGATCCTGTGACTTCATTTTGATCAGGATCAATGCTTACTTGTCCATTTTCCACCTTTTTATCTCCTAAGGCATTAGTAATTTTGATCATCAATTGCCTATTAGATCTCTTAGGAAACGTATATCGATGTAAACCGGTTCTTTCAGTAGCCGTTAGTTCCGAAAAGATATTCTCATCTATTGACCTCACACTGTAATAACCAGGGAAAGCTGTTTCATCTTCATGTGAAAAATTTATAGTATGATCAGTACGATAATCTTCTTGATCGGGTGATGTAGTGGTAGGGGTAAAGAGAAAATGCCCGCCATCGGTTGCGCCCGTTCCTGCAAGTCTTGTATGACTAAAACCAAGGATCTTATTATCGGCATAGTAATAGCCGGAGGTACTGTAAGCCTTAGTATCTTCGTATAATGAAATAGTTTCCGGACTTAACCGAACCATCCCAAAAGGAACTGTAGCTCCGGGAAAATTCATACCACATACCCAAGCAGGGAAACCACCTGTTCCAATAAAAGTATTTACTTGTTGCCCATAATATCCTGGTCTAATAATCTCGGAATGATTTTTCGGTATTGGAAGAACAATACTATAATACTTAAGTTTAGCTCCAATAAGAAAAAGAAGTGCAATTGTAATAGCAGTTCCAAGTAAGTAAAGGGATATCTTGAGTATTATTTTAAGAAATTGACCCATAGTTTTTATATTTCGTTTAATGGAAAATTATCTTCTTTGTCCCATCTAATAGGGAATTGTGACTCATGAACAACGTCATATTTTTTAGAAGTACACAGTACATGTGGCTCTCGCCCGAACCAGACCCTGATCTTTCCATTCTTAACTGTATATGTACGATCTGTTGTTAGTTCATAAAGTGTTTTTCCTTCCAAAAAGTCCAATCCAGAAACATGGAGTGCCTGACTCAGATCTTCTTGTAAAACCACCAGAAGATGATCTTCATTGAATTTTCGCAGTGTAGATGCAAAACGTGTTTTAACCGATGAGGTAAATTGGATTGGCTCTATGGTTATTTTATCTTTTAACTCTGCCTCTAGTAAAAAAGGCTCCAGAGCAGCAATTTCTTTCGTAACACCCAAGATGGAATTCCAAAAAAGGGTTTTGGAACTAAGAGTAAATGAACCAAAATACAATATACCTTTGGCACCGTGTAATATTGCATTCCATGCCATAAAGCGCGAATGTTTGTAGCTAGGAAATTTCGCAGGGTCCATATCCTCAGGCTTGGCCTCTTTTAATTTTAATAGGTCCCACGAAAAGCCTTGTAAAACCATCCATATTGGTTTATTCGGCGCAGCATCCTGCATGATATCCGTATAAGCACCAACGGATGATAATCTATGGTTATGAAGTTCATTATGTCCATTTACTCCTTTTTTCCCGGGATAGATATCACAACCTACAATATCTGCTGATCTTGAGAAGAGCTGTAATTGAGATAAAGTGTTTCTTGGCGCATGATTCATCCATATTGGATGTGATGGATCTAGTTGTCGTAGGTATTCACTGCCTTCCGCAATACCTTGTGCTTTTTTTGGGATGGCTATTTCCAATGCCTCTAATATACTATCCTGTTGATATTCTGACCATTGCTTACCGTAAAACTTAAATTCTAATCCCGGATATCCTAGTCCCCACAATGCTTCATCAGGTATTTCCCATACTGCCAGGGCAGGGTGATATTTGAATCGATTGACCAATTGGGTCAATTGTTCTTTTCTTTTGTCTCCATCTTTTGAAAAATCAATTTTATTACCGGTATTGATCCAGGCATTAAGTCCTGCTTCTCCAACCATATTCAGAGCACTGCTATCTGGTGGACAACGAACCAGGTTAAAACCATTTTCAGCTAATCTTTTTAATTCACTTAAATCCTTTGGCTTGTGATAAGTACCAATTATAAATCTGGGTTCCCCATTAATTAGGACAGGTTTAATTTCATCTTCAAGAGGTTGATTGATCGTTTCATCAGTTTTGGGGCTATTACATTCTGTGAAACTGATAAGAAGAATTAGCAGGAAACATATCTTGAACAGAACTGATTTAGATTTCATTTTTTATTCATTTTTATTTTTCTCAGAATTAGCCAAAACACTTTCGGATATTTCTACTTTATCTGTTTTGCTACTTTTCCAATACACTTTCAGATCTTTCCCTCCACCAGCTTGAAAATAAGAAAGGCCTATTTTATGCCAACCTTTCTCCAGCGCAATTTCTCCCGCTATTTCATAGGCTCCATGAAGTCCGTCATTATCAACAACTAGTCTATCAGCAATGAATAAACGACTTCCATCATTTGAAAGCACACTGAACGTATAAACATCGTCTTCAGGGATATTTATAAACCCGTTATAAATTAATCCGAAAAATTCAGGTAATTCTTCAATTTTATAGGGAAAAGCAACCTTATCAGTTACACCAGTTTTTGATGGTTCATACCCTTGAAGATCGGTTAGTGAATCTATTGCAACTTCAAGTTCAAAGTATTCAAAATTTAAGCCACTACTATTTATAATTACAGAAACAGGCGTAATAGGTTTTTCTTTGATATAATTTGCCTCATATACGGTTCTTATTGATCCATCCGGGGTAAATTCTTTCAACTTTATTCTTGTGGTTTCGTTTACCTTGAAAGGTTCTGTATATAAAAATGAATTTTGATCAGGCTCTGAGCCATCTGTGGTATAACGAATTTCATTATTTTTTTGTTGAGGAATGATATTTACGGTCGATTCATTGATAAAGATCTTATTGGTATCGAAACCTAATTCAGAATAGGTGCTAACAATATTTCGTAAGGAAACACTAGGAGAAGTCCCATCTCCTGAAAGCACATCCTCTTCCGTAAATTTTGCCAGTAGTATCTCTCTCGCTGCCGTTCGAGAATAATCATAAACAATATGAATGGATCCGTCTGATTGCTGTTGCCCATCCGGATAGGAAACGCTGTTTCTTTCGTCGAGTAACAATCCGTTCGACCAGCTCTGACCATCATCTTTGGATATATAGGCATTAAGGTGTGAACGACCGCTTCTTTCGTTAATCAATCCATGCTTGACGAGCAATAAATTTCCTGAAGAAAGTCGTCTAATAAAGAAACGTGCGGAAGGATGCGCTATGGTAGAAGGTATGAGCGCGGACC
>Ga0209013_10000002_pt1 | contig 181536 bp, 161 predicted proteins | sample Cruoilmetagenom2_FD_187291 | JGI IMG/M metagenome (GOLD analysis project Ga0209013, IMG submission 187291) | Oil polluted marine microbial communities from Coal Oil Point, Santa Barbara, California, USA - Sample 2 (SPAdes) (version 2) | ecosystem: Environmental > Aquatic > Marine > Oil seeps ... | reverse complement strand
ATTTTATCGGCAATATGCCCAACACCAATAGCGCAGTGATGTGCCGGTCCTTGTTTTGACCATTGATTTATAAATTCTTTGGCTCCAATCGAAAAACTATACCTGCTATTTGTGTTCCCAATTTGGAGAACAGGCCCTTCCACTGAATCCCCTTCGGCGGTTAGTAAAAATATCCCGTTCTTTCCTTCAACTACGGAGAGTAGGGTTATAGGGCCATGTTTTACAGTCATTTGAATAGACAATCCTTTGCCGGGTTTTCCATGGTAAATTGGAAGTGGAACCAATTTAACAGGCCCTTCTGCAATGGCAGGGTCCGCAGGTCCATCATGCCCTAAATACATGGCGTCATCTTTAAAATCCATCAGGTAGAATTCAGAAAAAGAACCGCCTGCACCAAATTCAGCCATTATTTTCATAGCCTGAGCATTTTTTACTTCGCACTCTCCGGCAATCGGAATATTTCTACCCGTAAGTAGTGTATTACCCGCTATAAGGGACGTTACAATATTCTCGTAAGAGTTTCCGGCTTCGCCTTCATAATAATATGCCATGGAACCCAGATCATGGTTTTTTACCAGTTTATCCATCGCAACCGATGTTCTGGCAGCACGTTCAACTTCAACAGTTTCACATTCAGATGAAACATCGAATGCGCTGTTGAATTCTTTAATTTTCGATTCTATTTCAAGCTCAGTTACTGCATCACAGTACTTTTTTAATTCACACATTTCAAGCAACTCGATGTGGGTGCCAAATGTAGCCGATTGTTTCGTGAGATCGGTATAAACATCGAGCATACCATTATAATAATGGCCCAATATACCAAGACGGTTATTACGCATAGATACTGCAACAGCAGCAGCTTCTGTCCATGCTTTTATCTCGCTCCAGGCTTCTTCATCCTGTAAATACCCCGTTACAATATCATACTGAATATTAGAGCGGTTGAATACTGATGCAATCTCAGGAACAGCGCATGCCTGACAATTTTCCAACCAGGACCCCGTCATTTTTCCACGATCTCCCAGCTTATTAAATGTTTCATAATCCAATTGTGCTACCGGTTGAAGATTAAGGATAACTACAGGAACGTTGAGCTTTTGTGCTACCGGTAATACAGTTGAAGATAAGGCGTAAGTAGATACATACAAAAATACCATTTCCACATCCTGAGATTTCAGAAAGTTGGCTGCCTCAAACGCTTTCCTTGGATTGTCAACCATTCCTGCATCGGCTACCTCAACATCAAAACCGGTTATTTCAATGTTGATCTGTTTTTGGTACCCTTTCAGTTTGTTTAGTAGTCCATCAAATTGTTCCCAGTAGGTATCCAGGCCAATTCCAAAGAGTCCTATTTTTATTTGTTTAGCTTTATATGACATGTTAATTATTCTATTGCTATCATCAAAGTTATCATTATATTAAACATTACATTAAAAAGTTTCTGTTCCCCCAAAATAAACCCCTTTAGAATCAAATCCATAAGCAAAGTCGATGGAAATATTCATGCGCGAATATTTATTCATCAGCAGGCGAAAACCAAAGCCAACGGCCGGCTGGACATAGTCGAAAAGATGCACATTTCTATCCCGATTTGAAGCAGTTGAAGCGTTTACGAATACAACACCACCTAAAGTTTGTGCACAACGCAGGAGAGGAAAACGGTATTCTGCCTCAGCGTAGACATAGTCCTGCCCCCTAAATCTACCGGCGGTGTAGCCTCTTCCAGATTTTAATCTTTGATCATCTCCCAAGGCCATTAGAGTAAGATAGGGTTGCTCTCCCGAAACCTGGAAATTTCCAAAATACCAAAAAGCGATTAAATGTCTGGGTGTTTTTTTGGAAAGTCCTATATATGTTCTAAACTCTGTCCACAGTTGTGAAGAGCTTTGGCTACTGCCCAAAAAAGTTGGGTTCACCTGATAGTTAAGTCTGGCGAAGTAACCTTTATAGGCATTGATCTGGTTGTCGCGTGAATCATACATGGCATTAATACTAAAACCTGACATAGTGTAGCTTTTTGTATTAAATCCATGTAATTTGGAATAGGTCCAGTGAGGTGTGATTTGTTTTGGTATGGTATCTAGGTTTAAATCCAGGTCTTCGATATTACCAAAAGCATCTAAATGATATCCTAAGCCAAGATAAAAACTATCAAAGACCTTTATATTGGCAATTTCATGAAACATAAAATAATCGTAACGCATGGGGTAGCCCTGATCATCTCCAAGTTGTATACCCTGAAATCCCCAACCAGGATCCAATTCTATGCCTTCCGGTGAATTTGTACCAAGACCATATGTAGTCTCACTGAATACATAATATCGCCAATCGCCGGAAAAGAAGAATTTATTTTCAGCGGTATATAAATTTGATTTGATAAAAGAGATAAATTGACTTTTAGTAGTTACTGCGAGTTTAACACCTGCAAATGAAACACGTGTATTTTCTTTTGGACCTAAATATATTGCCGAGTTTGCACCTACGCCCAGTTGAAGACCATTCGCAGGATTGTAAGCAATAACCGGAAGGATCAGTGTGTTTATTTTTTTTTGAGAACGTGGAGTTTTGTCCTTTTTTTTCTTATCCTTATTATTTTTATTAAAAAGTTCCCGGGACACATCTCCAATATCTTTTACCTCGCAATCCTTTTTGGGAATTGTGTCCACTATGCTAACCGGTCTTGAATTCGAAGGAATCTCTTCGCCCTTCGTTTTGTTTTGGGCGGTTAGAAATATTGGAATAAAGAGAATCAGAATAATGATTATCAGATTAAGGTTTTTCATTGAAAAGGTCAATTGATAGAAATAAAAATTCCTTTATGAATTAAAATTTGCTCATAAAGATAATGATATTTTCAATTTAATTATGAATACACAAACTGGTATAATACTAAATTCTTCCGGTAGGTCTTCACAACAGCAGAATCTAAATAGATCCTGTCAAAGTAGCAAATAATGGTATACTAAATTACAATCGTGTCTGTTGAAGTAGTGCTATGAGAGGTGTACGTGGTCGTAGAAAGTAAATTTTTAAAAACTTGCAGGTCTTACTATCAAATGTGAGGACTTAGAAACTATTTTGTAGTGTTTAATTATTATGACATGACATGTCGTATTATTTCACTTACTTTCAGAATATCTTTGAACGATTAAAAAGATATTTCCAGATTGATATAAATATTAAGTATTTTTCATAAGCTACTTGATTAAATAGATTAGACACCTTTAAATAATGTCAATAATGGAATTCTCAATACCATCGATTTTTTGAGGGATGTTAGATTTGGTTAAGTATGCGTTATATGTTATGAAAATATGAATGCGGAAAAGAATAAAAATCGATGGAACGAGAATCTTAGTAAATTAAGTTATCTTTTCAAAAAGTCTCTAAAATCACCCTCTTGAAAACGACGAGAAGACTCTAAACCTAAATTATTTTTCTCTTTTTCTTCTTCCCAAACAATTTTTAAACCCAAATTATCTACAAGTTTATAGCTATCATAACGTAATGCTGTGGCACAGTACAAATAATTCTGATTGGGAAGATCTCTTAAAAAGCGTAATAAATGATTAACAATATAGAACATGTTGTCATTACTATCTGCCGTGAGGTCGAAGCCGTATAAAATAATGAGATCTTGCGTTTTATAATTTACCAGATCAGCAACTGTAATCTCATTTTCCCATATTTTTTTCGACTTTAAGTTGTTGAATGTTTGATGGTTTATTGGAAAAATCAGGCTATGACCTGAATAGTAACCAGATTCATCAGTAATGATCAGGTTCATATCCGGTATAATTTTGGCGGATTCACGAATAACTTCTTTAATATTATTTGGAAGTTCTTTGTGAAATTCCATGTATTTTGCAATATAATCATAGTCACTTTCATAGTCAAACGGGCGAATTCTATCTGTTGAATTCTCCAATTGTTGCTTAAACCATTCTGCTGCCGGTAATTCCTCATTCAGTTCAGTTAAAGCATACTTATTAATTCTAAAATCATAATAAGTAGGTATAGGAATCAAGGCATTTAAGTTTCTAATTAATTGATATGGAAATAAGGTAACCTCAATTATGGCTTCCTCTTTCTCCGGTTTTACTAGAGTTTGATCACTCTCCCATCGTTGAATGGTTCGGATATCTACATCAATTTTTGACGCAAATTCCGATTGCGATAATCCGCTGTATTTGCGGTAATCAACTAATAACTCTCCAAAAGAATAGTACTTTTTCATGGGGATTGTAAAGTGTTTATAAAAATACTTAAAAATAGTCACTATAACAATTTATGATTTCCGACATGACATGTCGCATTTTCCGATTGCATAGCGACATATATTTGCAGCTAGAAAAAAGAAACCATGATTTTAGACAAACTTACCTCGATTGAATTAGAAGTAAAGTCCAATATCTATAAAGAGCAAAATAAATTGGTTGCTGTAAAAACAATTCAGGATCTTTTAGATCAAATTGATTTTAATGCAGAGATTGTACCAATGGAAGATTTAGATAAATTAAGTATGTTGCTGGATTCTTTAAAGGGAAGAGCGCTAAGTGAAGAAGAAAGCGAATTACTAAAAAGATTAGTTGAGTGATTAAGGGTTAGATACCGTAGTTATCACTATCCTATATTCAAATTCTTGAAGAATGTAAATGGTCTGGAAATTGTTCTGAGGGGGAAAAATGGACAACCTACTTGCCTTGGGAAGCCAAATTAGTAAGTAGGGTTTCCGGGCCTTTTTTAAAATAAGCAATAAGAAATTTGAGACTCAGAGTATTGAAATCAGGATTTTCCCCACCCGGTTAAACCTGCAGAAACAATAAACTTCATCACGTCGCTTGAATTGATATCAACACTTTTTATATTTACCCGAGGCACAATAAATAATTCACCTGAAAAATTATAGGAATGCGGAAAATAAACAGCAACTTTATCTTTCTCATCCAATAACTGTAAATTTTCTTCTGTTATAAAACCCAGTTTTTCCAGATCCGAATTCAAATTTACTTTTACCAGTACAGGTTGATCAAACTTTTTTTCCTGACCTACAAAAGCCTTGAACAAATCATTAAATGCGGTATAAATAAAATTCAGTAAAGGTATACTCTCGATAATTCTGTTAATCACTAATTTTAACGGTTTGGCAATAAATGTTTTACCTAAGACTCCTATTAATATTAAAAATAACAGGAGGGTCAATATGCCTAATCCAGGAATTCTTACATCCACAAATTTTGCGAGTAATTCTTGTGACATATTATCCAATAAGTTAAAAACACCGTAAATAATATATGCGGTTATGCTCAAAGGCGCTATATATAGTAATCCTTGTAACAAATAATTTATAATTTTTTTCATGATTCCTCTTTGTATTGATTAAAAGCGCGCTTAATGTATAAAATATTAATTAATATATCATAAATGACGATATTTAATTAATCCATTTTTGACCTAATTTGAAAAGTATTTAAAGATATTTCTTTTTATTTTTACTCTATGGAAGTAAGGACAATTGAGCTTATGGGGCATGCTTTTGCAGAATGTTTTACGCTGGACCAAAATTTTAAAATAAACCGGGAAATGCGTAATGATGCATGTTTGGCGTATATTCAATCAGGAACCCAGGAGGTGTACTCACCAACTCAAAAAATTGTTGCCAGAGACAAGGAGAGCATCTTGATGAAATGTGGAAACTATATAGCCAATTTCAGAGATGTTACTCCTACGGCTCAATTTAAAAGTGTGGTTTTTCATTTGGATCCGGAAGTGATAAAAAAGGCCTTTGACGAACATGAATTGAGTTTTTTAAGAGTGAAACGATCCGGGATAAGATTAGATCCTGCACTAAAAATTGAGCAAAGTGAATTGCTGGATAGCTTTGTAAATTCAATGATGCCTTATTTCAACCACCCTGCCTTAATAAGAGAAGAGTTACTGTTACTTAAACTAAAGGAATTGGTGTATATTCTTTCTGATTCTGGCAATAACGAGATCGTTTCTCAGCTTTTAGGAACCTTGTATACCAAAGAAGAGATCGAGTTTGATGAGATCATTAGTGCGAATCTATATAATAATCTTAGTATTGCTGAACTGGCTCACCTTACAGCGAAAAGTGAATCCTCCTTTAAAAGATATTTTACCAAGTATTATAAGGAGAGTCCCGCAAAATATTTTAAAACAAAACGGTTAGAAAAAGCGGCAGGTTTATTAAAAGATTCCAGTCTTTTGATAAGTGAAATTGCCTGGGATTGTGGTTTTGAAAATGCTGCCCACTTTAGTGATTCTTTTCGTGCTTATTTTGGTAGATCACCTAAGGTTTATAGAGTTTGATATTAGTTTTTTTGATAATTATTCGGTGTCAAGAAATAATTTCGTAGGATCAATTGATACTAGAAAAGACAATTGTATCGATTCAAATGAGATTTATATAAGGAGTTTTGAGATTTGACCTAAAAAGAAAAGCCTTTGGCCTAAATACCAAAAAGATCATGATAATAGAGAGGCATCTTTGTACTGTTATTAACAGATAAAAAACTCAATCCATGAAAAAACTTAGAAAAGTAACAGTAGAAATTGACATTAGTACGAGCAAAGAAAATGCTTGGGATCTTTTATTTAATCGTTTTGGTGAAGTCAACTTATTTAATCCATTGATTGATGGGTCGCATCACAGTAGTGGTAAAAAAGGAGAAGTTGGGTGCGAGCGCGAATGTGCCATTGATTCCAAACATAGCGTTCGTGAAAGGATTTCCGCTGCCAGAGGAAATGAAAGTTTTGATATAGAGATTATAGAAGGTGGTTTACCCATGATGGATGAAATGAGGGCCACAATTGATTTGAAAGCCCTGCATGAAAACAGTACCAGAGTGATGTTTACCATGAATTATAGTACAAAACCAGCCTTTATAGGGGCTTTGATGAAAGGTATGATGACAAAGATGTTCAATAGATTGCTAATTGGTTTAAAATACCATTTAGAAACAGGTAAATCTGTTACTAAAGAAAATATCAAATTCATTGCAAGAAGTTATAATAATTTGAACGATAATAATTCGTTTGGTATAACCCCACAAACGGTTTTGGTTGATTGATTTAACCTTAAAGAGAATATGAATATTGGGCATCAAAATTTGGTGCTTTTTTTTTTACTCATCAGCGAACCTGCTTTCACTTTATGGGTTACTCACTAAAGTTTGTTGAGTTTAAAAATAAGAATAAAATTACCTCGCTCTCCTTCGTCAAATCCATACTTCATCAAGCGAGGCAAAGGCTTTTCCCTTAGAAAAGGGAAGGTTTTTTCGATACATAGAATGCTCCTCCTCCCAATTGGTCCTTGATAAATTGTTGTGAATTGTAAAAAATTCATACATTTAAGAAGTATTAATTTTTATAATTTTCATAAATGAAGATCAAGCTTGTTCTATCTCTATTAGTAATTTTATTGATTAGTCGGAATCTATTTGCTCAAGAAAAGGTAAAAGATCCAATTATTGAGAATATTATAAAAGAAGCCAATGAAAATTCACAGCTTAAACTTTTAGGGCATGAACTTTTAGATGTTATTGGACCAAGACTTGTGGGAACACCACAAATGCAGGATGCGCATAATTGGGCAGTTGCAAAGTATAAAAGTTGGGGTATTCCTGCAAAGAATGAAAAATGGGGCGAATGGCGTGGATGGGAGAGAGGAATAACCCATATTGATATGGTAATTCCGAGAGTCCAAACTTTGGACGGTATACAGCTAGCTTGGAATCCAAGCACTTCTGATAAAGGGGTAAGAGCCGAAGTAATTGTATTGCCAAAAGTTAAAGATTCCATAAGCTTCAATAAGTGGTTAAAAAATGTAAAAGGAAAGATCGTGTTGGTCTCTAAAAAGGAGTCAACAGGAAGACCGGATAATAATTGGGAGAAATTTGCTACAGCAGAGTCCTTTGAAAAAATGAAAAGGGAAAGGGAGGAACAAGCAGAGGCATGGAAAACAAATATGAAGAATTCCGGATATACAAGTAAGACAGTGATTCCTGTTTTGGAAGAAGCTGGGGCTGTGGGAATAGTCAGTTCTTATTGGTCTAAGGGTTTTGGTGTTAATAAAATATTCTCTGCCAGTACTAAGAAAATACCACAGGTAGATATGGAATTGGAAGATTATACTATGTTATATCGGATGGTAGAATATGGTGTAAATCCGGAGATACATATTATTGCGAAATCTAATGAGTTGGGAAGAGTTCCAACTTTCAATACAATAGCCGAAATTAGAGGAAGTGAGAAACCGGATGAATATGTTATACTATCGGCACATTTTGATTCATGGGATGGAGGAACCGGGGCCACTGACAACGGAACTGGTACCTTGGTTATGATGGAAGCGATGCGTGTTTTGAAAAAAATGCTTCCAAACCCTAAAAGAACTATTTTAGTTGGTCATTGGGGGAGTGAGGAACAAGGCTTAAATGGCTCCTTAGCTTTTGTAGAAGATCATCCGGACATTGTAAAAAATACACAAGCGCTTTTTAATCAGGATAATGGAACAGGAAGGGTTGTTAAAATTTCAGGTGCGGGGTATTTGTATTCCTATGAGTATCTGTCCAGATGGTTATCTGCTGTACCTAAAGATATTAGAAAATATATAAAAACTGATTTCCCGGGAATTCCAAGTGGAAGAGGTTCTGACAATGCATCTTTTAACGCTGTAGGAGTTCCTGCATTTGGTTTATATGCTCTGAGTTGGGATTATGGGAATTATACCTGGCATACAAACAGAGATACCTATGATAAAATTGTTTTCGACGATGTTCGGAATAATGTCATTTTAACGGCAATTTTGGCCTATATGGCATCTGAAGATAAGAACAAAACTTCTAGCGAGAAGAGAGTATTACCCATTAACCCTGAAACTGGTGAACAGTTGACCTGGCCACAAAGACGTGTACCGAAAAGAAATGGCGGATTAGATTAAGCGGATAGAGCTAATGAAAGTAATTTATTCCATAGGAAACAAAAAAACGGAATTACCCATAAAACTAAAAATTAGTTTTGAGGCTGTTTTTGAGTATTTGGAAAAAATTGAGCAGGACGAGGGTCATTATCTGTTTACTACAGCTTGCAATTTATTGGAAGAATACAAAGAATACCCCCTACTTAGAGAGGGATTTGAAGATTTTAAATATTTAGAAGAATATAATAAGGAAATAGACAAACTATTGGATTTTTTTTTCTCGCCACCTTTAGAGGGGAGTGAAATTACTTCAGCGAGTATTCCTGTAGACTTCACGGCATTTAAACTTTCTAAAAAATTTGAAGAGATATTAGCTGATGCGGGAGAGGGTTATGAATTAAAACTTAGAAATTATTTTGAATCCAATGTTTTTATTTCGAGCTGCCTTTTTATTATGGATTCATATCATGACGTTAAGATAGATTTTAGACGCCCTTATTATGTTGATATCCCAAATGTTAGTACAGGGATTACCAGAAATTACAGAGCTACCTATAATACTGATTTTTTAAGAGTTAAATCCCTGAAAAACGCTCCAGATATATCAAAAGAAGATGTAAGAACTTTATTGGATAATTTTGATGACATCTCTCTTTGGAAAGAAAAATTTCCTGTGGATAGCTATGAGCTTAGTGGATTTGGCATCATGGAATTATTTGATGTAACCACAGATCATTTACTTTCAGATCTAAGAGAAAATTTGATGGGGAGGGATGAGGATGCATTCTATGAGATAGAACAAAACATTAGCAATTTATTTGGATCAACTTCCTTAAAGTTTGAATTCTCTACTTTTCACACCGAAAATAACAAAGTGGTATATAAATTTTTTTATGATCAAAATAGCTTTTTAGTGGAAGGAAGAGGTGATTTTAATTTTGACGGTGATCATGAAGATGAAATTCTTACCAAGGTATTTGAAAAGAGAGAAATGCTTGCAATTTCAAATGTTAAGAAATATGGAAGATCTACTAAGTTTAAGGGTTTTTATAAGACCCTAAAAAAGAATGGAATTCAGAGTGTTATTTTAGTGCCCATTGCTTTGACTGATGAATTATTTGGTGTTATGGAATTATCCTCACAAAATAAATATGAACTAAATTCTGTTAATGCAGATAAACTAAAAGATGTAATTCCTGTGTTTAAAATGGGAGCCCTTCGTTATTTGGAAGAATATGTTAACCAGTTAGAATCTATTATTCAAGAACATTATACTTCCTTGCATCCCTCGGTAAAATGGAAATTTTATAGTGTAGCAGAAGAGTATCTCTCAAAAAGAGAGATGAATAATTTAGTTAATGAGAGTCTTCAAAATATCATATTCGAAGATGTTTATCCATTATATGGTCAATGCGATATAAGGGGTTCCTCTCTGGCGAGGAACATAGCTGTTCAGAAAGACTTGATAAGACAGTTAAGTCTGGCCTCTAAAATAATAGAAAAGGCCAAAATGGTTTTTAAATTGCCTATATACAACGATCTGTTATTCAGGATTGATGATTATAAAAATAAAATTAAACACGGTTTAAATTCTGGTGATGAGGCCTCTTTGAATCAATTCTTGGTGGAGGATATTGACGCTGCATTTCATCATCTAAGATCTATAGATAGAAATTTAAGATTAGAAGTGGAAGGCTATATGAAAGATATTGATAAAAAGCTTCATGTAGTCTATGATAAAAGAAAAAAATATGAGGAAAGTGTGAATAAATTGAATGAAGAACTCTCAAAATTTATCGATCATAAACAAATCGAAGCTCAAGAAATGTTTCCTCATTATTTTGAACGTTTTAAAACAGATGGAGTAGATTATAACATGTACATAGGGCAAGCCATTGTATCTGGCAAGGTATATGACAAAATCTATTTGCAAAATCTCAGACTTTGGCAATTGGAAATGATGTGTGAACTAGAAATGATTGCACACAATTTGCAAAATGAATTGGAACATTCACTAGATGTAGCCTCCTTAATATTAGTTCACAGTAAGCCATTAACAATAAAGTTCAGAATGGACGAAAAGCGCTTTGATGTTGATGGTGCTCAAAATGTTAGATATGAGGTAATAAAAAAACGCATTGATAAAGCAATGTTAAAAAACACCAATGAACGATTAACGCAACCGGGTAAAATAGCAATCGTCTATGGACAACCAAAGGAAGCCGAAGAGTACATGAAATATATCAGACATTTACAATCCAAAAAATATTTATTACCGGAAATTGAAGATTTAGATGTAGAAGATCTAAAGGGAATATCCGGTTTAAAGACATTACGAGTAACGATCAATTACAGCCAATCTCCAAAAAAATAATGACCAAATTATTAAGATGAGTCTTAGAATTCGGGAAGTAGTTTGATTCTTAACTATAATCGCACATTACAGTTTGAAAATAATAATCACGTTGTTAGACTTGGCTTTGCATGAGCAAGAATGATACCACAAATGCCAATACTGACAGTACGATGCCGTACATAAATATAGTGTAAGCTATACGAAGGAGTTTATATTTTTTTGCAAGAACAATACCTAAAAAATACAAATCTTTTGTCATGGAATCATAAAGGTAAGCTCGATCTTTCATAACTTCATTTATGCCTTTTTGAAAAGTGTCCAAGGACATTTTATGAAAATTTCCGAAGAAGAGTAAATTCACTTTCTTGTTAGTAACATCTTCCTTGGTGAAATTTCCGGACGTAACTTTTGGTCTGGTAGATAATATTGTGTAAACCATTGTAACTAACGTAATAAATAAAAATAATAGGGTAGGGGTAATTAAGTAATAATTGTCTGCTTTATCCAATTTAGGAAATAGAGTAGAAAGTGCAATGGACAAAATAATTGCGCAAACCGATAGCAAAATATTTGCTTTCGTGTCTGCAATATCACTGAGTTTTACATGGTTTCTTAAAGCCACTCGAAACATAGTTTCAATGCCTCTGTCGGGTCTCTCCTCTTTATTTTTCTTTATTTGTATTTCCTTATTTTTTAAGCTTTTCTTTTGTTTCTGTTCTGAAGTTTTTACTTCTAATTTGTTAATAGAATTTTTAACTTTCAACCAATTTAATTTTTTTTGCGCATTCCAATTTTCAAAGGCATAATTTGTAAAATATTGATGTTGAGATAGAAATAGTTCAGTTTCTTTTAGCCAATCCAATTCGCTTACAAACTTACCTATAAGTTGTTCGCGTTCTAATCGTAAAAGCTTTGATTCATCCATAAAACTGAGCCTCCCCAGATGTGACAGATCAGCATCGCATATTATTTCCTCTAATTTATTCGTTGGATCCTGAGGAATTTTAGTCGCTGCTATAAGCCCTTTTACTTTTGTTATTTTTTCTTTAGAAAAGTTTCTTTTAGTCAAAAAATCACCTACTATCACCATACTTCGGTCTTCGTGTTTTTCGACTCCATCAATATAACCTGTGTCGTGAAACCAAGCAGCAAGAAGCACTGTTTCTAAGTCCTCTTCAGAAAGATTTTGAGATAATCCAATTTCATTTGCAGCATTTACTACATAAGACGTATGATTTTCGCTGTGGTATACAGTGTTTAAAGGCAACTTCTCCTTAAATAAGTTAAATACATAACCTTTTACCTCTTTGAAAAAATTGCTATTTAACATTCTAAAAAAATTTGATTCACTATCAAAAGTACGATATTTTTTTAGACATAATCTGTTTAGACTTAACAGTAGCTAATCTATAGTTGTTATAAATAAATAGTATTTTTACAGTTGATGCAAACCTAAAATTTAATATTTTATTATGAAAACCTCTAATTTAGTCTCATTTGTTCTAATTATTTTCTTTTTAAGCAGCTTTGTTAAAGAAAGTCCAAATTTGAACTGGAAGGAAATTGAATATCCGAACGCTAAAGAATGGATTAATCTGGAACAAATTAAAATAGAAAACTCTAAATTATATATGGACGTCAGCTTAGATACAACTATTCAGGACTGGCCTAATCTGGGTAGGTTCAAAAAAGAAAACAAGATGCTTGGATTGCCGAAAAAGGGGGAGAAGCGTATAGTTTTTATGGGAAACTCGATCACGCAATCCTGGTTGGATCATAGTCCGGAATTTTTTAAAAAGAACAATTATATCAACAGAGGTATCAGTGGACAAACCACGCCTCAAATGTTGCTGAGGTTTAGAGCGGATGTAATTGAATTAGAGCCTAAAGCTGTAGTAATATTGGCTGGCACAAACGATATCGCTGGTAACACAGGGCCTATGACTCTGGAGCAAATATTAGGAAATATGATTTCCATGGTTGAATTGGCAAAAGCGAATAGTATAAAAGTTGTCGTATCTTCAGTTTTGCCGGCCCATGATTATGCCTGGCGGCCAGGATTAGATCCGGATAAGAAAATACCTGAACTTAACAAAATGATTGAAGCTTACGCGATGGAGGCAAATATTATTTATCTGGATTACTTCTCTGCCATGGTAGATGATAGAAATGGGCTACCTGAGAAGCTTTCTAAAGATGGTGTTCACCCTACTAAAGAAGGGTATCAGGTTATGGAACCCCTTGCTAAATCGGCAATAAAAAAGGCATTACGGTAGTTTTTGGGAAGACCTTTTCTTTTCCCCTCACTTTTTTTAACCACATATTTTCTATTAAAATCAATAATCAAAACACTTCCCTCTCCTTTGTGAGTATTCCCCTCTTGAACGGACGGGCAGGCCTGCCTTTGTGGGCAGACAGGCTCCATGCCAAGGAGGAGAATTTATTTTTTAATAATTATGATTTAACTTACTGGCTCTGAGTGGACGGTTAGTTAAGTCATGGCAGATGTTTTTAGAAGATATTTTGTTCTATTTCCATTCGAACTCGCCATTTTCAATGCTCCAGTCGTTTCCAAAAAACCCGGCACATTTAACCTCGGAAGCACCATCCGTAAGAACGCTGTCATCAAACAATACAACGTCAGGGAAAGTTGTTCCGTTTACTAAATAATGATTCATATAAGCAGCTTTCATTCCCTTAGTACCCGTTGCAGTTATAACTCCGACACTGGCAAAATCGCTATCTTTTCTAGGCACAATAAAGTACATACCCCATTGGTTCCCAGACAATTTCTTGCCATTAAAATTAACTTCATTATTTTTTACCTGAATTTGACTATCTTTTAAAAGTAGTTTCCAGGCAGCATTATTATCCTCATTGCCGTAAATAATAACGTTTCGATTTGGGTATTTTTTAAGTGTAAAATTTACATCTTTTACAATTTCTATATTTCCGTTGGCTCTGTACCAAAAAGTTTCCGCATCAAATCGAGCTCTATTGAAATACCATGTATTCTCATTTTCTGACCCTTTACTAGCATAAACCAACAGCACATTATTGTTAAATGCATCTTTAAAACCACCATATCTGTGTGGTCCTTTTTCTTGTTTCGAAGGTGAAGAAGAAATTTGCCATATCGAGTCTATTTTTTTTAAATAAGTCTTTTCACCATTTGTAATATTAATTTCTTTTTCGTCTAGTATAATGGTACTTATTGTGTCTTGTATTGAGGAAAGATCAATTTCAATTAAGCTTGTATTTTCCGTATTTATAACAAACCCATCTTCTTTAGAAAAGCTAAATGAACTAACTTCAAAGGCTTTTTCTTGCTGATATATTGTTATAAAATTTGATTTCGATGAAACTCCTGGCGATCCTGTATAGAATTCCAATTTTTTGATCCCGCTAGGATCTTTTATGGTATGTAGTTTAAAAAAGTCAAAAATAGGTTTCCAGTCCAAACTGTGATTACCGTACCAATGTTCCCCTCCGGGATACTCATAATATGTAAAATCATTGTGGAAAGTTCCAAGGCGCTTTCTCATGTCGCGCGCTAAAGCTGTAGGAACCACATTGTCTTTTTCACCATGCAAAATATAGACACCATAATGCAAATAATTACGTATTAACTTTAGAGTTCTACTAGGCGTGCCAGCTCTTGTCATGATATTTTCAACAGGTGTAGGAACAACTTTCATTTTCATTCTCTCTACCACTTTAGGAGTCATTCCAAATCTGCTTAGCTGTTTTTGTGGCATCTGTAGTCTTCTTTTGATAAAGCTATCTCGATATAGCAATAGATCCGGATATCCGGCACAGGGTGCAATGGCTGCAAAATGATCTGGATAAGTGGCACCTAAATACCAGGTACCATGCCCACCCATGGAATGACCGGTTAAATATATTTTTGTAGGATCAGGTTGAAATATGCTCTTGGAATCCTCCAATACTTCCAGAGCATCCATTCTTCCCCAATCTTCCCATGCGAAACCGAAAGGGCGACGATTGGTTGGTGCTACGATATTTCCCCAATCTTTTTGCTTATAGGCATTCGCCTGATTAACTGCTTCAACGGAGGCTCCATGAACTGACAAAAACAAGGCCTGCGATACTGAAGAAGTATCTGTAGAAGGAGCTACGCTATAATATTGCACACTACCGTCGATTGCACTTAAAAAAGTTTTTTTATGATGTTTATTTTTTGATCTTATTTTTAGGTCAATTGTTTGCGTGCTCAGCAATTTCTTAGAGTTCGATTTCAAGGACAAAATCAAATTAACATTTTCAGAATTTTCTTGTTGTTTGGGAGAGTGCATCGTAAAAGGAACTTTTCGAACAGACATTGGTGGAATATTTGGGGATATAGAAGTAATCACTGTTCCATCTAAGTCGGCAGTTATGGTATAATTCTTTAACCAGTTTGAGGAACTGTTTATTATTCGTATTGCCCCAAGGTATTCTTTATTTTCTTCCACAAGAATATCGGGCATGGTCAAATCTCTCGCAGTAAATTGAATATCTGTTTTTGGTTCGATCAACCGAGCACGGATTCTAGGAAAACGACCAACTTTCAATACAAAAACATTGGTGCCTTTTTTTAGTTTTAACGGAATTAAATTCCAGCCAAAATCATAATGATCCCCTTCGTGAGGTAATCCATTGATCAGTATCAAGGAATGACCGGAAGCCTCAAAAAGAACTATTTTTTCGCTATTCGATCTATAAGTTAAGTATACATAGCTCGATCTCAAGTTAGAATTGTCAAATGTATTTGTACTATCCGTTCTTATCCCTTTCCATTTTAATTCACTTCCCAAAAAGTTGATATCAAAAACTTTATTGTCTTTGGCGAGATAAGTTGGTTCTAATAGAAATTTTCTAAACACAGGGTCCTTTGGAAAGGAAGCGGAATTAAAATTGAAATTCGATATTTTTAGAGCTAGCCCTGTTGTAAAAACATGTAAAAGTTTACCCTCTTTGATCTCATTTACTTTTTCTTTACCAAAATATTCAACAATATTTCCTGTTTTTTGTTGGGAAAAAGCCGTTAATTGGGAAAGGACCACACCCAATACAATTACAATGTTTTTAAGTTGTATTCTACTCATGATATTGATTTTAAAGCAATCAAATATCGATAAAAGTTAAAGAGGGTTCAAATTTTTTAGACCAACGGCCTTCCCTAGTATTCGAAGAGATGCAATGGTCTTGTGTTCCTAAATCGCTAACTTATTTTTTTACTTCTTTTTATTTTACAAATGGAGTTATACGTGCAGTAAAATCGTTTTGTAATCACTTTATCTTTTAAGAATACTTCGTTTAACGAAAGATTGCCACAAAGTATTATAACCAATATAATTCAAGGTGAGAAGAAATTCATGAGGTTTGTTAAAAGGAGGTATTTATTTATAAAACAGAATAATTCTAAATTGTTGTTATGACCTAGGTTTATTTATCTTTGCTAGTACCAACCCAACTAATATTTTTAAAAATTGAATCAACTACCGGCTTCCAAAAAAATACTGATTATTCTTGTTGTATTACTTCATGCCATTACTTTAGAGCTATCTGCGCAAAAATTTAAAGAAATGATCAAAGACTCTGTTGACCAAAAGTTTGACATGAGTGGGGTCTTAAATTCAGACATGAGTTTTATGCCTGTACCAATTATCATCACGGAACCGGCAGTGGGATATGGGGGAGGTTTGGCACTTGCCTATTTTCACAAAGACAGGAGTGATGAGAAAAAGAGAAAAGGACTTTCACCAACGTTTAGTTTTGGGGCGGGTGCCTATACGACCAATAATACCTGGGGATTAATTCTTGGTCATCAAGGGTCCTATTCAAAGGATAGAATAAGATACCTTGGTGTTGTGGGATATATGTCGGTCAATCTCACCTTTTATGGAGGTCGATTAGCTATAGGAAAAGGGGAGTACGAGTTCAATATGAAAGGATTTCTAACCTTGCAAGAGTTTCTGTACAGAATTAACAAGAAACATCCATTTTTTATGGGTTTGAATTATACCTACTTTAATAATAATATCAGTTTTAAAACAGGGTTGGACATACCAGGATTGGATGAACTGGCAGTTGAGACGAATATGGGAGGTTTAAATTCTGTTTTCCTTTGGGATGGAAGAAACAACTCCTTTACACCGACAAAGGGAGTATATTCTCTTTTAGAAGTTGGAAGATTTGCTACCTATTTTGGAGGAGATACTGATTATTGGAATTTTAATTCAAATACTTATGGTTATTTGCCAATTGTGAATGAAAAATTATTTTCAGGATACAGACTCAGTATTCAATCAAAATCAGGAGAAGTGCGCTTCTTTGAATTACCTTATATTTCCCTTAGAGGAATTCCAATTTTTAGATATCAGGGATACAATGTTTTGACAGTTGAAACCGAATGGCGATGGCAGATGTTAAAAAGGTGGAGTTTGGTTGGTTTTGTGGGGGCAGGAAATGCCATGGTGAATTGGGATGAGATCGGGAAAGATATCAAAGTAGCCGGAGGAGGAGGGTTTAGATATCTGTTGGCAAGGGAGTACGGATTACATGCCGGAATAGACATTGCCCGTGGCCCGGAAATATGGGCATGGAATTTAACAATAGGAAGTCATTGGGGAAGATAAGAATCTGAAATAGTTTGCTATGTAAAAAATTTAATGTACAGCATTAAAAGTAGTAGTTCTTGTTAATTTGGTTATGGCTATTGCCGGATGGATAACCTATTCGATAACCAATTCAGATGCCATGTTGTTGGATGGGAATTTTTCTTTTACCGCCACTTTATCGCTTAGTGCCGCCATTATGATCATTGTTTTAAGACATAATAAATCAGGGACCTATCCTTTTGGAAATTATTTTTACGAATCTTTCTTTGTTTTTTTAAGGGAATCTGATTTTAAATATAACCATAGCTGCACTTTATCTAACAACGTTAGTAGACGAAGAATGGAGATTAGATTTTTTGCTCTATTTAGGAGATTCCTTTATAGCGGTGATTATGTGCCTGTTCTTAATGAAAATGCCCCTTGGTGTAATTAAAGGAGCTTTTTGGGAACTGGGAGGTGGTGTAATAGAAGATGATGTTGTAAAAGGTAGTATTCAAGAAAAGATAGTGAAATTATTACTTGTTGGGTTCGAGATTAAACAGGATTATATTACCAAACTAGGAAGTAGTTATCTGGTAGTGATTTATTTATCATATAAAACGGATAATATATCTGTAAAGCATTTGGAGAGCTTTAAAAAAGAGCTTTACGAATCTATTAAAGAGGATTTAAATACAGTTAATATTGAAGTAGTTTTAGACAATCAAACTTCATAGATTTTCTTAAAAACTCCATTTCAATCTTATGAAAATCGCACTCCCGGAATCGGCTACTGTAGGATCTAGACTATCCATAGAAAAATACTGACCAAAACCTGCTAATTCAATGGTGTTGGACAATGAATACATAAGCGTTGGGCCAATATATAAAAAATTACCTTCCGGACCGTACATGCCCGCAAGCATCACCCTAAATAGGGGCGTTACATCATAAGCACCACTTCCAAACAATGCCACTTTGGTTGGAAATAAATTGGTTGGACTCAGATCCGAAAAAAGAATTTCTCCTAAGCCTGAGTCAAAATTGTCAGCTCCGAAGCCATTGTAGAGCGATTCGAATTGTAGATTCAGAGAGTTTTTAAAAGTGTAATCGTAATGGATGGTAAAGGTTACTTCAGGATCTGTTTCTTCGGAAGAAGCCATGGGATGAAAATACGTCATTTCTCCGCTAAATCCACCTCCTGCAATAGATCCAGACCAGCCACCACCAGCTACAAAATAATCTTCGATATACATACCCCCTAGAAATTGAATATCAAATCCTTTGGTGTTGAATCGAAATAGACCTACCGAAGTTACTTTGTTATTGCTATCAATGGATGTAGATAATTCTGCCTTACTCGATTCTCCAATATAATATTGTACGCGGATGGCGTCGGAACCAGGTTTTTCTTCATAATCGAAATCAAAGTAAGAATAGGTATTAAAGAGATCGTTTGGATTCCATACAAAGGTTTGTCCCCAGTTTATTCTTTGACGCCCTACGGTAATTTGTAAGTTGCCCACCGTGTAATCAATCATTAACCTGTCAAATTGCGAGACTCCTACCCAAGAAGTCTTATCTGCCCAGACCCAGGTCAGATCAAAAAAACCGTTATCGCGAGAGACATATTCACTATAATTTGGAATTAAACTCACATTATTTCCGGCAATTACTCTATTCCTTAATCCAGCGGTAAAAGTAAAATGATCACTAATGTACCAATTGAAATCGAACCTATTATAAATAGTGTTTTCAATGGTCATTTGCCCACTATCACCGGCCGTTTGCATGGAGGTCATACCCTTGACATAGCCCTTCATCATCCAGGACTCCTGAGCGTAACTTGTAATGCTCAACAGGCTTAGTAATAAGATTACGCAGGTTTTTTTTAACATGAATAATATAATATTTTTCTCGTAGATTCCGCAGATTGAAATCCGCTACTTATAATGACTCCTCCTGATTTTTCTTTACTCTATACTCTTTTTTCCCTTTCCCCTTCCCGTCATTTCATCAGAGATCACCTTTCCATCCAACAGGGTAATGATCCTGTGTGCCTTATCCACAACCCTTTGATCGTGCGTTGAAAATATAAATGTGATATTCTCTTCCTTGTTTAAATTCTCCATAATATCCAACAGTTGTGTTGTAGCATGTGAATCAAGATTAGCAGTTGGTTCATCGGCCAAAACAAATTTTGGTTTTGAGGCCAAAGCTCTGGCAACTGCCACTCTTTGCTGTTGGCCTCCTGATAATTGATTAGGGCGGCTGTTGATCCTATCTCCTAATCCAACAGACTCCAGTAAGGCAATTGTACGTTTATCCATTTCTTTTTTATCCCGGTTTTGCAATTGCATAATAAACTCCACGTTCTCTTTGGCAGTAAGTACAGGTATAAGATTATAGGCCTGAAAAACAAAACCAATATTCTTTAGTCTGAAATTAATTAACTCATTAGAAGATAATTTATCCATTTCTATACCGTTAACCTCAACACTCCCGGAAGTTGGATCTTCTAAACCGCCTATCATATTCATCAATGTTGTTTTTCCACATCCAGACGGACCAACAATTGCTGTAAACTCACCTTCTTTGAAGTCTAAATTTACTCCGTTTACAGCATGTACAGGTACCGCTGTATCCGTGTAAGTTTTGGTAAGATCTTTTATTTTTATAACACTCATAATATATTTATTTGATTCTAAGTTGTTTTAACAGTGATAGTTAATTTAAAGTCTTTATTATTGAATTTTTTAATAATGATTTTATGCTACAATGCTTAATCTTTTGATTGATGTAATTTTTATTGAGATTAATATTTTAATATCGCTTTTATAAGTGTTCATTATATTCATCTTCATGCCATTTATTTATATTGTTCTGATAGCATTAGCCGGATCTAATTTCAATGCTTTTATTGCCGGATATATAGATGCGAAAATTCCTGTAACAAAAACCATAGCGGTAATTTGTGCATATCTAACAGGCTCCAATTCAGGAAAAGTTATCGCATTATAACCCATTGTTTCGAGTCCTTCCGCCATTGAGGAAAGATCTATTCCCACTTTTCCATAATAATTAATAAGCAGCATACTGAGTAATTCGCCAAGCAAAGCTCCTACAAGGGCTAAGAATATGGTTTCGTACACGATCATGGCGAACACGCGTCTTTTGGTCATTCCAATTGCCATGAGCATTCCAAGTTCTCTGGTACGCTCTAAAATAACCATTAACATGGTGTTGACAATTCCAAATCCTAAAGCACCAAGAATAATTAGCATAAAAACTCCCATCATAATGTCCATATATTTTGTTATAAAATTAATATATGGTTGAATTTTTGACCAATCTTCGCTCAGAACATCAGGATATTTTTTTTGTAATTGTTCTGAAATAATCATTGCCTGATCATAATCGTCTAATAGAATATCTATTTCATGAGATTGACCTTCCGGAAGTTCTAAAACTTTCCGTAAGTCAGCATCTTTTACAAAAACATGCATTTTATCCCATACACTATTTGTGGTTTTAAAAATACCGATAACTTTAAAAGCCGCACCGGTAATTTCTCCATTATAATCTTGAAAAGTGAGTACTATTTTTGATTTTAGTTTTGCTTTGAGTTCAACTGCCAAGGCATTTGAAATAACGATACTGTTTTTCTTTTTTGTCTCAAAAAAATCTCCATTGGCTGAATCGAGTTTTTTGTACAATCCGAAAACCGCTTTTTCATCTTCCGGAATTATACCAACAATGGTTACTCCCATATTCTTATTTGCTGTAGCAGCCATGCCCGAAGTTTTCAATCGACTTGTCACAGCTTTAATGCCCTCAGTTTTTGACAATTCTTTCATCTTTTCAGGGGTTGAAAGTATTGTTTTCTTTACATCAAAATTATCTGCAAATTCAGGATCATGAAATTGAATATGAGCAGTTTCTATTGAAAAAGTATCCTTTACTCTTTGTTTGGCCATACCATTCATCCAGGCGGAAGAGAATAAACCACCTACCAGACCAGATGCAATGGCGAGCATAACCACACCACTTCTTAGTTTGCTTCTCCAAATATTTCGCCAAGCTATTTTTATTAATAACATAATTTTAGGATCTTAAACCGTTAACAACATCTAATTTCATAATTTTTATTGCGGGATATGACATCGCTATCAGGCTAATAATGGATATTGAAATAGCCTGAAACAGAAATATTTGCGGATCCATACTTATGGGAATGACAGGCTCAAAATTGAAATCTTTCATTGCATCCAATGCTTCCCCCGTAAATTCAATTGGGTTGTAAACATAATAGATCATGACAGGTAAGCTGATAAGAATACCGGCAATAACCGCTAGTATTGTCAGAAAGAATAATTCAATTACCACAACAAGTGCCAATTTTCTTTTTTGCATACCAATGGAGATCATAACAGAAAATTCTCGAATTCTCTCATTGGTCATCATTAACACAGTTCCAAAAATTCCGAATGCTATAACCATATATAATATGGCTACCATAATAATACCACCAGCATTATCAGATTCAATCATTTGCAGAAGTTCCTTGTTCATAATTTCCCAACCCATTACTTCATATTGATCCTGATCCAATGTGTTTTTTACCATTTGTTCTACACTATTAACATCTTCTATATTATGCAGATCAAAGACAAGAGCTGTAATTTGGTTCTCTGTAGAAAAAAATGATTGGGCTTCAGCAAGTGCTAAATAGACCGTTCCTCTGTTCATCTCAGGAGTTGGCAGTTTAAGTATTCCTTTAACAGGGTATAACCCTGCTGCGGTTTGACCATGATAGCCGGATGAAAATAAAACAAGTGTATCACCAACTTTTATTTTTAAGAATTTGGCAAGATCAGCAGCAACCAATATTGCTTTATCATCAGCATCTATAAATTCTCCTTCTAACATATACGACTTAATCTTCGTCATTCTATCTTCTTTTTCTGGCGAAACACCAATCACAGCAACTCCCTTTGTGGATTCACCGGAAGAAGCTAAGGCAAACGACTCCAGACGAGGAATTATTTCAATTATCCTTGAATCAGTGGCAAAATTTGCAATAGTTTGATCATCGAGTGAAAAGATGTTGTTTATGTTTTTATCATCCCAATATCCTTTTTTATGAACTTGTAAATAGCCCGAATAGGATTCGATAGCATTTTCTTTCATTTTTGCATAAGAACCTACTTGAAATCCACGCATAATAATTGCAAAAAATACTGCAAACATGATGGAAGCCACTGTTATCAGGGTTCTTCTTTTATTCCTCCATATATTTCGCCATGCAAGTTTGAGTATTGTTTTCATAGCTATCTGATTCTCTTCATTTGTTGTTGGGAAAAGAAGGATTCCGGCAGATCAATATCGAATTTGGTTTCCTTAATATATATCACAGTTTTTTTGCCTTCTTCATCCGCAGGAAGTATTTCTATTCGTGTAGGAATCAATCTTCCATCCATTGTTTTGAAATCATAGCTATGATCACTTTTTATCAGATCATCATCTTCGTCGTAGTATTCTGATTTGATTTGAATAAATTCATCTTTTGTAATCCATTTGTAAACTTTTCCCCAAATTACTGCGGCATCTTCTTTTGGAATCATTTCGATTTTATAAGTGTCATGACCGTCAATATTTTCTTCGGCCGAGATCTTATGTGCGTAATCAACAACTATCGAGCTTTCTTTTAAAATATCATCATTGGTGTAATCTGAACCCATCCAACCCTGTGACATCATCGAAGCAGGAATTTTTATCATTCTGCCAATGGCGGGCATCCAGTTCCACATTTCAGTTACTCTTTTCATAAAAACCTGACCTTTATCTTTTGCAGGAGCAGTAATGTAGGTCATGGAATAATCCATACCTCTTCCCCAACTTTTCATGGTGACAGATCTTTTCCATGTTGGCCTGATTATTTCCATTTCCATGATAGAAGTATTTGTTTTTCCTCTAACTTTTTCGTCCGCCATTTTAATAATTTCAGCTGCAGTAATGTTTTCCTGAGCTTTGATTTTTGCACTATAACAGCTTATTATTAATAGAGTTAGCAATAGAATATTTTTCATCTGCTTAAAATTTTGTAATTATCACTAAATAATTTGATTAAAAACCTGCCCGTCTGGCAGACACGTTTATTCATTTTCGTTTCATTATTTAAATTTTTCAATTAATTGATCAATAACTTCATCGAGAGGATACATCTCTTCCATCATGAGATATCCAAGGGAGACGCCATCCATAGTACTCCCCAATAATAAAGCTGTGGCAGCCGGATTTTTATCTCCCTTTTTTTGGAAATAAGTTTCAAAAATTTTCATATAGTCTTCTAGGAACGGGCCTATTATTTTGGTAAAAAAAAATTGAGCTGTTGGTTGAGAAACTAAATTAAAATATAATTTCCAGAATAATTTATTGGATTTTATCATATCGAAATTTGATCTTATGGCATGCTCGAATTCTTTTTCAGTTGTGATGTCTGAACTGAGAAGCTCATAAAAGCCAGAAAATTGATCCAATCCAAATCGCAAAACCGACTCTAACAATGCCTCTTTGCTTTCGAAATAGTTATATAAATTTCCTTTGGAAACATTCGCTTCTTTGGCAATGGCTTGCATAGATGTGCTTTTATAACCATCTTCTGAAAATCGAAAAAGTGCAGTATCAATGATCAGGGAAGCTTTCTTCCTTTTAATTTCTTTGTACTGTTCTATCGTGCGTGGTGCCATTATTATTTATTGACTGACCGGTTAGTCAAAGTTAATAAATAAATTCAATATTCGATAAAATCTTTAGGATATTTTTAGAAAGGCGAAAAAAAGGAAATTTAGTAACCACCCCGTCTCCATTTTACAAATGGATCCACCCCTCCTTGCATAAAAGGAGGGGATTTTCTTCCAATGATCAAACATTAAAACTATGAAACAATTCTCCTCCATTTTTAAGGAGGAGTGTCCGCTTAAGCGGACGAGTGGTTTTTTTCTATGCTCCAATTAAATCAATAGGAATAGATTTTTGAGTTTTGGTTTGAAAAATTATCAGGATCAAACTGAAGTTAGCAGATCATTTTCTTTTGATAAAATTCAACCATGATCTGATTTCTTGAGTATGCAGACCATAGTCGGCAATTTCATTTGGAACTTCGTTTTGATCTAACAAGTTTTGTGAAAATATCTCAACTTCCTTAAGCGAAGAAAATGCTCCTTTCTTTACCAAAGATTTCGCCAAAAAAGTAGCGATCAAGCTCATGTCTTGTGTTCTAAATTCAGGATGATATTGTACGCCAAAGAATTGTGATCTTTTGTAATCAATGGTCATAGCCTGCACATCTGAATGTGAATTATACGCTAAAATATTAGTGTTTTCAGGGATTTCGACAACTTCATCAAAATGAATACAAAGCGCTTGATAGCTATTTTTCCTGTTTGTAAAATAGGGACTATTTTTCCCTTCTTCAGTAAGTTGAACGGATTCAGATATCCCAAACTCTATTCCATTTTTACTCATACCAACTTTACCTCCGGACACTACTGTGGCTATTTGCAAACCCCAACAACTCCCATAAAATGGTACCCCGCTATTAAATACTTGCTCTGCAAAATTCAGTTGATTGTTGACTGAAGAAATATTGTCCAATACACTTAAGGAGCTACCTGTCCATAGAACACCATCATATTTTTGTAGTTCATATAGTGATGGTAATAGTTCACCATCATCTGCTGGAAATACTGAATCTACCTGCACTGACGGTTCCAAAAATTGCAGCATTTCCTTAAAAAGTAAATGATATGCCATGATTCCTGAGCTTCCTCGAAGATCTCTTGTTTCCGAGTTATTTCCTTCTACGACTAAAAGTTTCATGTGTTTACAGATTATTCATGTCACCACTAACAGCAGCCCTAAACAAAATTTCCAGATCTTTCGAAGAAACCTGTTTGGCATTAGTAGGAGTAGAGGGATCCTTAAAGGCCATCTCTCCTATTTCAAATGCCCGATCTTCATTTATCTGAATTTCTTTTAAGGTATGAGGTATGTTTAGTTCCTTTCTAAGCCCTATCAAATAATTTATTATCGCATCTGTCCCTCGATCCTTAAGGTCTAATACCTTACTTAGATATTTCATTTTTTCCTCAATTACCATTTGATTCTGCCTTAAAGCATATGGCAATATAATGGCGTTCAACAGACCGTGCTGCATATTGTAAATTGCACCTAGTTGATGCGCAACAGAATGGACAGATCCCAACCCTTTTTGAAAGGCTGTAGCTCCCATAGAAGCTGCAACAAGCATTTGTCCTCTAGCTTCAATATTTTTACCATTCTTATATGCTAATGGTAAATATTTTGCAATTATTCTAATGGCCTCAATAGCAATTCCCTCTGCCATAGGATGATACCCTGGAGCGCAATATGCTTCTATGGCATGCACCATGGCATCTACCCCCGTCCATGCAGTAATATTGGAGGGTAATCCCAGGCATAATTCCGGATCCATTATAACAATACCCGGTAAGATTTTAGGATGGAAAATGATTTTTTTAGTATGTTGCTCCTCATCTAAAATAACAGATGCTCTTCCTACTTCAGACCCAGTCCCTGCCGTAGTTGGAATTGCAATTATTGCTGCTATTCCATTTTCATTTGCAAATGTCCAGTTATCACCGATATCTTCAAAATCCCAGATGGATTTCGTTTGTCCAGACATAAAAGCAATGGTTTTAGCAGCATCTATGGCTGAACCTCCTCCAAATGCTATCACTCCATCATGCTTATTTTCATTATAATATTTTACCCCGTCACTTACATTCTTTCCTGTAGGATTTCCTTGAACATCACTATATATGCTGTAATTAACACCAGCGTTCTTCAATACATCTGTAGCCGTCTCCACAATATCTAATTTAACCAATCCTTCATCAGTTACAAATAATGGATTTTTCATGTTCAATTGAGTGCATGCCAAAGCCAAATCTTTTATTCTACTGTTTCCGAACCAAATAGTGGTTGGAAAATTCCAATTTGTATTCAATAATTCCATAAATAATTTTTTATTTTTTTATAAAATAACGCAGATGTTTAATTTTCAATATTGAAATTAGATCTATTTTTTTGTGAGAAAAATTGGATTTTCACTTTCGGAAATGAAAAGATTTTACTCTTGTAACATGATCATAGCCAACTTTTGAAAGAGTCACACCCCGTCCAGAATTTTTAACACCCGTCCATGCGAGAGCAGGATCAAGATAGTCACACCTGTTCATATATACCGTACCCGTTTCAATTTTGCAACCTAAATATTGAGCCTGGTCTATATCCTGTGTCCAAAGAGATGCGGTTAATCCATACTGAGAATCATTCATTAATGATATTGCTTCTTCATCATTTTTAACTTTCATGATCCCCACCACCGGGCCAAAACTTTCTTCGGTCATAACATTCATATTATGATTTACATCCACCAAAACATGTGGAGAAAGATAGGGAGTGTCTTTTTTAGATAAAGTAAACATGGATTCATCAACCAATGATCTGGCTCCTTTACTTATTGCTTCATCAATTTGACTTCTTACAAAATTAGCTGCTGAAGTTTTTACCATTGGGCCGATGTTTATTCCTGATTGCAATGGATTGCCCAATCTATACATCTTTGTAATATCTACAAACCCATCAATAAATTTGTCATAGAGAGATTCGTGTACATAAATTCTTTCTATTCCACAACAGGATTGTCCGCTATTGAAAAATGAACCGTCCACAAGATTTTCTATGGTAGATTCCAAATTCGCATCTGCTCTTACATAGGCCGGATCTTTTCCACCTAATTCCAATCCGCAAGGAATAAATTTATTCATTAATGAATTTTGGATCGCAAGGCCTCCTGTTACCGAACCAGTAAAAAGTACTGCATCAACTTTAGGATGTCCTATTAAATGTGCTGTGTTTTTATGATTTAAATGAAGTATTTGAAATACCCCTTTCGGGAATCCTGCCTTTTTTGCTGCTTTTGCATATCTCTCAGCCACAAGAGGTGTTTGGAAAGAATGCTTTAGAATTACGGTATTCCCCGCCATTAGTGCAGGTACAATAGCATTTACCGAAGTTAAAAATGGATAATTCCACGGACTTAGAACAGTCAAAACTCCTAACGGAACTCTTTCCATCCATCTTTTGAAACCGGATTGATCTTTTAATTCTTGAGAAGCCAATGCCTCTTCAGCGATTTCGATCATATAAGTCGCTCTCTCAACGAAACCACTTATTTCTCCAGGTGACTGGCTTATTGGTCTACCCATTTGCCAGGTTATTTCTAGAGCAATATCATTTTTATCCTTGCTAATTTCATTTACAAATGAAGAAACATATTTTGCTCTTTCTTGAACGGTTAGAACTGACCATTCAGTTGACGCTTGTTTTGCCAAATTCAAGGTTTTTTCAATGTCATTCTCGTTATTTTCTTCTGCAGAATAATAGACGGAATCGTCTATGGGTGAAATAGTTTTGATCATTTTTATATAATTTCGAAGTATCTTTTTAATTGCCAATCAGTAATTGCCCTTCTTTGTTGTTGGTCTTCCCACTCTCTAGTATGCGAATAGTGGTCCACAAAGGCATCTCCAAATAATTCTCTCGCTACCGCAGAGTTCTTAAATTGTTCTGCTGCTTGAGACAAAGTTCCAGGTAATTGAAGATCCTTTGACAGATCAACATCATAAGCATTTCCTTTTATGGGTTCTGTAGGTTCGATCTTATTTTCTATACCCCAAATACCTGAACCGAGAGCGGCAGCTAATGCCAAATGAGGATTGATATCTGCAGCTGAAATACGGTACTCTACACGTTGAGAATTTTCACTTCCCGGAATGGCTCTTAAAGCACAAGTTCTATTATCTATACCCCATGATGCAGCAGTTGGAGCCCAAAATCCAGGTATAAGTCTGGTATAACTGTTGCAAGTTGATGCTACCATGGCTAAGATCTCGGGCATTAATTTTTGTTGGCCACCTATAAACCATCTCATTTCATCCGACATATTTTCATTCTTATCCTTATCATAAAATAAAGCAGATCCATTTTTATTTTGCAATGAAATATGAATATGACCTGACTGCCCAGGATAATTGGCTGACCATTTTGCCATAAAATTGGCGATCATATCTCTTTGTTGTGCCCAAACTTTGATAAATGTTTTAAACAAAACACCATTATCGGCAGCTTTTAAGGCATCGGAATGCTCTATAGCACCTTCAAGAACACCGGGACCGGTTTCTGTGTGTAAGCCTTCCAAGGGCATATCCATGTCTTCACAAAGATCCATTATCTCATGATAAAGATCTGCATGTGTTGAATTTCGCAATACTGAATATCCAAAATTTCCAGGTGTAATTGGCTGAAGGTCATTATAGTTTTTATCTCTTAAACTCTGCGGTGATTCATTAAATAAGAAAAATTCAAACTCTAAGGCTGCGGTGGCAGCATACCCTAAATCATCAACTCTTTTTAATACTTTTTTGAGAATAGATCTCGGACAAACAACACTTGCATCACTTTTTGAAAAATCTGCCAAACATACTATTGAATTTTTATCTTCTGTTGGTAAGATTCTAAAACTTGAAGGATCTATAGTCGCATTGGCATCTTTAAATCCATCTTTCCAACCTGTGAAGGAGTCTTTTTGATATAAAACATCATCAGAATCCCAACCGAAAATCACATTACAAAATCCAATCCCTTTATCTAAGGCAGCAAGAAATTTCTTTGTGCTAACATATTTACCGCGAAGAACGCCATCGATGTCAACGATAGCTAATTTCACATTTTTTATCTGGTTATCCTCTATATATTTTCGAATATCTTTCATTTTACTTCATTTTTTCTTTTAATTTCATGTTCTATTGCAAACTCCTCTTCTGGTGACAATATTAATCTATGTCTCCCTTTCATTGCAAAATACAGTAGTCCAATAATTAAATAAGCTATGGCTATAAACACTGCGGTTCTATACGATTTATCCTGAAGTTGATAATAGATTGTAACCAAGGCAATGACAATAGTTACCCATGCACCGACCTTACCAAAAGGACTTACATATGGACGATCAAGGTCTGGTTGGTTTTTCCGTAGGAGTAAAAATGAACCACTTTGTAAAACATAAGACAACATTGCACTGAAGACCGCTATATTTAATAATGCACCACCAATAAAAACCTCGCTTTCTTCACCTGCAAATAATTTGGTGATCATTAGAACACTAAATCCAATCACAGAACCCAGAATCAAGGCCATATATGGTGTTTTTCTTTTACTATGTGTTTCTGACAATAATATTGGGAAATAACCAGCTCTGGAAAGTGAATAAATTTGTCGGCCAAAGGCAAAAATAATCGTGTGAAAAGAAGCGATCAAACCTATAGATGCAACCAAAGCCAATAACTTGGCAATGTTATTTCCAAACAACATTGTAAATCCATCTAAAAGAGGCTCACCTGATTGTGATAAAGCATAGGAACCTAATGGGATAGAAGAATTTAACCACAATATTAAAAATGCTGAAATAACCAATGTAATCATTCCATAGGTCAATCCTTTGGGCATATCCTTTTTTGGATCTACAGATTCTTCTGCGGCTAAAGGCAATTGCTCAATGGCTAAAAACAACCAAACTGCAAAGGGCATTGCCTTCAAAGCTCCTAAAATGCCCATGGGTAAAAATTCACCGTTTCCACCTGCTAAATGTTCTGCTTCGCCATTTGGACCTGATTGAATATCTAAGGCATATCTGGAAAAATCTGTATTTCCTATTGAAGAGATCCAAAATACAACCAAACAGAATAACGCCAATAGGGTAACTACCACTGTAAATTTAAAAGACATTTCTACACCAACGATATTCATTATAGTGAAGACGGTATAAAAGCCAAACCACCAATAAGGTAACATTTCAGGACCGGTTTCAAAAATACCTGCCATATAATTGCTTAAAAAAAACACAATAACTGCAGGGGTTAAAACAAATTCTAAATTTTCTACCAATCCTGTAAAAAAACCACCCCAAGGACCCATGGCAGATCTTGCAAACGAATATGCCCCTCCTGTATGTGGTAGTGCCGGCGACATTTCTGCAACACTTTGAGTAAGTCCGATATACATTATCGCAATGACAATGGTTGCAATAAACATTCCTCCCCATCCACCAGAAGCTAAACCAAGATTCCATCCCGAAAAATGACCAGAGATTACAGCTCCAACTCCCAATGCCCATAGGGACCATACTCCGGCATGCCGTTTTAATTCTCTTGATTCGAAGAAAGAATCATCCATTTTTTTGTATTTCACTCCTTTGCTCATGTGGGTTTATTTTTTAGATTTTTAGTTAGCAGGTTCTATATTTTGGTACTTATTTTGAATTCTAATAACTGATGTGCTTTGAAAAGAATTCTTTATTAAAAAATGATTTTTTGATTTTAATTTGTTATCCGTTTTTAATTAAAGTTCATAAAACTACAAAAATATTAACATAGATAAACAGTTTTGTAAGCTATAAAAAAGCCATAAATTAAATATTTTTTTTAATGAAATACTTGGTAAAATTTATTCATTTCCGATGATATAACATCATTCTTAAAATTTTATTGATTAACTTTATATCGTATTTTTAAATATTATTCACGTGGTCAAAAACTTCAGAGTAAATGTAAATCAAAACGAAAATTTTGAGCTTAATACTGATAAATTAAAGGAGTTAGATCTTATTCGAAATGGAGAATTAACCTATCATTTATTAAATAAAAATAAATCCTTTCAGGTAGAAGTCATTCAGGCAGATTTTAATAAAAAAGAGTATACAATATCTTTAAATTCTAATACTTACAAACTAAAAATTTCTGATGCATTGGATCTAATGATTGAAGAAATGGGCTACTCCTTTAATGGTGCAAAAAAATTAAACGAAATTCATGCACCAATGCCCGGCATAATTATCGATTTAGAGGTTAAAAAAGGAGCTGTTGTTAAGGAAGGAGATACGATATTGATCTTGGAAGCAATGAAAATGGAAAATTCTATCAAATGCCCAAAGGATGGAATTGTAAAATCCATTCATACCCAAAAAGGAGATGCTGTTGAAAAGGGCAAATTGTTAATAGAATTAGAATAATTTCCAAATATTTTAAGATGAAGAAAATATTAATTGCAAATCGCGGTGAGATTGCTATTCGTGTTATGAAAACCGCCAAAAAAATGGGAATTAAAACGGTTGCTGTATATTCTACTGTTGATCGAAATGCACCTCATGTTAAATTTGCTGACGAAGCAATTCATATAGGAGATAACCCTTCCAATAAATCCTATTTATTAGGAGATAAAATTATTGAAGTTGCAAAAAAATTAAATGCAGATGGCATTCACCCGGGCTATGGTTTTTTAAGTGAGAACGCTGATTTTGCGAATAAAGTAGAAAGGAATAATATTATTTTTATTGGTCCAAAATCAAGATCTATCCAAATGATGGGAGATAAGTTGGCCGCAAAAGATGCAGTTAAAAATTATAACATCCCAATGGTTCCAGGTATTGAGAAGGCAATTGTTGATATAGCACTAGCTAAAAAAGTAGCCAAAGACATTGGCTACCCTGTATTGATCAAGGCCGCAGCCGGTGGAGGTGGAAAGGGTATGAGAATTGTGGACAATGAGGAATTACTTGAGGCACAAATGAAACGAGCTATTAGTGAAGCAACCTCTGCTTTTGGAGATGGATCTGTATTTATTGAAAAATATATTTCATCCCCTCGACACATAGAAATTCAGGTACTTGCCGACAGTCATGGAAATGTTGTTCATTTATTTGAAAGGGAATGCAGTATTCAAAGAAGACATCAAAAGGTTGTTGAAGAGGCTCCCTCTTCTGTCTTAACTCCCGAATTAAGACAAAAAATGGGGGATGCAGCCATTAAAGTTGCCAAGTCATGTAATTATTTAGGTGCCGGTACTGTTGAATTTTTGCTGGATGAGAAGATGGAATTTTATTTTTTAGAAATGAACACACGATTACAAGTGGAACACCCTGTAACGGAATTTATTACTGGCATTGATTTAGTAGAAGAACAGATAAACATTGCGAGAGGAGAAAAAATATCATTTTCTCAAAAGGATTTAAATATTAAAGGCCATGCAATTGAGCTAAGGGTATATGCAGAAGATTCTTTAAATGATTTTTTACCTAATGTTGGTACCTTAGAAAGTTATAAAATTCCGATGGGAAAGAATATTCGATTGGATGATGGTTATGAAGAAGGTATGGAAATACCGATATATTACGACCCAATGTTATCGAAATTAATTACTTACGGTAAAAGTAGAATGGAAGCTATTCAGTTGATGATCACGGCAATTAATGATTATATTATTGAAGGTGTACTAACTACTCTTCCATTTGGAAAATTTGTTTGCGAGCATGATGCATTTAGAACAGGTAAATTTGATACACATTTTGTAAAAAATTACTATTCTCCTGATAAATTAAAACTAGATCTGGAGGAGGAAGCTAAAATTGCGGCTATGGTCGGACTAAAAATCTACCTGGAAGATCAAAAGAAATTAAAAGTTTAAGTGAGTTAGTTGTTTTAACATAAAGGAAATTATGGATTCAAAAATTGAGAGATTAGATAAAAGAGTTGCATTGGCACATTTAGGGGGAGGTAAGGAAAGAATAGAGAAACAACATTCAAAGAAAAAATTGACTGCCAGAGAACGAATTGACTACCTGTTAGACGAAGGTTCATTTGAAGAAATGGGTGTGTTGGTAACGCATAGAACAACTGATTTTGGTATGGAAAAACAGCAGGTTTTTGGCGATGGTGTTGTAACTGGCTATGGAACGATTGACGGTAGATTAGTTTATGTTTTTTCACAGGATTTCACTGTTTTTGGAGGAGCACTTTCGGAAACCAACGCTGAAAAAATTTGTAAAATCATGGATCATGCCGTGAAAGTTGGCGCTCCATTGATTGGATTAAATGATTCAGGAGGAGCAAGAATACAGGAAGGAGTGCGATCCTTAGGAGGTTATGCCGATATTTTTTATAGAAATGTACAGGCGTCAGGAGTTATACCACAACTTTCAGCCATTATGGGGCCTTGTGCAGGAGGGGCAGTTTATTCACCTGCTATGACGGACTTTACATTGATGGTACAAGATACGAGCTATATGTTTGTTACCGGCCCTAACGTTGTAAAGACAGTTACTAATGAGGAAGTTACTGCAGAGGAATTGGGAGGAGCAAGCACTCATGCTGTCAAATCAGGTGTAACACATATTACTTCCGCGAATGATGTGCAATGTTTGAATGATTTAAAAAAATTATTGAGTTATATACCTCAAAATAATAGAGAAACAACCCTAAAATTACCTCATAAGTTAGATGATGAACTTAGAATGGACCTTGAGACTATTATCCCCGAAAGCACGAACCAACCGTATGATATGCATGAAGTGATTAAGGGTATTATTGATGAGGATTCTTTCTTCGAAATACATAAAGATTTTGCAGAAAATATAATTGTAGGATTTGGTAGGATCGGGGGTAGAAGTATCGGTATAATTGCAAATCAACCAATGAGTTTAGCAGGTTGTTTAGATGTAAATAGTTCAGTCAAAGGCGCCCGTTTTACACGTTTTTGCGATTGTTTTAATATGCCATTATTAGTGCTTGTAGATGTGCCAGGGTTTTTACCAGGAACAGATCAAGAATGGAACGGGATTATCACAAATGGTGCTAAACTGTTGTACGCGCTAAGCGAAGCCACTGTTCCTAGAATTACGGTGATTACGCGCAAAGCTTATGGAGGGGCTTATGATGTAATGAACTCCAAGCATATCGGGGCAGATATGAATTTTGCCTGGCCTACAGCTGAAATTGCGGTTATGGGTGCTAAAGGCGCAGCTGAGATAATATTCAAAAAAGAAATCAAAGAAGCTGATAATTCAGAGGCAAAATGGAAAGAAAAGGAAGCGGATTACGCCTATAAATTTGCCCATCCTTACAGAGCTGCCAGACGTGGATTTATTGATGAGGTAATATATCCAAAAAACACACGAAGAAAACTGATCAAGGCCTTCCAAATGTTGGAAGGTAAAAGGGTAGAAACACCAAAGAGGAAACACGGAAACATTCCTCTTTGAAAAATTCAGGAGACAGTACCAGAAAAATTGTAAATTCTTGAGATACTGTTTAGTGAATAGTGAGATGTTTAAATACTATTTTAATTTTTTCTTTACAGAAACTTCTTGATAGGCTTCAATCTGATCACCCACATTAATATCATTGTAATTTTTTATCTGCATACCACAATCATATCCTTTCGAAACTTCCTTGGCGTCGTCTTTAAATCGTTTTAAGGACGATAGCCCGCCTGCAAAGATCACTACGTTTTCTCTTAACAAACGAATTTTAGAATTTCTATAAATTTTACCATCAAGAACCATACACCCTGCAACAGTTCCAACTTTAGAAATTTTATAAGTCTCTCTAATTTCTGCGTTACCAGTGATCTCCTCTTTAATTTCTGGAGAAAGCATTCCTTCCATGGCATCTTTAATATCATTAATTACTTCATAGATAATGGAGTAGTTTCTGATATCAACTTCCTCTTTTTCTGCAATTTGTCTTGCAGTAACAGATGGTCGAACATTAAATCCGATTATAATAGCGTCAGACGCAGAGGCCAATAGGACGTCAGATTCGGTAATGGCTCCAACACCTTTGTGAATAATATTTACTTGTATTTCTTCAGTTGATAATTTTTGTAATGAATCGGTTAAAGCTTCAACTGATCCGTCTACGTCACCTTTTAATATTAAATTTAATTCCTTGAATCCTCCAAGTGCAATTCTTCTTCCAATTTCATCTAAAGTAATATGGCGTTGTGTCCTTACAGACTGCTCACGCATTAATTGCGCCCTTTTCGTAGCAATATGTTTGGCCTCTCTTTCATCTTCATATACTTTAAATTTATCTCCAGCCTGGGGGGCACCGTCCAGACCAAGAATAGAAACAGGTGTTGATGGCCCGGCTTTACTTATATTATGTCCTCTTTCATTTTGAAGGGCTTTCACTTTACCTGTATGTTTTCCTGCCAGGATAAAATCACCGACCTTAAGAGTTCCGCTATCTACCAAAATAGTGGATACGTACCCTTTTCCTTTATCTAAAAGTGCTTCTACCACGGATCCCTGGGCTTTTTTATTTGGATTGGCCTTTAGTTCTAAAAGTTCGGCTTCCAATAATATTTTCTCCAATAGTTCTTGTATACCGGTTCCTTTCAAAGCAGAAACATCGTGGGATTGAATTTTACCTCCCCAGTCCTCAACCAAGAGGTTCATTTGAGCAAGTTCTTCTTTTACTTTATCTGGATTTGCATCCGGCTTATCAATTTTATTTATGGCAAATATAATTGGTACACCAGCGGCCTGTGCATGACTAATAGCCTCTTTTGTTTGCGGCATTATTGAGTCGTCAGCAGAAATAACAATTACTGCGATATCTGTTACCTGTGTACCTCTGGCACGCATGGCAGTAAATGCTTCATGACCAGGTGTGTCTAAAAAAGTAATTTTTTGTTTATTTTCTAATTCGACAGAATAGGCCCCTATATGTTGTGTAATCCCTCCGGATTCACCTGCAATAACATTTGCTTTCCTGATATAATCCAACAGGGAAGTCTTACCATGATCCACATGTCCCATGACAGTAACTATTGGCGCTCTTTCTTCCAAATCTTCGGGAGCATCAATTTCTTCTTCTACAACTTCAACAACCTCCGAATCAACAAAATCCACAAAGTAACCAAATTCCTCGGCTACTATGGTAATGGTCTCCGCATCCAATCTTTGGTTCATTGTCACCATTAAACCTAAAGACATACAAGCTGAGATTACCTGAGTAACAGAAATTTCCATCATGGTCGCCAACTCATTCGCCGTAACAAATTCCGTGACTTTAATAACTTTACTTTCGGCTTCCTGTTGTTCTAAATTCTTTTCAACTTGCTGACGATGCAAGTCTCTTTTTTCTTTTCGATATTTTGCTCCTTTACCTTTTTTCGATTTACCCTGAAGTTTCTCTAATGTCTCTCTAACCTGTTTTTGAACTTCTTCAGAAGATGGTTCTTCCTTCACTATCGGCCTTCTCCTTGCCGCTCCTTTGGTGTTTTTATTTCGTGCATCACCCTGCGCCTGACCCTGATTAGGTTTGAAATTGGTTCGTGGTTTATGAATTCTTTTTCGTTTTTTCTTAGCTGCTGCATCGGTAGTACCAGTTTCTTTTTTTTCTTTTTTTTCTGGTTGTTTTTTCTTTGGCTTCACAAACTTGGACAGATCAATTGTTTCTCCAGTCTTTTTTGGACCAGATAATTTTTGATACTCTGTTTTGATCACCTCAGTTTCCAGAGGTTTCTCCATTTCAGCTTTAGGTTGCTCCTCCTCAGTGACCGGTTCTTTTGGTTCAACAGGAGCAGGTTTAGAAACTATTTTTTCTTCTTTCGGTGAAGTCTTCTTCTTTTTAGCAGTATCAATTTCAATTTTACCCACTTTTTTTAAACCAGTAAGTTTTTGCTTTGCTTTGATAACTTCCTTCTCCTCAACGATATCTTTTACATCTTCAGTCGTGTCGACAGGAGTGTCTTCTTTTGGTTCTTCTTTTTTTGGTTCAATATCAATTTTACCAACAGTTTTAGGACCAGAAATTTTTTCTGATTCTGTTTTATAAATTTCATTTCTTCTTGCTTCCTCCTCCAGGCGTTTTGTTTCTGCCTCTCTTTCTTGTGCTAGTCGAAGTTCTTCTTTTTCTTTTCTTTTCTCCTCACCAATTTCTTTCGAAGCAACTTTTTTACTTTTATCTGTTTGAAATTCATCCGAGAGAATAGTATATATTTCCTGAGATACTTTGGTTGTAGGACGAGCGTCAATATCCAACCCCTGTCCATTAAGAAACTCAACGGCTCTATCTAAAGAAATATTTAATTCTCTTAAAACTTTATTAAATCTTTGTGGTTTATATATTGTCATAAAATTGTATAAAATGTACTTCTTTTTATTCGATATTAATTTATCTAAGATTCAAATTCTTCTTTTAGTATCTTTTGAATTTCAATAATTGTTTCTTCTTCTAAATCGGTTCTTTTAACTAAATCAATTACATCCATATCTAAGATGCTTTTTGCTGTATCCAAACCAATATTTTTAAATTCATTAATGATCCACTCTTCTATCTCATCTGAAAATTCAGTCAACTCAACATCATCTTCAACTCCTTCTCGTTGAACGTCAATTTCGTATCCTGTTAATTGACTCGCCAAACGAATATTTACACCGCCTTTTCCAATAGCTTTTGATACTTCTTCCGGTTTCAAAAATACATCAACTCTTGGTTTTTCACCTTCCACAGCCTCATGTATTTTAACAGAAACTACTTTAGCCGGGCTAAGAGCTCTTGAAATAAAAATATTATCGTTTTTTGTATAATTAACCACATCAATATTTTCGTTACCAAGCTCTCGAACAATTCCGTGAATTCTTGAACCTTTCATACCAACACATGCACCAACCGGGTCAATTCTATCATCATATGAATCAACAGCAACTTTGGCTTTTTCGCCAGGAATTCTTGCTACACGTTCTATAGTGATCAATCCATCAAATACTTCCGGTATTTCTTGTTCAAATAATTTTTCTAAAAACTCCGGAGCAGTTCTGGATAAAATTATTGTTGGCTTATTTCCTTTTAATTCAACTGATTTTATTATGCCTCTTATCGATTCTCCTTTTCGGAAAAAATCAGAACGGATTTGTTCACTTTTAGGCATTACTAACTCATTTCCATTATCGTCCAAAAGTATGACCGCATTGTGCCTCACATGATGTACTTCTGCACTATATAGTTCGCCTTCTAACTCTTTATAATGCTTGTATATATTTGTATTATCGTGTTCGTGAATTTTCGATATTAAGTTCTGTCTTAAAGCCAAAATAGCCCTTCTACCAAGATCAATTAATTTTACTTCTTCGGAGGCTTCTTCACCAACTTCAAAATCCGGTTCAATTTTTCTCGCTTCCGTTAAAGAGATTTCTTCATTCTCATCCTCAATTTCACCATCTTCAACAACAATCCTATTCCTCCAGATCTCTAAATCGCCTTTATCAGGGTTGATAATAATATCAAAATTTTCATCAGAACCATATTTTCTTTTTAAGGCAGATCTAAACACCTCTTCAAGTATCGCCATGAGTGTTACTCTATCAATGCTTTTTTCATCTTTAAATTCCGAAAATGATTCTATCAACGCAATATTTTCCATTATGTAATTTTATTAAAAAGTAAATTTAACTTTAGCTTGTTTTATTTCATCCATTGGTATTTTTTTTTCTTTTACCACCGTTTGCTTCCCTTTACCAATGGGTTTTGGTTCCCTTGCTTTCCATTGTAAAGTTATATTATTTTCGTCTATCTCGATTAAATTACCTTCGATACTTTCATCGTTGGTTTTAACTTTTAATGTTCTATTGAGATTTTTATTATATTGTCTTTTATTAACTATTGGGTCGGTCACATCCGGTGAGGTTACTTCCAATGAAAAATCAGTTTCCTCTCTATCTAAATTATGTTCAACATGTCTGCTGATTCTGATGCACTCACTTAGCACAACACCTTCATCCCCATCTACAATTACTTTTATAATATTGTCGGGAGAAATAGACAGATCAATTAAAAACAAAGCTTCGTTTTCAGCGATAGCCTCTTTAACCAATTTTGTGACCTCTTCTTTCATTCAATTTATCGTATAAAAAGAGGGGACTTTTCGTCCCCTCCAACACAATCCCATTGTAAATTTCGCTGCAAATATAGTAAATCCTTTTTTATTGACAAAAATCATCCTTTGTTTTAAGTATTTTTGGTATTTTTATCTATACTAATAATAAATCGACATAATTATGAAACGAATTCTAGTACCGATTGATTTTTCTAAAGAATCAGAGGGAGCAGCTCGTGTGGCAGCGAGAATAGCAAGAAGAACTGGAAGTGAAATATATTTACTGCATATGTTAGAACTTCCTGTGAATACAATAGATCCTACGGAGTTGAGCACTATCGTAAGCGAACCACAGGCTATTTATTTTATGAAAATGGCTCATGAAAAATTTGAAAAATTTAAAAAATCATCCTTTTTCCAAGGAATAAAAGTTATTGAATCAGTTCAGTTCCATTATGCTTTTAAGGGCATTATAAAGGAAAGCGAGAAATTTAACATTGATATGATAGTGATGGGTTCTCAAGGAGCTTCAGGCTTACAGGAAATGTTTATAGGCTCAAATACTGAAAAAGTAGTGCGTCGTTCGAAGGTTCCTGTTTTAGTGATCAAAGAAGGGAGTGATAATTTTGATATAAAGAAAATTGTTTTTGCTTCAGATTTCAGTGTTGAGTGTAAAAAAACATTCCAGAATGTATTAGATTTTACTAATCTCTTCAGAGCTGAATTACATTTGTTATATGTTAACACGATACATAATTTTAATACTACCAGGGCTATTGAAGAGAAAATAGACAATTTTATTGACGATTTTAAAATGTGTAAATGCACAACAAATATTTATAATGATATTTCTATTGAAAACGGTATTTTAAGTTTTGCCAGGGGAATAGATGCAGATCTGATTGCGTTAAATACACATGGCAGAAGTGGATTGTCGCAACTATTTAATGGCAGTGTAGGACAAGAATTGACCAATCATGCACTTCGTCCAGTTATTACATTTAGAATTTAGGATATATATTTTAGAAATAAATTATAAATTTAATTTAACCAGTAAAGTAATTTTTACTGGTTTTTTTAATTTTTATCCATAATTTAATTGTTGATATCATCTCCAAAAATTATGATATTCTTAATAGCTAATGCATTTTATTTTTTTAATTTTGACCTGTCAATAACCCATGAAACGGATCTATGTTAAAATTTTACATCGTCTTCTTTTTCCTTCTAGTTTCGTCTACCTACGCTCAGAGTTCGGTAGTGAATTCATCTGAAGCAAAACAGGCATTGGCTGATGATAAAAAAATAACAGATTTAATTTCATTATATCCAAACCCTGCAAAAGATGTTTTGCATGTTAGGGTAGAAAATATTGTGATTACCAGAGTTGAAATATATTCTCTTCTTGGGGGAAAAGCCATGGTAATCAATTCTAATTTTAAATCTATATTTATTGGTGACTTGTTAAGGGGAATTTACATGGTGAAAGTTTATTCTCAAGGCAATTACACTGTTAAAAAGTTGATAATAAAATAGTTACTTCTAGTTATCTTTCAAGGCAATATCAATTTTTATTTGAAAAATTCTTCTTAGAACTGTCATATAAAAAAATATTTCTCAAATAATAATTGACCCTTTTGAAAAGAACATTAATAGATAAAACAGGATGTTATTTTTCATTTTTAACAAATTTTTAAATATATGACAATACTGATCAAAACTTTAAATTTTCTTCAGAATGTTCATCTACATTCGCTTCGAAAATAAATTAATTTACTAGTACTTTCAAGTCGTGATACGCAAACACAAAACAACCCCCGAAATGGTGGAGAAGTTTTTACAAAAAATAGAGGAGAGAGTGGCAAAGAATAAGGCCAGGAAATCCTCCAGAGAAATAAACTTTGAGCCCAGGTTATAGAACTTTCTAAAAACCGAATTACCTTAACATTATTGTTTAGAACCAAAAAAGTCTTTCTCTAGAGAAAGACTTTTTTATTAAGCCACTACTTTGTGGCATTTTTTAATAATAGATTAGAATTCTTCTGTCTTAAATTTCTGACCGCCAACAGAAGCCTCATACATCAACCCACCGTCGGCCATAGTAAACACCATCATGCCATCTCTGTATTTAGCGTCTAATGAAACGCCTGCTTTTAAGGCCACAGCAGATGTCTGTGCTGCAAATTCAAAGTTGTTGCCAACAAATCGTTCATAGGCTTTAGAATCTTCAAAAAATATAACTTCAGCATATTTTTGTCCACCGGCTTGTAACCCAATAGTTACCTGCGACATTTTGCAGTCTTTAGTAGCAACACCTCCTTTAAATACTGTTCCTTTACCACCTGCGCCACCAACACCAAGACCGCCTTTTCCAATTCCTGGAAATATGGCATAGCCATAGGCCGAATTAAAGTGTTTAGTAATATTCGAATTTTTTTCTTTAAAATCTGCTATCGTTTGTTTTGCTTTGTCGACGTCATTTTTTTGCGAATAGCCATTTATTGAAAATGCAATAAGAAAAATTAAGATAAAAGTGATTTTTGTTTTCATAGTTTTAAATTAAGTTAAGTTTAAATTATATAGTTAAAGATACAAATAAATTGCTATTCAAAAATTTAGATATTAAGTGATAGTATAATTTGTGAATGTTTTAAAGTTAAAGAAAAATTTCCAGGAATTAATTTTCATGGTGCTATGCACGGTTAAGGATTGTATATTTAATTTGTTTTATATAAAAAAACCAGCTATAATATAACTGGTTCTCATTTGCCTATTCCTAATCTAACTCAAATTAATCAACCTATATCTTAACGAAGCAGTTATCAACTGTTCTTCGGTATTTTATCGTTCTCTCCTACAAAGATAATTGAACTATTGTGTTAGTATACGACATGGTATGTCCTATTAAAATAAAGCCTGTCATTTAATATGACAGGCTTTTTGATTTATTTAAGGATTGGGATTTTTATTTTGATGCATAAAAATTTACGGGTAGATAATCTAACGTATTGAAGTCAAAAGTTTCATCAGCTTCCTCATTTAATAATTCAAGTGCAGCTAAGATAGATTCATCTTCACTATAGGCGTTGAAATCTTCAGGTAAGTAATCTAAAGTGTCAAATTCAAAAGTTGCATCAGCTTCCTCAACTAATTGTTCAAATTCGGCCAAGTTAAATTCGTCTTCACTGTAGGCATTAAAGTTTACTGGTAAGTAATCTGAAGTACTAAATTCAAAGCCTGCATCAGTTTCCTCATTTAATAATTCAATTATAGCTAAGATAGCTTCATCTTCACTATAGGCATCAAAGTCTACAGGTAAGTAATCTAAAGTTTCGAATTCAAAAAGCGCATCTTTCTCTTTACGAAAATCATTATAATCTTCCCTCATTTTAATATCTGAAACAGTCGATAATATATGATCTGAACAGATTCTTTTTTCTAAATCACAATAAGTCTCCGAGGAAATTAGTGTTACAAATTCTATTTGTATTGTTGATTGTAGTTTTTCAGCATTTTCATTTGCATTAGTAACTAGTACTGCAAATATTATTGTTAATGCGGCGATAGTTAATTTTAAGTTTTTCATTAGGTTTATAATTAGATTAAATATTTCATTAGACATATATACTTAAGAACGCTATTTGATCAGTTATGTTACAGAATTTAATGATAAAATACTGCGAATTAAGAAATATTTAACCATTTCTAATTCTTTGTTAGTGGGTTATTAAGGAATTTTTAACAAACTTAACTCAGTTTTAGCTTTTGTTGATCTCTATCAATTAGTTTACTGATGAGAATCATTCATAATTAGTCATAAGATGAATAACTTAGATGAAAATTATTAATTTAAACATTATTATTATGAAAATAATAACCAGTAAAATAGATCAATATTGGGTTCACATTCAAGCGGGACGAATTGAAAACAAACTAACACATCCCCGTACTATAATCAAATGTTATCATGATGATGATTATGTACTGCAATTATGTTTCTATCCGGATAAAAAAAACTTACCTGAAAATTATTACGATATTAATTCCAAATTAGTTTATTTGCGTTATTCAATATCAATGTATAGCTATATTTTAGATATATTAAGAAATGAAGATCCTATTTATTTTAGTTATTCTGAAACATCTAAACTAGGGTTCATCAGGACAGGTAAAGAACCTGTAGGAGAAGGTGAAATAGAGCATAGAGAATTAGAGGGAGCGGTAGACCTATAGATTTGAAAATTACCTGGTGTAGACCGGGTTCAAATATTTATTTCTGGATTCTGAAATAGCAGACCATTATAATTGACTCAAAAAATTTGAGTTAAGAATGATGTGTTATGGAAATGTAATTGCTTATTATGTTTATCTATTGATTTTTTTTGAATAATTATTATGTCTTTCGAATTGAATGATCTTGCCATCTTTATCTCTTTCGAAAACCATTGTTTCGCCTAATTCTTTATTGTCCGATATTCTCCGAAAAATATCAATTCAATATGTTTATAAAATGTGCAAAAATGCATTCAATTTTTTCCAGTCAATTCTTTGATCAATTCAACTTCTTGTTGTTTGTATGGCGTACCATCCTGACGAAAAATTTCATGGAACCAAAGCTCTGGTTCAGCACCATCAGGCATGGGCTCATCCCAGGCATATTTAGTATTCGACTTACCATCAACAAGACCCCAGTTAATTGCACCAATGTTTTGATCTTTTAAAATAGGCATAATATTACTGAATAAGCTGTTGTTCCTGCGCGCCATGTACTCTGTACAGATCATTGGCCGGTTCAACATTTTGAGAGTATCTATAGCAGATTGATGCTGTATCTCATCGGCGTAGTTGTGATAGGTTATTATATCTGAATTTTCCAGACTGAATGCATTCAGATCCGTTAAGCCGGGATTCCATACTCCAACCGTGAGAGGCTGAGTTGGATTTATCTCTCTTGCCCATTCAAATACATTTTTTAAAAGGGGCAGAGACCTGTTACCATAACCGGAATTGCCCGGCTCATTATATAAATCCCAAAGAACAATCCTTTTGTCATTTTGAAAAGTAGTAAGAATATCTTTTACATAGACTTCGAGAACATTTGATAAGCTGTCTGAGGTAAAAAGAAGGTCACCCGGATCTCTAACCCAGCCAGAATTGTGAACTCCTGGTTTAGGAAGTGGCTGTTTCCCTGTTTCATAAGTTGGATTCCAACAATCATCAAAGAACACAAAAATTGTTATAATTCCATGCTTGTCTGCAATTGATAAGTACTCTTTTATCCTCTTCTTAAATCCGGATCTATCTACTTCCCAGACGGTATGGTGCAGGTACACTCTCATACAGTTCAACCCAATACCTTCAGCCCATCCAAGTTCTTGATCTATAGTTTGTCGATCAAAAGTTTCTTCCTGCCAGGTTTCCAATTGATTTATTGCAGTACTTGGATTAAAATTTGCTCCCCGTAACCAAGGTTTATCTTCGCTCCAAGTATTTGCCCTTTCAACCGACCATTTGGAGGCAATTTTTTTTTCAGTTTTAATCTGAGAATCACTTTTTTTATTGCCACAACCTACAAATGATAATTGGAATAACAGAAGAGCTAATATTATAACAGAAGTGCTCCATTTTATGTATTTATTCTTTTGCAATTCAATAATGTTTTCTTTTTGCATTTAAAATGAACAATCGATTAAATTATGATGTATAAAAATTATGGCACAAGTTAGTTAGTAAGATTGTGACGAACTCTCCCGATATTGGGATATTCTATTAACACATACTAATATACAGATTTATTTTTTAAATTATTTTGTCGGATTACATTTTTATAGTTGGTGACCTGTTAGAACTTGAGCGCTCGTACCAGGTTTGCGACAGTAGTTTTAAAATTCAAAACAGATAGCTCGTCAGAATTAGCGAATAAAATAGCTAATACTCCTGTATTGAAGCAGATAGATAAATAGAAAACATGGATTTGATGGATTTTGGTGAACACATTTAATATTATTACTTAAATATTTTTTTGTATATTACAGCTTAAAATGGTTTAAAAATGACACTTATAGCACAAATATTAATAATCTTATTTTTCCTTTTCAATATGGGTAAATTGATGTACGATTATTTGGATGATGTTAGAGAAGTTAAATTTATAAATATGGTGTATGTAATAGGCTCTATTGCAGCAATCGCATTATTAAATTATATCATTATGTAGTGATAAAGATCGAAACCAATTCATAACTTATCTAATGATTTGTGTTTGTTTCAACAAATGTTCCCAGTCCTTCCTTGACAGTTAAATATCGAAAGTTTAAATATAAAAACCACCAGTAAGGTAAATTAAGAATCCGTATATAGCACGATCGGAATTAATATGAAACTAAGAAAATATTTAGAAGATTCACGTAGTTATACAGAACAGGCAAGTGACATTGCCAGGCGGTTCAATTTTGCCGGAATTGCAATACTTTGGTTGATTTTATCCTTTAAAAAAGATGCTGAAATAAGTAACTCCCTTATATTATTACCCTTGATTACCATATTGATCGCTCTTTTTCTTGATTTCTTGCAATATGCCATTGCGGCTTTTTTATGGAAGAATTTTTATAAGAAAAAAATTAAAGAAGGAATAAAAGATGATGAAGATGTGTTTTTTGGGGAAGATGATAGATGGAGGAGAAAAAGATATAATAATTTTTATTATATCAAGTTCATTCTTACGGTTATTTCATTTGTTCTAATTTTTACTACTTTATTTTATTAATTAATTGCAAAAATTATAGTTTGAAAACTCTTCACATAGAGTGCATTTCAAGATATAGAGGTATCCTCTAATTTGTGCAAATAGGTTGAGATCATGTACTTTTGAAAACTTATTCTTAAAAAATTATTTGTTTTGTGATTCTGACTGAACACTAGATAAAAAACCAGTTATATTTCTATAACTGGCTTAGGGTTTGGTCAATTAATTCAGTTCTAATTCTATATAATTTAATAGGCCTATCTAAAAAGACCTAGAGAAACTATTCTCTGGACCCTCAACCACAAAATTCTGCTATTTCAATTTTTAAAATACTCTTCCAGATCATGGTTATCCAATAACATGCTAATTTCATTGTAGCCTCTTTCAATTGCCTTATGTTCAACAGCTTGAATCAACTCCCTTCTACTGTTTGTATCAAAATCTCTCTTAAATATATCTTTAATTAATGAAAGCCACGATAATTGTTCTGAAGGCAACTGTAATATTTTATTATTTAATGTCATATTAATTATATTAAAAGTCCCGATTGATACTCAATGTCAACCGGGACTGAAATAATTCAAATCTAGTTTTAGATCATTATCGAGGGGGAGTGTAAAATTAACATTTAATGATAAATCACACAATACCCCAAAGGGTATACTCTTAATTGTTAAGCCTTATTTTAAATAATATATTTTTCGCGACAGAATAATATTAGATCCTTAGAATTATGACAATTTGATTTTTTTAAAACACTCTTTCTGTGTGTTGCAACGGTAAGTTCACTTATGTTAAGTTTCTGACCTATTTGTTTATTTGTAAATCCTTTTTCAATTTCAACGATAATTTCAGTTTCTCTTTTTGTAAAGAAACCTTTATATATTTTATACACTGTCTTTTTAAAAGCTTCCTCATTTAAATTACGTGCTCTAAAGGTCCAAGTTATGTTTTCGCTATTGTCCATATCAGAAACATCTGAAAATCTGATCAGAGCCAAGGAGATCCTTCCAACTTCATCTGTATGATATACTGATGACTGATTTATAATGTTAATATAAGTGCCATCTCTACGTCTTAGCCGATGTTTTATAAGTAATAGGTTATTAGAACTGTTCCTAGGATATTCAATGCAATAATTAATTGCTGCTATAATAATTCTATTTACCATATGGGTATCATCGGGATGGATAAGCTCAATTATAAAATCATTAGTAATTCTATCATCACGATAACCCAAAACATTTTGAAATCCTTTTTTATAAATAATTTTATTCTGGGTATAATCAAGAACAAAGATGCATTCATTCTGAAACAAATGAAAAACATCTAACTGTTTTAAAGATTTCCTTTTCAAGGAATTGCCGTTAATAATTTCTTTAACCTGCTCAAAATATGTACGCATGTCTTTTTCTTCAATATCCATAGGTTAAAGAGTTATTTTTTATGAAATAATTTAATGTAAATACCTGTTTTGCAGCACTAAAGATATGAATTGTTTTGAGATATGGCGAGGTTTTTTGAAAAAGTTATTGTAACAAATAATGGTTATGTATAATACTTTAGTGAACTAATAGTTGGTTTTTTTTATAAAGTTATTTAGCCAGACCAAAAACAGTTCCATAAAAAAATGCCTCAAGTATAACACTTAAGGCATTCTATAAATTTGCTTGTTGACCCACAAGGATTCGAACCTTGACTGACGATACCAAAAACCGGAGTGCTACCGTTACACCATGGGTCAATTGCGGCTGCAAATTTAAAACAAAGTTTTTGTTTAACAAAACAGTTTTTTCATTTTTTAAAATGTTAAAATTCAGTACCTAATAATTAACAATTAAATTGCTTTTAATTTAGTAAATTCGCCACAGTTTTAAATTGTAAATATGCTATCTTTTAATTACAAAAAGTACAATACCATACTTGGCTGGCTTGCTTTTTTTGTCGCACTTATCACCTATACTTTAACCTTGGAGCCCACAGTTAGTTATTGGGATTGTGGTGAATATATAGCAACTTCTGTTAAATTGGAAGTAGGTCATCCACCGGGAGCACCATTATTCCAAATGTTAGGTGCATTTTTTGCCATGTTTACTTCAGATATTTCGGAAATTGCAAAAATGGTGAACTTTATGTCGGCTTTTGCAAGTGCCTTTACCATTTTGTTTTTGTTTTGGACCATTACGAGTCTGGCAAAAAAAATATTAATAAAGTCCTCTGATGAACTGTCTCAAGGACAGTCTATTGCCATTCTTGGAAGTGGTTTGGTTGGTTCTTTGGCCTATGCTTTTTCGGATAGCTTTTGGTTTAGTGCGGTAGAAGCTGAGGTATATGCTATGTCCTCTTTTTTAATGGCCTTGTTATTTTGGCTGGCCATACATTGGGAAGCGGAAATGGACAAACCCAGGGGTGATAAATGGTTGCTTTTGATCTCTTTTATTGTAGGACTCTCCTTTGGGGTTCACATACTTTCTCTATTGGTAATTCCTCCAATTGTATTTATTTATATCTATAAAAAACATCCAAAACTAAACACCAAGCAGTTTATTTTAGCCAACATTGTCTCCATACTGGTTTTGGCCTTTGTGTTTAAATTATTGTTTCCGTATACCTTAAGATTTTTTAGTGCTTCTGAACTATTTTTCATCAACACGATTGGCTTACCATTCAATTCGGGGAGTGTAATTGCGGGTATTGTGCTCGCAGGTCTCTTCTATTTCGGATTGAAATATACACGTAATAAGAACCAATTTACAGCTAACCTTATTATCTTATCAGTGTTGTTCATCATGATTGGTTTTTCGTCATGGCTAATGCTACCCATAAGAGCGAATGCAGAAACCACCATAAATGAAAACAATCCTTCAAGTGCAAGAGAATTATTAGCTTACTACAATAGAGAACAGTATGGTGATGCCAATGTTTTTTACGGTTCTTATTATTCAGAAACAGGGGAAAAGGATAAAAGCAAGCCCTACCGTAATGCAAAACCAAAATATGAAAAAGATGAAAAGGCTGGCAAGTACATAATTGTGAATAATTATAAGGATGCCATGATCAACTATTCGGATAAACATAAAGGTTTTATCCCAAGAATGGTAGATCCTACGCCAAGTGTTGTTGCAAACTATAAGGTAGTTGCAGGGATTCCTCAAAGATCTAAGCGAAGACCAACATTTGGGGAAAATATTTCATTTATGATTCAATATCAATTTGGATATATGTATGGTAGGTACTTTATGTGGAATTTTGTTGGAAAACAGGATGATATTCAAGGAAATCTGGATAATCATGGTAATTGGTTAAGTGGAATTAATTTTATTGATGAGATCAGACTGGGTTCTCAAGAGAATTTACCCAGTGACGTTAAAGATAATAAAGGAAGAAATAAATATTATTTCCTACCCCTGATACTCGGATTAATAGGGCTTTTTTATCATTTCAAAAATGACAAGAATAATTTTTTTATACTTCTTTTATTTTTTGCTTTTACAGGATTAGCCATTATTTTTTATACCAATCCAAAACCATTTGAACCTAGAGAACGTGATTATGCGGTAGTGGGATCCTTTTATGTATTTGCAGTATGGATCGGATTTGGCGTTCTGGCTTTGTTTGAAAAATTCAAAGATAAATTTAAGCCTACTCCATTAGCACTATCCATTGGAGTCATAAGTTTATTATGTGTGCCTGTTATAATGGCAAAAGAGAATTGGGATGATCATGACAGATCCGGAAGATATTCAACATATAATAATGCAAAGGCATATTTAGATTCCTGTCAAGAAAATGCAATTATGTTTACCATTGGAGATAATGATACATTTCCCTTATGGTATATGCAAGAAGTGGAAGATTACCGAACGGATATAAAATTGATCAACACCAGTTTATTTGCAAAAGATTGGTATATCGATCAACAAAAACGGCAAACTTATTTAGCACCACCAATACCCTCACAATTAACACATAAAATGTATAGAGAAGGGTCCTTAGATGTTGCTTATCACTATCCTTATCCCTTTCCTCAGTTTAAAGATTCAGTTATGGATATTGATTATTTTATGAAATGGATGGCGTCTGACGATTCTAGAACGATGATTGATTTTGAAGATAACGGTCACCCCGAAAAGATCTATCCTACGAATAAATTGAGATTAATGGTCGATAAGGAGGCAGTTCTTAAAAACGGAATTGTTGCCGAAAAAGATGCCGATCTAATTGTACCCTATATTGACATTACAATAGCGGAATCTGCTTTGATTAAAAACAGAATTTTAATGTTGGATATTTTAGCGAATAATAACTGGGAACGTCCAATCTATTTCACCGGAGGAGCCCAGGCGGCAGAAGAATATATTTGGCTAAAAGATTATTTGCAATTGGATGGTTTGGCATATAAATTTGTTCCTATAAAAACTCCAATTGGAGAAAGGAGTTTTATGGATATGGGGCGTATTGATACAGATTCTATGTATGTTCATGTTAAAGAATGGAGCTGGAAAAATTCAGATGGGGATATCTATGTTGATCCGGAAACGAGGAAGAATAGTATTTCGTTTAGAAATAGTTTGGGCAGACTAGCCGATGAACTAATTAAAGAAGGCGACCTCACAAGGGCAGAAGAAATTCTGGATATATCTATTGATAAAATGCCAATTGAGAAATATGGTTACTATAGATTGGTCATAGGGCATATTGAATCTTATTATCTAGTGAATAAACCGGAAAAAGCCAGGAAAATTGCGGAGTTCTTAATTAATAATTTTAAAGAGCAGATAAACTATTACAGCGGTTTGAATTCCTATGAATTCTCTCAAAATTTTGCCGAATTGGAGGGATCATTAGATCTTTACAGATATATTATTGCTACTTCCGTTGAATTTGATACAGAAGAATATTCTGGAAAATTGAAAGAGGATTTTATGACTACGGTGAACCTGCTGGAGGAGGTATTGGAAGAACAAGAATAGGAATACCTGATTATTTATGTCTTACTAAATAGCAACCTGAAATTGATGCGTACTTATCCTGTAAAAACACCTGGAATAGTCAAACGTATTTTTGGAAAGTATCGATGGCAAATTCATACGGGTAAGAAAGAAATTTATCTCACTTTTGATGATGGCCCAATTCCCGAAATAACATCTTGGGTACTTCAAAACCTGTCCCAATATGATGCGAAAGCTACCTTTTTTTGCATTGGGGAAAATGTAAAAAAGCATCCTAAGATCTTCCAAAAGATTGTTTCTGACAGGCATTCTATTGGTAATCACACAAACGATCATTTAAACGGATGGAAAACTGGCGGCTCGGAATATATAGACAATATTGAGAAGGCAGAAGGCATTTTCAGGTCTCAAATAGCCGATAAACAAAAATTAACAATTGATATATTCCGTCCTCCCTATGGAAAAATAAAGACAAGTCAAGCCAATAGAATTATAAAAAAGGGATATGATATTATTATGTGGGATGTTTTGAGCGGTGATTTTGATCAGTCTATAAGTAAAGAAAAATGTTTAAAGAATGTCTTGAAAAATACAAATAGTGGCAGTATTGTTGTGTTTCACGACAGTAAAAAAGCCTTTAAAAAATTGGAATATGTCTTGCCAAAAACATTAGAATATTTTACTAATAGAGGATATGAGTTTAAAGGGATATAAACATTTAATACTTTCAATTTCAAAATGAAAACTTTCGATTAAACTTCGCTATCCCTAAAAAAAAATGGTCTTGATATCTAAATTGATCTTAAATTTACTTCAATTAAGACTTTTGAAGTTGTCTTTTACACGTATTGTTGTACCAGGCTTATTAAGGTATTCGCATCTTGAGAGCCTGTTTGCCGCCATTTCATTTCGCCATCCTTATAAATAATAAAGGTAGGATTTCCTTTAATTCTTAAGGCTGTTGCTAAAGTTTCATTTTTTGAAACATCAATTTTTACTACTTTGGCTTTATCACCCAAGGCTGCGGCAACATCTCTTAAGGTAGAGTGCAGATCACTATTTCCTTCATCCCAATCTGCATAGAAATCAATTAGAGTAGGTATTTTTGAACCAATTAATTCGCCAAACTTCGTCATAGTTACTTTTAATTTTCTACTTCTACAAATATAACATTTTATATCGATAACCTATATAAACAGCCAAATATTAGTCGATTAACAATAATATTTAGCATAATTTTAAGTATTTGAATGGGATCCTTAATAATCATCACAGTTTGTAATATAGAACTGTAAGTATTATTTCTATGAAAGATGATAAGTTTTTTAACTCTTCTACATTAAATTTGGTCTTGACCATTTATCATATACAAATAATATTTAAAGTTTCTAAGTCACTGATATTATTTTATATTTACAATACATAAATTTTAAAAGCCTATTATGAAGACATTTAGAAAATGGACATATATATTCTTATTAATGGTTCTAATTACTTGCACACAAGAGTCAAAAAAAGATTCAGCGAACTCCATGAATGATATAAACGATATAGCTGCCTCAGTGGAAGCTTTGAACAATGCCATGGTTAACCCAGAGAATGCTTTGTTTGAAGATATTATTATGGAAGAATTGTCTTATGGGCATTCTAGTGGTAATGTTCAGAACAAAGAAGAGTTTATAGATGATCTAATCAATGGATCTTTTGACTTTCTTGAAGTAGGCATCTCTGATCAAACTATTGATATTATCGGACAAACGGCTGTAGTAAGGCATATTTTATCGGCAAAATCTGCTAAGGAAGGCGCTCCTGTAGAGATACGAATAGGGGTATTTTTGGTCTTTCAAAATCAAAATGGCCAATGGAAACTTCTTGCCAGACAGGCGTTTAAATTATAAATATTATCTGGGTTTTCTACTTTTGAATTTGTCCGTATTCTTAGGTGTGTTGTAATAGATGAAAGCAATAAATTAATTCTAAAAAATGCCTCATTTTTTGTAGTTTTGATTTTCTTATCAAAATCAAACAAATGCCAGAACAAAAACGACTTTTTTTATTGGATGCCTTTGCATTAATCTTTAGGGGATACTATGCCTTAATTAAGAACCCAAGAATTAATTCAAAAGGAATGGATACTTCTGCGATACTAGGATTTACCAATTCACTTTTGGATGTTATAAGACGTGAAAAGCCAGATCATTTGGCCGTGGCATTTGACAAAGGTGGTTCTGTAGCAAGAACCGGTGTATTTCCGGAATACAAGGCTAACAGAAAAGAAACTCCTGAAGCGATTAAAATTGCGGTTCCGTATATTCATAAAATATTGGAGGCGATGAATATTCCAATCATTGAAGTTGCTGGTATTGAGGCAGATGATTTAATTGGAACACTTTCTGTTCAGGCAGATAAGGCCGGATACAAAACGTTCATGGTAACTCCTGATAAGGATTACGCACAATTAGTTACAGAAAACGTTGTGATGTACCGCCCTTCAAGGATGGGTAATGGGATCGAGATTTGGGATGTTGAAAAAGTAAAAGAGAAATTCGAAATTGACGATCCAATACAAGTAATTGATTATCTGGGAATGATGGGGGATGCCGTAGATAATATTCCGGGTCTACCTGGTGTTGGCGATAAAACCGCTAAAAAATTCTTAAAAGAATATGGTTCTATGGAGGGCCTTTTGGCAAATACCCATGAATTGAAGGGAAAAATGAAAGAAAAAGTAGAAGAAAATGCTGATCTTGGAATTCTTTCTAAGCAATTAGCAACTATTATGTTGGATTGTCCGGTGGAATTTCACGAAGAGGATTTTGAGCTTTCAACACCAGATTTTCAAAAGGTATCCAATGTGTTTAAGGAACTGGAATTTAGAAGAATGCATGAAAATTTTAATCGAATATTTAAGCAAAAAGAGACATCTTCTGAGGATAAACCCGAAACTAATGCCCCAATAGTAAAATCGGATAAAAGTAATTCTGAAACACAACAATTAGATCTGTTTGCCACTCCCGCTAATATGCAAGCTGAAGTAATTAGTGGTTTTAATGAAGCGAGCAACACGGATCATTTTTATCAATATGTAAACACCACTTTATCTCGTAAATTACTAATAAATAAGTTACTAAGACAAAAAAGTGTTTGTTTTGATACTGAAACTACAAGTTTGAATACCATGGAAGCAGAGCTTGTTGGTATTGCTTTTTCCTTTGAAAAAGGAAAGGGGTATTATGTTACTTTTCCAGATGACAGAAAAGAGGCAGAATTAATTCTTCAATTATTTCAACCTTTCTTTGAGAATGAAGAAATTGAAAAGATTGGCCAGAATTTGAAATACGATATTAAAGTTCTGAACAATTATGATATTCAGGTCAATGGTCCAATTTTCGATACCATGCTGGCACATTATCTTATTAATCCCGATATGCGTCATAATCTGGATGTGCTGGCGGAAACATACCTCAACTATGACACCATTTCTATAGAAACCTTGATTGGGAAAAAGGGAAAAAAGCAGAAGTCAATGCGAGATATTGAAGTTGCTGAACAAACAGAATATGCGGTTGAGGATGCCGATATTACTCTCCAATTAAAAGAGGTGTTTGCACCTGAATTAGAAAAGGACCAATTATTAAAACTGTATAATGAGATAGAAATACCTTTGTTAAATGTATTGGCCGATATGGAAATGGAAGGCATTAATGTGGATGTCGATTTCCTGAAGGGTTTGTCGGAAGATCTAAGCAAGGATATTTTAAATTTAGAGGGCAAAATATATGGAGAGGCCAATGTGGAGTTCAATTTGGCTTCACCAAAACAACTTGGAGAAGTATTGTTTGACCATTTAAAGCTTGTGGATAAGCCAAAAAAAACCAAAACGGGTCAATATGCAACAAATGAAGAGGTGCTCTCTTACTTGGCTCCCAAACACGAAATAGTGACCAATATATTAGAATGGAGGGGGTTGATAAAACTTAAAAACACATATGTAGATGCTCTGCCTAATGAAATTAATGAGAGGACCGGTAGAATACATACCACCTATAGTCAGGCAGTGGCAGCAACTGGTCGATTGAGCTCTAACAATCCAAATTTACAGAACATCCCTATTCGAACAGAGAGAGGAAGACAAGTTCGAAAAGCTTTTATTCCGAGAGATAAGAATTACGTACTATTAGCGGCTGATTATTCCCAAATTGAATTGAGATTAATTGCCGAGCTGAGTGGTGATGAAGTAATGAAAAATTCCTTTTTGAGAGGGGAAGATATTCATAGGTCTACAGCTGCTAAAGTTTTTGATGTTCCCCTCAATGATGTAAGCAGAGAGCAACGTAGTCACGCAAAAACTGTGAACTTTGGAATAATTTATGGGGTGTCGGCTTTTGGGTTGAGCAATCAGACCAATTTGAGTCGTAAGGAAGCTAAAGAGCTTATAGATACTTATTATGATACCTATCCAACTCTTAAAAAGTATATAGCAAAACAAGTAGATGTCGCCCGAGATAATGGATTTGTAGAAACACTTTTAGGAAGGCGCAGATACCTAAAAAACATCAATTCTCAAAATTCTATTGTTCGTTCTGGGGATGAACGAAATGCAGTAAATGCACCAATACAAGGTAGTGCTGCCGATATTATCAAAATTGCGATGATTAATATTCAGAAACTTCTGAAACGAGAGAAATACAGATCTAAAATGTTACTACAAGTCCATGATGAATTGGTCTTTGACATTCATAAAGATGAATTGGATATTTTGAAACCAATTATTAAATACGAAATGGAAAATGCATATAAATTGTCAATTCCATTGGATGTAGAGGTTGATGTTGGTAATAATTGGCTGGAAGCACATTAATTTTGCAAGTAAATAGTGCGAATTAGTTCTTTTTGAATAATATTTAATCTCCAAATTTTAAGAAGTAATTCGCCAAAGTATTTCATCGCGAGAGCAGACTAAAATATCTATAATTTCCTATTTGCTAAATAAATAAATAGTTGTACTTTTGCAAACTCTTTTATGTGAAGAGAATAAAGGAATATTAATCATACAAAAAATTTAATTGTGAATACATTAAGTTACAAAACAGTATCGGCTAATAAGAACACCGTTAATAAGGAATGGGTTTTGGTTGATGCAGACGGTCAAACGTTGGGTCGTCTAGCTTCTAAAATAGCATTGCTAATTAGGGGTAAACGCAAAACTAACTACACGCCTCATGTTGATTGTGGAGACAATGTAGTAGTTATCAACGCAGAAAAAATTATTTTAACTGGAAAAAAGTGGGAGGATAAAACTTATATTCGCCACACCGGATATCCAGGAGGACAAAGATCGCTTACGGCGAATGAATTATTTGCTAAAGATCCGACTCGTGTTGTAGAGAAAGCTGTAAAGGGTATGTTACCAAAAAACAAACTTGGTAGTGCTTTGTACAGAAATTTATATGTTTATGCTGGTAGTGAGCATAATCAAGGAGCACAAAATCCAAAAGCAATTAATATAAACGACATTAAGTAATATGGAAACTATTCACAAAATAGGAAGAAGAAAAACTGCTGTTGCTCGTGTATATCTTTCAGAAGGTAAAGGTAACATAATTGTAAACAACAAAGAGTTTGACAAGTATTTCACAACGGATACACTTCAGTATAAAGTATTACAGCCGTTAAATTTAACAGATAATGCTAGCGCATTTGATATTAAGGCAAAAGTTTTTGGTGGTGGTGTTACAGGACAGGCTGAGGCGATTCGCCTAGCTATCTCCAGAGCATTAGTTGCTCTAGATGAAGAAAATAAAAGCTTATTAAAACCAGAGGGGTTACTAACTAGAGATCCTAGAATGGTTGAACGTAAGAAATTCGGGCAGAAAAAAGCTCGTAAGAAATTCCAATTCTCTAAACGTTAGAATTTTGGATCAGTTTCAGAATCTGTTGAAGATTACTGGAATAATTAAATAAATAAAAAAGTCTGAAATAATTTCAGAACTTGAGTTTAGCATCCAAATATTTAAGATTTTCGATTTTCGGGACTACTTAGGTATTGCTAAAATAATTAGGAACGTAAACAAAAATAAAATGGCAAAAATTGAAATTAAAGAATTGATTGAATCGGGTGTACACTTTGGACACCTTACTAGGAAATGGAATCCGAATATGGCTCCTTTTGTATATACGGAGCGTAAAGGTATTCACATTATCGACCTTTATAAAACGGCTGCAAAAATTGAAGAGGCAACAAATGCTTTGGTAAAAATTGCTGCTTCAGGTAGAAAAATACTATTTGTTGCTACCAAAAAACAGGCAAAAGATATCGTGGCAGAGAAAGCAAAAAGCGTTAATATGCCTTATATAACTGAAAGATGGCCAGGTGGTATGTTGACTAATTTTATTACTATCAGAAAAGCGGTTAAGAAAATGAGTTTGATTGATAGAATGAAGGTTGACGGATCATTTGAAGCTTTATCAAAAAGAGAGAAACTACAAATCACTCGTCAAAGAGCGAAATTAGAAAAGAATTTAGGTTCTATTACAGAAATGACTCGTTTGCCTGGTGCAATACTGGTTATTGACATTAAACGTGAACACATTGCTGTTGCTGAAGCTCAGAAGTTAAACATTCCAATTTTTGCAATGGTAGATACTAATTCTGACCCTCGCGCTATCGATTTTGTTATTCCTTCTAATGATGATGCTTCAAAATCAATTGATAAAGTACTAACTTATTTAACCGATGCTGTTGCTGAAGGATTAGCAGAAAGAAAGACCTCTAAGGAAAAAGAAGTTCAAGCAAAAGAAAATGTGAAGCCCAAAGCTAAGGAAGTTGTTGTGGAAGAAGTTAAAGTAGAGGCGCCTAAAACTAAGGAAGTTATTGTAAAAGAAGCAAAAGTAGAAGAAGCTCCTAAGGCTGAAGCTCCTAAGGCTGAAGCTCCTAAGGCTGAAGCTACAAGTGAAGAAAAAAAATAATTAATAACTTATAGAATTGGTTTTTGAAAATCAGTTTTAGTTAAAAAATAAATTAAAATGGCAAAAATAACAGCCACAGAAGTAAATAATCTAAGAAAATCTACCGGAGCCGGTATGATGGATTGTAAGAATGCACTGGTTGAAGCGGAAGGTAATTTTGATTTGGCAGTGGAAATATTGCGTAAAAAAGGACAAAAAGTTGCCGCTAAAAGAGCGGATAGAGCATCATCAGAAGGTGCAGCAATAGCTGTAGTGAATGAAGATAATACGGAAGGTGCTGTAATTGTATTAGGTTGCGAAACGGATTTTGTTGGTAAAAATGAAAGTTTCGTTAATTTGGCAAAACAATTGGCTGCGCTGGCTTTGCAAAGTTCTACTAAGGAAGAATTGTTAAATACTGATTTCGGAGGAATTACTGTCGCCGAAAAATTAATTGAGCAAACAGGTGTAATTGGAGAAAAAATTGAGCTTTCAGGATTTGAAAAAGTGAACGCTCCTTTCGTAAGTTCATATATTCATGCGGGTAACAAAATTGCTACAATTGTTGGATTATCGGCTAATGTGGATGGAGCTGATGTTGTAGCAAAAGATGTTGCAATGCAGGCAGCAGCGATGGACCCAATTGCTCTAAATGAAGAGGGTGTAGATGCTTCAATTGTTGAAAAAGAAATTGAAATTGCAAAAGATCAATTGCGTCAAGAAGGAAAACCTGAAGCAATGTTAGATAAAATTGCACAAGGGAAAATTAAACGTTTCTTTAAAGACAATACTTTAGTGAATCAAGCATTTATTAAGGATGCAAAACAGAGCGTTGCTCAATATGTAAAAACTATTGGAGATGTTGAAGTTGCATCTTATAAAAGAGTTGCTTTAGGCTAAGTGTATATATAAATATATTTAATAAAAAACCTCGCATAAAGCGAGGTTTTTTAGTTTATTAATGACGATTAATTCTTAGTTTGTTTTAATCCTGCTTTATGACCTGAAAATGCATAATAAAGAATAAAGATATAACAAGGAAATAAAATCCAATAGCTCGACGTAGATGCCTCAGCTAAAGCATTTGCTTCATCAAGGCCTAGAGATATCAATTCTGCTTTTTTATCATCTACAAACTGTCCATAAAGCGGTGGAATTATCGCTCCACCTGAAATTGCCATAATTAATAGCGCAGAGGCTGTTTTAGTGAATTTACCCAATCCTTTTAACGTTAATGGCCAAACTGCAGGCCAAACAAGAGCATTTGCAATTCCCAACGCAGCTACGAAAAGTACAGAAATGTATCCAGTCGTAAAAATAATACATGCCGTAAAAACAATTCCTAAAACTGCACTTATTTTTAAAGCCGTATCCTGTTTTAAATATTTTGGTATTAAAATGATGCCTAAAGCGTACGTACTTACCATTGCCATTAAGGTGAAAGAGGTGAAAAATTTAGCATCTTCAGCAGAAATTCCTAATGATAATCCATATTTTATGATCGTATCTCCAGCCACAACTTCGGCTCCTACATATAAAAATAAAGCTAATACGCCTAACCATAAATGTGGGAATTGGAAGATACTTGTTTTTACTGAAGACCCGTCTTTTGATTCTTCTATAGGTTCGGCCTCAACATGTGGCAATGGTGCTTTTCTAATCATTAGACCAAAAATTAATAAAACAACTGCCATTACAATATACGGCATAACAACATTTCCTGCCATATTATCGAGCAATACTCCTTTTTCCTCATCAGAAACAACGCTCAATTTTTCATTTACTTCATCAATACCAGCTAACAAAATAGCACCAAAAATTAATGACCCCAACGCTCCAACAGCTTTGTTTGCAATACCCATAATAGCGATTCTTTTTGCAGCACTTTCGATTGGTCCAAGAATAGTGATATATGGATTTGCTGCTGTTTGACAGATAGTCATTCCCGCTCCTTGAATAAAAATACATACAAGCGAAGCCCAATAAATTCTGCCACTTGCGACAGGTATAAATAAAGCAGCGCCTATCGCCATAACAAATAAACCAATCGACATTCCTTTTCTATATCCTACCTTATTAATAATTGAGGAAGCAGGAAGAGCCATTACCACAAAAGAAATATATGAAGCCGAGGCTACAAGATAAGCTTGTGCATCTGTTAATTCATTAATAGTACCCATATAAGGAATTAACGCTCCATTTATCCATGTTACAAAACCGAAAACTGCAAATAATCCTGCTATAATAGCTATGGGCACATACATGTTTTTTTGGTCGTTATTTCCAATAGTTGTTGTATTCGACATATCTTTTTATTTTCTATAAATTATATTCTTCTAAAGTAAGGTATTAAAAAGTATTGAAAAATTATTTTCTATAAGTAACAGTAAACTATAGCTAAAAAAACAAATTTAAGGTATGAACAATTCAATAAATATGAATTTTTATTCAATTTCGCCTTTAATATTGAGTATTTTTTGTTTGGCTGGTTTTAAATAATTTCTTCCTATTGGAATTCTTCGATTGGCAATCTCAATAGAATTTCCTTCAACGAAAGAAATTTTATTTATTGCAATAGTAAACGATCGGTGTATTCTAATAAAATTTTCATTTGGTAATTCCTCTGAAATACTCGTCATCGACTTATGAACCAAGTAATCACCCAAAACTGTAATCACCTTGACATAGTCTTTTAAACTTTCTATGTATAGAATATCATTTAATTTAATTTTCATTAGTTTCTTGTCAACCTTCAAAAAAATAAAGGGTTCTTCCTTCATGGATGCTTCACCGGATTTTTCTTTTTCAAGGTTAATGTGTTTAGCAATTTTATTAATTGCCTTTAAGAACCGGCCAAATGGAATTGGTTTTACCAAATAATCTAAAACATCTAAATCAAAACTTTCCACCGCAAATTCTCGATATGCCGTGGTAATGACGACATGGGGTTTATATGTAAGCGATCTTAAAAATTCTAAACCATTCATTTTCGGCATGTTAATATCCAGAAAGATGGCGTCAATTTCACCTTTTTCAATAAGAGGCAATGCGGCTACGGGGGTGTTAAAGGATGCTATTAAATCCATATATTCAATTTCCTTTAAATGACTTTTTATCACTTTTATAGCTAGCGGCTCATCGTCAATTATTATACATTTTATCTTCATTCGACAGGGATTTTTAATTCGACGCGGTATTCTTTTTTATCTATTGTAGTTTTTAATTCAAAATTATTTTTAAATAAAAGCTCAAGTCTTCTTTTTACATTTTGAATTCCAATTCCATGATTTGAATCCATATCAATTAACTGATCAAAGGAATTAACTACTTTAAAAAGTAATATTTTGTTTTTTAGCATTTCAAAACTTATATCGACTTCAATTTTGTCATTAGCCTTAACACCATGTTTAAAACAATTTTCAATAAAGGGTAAGAATAGAAGAGGAGGAACCATAATATTACTAATTTCTCCTTTTATTTCAGTATTTGAATCTACCCTGTCTCCATATCTCAATCTCTCTAAATCGATATAGTTTTGAATATATTTAATTTCATCATATAATCTAATTTGAGGTTCTCTTACATCGTATAATACGTACTGCATTATATCGGATAGCTTCAATACAACGCTTGGTGCAATATCCGATTTTTCTATAGTAAGTGCATATAAATTATTAAGTGTATTGAAAAAAAAGTGAGGCTGGATTTGTGATTTCAAAAAATCAAGCTCTGTTTTTAATTGTATTTCTTCTAGCTTTTCAACTCTTTTTCGTTCATAGATCCAATCAACGGTTAACTTAATAGCTGTTGTAAAGGCAACAATATAAAATTCACCTAACAGAACTGCTACAAGATGGTTAAAAGTAAACGGCTCTTGGGCTTCATAAGCTTCCGGCCAAATATTTTCACTTATTAAAAAGTAGATCAAACCAGTTCTAACAACGTATATGAGAATCAGAGACAGGGAAAAATAAAGAATATAACTTCTATATTTTTTCTTTAAAATAAATTTAGGTATTAAGAAGTATATATGGAAGTATACAATTAAAATGTTGAGTGGAAATTCGACTAGATTCGATCTGAACGAATACCAATAATCATCAAAATAACTACCCCAACGAATAACATTAAAGGCAAAATAACTTACCCAGAATATTATATGGTATTTTTTAGGAATCGAACCGCTCGTATTTTTAAACCACTTTAAATTCAAAATATCTCTTTATTTTTATTGGAAAGTTGATTTAAGATTGCGAAAAGTAGATGTTTTTTTTGTCAATACAAAATTTAGCACTCTTAATAAATTGCTCTATTATTTAAATATCATTAATGTTTTGATAGGCGCTCTTCGTTGTTTTAACCTAGTCGTTTATAGATTTTATTTTCCAGATATGGGGTCGTATCGTAACTTTACTTATAAAATATAGAGATCTACGATAGAAAGCTCTAATAATAGTAAGATTATGAAAACTATAAAACGTATTGATATTACCTATCGACCGGCAGGACAATTTGAAGACACAAGATTTGAAAAAATACATAATGTAATTTTTTCAAATTCAGAAGAAGGGTCCATTTGCGTAGCACAGGAAATAGCGGATCTGATAAAAAGCAAACAAGCAAAGAATAAAACATGTGTTCTTGGTCTTGCAACAGGTTCATCACCAATAAGGGTCTATGAAGAACTCGTTCGTATGCATCGCGAAGAGGGATTGAGTTTTGCGAACGTTATTACTTTTAATCTGGATGAATATTACCCAATGGAAAAAAGTAGTTTTCATAGTTACCATTATTTTATGCATCAACATTTGTTTGATCATATTGATATTGATCCAGAGAATATAAATATTCCAAGTGGTACTGTATCGCAAGAAGAGTTACATCAATACTGTGTGGATTACGATCTAAAAATTAAGGAATACGGAGGTTTGGATTTTCAATTGTTAGGAATTGGAAGAACCGGCCATATAGGATTTAACGAACCGGGATCTCATTATAACTCCGGTACGCGTAGTATCATTCTTGACCATTTAACACGTAGCGATGCGGCTCCTTCGTTTTTAGAAATTAACAATGTTCCTAAAAAGGCTATTACTATGGGAATTGGAACTGTGATGAAAGCAAAAAGAATAGTATTGTTAGCGTGGGGTCATAACAAAGCATCCGTTGTAAAAGAAACAATCGAAGGGGAAATTTCATCGGAAATTCCTGCTACTTACTTGCAAAGACATCCAAATGCAACATTTATTTTAAATGATGAAGCTTCGCAAGAGTTAACTCGTATAAAAACACCTTGGCTTGTTGGACCTTGTTTATGGGATGAAGAGTTGAGCAGTAAAGCAATTGTTTGGTTATGCGATACAACCGGCAAATCGATTTTAAAACTCACTGATAGCGATTATAACGAAAATGGTATGTCAAATCTACTCACTCAGGAAGGGGCAGCGTATGATATAAACATTAAAATGTTCAATAAATTACAACATACGATTACCGGCTGGCCAGGTGGAAAACCATATGCAGATGATTCATCTAGACCTGAAAGAGCAGAGCCTGTTAAAAAAAGAGTGATAATCTTTAGCCCACACCCGGATGATGACGTAATTTCAATGGGAGGAACCTTTGACAGACTAGTAGAACAAGGTCATGAAGTTCATATAGCTTATCAGACATCTGGAAATATTGCTGTATCAGATCATGAAGCATTAAAATATGCAGAAGTTATTAAGGATATCAATAGAAATTATGAGGGAATTGAAATGATTATTGATAAAATTAATTCTAAGATTGGAGATACTGAGGATGACCTGGAAGTTAGAAGACTGAAAGGACTGATAAGAAAAAGGGAATCAGTTGCAGCAACGAGATTTCTTGGTGTAGAAGATAAAAATGTACATTTTTTGAATATGCCATTCTATGAAACAGGGACAATCAAAAAGAATCCTATAGGACAAGAAGATATTGATATTGTGGCAAATTTAATAGACAACATTAAACCACATCAAATTTATGCAGCTGGAGATTTGGCAGATCCTCATGGAACACATAAAGTCTGTTTAGATGCCATTTTTGCCGCATTAGATATTTTAAAACCTAATGAATACATGAATGATTGTTGGGTATGGTTATATAGAGGAGCTTGGCATGAATGGGATGTTCATCAAATAGAAATGGCAGTACCAATGAGTCCTGATCAGGTTTTGAAAAAAAGAAAGGCTATATTTTACCATCAGTCACAAAAAGATGGAGTTATGTTTCAGGGGAATGATACACGTGAATTCTGGGTAAGAGCTGAAGAAAGGAATAATGAAACGGCAATGAAATACCATGCATTAGGTCTGGCTGATTATGCTGCAGTAGAAGCCTTTAAAAGATATTATTTCTAAAAATTGAATCGATATGAAGAAATTATTTTTTCTAATTATTGTCTCCTTTTCAATTATTGGTTTTAGTCAAACGGATAATTTAAATTTAATGCCCTGGCCAAATGAAATCACAGAAGGTTCAAAACAATTTGTCATTGAACCAAATTTCGTTATTTCTTTGAATAATCAACCAACAAAAAGAGTTGAAATTGCTACTACAAATTTTTTAAGACGATTAAGTAATAAAACCGGAGTATTTATAAAGGAAGGATTTGCTTTTGAAAGCGATGAATTAGACAACATCTCATTGTCCATAACCTTTGAAAGAGTTGGCAGGTTAGAACTAAATGAGGACGAAACCTATACACTTAAGGTATCAAAAAATAAAATTAGTATAAATGCAACAACCGATATAGGTGTTGTATATGCGCTCGAAACTTTATTTCAATTAGTAACGAACAACGAAAATTATTATTTTTTCCCAGAAGTTAGCATTAATGATGATCCAAGGTTTGCTTGGCGGGGGTTAATGATGGACGTTTCAAGACATTTCATGCCGGTAGATGTTATTAAAAGAAATCTGGATGCGATGACTTTTGTAAAAATGAATGTTTTTCACTGGCATTTGGCAGATGATCAAGGCTTTAGAATAGAATCAAAAACCCATCCAAAATTACATGAACTTGGATCAGACGGTCTATATTATACCCAAGAGCAAATTAGGGATGTTGTACAATATGCATCCGATAGAGGTATTAGAGTGGTCCCGGAAGTGGATGTTCCTGGTCATGCAACTGCAATTTTAACGGCATATCCGGAAATTTCGAGTAAGGACATGATTTATTCGATCGAAAGGAATTCCGGAATTTTCGACCCGACACTTGATCCGACAAACGAAGAAACCTATAAGATATTAGGAGATCTCTTTGGGGAAATGGCGGAACTCTTTCCTGATAAATACGTTCATATTGGGGGCGATGAGAATGAAGGAAAGCATTGGGATGAAAATGAGGAGATTCAACTTTTTATGAAAGAGAATGATTTGAAAAACAATCACGAATTGCAAACTTATTTTAATATCCGACTTGAAAAAATATTACTCTCTTATGATAAATCTCTGATGGGATGGGAAGAAATTATGACCTCTCAAATGCCTAAAACAGCACTTATTCACTCCTGGAAAGGGGTAAATGAAGGTTTGACACCGGGGCAATCTCTTGTTGATGCAGCACAAAAGGGATATAAAGTAATTCTATCGAATGGATATTACATCGATCTAATGCAGCCTGCAAAAGATCATTATTCTGTAGATCCTATGCCAGAAGGAAATAATCTCTCTTTGCTCGAAGAGTCTCGGATATTAGGTGGAGAAGCAACAATGTGGTCAGAACTGGTAACACCATTAACCATTGACTCCAGAATTTGGCCGAGAACAGCTGCCATAGCGGAGAGGCTTTGGTCTCCAAAAGGGGTAAAAGATGAAGATGAGATGTATATTCGTCTGGAAGTAATAAATAATACACTGGAACAAATAGGCTTAACCCACATAAAAAATAAAGCAGGTATTTTAAGAAATATTTCGAATTATCAGAGTATTGGAGCCCTGGATAAATTGTCGAGAATTAGTGAACCATTTAAAATATACAGTCGAAATAAAGGAGGAACAGAATATAAGACCTATTCACCATTTACATTGTTTGCCGATGCTTGTACCGCCGATGCAACAGATGCGTATCGATTTAATAGTTTAACAGAAAAGTTCGTTTCTACGGCGGACCTTGATGCTAAAAAAGAAATTATTGAGTTCTTAAAGTCTTGGGGACAAATTGATTCAGAGCTTTCGTTATTATCTCAAAATGCTCCCTTAGTTTTACCAATTTTACCATATGCTCATCGTGTGTCTGAAATAGCTGATCTTTTACTAAATGGTATAGAGAAGAATAAACTTTTCAAAAAAGATTTTGATAAAATTCAAAAATTACTGAGTACCAAAGAAGACCCGAGTCTAAATTTAGACGTTGAATTGGCAGTTACAAATTCTTTAAAAGAGTTGGCCAAATTTTTAGCTAAAGATTAGGCAGAAGTATAATTTAAAAAAATCCTCATTTTTATGAAATGAGGATTTTTTTTTGGCTAGATTCATCGAAACCTATACAAAGCTACATTCTAATTAGTATATTTGTCAAACTTTTTAAATTTCTTATGAAATACAAGAGAATTCTTTTAAAATTGAGTGGTGAAGCATTAATGGGTAGCCGTAATTATGGTATTGATCCTAACCGTTTGTCTGATTATGCTAATGAGATAAAAAAATTAATCAAACAGAATATTGAAGTGGCCATTGTAATTGGAGGAGGAAATATTTTTAGAGGACTGGCTGGTGCAAGCAATGGAATGGATAGGGTTCAGGGAGATTATATGGGAATGTTGGCGACCGTAATTAATGGATTGGCTTTACAAAGTGCTTTAGAAGAGGCCGAATTACAAACCAGACTCCTGACGTCTATAGAAATGAAAGAAATTGCTGAACCCTTTATAAAAAGACGGGCAGTGAGGCATTTGGAAAAAGGCAGAGTCGTTATTTTTGGTGGAGGTACTGGAAATCCTTATTTTACAACTGATACTGCGGCTGTACTAAGGGCAATAGAGATTGGAGCCGATGTTATTTTGAAAGGAACACGTGTAGATGGTATTTATACTTCAGATCCTGAAAAGGACAATACAGCTACAAAATTTGACAACATTACTTTTAAAGAAGTTTTGAGTAATGATTTGAAAATTATGGATATGACTGCTTTTACGCTTAGTGAAGAGAATAAATTACCCATAATTGTTTTTGATATGAATAAAAATGGCAATTTGTTAAAAGTTGTTTCTGGAGAAAATGTTGGTACTTTGGTTGATGGATAAAATCTAAAACCTATATTTATAAATTAAATATTATTAATTATGAATGAAGACGTTAAATTTATTTTAGATTCTTTAAAAGAACAAATGGAGAGCGCAATCAGTCATTTAACTGTTGAGTTTTCAAATATTAGAGCTGGGAAGGCATCACCATCAATGTTAAAAAATGTATCTGTTGATTATTATGGTTCCAGTACACCACTTGGCCAGGTAGCAAATATTAATACTTTGGATGCTCACACAATAACTATTCAACCATGGGAAAAATCATTAATACCTGAAATTGAAAAAGGAATAATGATTGCTAATTTAGGGTTTAACCCTATGAATAATGGAGAGAGTGTTATAATTAATGTGCCTATACTTACAGAAGAACGAAGGAGAGAATTGGCTAAGCACGCAAAATCTGAAGCGGAGAAGGCAAAAGTGAGCCTTAGAAATGATAGAAAAGAAGCCAATGCCGAGTTAAAAATATTAGATATATCTGAAGACCTGTTGAAAAATTCTGAAATGGATGTGCAAACTTTAACAGATAAATTCAGTAAAAATATTGATGAATTATACGCCGTTAAGGAGAAGGAGATTATGACCATATAGTTTACTTTTTTATAACATCTATGGTTAATAAATAAATAAGACTAAGGTTATTACGACAATACTTAATAATGAATTTTTGGCAAGTTGTATCTCGATTTATCCTAAAACAGCGAATTCTTATTCTTCTTGTTCTTTTAGCGATAACTATATTTTTGGCTTCAAAAATTGGCGATATAAAGTTCTCTCATACTGAAGCTAATTTACTCCCAAAAGATCATCCTGAAAATCTAAAGTACGACCAATTTGTAAATATTTTTGGTGATGAAGGAAATTTAATAATTCTTGCTGTCCAGGACCCTAAGGTTTTCCGCGTAAATAGTTTCAACAAGTGGAATAATTTTTCCAAAATACTCGATTCTTTGCCAGAGGTTGATTTCACTGTTTCAGTGGGTAATGTCAAGAGGTTAAAAAAGGATAAAAAAAATCAAAAATTTTACATAGAATCGTTATATGATAATGAGCCAAAAAGTGATGATGAAGTTGGCGAAATAAAAGACGAATTATTTAACAACTTACCGTTTTTTGATAATTTTTTATACAATAAAAGTAGTGGGACAATCAGAACTGCTATCTATATGGATAAAGAAATCGTAGACACTGAGAAAAGAGTGGACTTTGTAATTAAAAAGTTAAATCCTGCTATTGAAGCATTTGAAGAAGAATCGGGATTAGATGTGCGAGTGTCCGGAATGCCTTATATCCGCACAATGAATGCTCAGAATATTATTGACGAAATTGGCACTTTCGTAGGCTTAGCTCTGTTAATTACCTCCCTGATTTTCTTTTTATTCTTTAGATCCTACCGTGCAACTTTTATTACTATGGCTGTGGTAAGCATTGGTGTAATATGGGCCTTTGGACTAATTGGTTTATTCCAATATGAAGTTTCGGTTTTAATGGCTTTAATACCTCCATTGATTATTGTGATTGGTGTTCCAAACGCCATTTTTCTAATTAATAAATACCAGCAGGAGGTTAAAACTCATGGAAATCAGGCGAAATCCTTACAACGAGTTATTTCGAAAATAGGCAATGCAACTTTAATGACCAATCTAACCACTGCTTCAGGATTTGCGACCTTTATGTTTACAAATAGCCAGCTCTTAAAGGAATTTGGTATCATGGCATCAGTTAACATCATTGCTATTTTTGTACTTTCCTTATTTATAATTCCAATTATTTATAGTTTCATGAAGAAACCTAAAGTGAAGCATTTGAAACATTTGGAAAGAAAATGGATAGATGCGATCATAAATTGGATGGAGAGAATGGTTAGGCATCATCGAGTTACTATTTATATTTCAACTGTAGTGGTTATCGTAGTTAGCATTATTGGAGTTTACATGATTAGGGTCTCAGGTAGTATAATTGAAGATATGCCCAAAGGCGAAAAGTTTTTTGATGATATAGTGTTTTTTGAGGATGAATTTGGAGGAATCATGCCATTGGAAATATTGATAGATACCAAAACAAAAAACGGAGTAATGAAACTATCTACTCTTAAAAGCTTGAATAAGCTGGAGGAAGAAATAGATGAAATACCGGAATTATCTAAACCTGTTTCCATCTTGAGTTTAGTGAAATATTCAAAACAAACATTCTATAACGGAAATCCTAAATATTACCAGCTACCCACGGAACAGGAAAAAAATTTCATTTTAGCTTATACTAAGAATTCCGATACAAATGCTGATCTACTGAAGAATTTTGTTGATTCAACAGGAAGATATGCCAGAATTACAACCTTTATGAGAGATATTGGGACCGATAAAATGGAGCAAATTGAGGAGAGGTTACAAAATAAGATAGACAAAGAATTTACAGATAGAAACTTTAATGTTTCTCTTACCGGAAAAGCTTTGGTATTTTTAAAAGGAACGAATTATTTAGTAAAGAACCTGGTGATTTCTCTTTCCCTGGCAATATTATTAATCTCCCTCTTTATGGCATGGATGTTTAGATCCTATAAAATGATAATTATTTCATTATTACCAAATATGCTTCCTTTATTGATTACAGCCGGTTTAATGGGCTATTTAGGTGTTCCGATTAAGCCTTCTACCATCTTGGTTTTTAGTATAGCTTTTGGTATTTCTGTTGATGATACGATACATTTTTTAGCGAAATATAGACAAGAATTAGTTGCACATAATTGGAATGTAAGAAAATCAGTTTATGCGGCATTAAGAGAAACTGGAATTAGTATGTTTTATACTTCTATAGTTTTATTTTTTGGCTTTTTAGTGTTTACAGTATCTAGTTTTGGAGGTACTATTGCTCTTGGAGGGCTGGTTTCTGTAACCTTGCTGTTTGCAATGGTATCGAATTTATTATTATTACCGTCATTGCTACTATCTCTAGAGTCAAAAATTGCAAATAAGAAAACTTTTAAGAAGCCGGCAATTGTAATTATTCCTAAAGAGGAAAATTTAAATAATTAAACAAATGAAAGGAATTATTTTAGCAGGGGGAAGCGGTACAAGATTGCACCCACTAACTTTGGCCATCAGTAAACAATTAATGCCTATTTACGATAAACCAATGATATACTATCCTTTGTCTATATTGATGTTGGCAGGGATCAAAGATATATTAATTATTTCTACACCAAATGATTTGCCTTTATTTGAGCGGTTGTTGGGAAACGGAAAAAACTTAGGATGTAATTTTGAATATGCTGTTCAGGAAATACCAAATGGACTTGCCCAGGCCTTTGTGATAGGGGAGAAGTTTATTGGAGATGATGATGTTGCCTTAATTTTAGGAGATAATATTTTTTACGGAACCGGATTAGAGAACTTATTGGTAAATGCAACCAAACCCGATGGGGGAGTGGTTTTTGCGTACCATGTAAATGATCCTGAGAGATATGGTGTGGTGGAATTTGATGAGGATAATAATGCAATATCTATCGAGGAAAAGCCAATCAATCCAAAATCAAATTATGCAGTTCCCGGAATTTATTTTTATGACAATAATGTAGTGGAGATCGCTAAGAACATCAAACCTTCTCCACGAGGAGAATATGAAATTACAGATATTAATAATGAATATTTAGAGCGTGGTAAATTGAAAGTGAGTGTCTTTGGAAGAGGAACTGCCTGGCTTGATACAGGGACGTTTACTTCATTGATTCAAGCACAACAATTTGTGCAGGTTGTTGAAGAACGACAAGGCTTGAAAATAGGATGCATTGAGGAGGTTGCCTACAGAAGAGGCTTTATTAACGCTGAACAACTCAAAGTAATAGCTGAGCCATTAAACAAAAGTGGATATGGGGAATATCTATTGAATTTAATAAAATAATTATACTTTCTCAATTCAACAATATCGAAGCAATCGTTATCTTTGCCACTTAAATTTTATAAGATGAAGAGATTTACGGTAGCTGAATTATTACAATCAGATAATTTTTTGGAGGAAGTTACTCTTAAAGGATGGGTAAGAACCTTTAGAAGTAACAGATTTATTGCTGTCAATGATGGTTCCACTATCAAGAACATACAATGTGTTATCGATTTTGAAAACACGCAGGAATCCATAATAAAAAGAATTACAACCGGAGCTTCCATATATATTAAAGGCACTTTGATAGAAAGTCAAGGCAAAGGGCAAACTATTGAAATTAAAGCAGATGAAGTGGAAATTTTAGGTGACTCAAATCCTGAAGAGTATCCAATTCAACCGAAGAAACATAGTTTTGAATTTTTACGTGAAAATGCACATTTAAGAATAAGGACGAATACATTTAGCGCAGTGATGCGTGTAAGGTCTGCATTGTCTTTTGCAGTACATAAATACTTTACAGAAAACGGTTTTTACAACTTCCATGCACCTATAATTACTGGTTCTGATGCTGAGGGGGCGGGAGAAATGTTTAGAGTTTCTACACTTGATTCAAAGAATGCACCATTAAATGAAAAGGGCGAAGTAGAGTATGAAAAAGATTTTTTTGGCAAAGAAACAAATCTTACAGTTTCGGGTCAACTGGAGGCAGAGACTTATGCAATGGCCTTAGGTAAAGTTTATACATTCGGACCAACATTTAGGGCAGAGAATTCCAATACATCCCGTCATCTGGCTGAATTTTGGATGATAGAGCCAGAAGTTGCCTTTTCTGATCTAAATGATAATATGGATTTAAGTGAAGATTTTATAAAGAATGTGCTGAAGGATGTTTTGGCCAATTGTAAGGAGGATCTCGACTTTTTAGAACAGAGATTGATACAGGAAGAAAAATCTAAACCTGTCCAACAAAGAAGTGAGATGACTCTTGTTGAAAAATTATATTTTGTAATTGACAATAACTTCAAAAGAGTTAGTTATACTGAGGCAATTGATATTTTGCGTAATTCTAAACCTAATAAAAAGAAGAAATTTAAATTCCCTATCAATGAGTGGGGGGTTGATCTACAGAGTGAGCATGAGAGATTTTTGGTGGAGAAACATTTTAAGTGTCCCGTAATTTTATTTGACTATCCAGCAAGTATAAAAGCATTTTATATGCGTTTAAATGAAGATGGAAAAACGGTAAGAGCAATGGATGTACTTTTTCCGGGAATTGGAGAAATTGTTGGTGGTAGCCAAAGAGAGGAACGTCTGGAGGTTTTGAAAGAAAAAATTAAGGAACTTGACATTGATGAAAAGGAGCTTTGGTGGTATTTGGATACTCGAAAATTTGGCACTGCTATTCATTCCGGATTTGGACTTGGCTTTGAAAGATTGGTTCAGTTTACCACTGGAATGGGAAATATTCGTGATGTAATTCCTTATCCTAGAACACCACAAAATGCTGAATTTTAGGCTTTAGGCATTATACAATAATTTGAAGCATATATTTGAGCTAATTATTGTAAATTTATAAATAAGAGTTTATCATATGCTTAGACAAGGATTTCAGCAAAAGTTACAACAAAAATTATCGCCTCTTCAAATACAATTGATGAAGCTAATTCAACTGCCTACACAGGCATTTGAACAAAAGTTGTCTCAAGAAATAGATGAAAACCCTGCATTGGAAAGAGGTAAAGACACTGATGACAATGATGAATATTCAACTGAAAATTCCTTCGAAGAAAGTGGTAATGAAAGTATTGAAACGGATATAAATATTGATGAATATTTAAGCGATGATGAGATTCCCAGTTATAGATTACAAGCCAATAATTATAGTGCGGATGATGAAGATACTCGTATTCCATATTCTGGAGGGGTTTCCTTTAACCAACATTTAATTAGACAATTAAATACTTTTAGGCTCGACGATCAAGAAGCTCAAGTAGCAGAGTTTATCGTGGGATGTATTGACGATAATGGTTATATAAGAAGAGATATTGAAGATATTGTTGACGACCTGGCCTTTTCTGAAAACATTTTCACATCTAAAGAAGAAGTGCAAAAAATACTGAATCTCGTGCAACAATTGGATCCTCCGGGTGTTGGAGCGCAATCTCTAAAAGAGTGTTTACTACTTCAACTTTTTAGGAAAAAGGAAAATGAAGATAGAAATTTAGCGATTGCTATCCTGGAAAATTCTTTCGATTTCTTTGTTAAGAAACATTATGAAAAAATAATTCAAAAGTTGGATATTAATGTGGAAGAATTAAAACTGGCTATTGCGGAAATCGAAAAGTTAAATCCGAAGCCAGGGAGTTCATTTGCTGGAAATTTAACCGCTGTTGAACAAGTTGTACCCGATTTTACAATTAAAATAAATGATGGGGTCTTGGAATTAAGTTTGAATGCCAGGAATGCTCCAGATCTACATGTCTCCAGAGAATACAACAATATGCTTAAAGGCTATTCCGAATCAAAAGATAAATCGAAAACCCAAAAAGATGCAGTTCTATTCATCAAACAAAAATTGGACGCGGCAAAATGGTTTATCGACGCTATCAAGCAACGGCAGCAGACTTTAATGTTGACAATGAACGCGATAATGCACTATCAGGAGGAATATTTTATGACAGGTGATGAAACAAAATTAAAACCAATGGTTCTTAAGGACATTGCGAGTAAAATTAACATGGACGTGTCCACGATTTCTCGTGTTGCTAACAGTAAATATGTAGATACTCCTTATGGAACTAAATTGATTAAAGTATTTTTTTCCGAGTCGATGAAAAATGAAAAAGGAGAGGACGTTTCGACAAGGGAGATTAAAAAAATATTAGAGAATGTAATAGAAAAAGAAGATAAAAGGAAACCACTCACAGATGATAGGCTATCTGCGCTTTTAAAGGAGAAAGGGTATTTAATTGCGAGAAGGACGGTAGCAAAATATCGTGAACAGCTGGATATTCCGGTTGCACGACTAAGAAAAATTTTGTTATAGATTATGTTTTTTTTTAAGCTCATCTCCCATCTCTTTCACCCGCTACTGTTTTCATTTATTGGTTCGTTCTTATATCTCATCCTTACGCCTAAGCACATTATTAAAAAGCAGGAATATATAATTCTGATAATCATTTTTATGAGCACCTATGTTTTACCCGTATTTGTATTGGCCCTCTTAAAAAGAATGAATATGATAGCGAGCTATAAATTGGATACGATTGAAGAAAGAAAGTTTCCAATAATATTTTTTATAATCCTTTCTTTTATGGTAGGGAACCTCCTAATAAATATTCAAATTGTGGACTTGTTGGCATATTCTTTTTATGGAACAGCTATTTCATTGGGTTTTACGTATATATTTTTTAGCGCGAAAATAAAAACGAGCTTACATATGATTGGAATAGGTGGGATACTAAGCTTTATCATAATAATGAGTTTTGAATATAAATTAAATTATAATTTGATAATTGCTGTGTTGTTCATTTTATCCGGACTCATAGCGGTTTCCAGATTAGCTTTAAAGGCACATAAGCCGAAGGAAGTTTATATAGGATTTTTAGTTGGGATGATTTCGCAATTAATTAGCTATCAATTTTATCACAATATGTAAAATATCAATCCAAGTCGTAAATCATGGATATTTATTTTATAGGAATTATTAATGGTTTCATTGAACAGATCATTTAAGCCATAGTAGACATGCAAGTTCCACTTATTATATCCTGTAGATAGCGTAATACCATATTGAAATTTGTTAATTTCGAGAATTTCATTTTCTAAAGGAACGCGATTCTCTAAACTTGAATTATTAGCAAATGCATAAGAAAATTTAATACCTGGATAAACTCGCCAAAATTTATATTTTTCATTCGTTGATGTCCGTATTCTGAATTCCACCGGGACTTCAATATTACTCATGGTAATTTTATTATTTTTTAATTGGTCATTAATTTCAGGCGGTAATTCTACGTTTGCATCAACACTAAAATAATAGGTATTATACCCATAAGCCAAACCAATCCCTAAACCCACATTTCTTCTTTTGTTTAGTGGTATATCTTTTATGACTCCTAATCCAAAACCAAATGAAAATCCATTCTGAGAGATCTGTTCTGGTGTATTTACGAGCCTAACGTAAGTGAGGTTAAAATAAATTTGATCCTCTAAATACTTGTTGTCAATAAAAGTGCTGTCGTTTTGCGCGAATAAAAAGGTCGGAAAAAAGAGGAAAATAATTGCAATCTTTCGCATTGTATTTTATTGAAAAATCAAAGATAACTTTTTTAACGAAGATATCCCAAAAGGCTAATCCCCTAATTTACCATACTTAAATGAACCTTATAAATACAGAGAGGTATGAAAACGATTATCTATAAAATTATATTTCGGAATTTGCAGGTTCTACACTTTAGTATTTAATCTTTTACTAAGAATATTTCTAAGTTCTTTAGATGTTTTAGGATCAATCAAGTTTAAGGCTTTTACCTGACATAATTTTTCAATTAATTCGGCACCAGCAAATGTGTTAGTGGCTATACCACTTACTAAATCAGGTTTTAGATTAAAACTTTTCATAACACCATATACGGCATAAGGGTCGGAAGCACATAAAATAATGCATTTTACATTATCTTTGAGCTCTTCAAATGCTATGTCACCATTATAGGGCTCTAAAGGTGATGCTCCAAGTTCAATTACCGCAACATCAGCATGAACGGCGTTAATTCTACTGAGTAATTGAACAAGTTTTCTTCTAAATTTTTCACGTGTACAAATAGTTGATGGCAACCCCATATTAACAAAGTCAAAGATGTAATTTGCTCCTACATCTTTTAAAGATAAAATATCTCTATATCTACTCGCGCCTGTTAACTTACCTGCAACTATTTTTAAACCTGCTCTTTTGAGGTGATTCACAATAATTTTAGCAGAAGTTGTTTTACCGGCAGACATAGATGTTCCAACCAGTAAAATTATTGGAATATTAAATTTGGAAAATTTGAAATCCTCTACATAGTCGTCCATTGTACAAATATTTTCACCATCTGTTACGTGTCCTAAATATTGTATTTCTATAAGATTTGGAAGATAAACTGATTTTGAAGTACATTTCCCGAATAATCCAGCACTTGTTAATAAATGCATTTTGCCATCTTCTCCAACCTCTTTCCAAGTACCGGTTGCTTCTAGAGTAGCATACCTTTCACCTAAAGCGCCTACCACCAGGTCCTCATTCATAATACTTCTCATTCTGCCATTGGTTAATTCCACTTTAAGGATATTACTTCCTGTATCAGTGATCTTACCAACTACATAATCACCTGTTTTCCATTGAATTTTATCCAGTTTCTCAACAGTAAATGGTTTTTTGTCTAGATCAGAAATCCTTAACATTGAAGTAAATATATATTGTGTATTCATTATTTTAAAAATATTTATATATTATTATTTATGGGATCTGCCATTAAGAGTATAGTAAGTAAGGCCGTTCGTTCAATTAATTTATCGGTAAATATGAATTCATGTTTTGCATGAGCCCCATCACCAATGGTGCCTAGTCCATCTAAAGTTGCAGTATATAAACTTGTTGTATTACCATCAGATCCGCCACCTGCAGTTGATTCTTCTAATTCCAGATCGATTAATTCTCCTAAATTTTTTGCCATTTTCCAAAGCTTTTGATTACGATTAGTTTTTTCCAATGGAGGTCTCCCAAAATGCCCTTCCACCAATAATTCTATATCCTCATTGATTGGTTTTAAGCCCAAAATTTCTTCAGTTATAAATTCTGCATCCTTATTATTATGAACTCTCACATCAATTACTGCTCTGCTTTCAGCTGCAATAACATTAGCAGATGTTCCTCCTTCAATCATACCCACGTTAACAGTTATGCCTTTTTTAAAGTCGTTAAGTTCAAATAGATGTTGAATATGGTAAGAGAGTTCTACAATAGCGCTAACCCCTTTGTCTGGATTTAAACCTGCATGTGCCGGTTTCCCTTTGACAGTTAAAGTAAATCGACCTATTCCTTTACGTGCAGTTTTTAATTTACCTTCTATTCCTAACGGAGGCTCCAAAACAAAAGCTCGATTGGCAATTTTTGAAATATTTACAATTGCTTTTTCCGATTCTTTGCTGCCAATTTCTTCATCTGAATTAACAATTATTACTGGTGTTAAAGGGCAATCCAAATTTAGATCTCTAATTGCTCGCAAGGAATAAATCATTTGAGTCAAACCAGCCTTCATATCAAAGATGCCGGGGCCTGTAATTTTAATTTTATCCTGGGTTATAGGCATGTTTAAAATAGTATCCGCTTCCCAAACGGTATCACAATGCCCCAATAATAGTTGAATAGGATTATTTTTTAATCTTCTAAAAGGCCTTGCTAAAATAAATCCTCCGGTTTTATTACCAGGCATTTGTAAAACATAATATTGAAGTTCTTCGAAAGCTGATTTTAAATGATTAATAATTTTAATTTGTGCATCTGCGTTCGTTGAAGGAGATTCCAATTCGACAAGTTTTTTTAAAAAGAGAATCATTGATTCTTGATTTTCTTTTAAGTAATTGACTATATGTTTAGCTTCTGATCTTTCCATGCTAAACTTAAATATTTTATAACTTTATCGTTGAAAATCTTTGGGATACGGGAAGCTAAATGTTTCTTTTATACTGGCAAATCTTCCCTGTGCTATATATGCCAAAAGAGGGTTGTCGTAAATATGTTTTTGTTGGTCAACTTCTGAGAATATTTTGTAATCTTTATGCACATATGCAGTGTCAATTTGTCCTGTAATGATACTATAATCATCAAACCCATCAATTATTTTATACAGTGTACATTCAAATAGTACATAAGAGTCCGCAATAAAAATATTGTCATTTTTATTTGTTTTGATGGTTGGTATGTCCTTAACTATTTCTTTGGTAAAGTGGTTGTCCTCACATCTGGGAATTGCCGCCAAAGAAGTTAATAGAACCTGACTTGGTCTAACAAAGCTTACAGTAAATTTTTTTTCTTTTTTAATATTATGATAGGTTCTGTGTCGGGGAGTACATACAAATCCTAAATAATTTGAAAATCCAATTGGCGTGACCATATGCTTGGGAGATAGATCGTATGCCTCATTTTCTTTAGAACCAATTACAACAAGTGGAGCAACTGTATAGAAGTGATCCCATATAGTATCTTTAACATTTAGAGATATAAAATCATCAAAATTATTTTTTTTCATAACTCACTCTACATTTATCCAATTCACCTTTTTAAAGATACGAAAACAAGCCATGATTTACAAGAATTTGTATTGAAATAAAAGCAAAAAAAATGCGAGCTATGCTCGCATTTTAACTTAAATATATTTAATAAGAATTATTCGTTTTCCTTTATGAATTCATCAACAGCTTCTCCTTCTAAGGTTTCCGTAACAACTTTTTCATCTCCATCAACTGTGGTTGTGGTATTTATAGTTGCAGTTTTTTCACCATTTTCATCCACTTCAACTTTAATCATTTTTTTTACTTCATGATTAGAAACAATATTTTCAGTTAGTTCAATTGTTGTTTCATTATTATAATCGGCTAAGTTATCAGCGTCTAATGCAATGCTTGGAGCAATAACCAATGCAACAACAGACATTAACTTTAATAAGATATTCAATGATGGTCCTGAAGTATCCTTAAAAGGATCGCCAACTGTATCACCAACTACTGCCGCTTTATGGACATCAGTACCTTTTAAGCCTTCTTCCTCAACCATTTTTTTAGCATTGTCCCATGCGCCTCCTGCGTTCGATTGAAAGATAGCCATCAAAACACCAGTTGTAGTAACACCAGCTAATAAGCCACCTAACATTTCGGCACCACCAATAAAACCAACAGCTACAGGAACTATTAGTGCTAAAAGACCAGGAAATACCATTTCTTTAATAGAAGCTTTTGTTGATATATCAACGCATTTGTCATATTCTGCAACACCATCCGCAGCATCAAATATTTTTCTATCCTCAACAGAAGCTTTAGACATGTCGGAATCGTATTTTTTCATAACTTCTAATGCCGCTTTTAAAGCCGGGATATCTCTAAACTGACGACGAACTTCTTCGATCATGGCCATGGCAGCTCTTCCTACTGCATTCATGGATAGCGCAGAAAAAACGAATGGTAACATACCACCAACTAATAATCCAGCCATAATTCGCGGTTGAGAAACATCAATAGCATTTACATTGGCTGTTTCCATAAAAGCTGCAAATAACGCTAATGCAGTTAAGGCTGCAGAAGCAATTGCAAATCCTTTTCCAATTGCAGCTGTTGTATTCCCTACAGCATCTAATTTATCAGTTCGTTGACGTACTTCACTTGGTAACTCAGCCATTTCAGCAATACCTCCTGCATTATCTGAAATTGGTCCGTAGGCATCAACAGCAAGTTGAATACCTGTATTTGCCAACATACCTACAGCTGCGATCGCAATACCGTAAAGTCCGGCAAAATGATGCGATACCAATATAGCAGTTGCAATTAAAAGAATTGGAATTGCAGTAGACATCATACCAACACCTAAACCAGCAATAATGTTCGTTGCTGCTCCGGTTTTAGATTGTTCTAAAATTGATCGTACAGGTTTCGTACCTGTTCCTGTATAATATTCAGTAACTTTTCCAACTAATAAACCGGCAACCAAACCAGCAATAGTAGCCCAAAAGACTCCAATTGAAGAATATGTAATTCCCTTATAAGACCAAACTTCAGGAAGCATTTCCTGAATTATAAAATAAGAAGCTATCAACATTAATCCAGCAGATCCAAACTCCCCAATATTTAAAGCTTTGTGTGGGGAACCACCATCTTTTACTTTTACAAAGAAAGTTCCAATTATCGACATTATAATTCCTACTGCAGCCAGAACTAAAGGTAAGTAAACAGCTCCAAGTCCATCAAAAGAATCGGCAAACTCAGGAAGAGTAGTATAAATAGCCCCTAATACCATTGTTCCAATTATTGAACCTACATACGACTCAAATAAATCGGCACCCATTCCTGCAACATCACCTACGTTGTCACCAACATTATCTGCAATTGTTGCCGGATTCAATGGATGATCTTCCGGTATTCCTGCTTCTACCTTACCAACCAGATCAGCTCCAACATCAGCAGCTTTGGTATAAATACCACCTCCTACACGTGCAAATAAGGCGATTGAAGATGCTCCTAATGAGAATCCTGAAAGTACATTTAATACTTCGCCAATAGACCAGCCTTGTCCACTGTAAATCATGAAAAGTCCACTTAATCCTAAAACCCCCAATCCAACTACACCTAGTCCCATAACAGAACCTCCTGCAAAGGCTACTTCAAGAGCTCTTCCTAGTGAAGTCCGAGCGGCATTCGTTGTTCTTACGTTGGCTTTTGTTGCAGCCTTCATTCCAATAAAGCCTGCTAAACCAGAGCAGATAGCACCTACGATGAATGATACGGCAATCATTCCATTGGAACCATCTTCATAGCTCCCTTTAAAATATAATAAGATCGCAACAGCAATCACAAAAATGGATAATATTTTATATTCTGCTTTTAAAAATGACATTGCCCCGTCAGCAATGTTTTTAGCAATTCTTACCATTTTTTCATCTCCTTGATCCTGCTTTGCAACCCATGAATTTTTTATAAACACAAATACTAATGCCACAACACCGAAAAGAGGTAAATAACTTACGATAAATTCCATACTTAATAGTTCTTAAATTTTAGTTGATTTTTAAAGGGGCTAAAAGTAATAAATAATGGGAGATAAAAAAAACCATCATTAATTATTAATGACGGTTTAGTCTTTAGCGAATTAGAAAACGAATTTTCTATTAAATTGTAAAGGTTCTTTTCTTCTTATGTTCACTTTCATCATATCTTCTTACACATTGTTTGTATATTTTAATAGCTTCTTGGGCGTTGCCCCAGCCTCCTACATCTACTTTTTTCTCTTCCAGATCCTTATACACCTGGAAAAAATGTTCGATCTCCTTCAATCTGTGTGGGTTCAAATCGGATATATCCAATCTATTATTCCATATAGGGTCTGAAACAGGTACACAGATAATTTTTTCATCAGGTCCTTTTTCATCAGTCATATGAAAAACTCCAATTGGACGTACTTCCATTACAACCATTGGGAAAGTAGGTTCTGTTCCAAGCACTAACACATCCAGAGGATCCTTATCTAATGCCAATGTTTCCGGTATAAAACCATAATCCCCGGGATACATCATCGAAGAAAATAACATTCTATCAAATCTTATCTTATTTAAAACAAAATCATATTCATATTTGTTTCTACTTCCTTTTGGGATTTCGATTAAAACATCAAAAGTTACTTTTTTATTAGAACTCATCTTCTTTAATTTAAATTTGTGCAAAAATACAATTTTAAGTGAGTTAATTATACAATTCAAAATAAATAAAGCAATAGATCAAAATTAAATTTCAATACATTTGATTGATGAACTGAATGAGCAAGAATATTCTAAAAATAAGAAATATGATGAACCTCGTAGATATTCAAATTGAGAAATCGTTAAGATCTATTTTGATTAAAGGATTTTCAATTAAATTTAAAATCTTATTTATACTACTTATATTAAGTCAATTAGGGAAGGCTAGCTCCTTTCAACAAGAAAAAATAAATCTTAAGGAAGTCAAAGAATTGAATACCTTATTCAAAAGTGGAGATAGTGATTATGCCTGCTTCCGAATACCGGCGGTGGTGACAACAAATAGTGGTACTATTTTGGCTTTCTGTGAAGCGAGAAAAAAAAGCTGTTCCGATACAGGGAATATTGATCTTGTTATGAAAAGCTCCAAAGATAATGGATTGACATGGAGTGGACTTAAAATTATATGGGATGATGGAGACAATGTATGCGGAAATCCTGCTCCTGTTGTTGATAGAGAAACGGGGGAAATTCACTTGCTTGCAACCTGGAATAACGGAAAGGATCGTGAATCCCAAATTATCGAAGGGACAAGTATCCAAGGTCGAGATATATATCAATTGATTTCAGATGATAATGGCGAGAACTGGACAAGTCCAAAAAATATTACACCCTCCGTTAAATTACCTGGTTGGACCTGGTATGCCACAGGACCGGTCCATGGGATTCAATTAAAAAATAAAATCCATAAAGGACGATTGGTTATCCCATGTGACCATATTGAGAAAGAATCGAAAAAATATTATTCGCATATTATCTATTCAGACGATCACGGAAGGTCATGGAAGTTAGGAGGAATCACGCCACAGGACCAGGTGAATGAATGCACCGTTGCTGAGTTAAACAATGGCGATCTAATATTGAATATGCGTAATTATGCGCGCAAAGCATCTCAAGTAAGGCAGGTAGCCATTAGTAAAGATGGGGGAGGATCCTGGATTGAACAAGGGTTTGACCTACAGTTGCCAGAACCAAGATGCCAGGGAGCATTACTGAATACAGATAGAAAACGCAAAGAACTACTCTTATTTACAAATCCATCTGATGCGAAATCACGAATAAATATGACTCTTTCTGTCAGTAAGGATAATGGGGCAACTTGGCATAAGAAAATCCCAATATACAAGTCACATTCTGCATATTCAGATCTGGTCGAATTGAATGATGGGAACATCTTTGTGCTATTTGAAGCTGGACACCAAAATGCTTATGAAGGAATTCACTATGAGATCATTTCAAATAGAGAATTGTAGTAAGACTATTAGAATAGTGAAATGTTAAATGAGATTTATCCTTGTTTAAGATTTAATTAATTTTTAACCTTAGAATTCCATAATGGAACTATCTTCGCCAATAATAAAAATAAAAACAAGAACATGAAAATCAGAAATTATATTTTAGTATGTATGCTGCCCTTGTTATTTGCGTGTCAGCATAAAATCGTTGAAAAAAAGGAGGAGAATACTGCAAAGAATGTTATACTGTTAATTAGTGATGGTACTGGCTTATCTCAAATTTCTTCCGCTTTTTATTTTAAGGATTCCTCACCAAATTATGCTCGATTTGAGGATATTGGCCTTATAAATACTTCATCTTCCAGAGAAGATGTTACAGATTCTGCAGCTGGTGCCACAGCATTTGCCTGTGGAGAAAAAACATACAATGGAGCCATTGGAGTTGCCGATGATTCAACGGCTATTAAAAATTTAGTGGAGATCGTTAGTCTAAAGAATATCAAAACAGGTATGGTTGCTACTTCTTCCATTACGCATGCAACTCCGGCTAGTTTTTATGCACATACGGTGAGTAGAGGTTTAGCTGAAGAAATCGCCTTGCATTTGTCGGAGTCGGAAGTGGATTTTTTTGCAGGTGGAGGATTGCAATTCTTTGATAAACGTGAGGATGGACGAAACCTGTTGGATGAAATGGTTGAAAAAAATTTCTTGATCGATACCGTAACTCTCGGTGATCTATCCAAAATACAAAATACAGAGAAAATGGGCTATCTTTTGGCCAAAAATGCAATGCCTAAGGTTCAGGAAGGGCGTGGAGATTTTCTTGTAAAAGCGACAGATCTGGGAATTCAATTTTTAGGTAAGGGCGGTTCCAACTTTTTTATGATGGTTGAAGGATCTCAAGTCGATTGGGGTGGCCATGCCAATGACGGTTCCTATTTGGTATCTGAATTGATTGATTTTGATGATGCTGTTGGTAAAGCACTGGATTTTGCAGAGCAGGACGGTAATACCTTGGTAATAGTAACTTCTGACCATGAAACAGGTGGATTTACCCTCGCTGCGAAAAAGAAAGTAAGAGAAGACGGTAGTGAGTATAGCGATTATAGTGAAATTGGGATGACCTTTTCAACTGGAGGACATTCAGCTACTCTGATTCCTGTATTTGCGTATGGCCCTGGATCTGAAGAATTTAAAGGAGTATATCAAAACAATGAAATATTTGATAAAATATTAAAGGTTACAAACTGGGGACGGGCGAATAAATAAAATATTTCTTTCTAAAGAAAAGATTAAAAGTCCTAAATTAAGAGCGAATATTGGGATTAAAAAGAAATAGTTGCAGTTAATAGTTCCTAGCAAATAGCGGGATTTGTTATTTTGAAAATGCTTCAATGTAGCAAAGTATTCTTCCAAAAGATAAATATATGCCATTATTAATTTATAAAATTTATGGATTCTTTATTTTTTTACTATAAATTGTAAGAAAAATGATTTCCAACGACTGAGGAGGTTATTGAAGAATTAGATTGGCAATATATTTATGAAAGAACAATTTAACAAAGACGTTGACCAAGGTCTTAGCAGTAGTCCTAAAACACTGCCATCTAAATACTTTTACGACAAAAAAGGAGATGAACTTTTTGTTGAAATAATGAACATGCCCGAATATTATGTTACACGGGCGGAGTACGAGATATTTAAGGAACAGAACGATCAAATAATCAGGGACTTAGAATTAGACCCAAACAAGTACTTTGAATTAATTGAACTTGGTCCGGGCGACGGAACAAAAACAAAAGAATTACTTAAAACCTTAATTAAAAGAAATTTTAATTTTGATTATCTACCCATAGATATATCCAATAATGCCTTAGATCAATTAGAGCAATCCATAAAAAAGGAATTACCGGAAGTATCTGTTCAAACAAAACATGGGGACTATTTTGAAATGCTCGAATCGTTAAAAGACACAAAACATCTTAAAATTGTGCTTTTTCTTGGTTCAAATATTGGTAATTCAACCGATGAACAGGCATCAGATTTTATTTATAAATTAGGAGCAAATCTTAAATTAGGAGATAAATTGCTTTTGGGCGTTGATTTGATCAAGTCAGCAAACATTGTTGGTCCTGCATATGATGATCCAACAGGAATTACGAGAATGTTTAATTTGAATTTATTGAATCGAATCAATAAGGAATTGGATGGCAATTTTAAAATAGAAAACTTTATTCACAAACCGGAATATTCGGAAGAGGATGGTATAGCGAGAAGTTTTATTGAGAGTACAAAGGATCAAACCGTTAAGATCAATGGCAATGTGAATACCTATTTGTTAAAAAAGGGGGAAAAGATACATACAGAAATATCCAGAAAATACAACGATAAGATCATCAAGTCTATTATAAAAGATACAGATTTTCAGATTTCCGGAAAATTAACCGACTCCAGGAATTATTTTAGCGATTATATTTTGACGAGAACCTAGCAGATTTAAATAATTCAGAACATATTTGGGAATTGTATGGAAAATTTACAAGTGCAAGAAGTTCAGATGGTCTTCAGTTTGTAAAAAAAGATTAACAGTTAGATTGTCAACTTGTTAAGCTTTTGACTTTGTACCTTGGGTGGGATTAGCTTCGCTTTTCCCTTCAAGCTTCGCTTGAAAACCGAAAAAACAATCGTTTCACTTTTCTTCAAAAAAAAAAGCAAGCTCCCTTTTTGAAGCTCGCTTACGATTTACCGTTTTCCGGTTTATTGTACCTTGGGTGGGAATCGAACCCACACGATCTTGCAATCACTGGATTTTGAATCCAGCGCGTCTACCAATTCCGCCACCAAGGCTTATTTTAGAGAATCTCTAATTTTCCTCAATTTTTCTTTCCCGGTTCCAGACTTCCAATACTTTTCTTTTCCTCTGGCCTCGGGTCTTGAATCGCAGACCTCTGAATATATCAGTTTAAATGGTCTGTAAAATTTTGTAGTTCTTTCTCTACCGTCGTTATGTCTTTTTATTCTTAAATGAATATCTTGTGTTAATCCAACATAAATATAATTATGCTCTAAACTCGATATTGCATGAACAAAAAACTTGCTCACTAATTCACTTTTATTGTCAAATCCATAGTTTCTCAAAAGAAATGGATTTTTATCCTAGCGCGCCTGCCTTTCGTCAGATAGGCCTGCATATCGGCAGACAGGTCTACCAATTCCGCCCTGCCTACCGGTTTAACTACCGAAGGTAGTCAGGCAGGCACCAAGGCTTATTTTAGATAATCTCTAATTCTCCGTAATTTTTCTTCCTAAGATTGATTTTAGGAGTGCAAATATAATCTATTTGTTAAAAACACATCTACTTTTAGTCGCTTTTCTAGACCTATTTATTTAATAAAATAATTGTGTTTTTACGTAAAAGTTTCGTTAGTATATTTATTAGCAATTCAAATAAATATCTATTTTTGCATTATCTATTTTAGCTTAATATTACCTTAAAAAACAATCTTTATGGAACAAAGAATTTATAAGCCAAAAATTTTTGCTTGTACAGAGAGCATTGAATTAGCCAAAAATATAGCGGATAAATATGGATTAGAGCTCGGTAGATCTAATAAGAAAGTATTTAGTGATGGGGAATTTCAAGTTGGATTTGATGAGTCAATAAGGGGTAGAAGAATTTTTATAGTTGGTTCAACAATGCCTCCAAGCGATAATCTAACAGAAATGCTGCTAATGCTGGATGCCGCAAAGAGGGCTTCGGCTCGCCACATTACAGCGGTAATGCCTTACTTTGGGTGGGCAAGACAGGATAGAAAAGATAAGCCTAGAGTACCCATTGCGGCAAAACTTGTTGCTAAATTATTGCAAGCTGCAGGAGCTACCAGAGTAATGACAATGGATCTGCATGCAGATCAGATTCAAGGATTTTTTGAAGTACCTGTTGATCATCTTTATGCTTCGACTATTTTATTGCCTCATATAGAAAAATTGAATCTTAAAAACATCACTATAGCTTCACCTGACATGGGAGGTTCCAAAAGGGCATATGCATATTCAAAATTTTTAAAGAGTGAGGTGGTTATTTGTTATAAACAAAGAAAAAAAGCAAATGTAATTTCCCTCATGGAATTGATAGGAAACGTAGAAGGGCGGAATGTAATTATAGTGGATGATATGGTGGATACTGCCGGAACACTAACAAAAGCTGCGGATCTAATGATGGAAAGAGGGGCGTTAAGTGTAAGAGCAATTACCACGCATGCAATTTTATCCGGAGATGCATATAATCGTATAGAAAATTCAAGTTTAGAAGAATTAATTGTAACGGATAGTATTCCGTTAAAGAAGTCTTGTTCTAAGATAAAAGTTGTATCTTGCGCCCCTTTATTTGCTGATGTGATGAAGAAAGTTCACTCAAACACATCTATCAGTGGTAAATTTTTAATGTAAACAAATATTTAATAATAGAAAATGAAATCAATTACGATCAAAGGATCTCAAAGAGAAAGCGTGGGCAAGGTAGCAACCAAGGCTTTACGTAATGCTGGAAAGGTTCCTTGCGTTTTATACGGAGGAGATAAGGCAATACACTTTTCAGCAGATGAATTAGCATTTAGTAAAATAGTGTACACTCCTAAGGTATACACTGCAACGGTTGAGCTTGAAAATGGCGAAAAATTAGCTGCTATTTTACAAGATATCCAATTCCATCCGGTAACGGATAAAATATTACATGTCGATTTTTATCAATTATTCGAGGATAAGGAAATTACGATGGATATTCCGGTTAATTTAAGCGGTACGGCCCCAGGAGTTGTAAATGGTGGCGTTTTACGTTTCCCAAATAGAAGATTAAAAGTAAAAGCACTTCCTGCAAACCTACCTGATTTTATAGGGGCGGATATTTCCGGATTGGATATTGGAGATAAAATTTTACTTGAAGATCTAAAATCAGACAAATATTCTTTCTTGCAAGAAGACAGTATGGTGGTTTGTCAAGTTAGAGTTGCCAGAGCGGCAATAGTTGATGAGATTGAGGAGGAAGAAGGTGAAGAAGGAGAAGAAGGAGAAACTGCGGCTGAAGGAACAGAAGGAGAAGTTAAAAGTGAAGGTGAAGGAACTGAATCTTAAAAAAAATCTTTTTTAAAATAGTGTAAGCTTTTCGTATTTTACGGGAAGCTTTTTTTATATTTATAAAAGAATGAATTTCTTAGAAAAAATAAGATCACTACTAGGTAAGGAGAGTAATAATCCAGAATTAATGAAGAAGTTTTTAATTGTAGGTCTAGGCAACGTTGGTGTAAAGTATAATAATACAAGGCATAATATTGGTTTTAGTATTTTGGACAGATTGGCTGTAAAGGAGAAAGTGATTTTTGAAACCAAAAAATTGGGTGACATTGCCAGGTTTAAATATAAAGGAAGAACTTTTATTCTCTTGAAACCGAATACTTACATGAATTTAAGTGGCAAAGCGGTTAATTATTGGCAAAAGATTGAGAAAATTCCACTTGAGAATATTTTTGTCATAACAGATGATCTAAATCTAGATTTTGGTGTGATCAGAATAAAGGCCAGAGGAAGTGCAGGAGGGCATAATGGATTAACAAATATAAACGAGCAATTACAAACCCAAAATTATGCGAGACTACGTTTTGGTGTTGGCAGTGAATTTAGAAGAGGAGGTCAGGTTGATTATGTTTTGAATGAATGGAGTGAGGAACAAGGAGAAGAGCTCGAAACAAGAATTGAAAAGTCCAGCCAAGCGATAAAATCATTTGCTTTGGCCGGAGTTAATAATACTATGAATGAATTTAACGGAAAATAATTACTCCACCGTAACGGATTTTGCTAAATTTCTTGGCTGATCAACATTACATCCACGCATAACCGCAATATGATAAGATAATAATTGTAAAGGTATTGTTGTTAGAAGAGGAGATAATGCCTCCTCGGTTTCCGGAATTTCAATCACGTGGTCAGCAATTTCTCTAACTGTTTTATCACCTTCAGTAACTACCGCGATAATTTTACCACTTCTCGATTTAATTTCTTGAATGTTACTTACAACCTTATCGTAATGGCCCTTATTTGTGGCAATAACAATAACGGGCATTCTATCATCAATCAATGCAATGGGGCCATGCTTCATTTCTGCTGCCGGATAGCCTTCGGCATGTATATAGGAAATCTCTTTTAATTTAAGCGCTCCTTCCAGAGCTACTGGAAAATTAAATCCTCTGCCGAGATATAAACAATTCGTGGACAATAAATACTTTTTTGCAATTAGTTTAATATGAGCATCAATTTTTAATAATTGTTCTACTTTTTTAGGAATTAACTCTATTTCCTGGAGATACAAACGATAATCGGCACTGGTCATAGTACCTTTTGCTCTGGCTAAGCGCAGTGCAATAAGAGTTAACAATGTAATTTGAGTTGTAAATGCTTTGGTTGAGGCAACCCCTATTTCAGGACCTGCATGGGTATAGGCACCAGAATCATTTTCTCTCGCTATGGAAGATCCAACAACGTTACAAACCCCAAAGACAAATGCGCCTTTTGATCTTGCTAACTTGATTGCCGCTAAAGTGTCTGCCGTTTCTCCGGATTGAGAAATGGCAATAACCACATCTTTTTCATTTATTACAGGATTTCTATATCTAAATTCAGAGGCGTATTCAACCTCAACCGGTATCCTAGCAAATTCTTCAAAAGTGTATTCTGCGACCAACCCGGCATGCCATGAAGTTCCACAAGCCACAATTATAATACGCTCGGCATTCAGGAACTTTTTCATATTGTTCTCAAGTCCTGAAATTTTAATTATCCCTTCTTTTACTAGAAGCCTACCTCTAAATGTATCCGTAATTGCCTTAGGTTGTTCATGGATTTCTTTAAGCATAAAATGTTCGTAGCCACCCTTTTCAATCTGTTCCAGATTTAACTGTAACTCCTGAATTTTGGCATCAACATCGCTATCATCATTAATTTTTCTTACTTTGACCTCTCTGCCAATTTTTACAATAGCCATTTCCTCGTCTTCCAGATAGATCGCATCTTTTGTATATTCAATAAATGGCGAGGCATCAGAAGCGATAAAAAATTCTTCAAAATTTTTCCCTACCCCAATCGCTATTGGACTTCCTAATTTGGCAACAACTATTTCATTCGGTTTTGCTTTATCAAATACCGCTATGGCATAAGCTCCAATAACCTGGTTTAAAGCAATTTGTACTGCTTTTCCCAGTAAAACACCTTCTTGATCTTTAATTTCTTCAATTAAGTTTATAAGAACTTCAGTATCCGTATCACTCTTGAAAGTGTATCCTCTACTGATGAGCTCTTGCTTAAGAGAATCGTAATTTTCAATGATACCATTGTGAACAATTGCGAGATTGCCGGATTGAGATAAATGAGGGTGAGAATTTATATCGTTCGGAACACCATGTGTTGCCCATCGTGTATGCCCTATGCCTATAGATCCTTGTTTAGAAATTTCAGTTCGAACTTTACCTTCTAAATTCGAAACCTTTCCTTTGGTTTTAGCAAAGTTAATTTTTTTTCCATCAAAGAGCATGATACCTGCGCTGTCATAGCCACGATATTCTAACCTTTGTAATCCATTGATAATAATGGGATACGCTTCGCGAAACCCAATATAACCTGTAATTCCACACATACTATTTGGTTTAGGTTGTTATTCTTTAGACTTAGAATAGAAAAGCTCGAGTTTTATTCTTTCTTCATCAAGCTCAGGTAGGTTTCCTTTTAAAACAACACCTTTAGGAATCCAATTATAATCTTTAACCACAGTATCTAAAACACCGATTGTTGGAATGTCGGTAAGAACAAAATTTCTTAATGCCAGTTTAGATAATTTTATAGGGTCAGTTGAATCAAGAACATCAGAAACGTAAAAAGTTATTCTAAATTTATAGTAATCAGGATTGCCATCATCATCATATTGCAAATCTCCGCCATAAACTCCGCTACCACCATCAAATCTATAGTCCTTTAACGTAGAATTATCATCATAATTGTATAAAAATAATCTACGAGGAACTTCATCATCTTGATTGTCGTCTATATAAATTTTTAAATTAGCCTCGTTGATCAAAAGATTCTCATTTCTTAACATTTCCACTGTTTCTTGTGAAAACAACTCAATAATAGCTTCTGTACCGGCAGCACCTTGTACATATAATTTCCTTTCACCATTTTCTATGTCAGGATTTAGCAGATCGTCTTCAACTGGGAAACCCGAATAGTAATTATCATATTTTCCAGTACTTACACCGCCAAAAGGAAATCGCATAGATCGGGCTGTTCTCACAATTTCGCCATCCACTTCGACATCGTTCGTATAATAAATGGTCATACTTGCAGTTGTCCCTAAAACATTAATCAAAGCGCCGTCCGGGCCATTTGCCTCCATGTATAAGCCTTTAAAAAACCTCGTAAAATTAGCGTTGCTATCGAAATCACTTGAATTAGGATTGTCAATAAAGTTAATTTTAAAGAAATTTTCATCCAAATTAAATTTCATAGAAGGAACCCCGCCCTGGGCTTTTACAGTATCAATTTCATCTATTGTATTTGGGTCGCCATCCAGGCTCTTTCTTAAAACATATAAAACCGTATCATTTCTATTGGTCTTAAAATCATCTGAAAAAAGTTCGGCCTCTAATTGGTATTCTTTATCCGAGTAATAAGCGTTCTTCTTTGTAGGGTCATTCGGGTCTAGTTCGTTTAAAAAAGTACCAAGTTCACTAACCGCAATATTAAAGGCCTGAGAAGTGTTACCATATACAGAATCCAGAGTAAAATTAGGTACTTGAATGGGATTACCGTCCTCATCGTTAATTGGTTCACCTGTTTCAGGATCTACGGCATCCTGGTCTTCTTCGCTTCTCGTTGCAAAATATGGAATATCTAAGATTACGGTATCTATTGTAGCATTTTCACCAAAATCAACTGCTAGGATAGGAAGATATACTTGAGAAATAAAAATGCCTTTTTTCAGTCCAAAACTCTCATCTCTGCTGATACCCAATAAGGGTAAGGTTAGCTTGGATAAATTATTATCAACCCTTGATGAATCTACATTGACATTATATGCGATAACTTCAAATATAGTATCACCTACAGTGAAATATTGGTTATCAACTAGTCCTATAGCAATATCTTCAAGATCTTTTTCGCAAGATATTATTCCAAAAAGAAAGGTTATTGATAAACCCACACTTTTAAGAGTGTTTACAATTTTACGTGACATAAATGATTTTAGATGTTTTTGCAATAGATTTATAATACTTTGTTCAAGTAAAAATTGATATATGCCTCTGAAAAGTCGTCTTGTGGATGAAAATCTAGTACTGGGACCTTTAATTTTTCGATATATTTAGTAATATCATTTGATAACTCTTCGCTGCCCTTTATAATTGCATCAGAATTTTCAATAGCTATTTTTAACAAACAATTACCATTTCCATTTTCCAACGGTTTCAATTTATCTTCAGAAATTGAATCGAATTTTATTTTTTTAATAAAATTTTCCTTGTTTACAATATCATTTTCTTCATAATTAAAGGCTGAAGTAACAATTTTACTTTCTGCAAACAAAGGATCATTTTTATAAAATTCCTTTAAATATAGTGGTAACAATGATGCCATCCATCCATGGACGTGGATGATATCTGGTGCCCATTTCAATTTTTTTACTGTTTCTACAACACCTTTAGCAAAGAATATTGCTCTCTCATCATTATCTTCAAATAATTTCCCGTCTTTATCTGTATAAACTGATTTTCGCTTAAAATATTCATCATTATCAATAAAGTAAACTTGCATCCTTTCCTTAGGAATAGAAGCTACTTTAATAATGAGAGGCATATCCATATCGTTAATGATCAAATTCATACCAGATAATCGTATCACTTCGTGCAATTGGTGTCTCCGTTCATTGATTACACCATATCTGGGCATAAACATTCTAATTTGTGCACCCTTGTGATGCATTTCTTTTGGGACTTCAAACGCCATTTTTGATACTTCTGTCTCAGGTAAATATGGTGCCAGTTCCGACGACACAAAAAGTATTCTCTTATCTTTCATTTAAAAACTATTTTGGAATGGTGCAAAATTACGAAAATATATGCAAAATTCGATTTAAAATATTAAGTTTGATGGTTATTACCAAAAATGATACCACAATAACTGCTGATGAAAGTTTTTACAACTAGAAAAACGATTCAAAAAGAATTATCATCGAGAAATAAAAAAATGCAAATTGGTTTGGTGCCTACTATGGGTGCATTACATGCCGGGCATTTGTCAATTATTGAAAAGGCATTAAAAGAAAATGATCTGATCGTCGTAACAATTTTCGTCAATCCTACTCAATTTGACAAGAAAGAAGATTTGCTTAATTACCCGAACACAACAAAAAATGATTTGACTTTGTTGGAGGAAATAAAATGTGATTATGTTTTTATGCCATCCATTGATGAAATGTACAATACTGAAGTAAAGGCTGATACTTTTGATTTTGACGGACTAGACAAAGTTATGGAAGGAGCCTTTAGAGAGGGTCATTTTAATGGTGTTGGAACGATAGTTAAAAAACTTTTTGAAATTATAGATCCTGATAGAGCTTATTTTGGAGAAAAAGATTATCAGCAACTACAGATAATTAAAAAAATGGTAACCAAAAATAAATTTGACATCGAAATAATTCCATGTAATATTTATCGTGAAAAAAATGGGTTGGCGTTAAGTTCTCGAAATGCGAGACTCAATCGCGGGCAAATGTTAGAAGCTCCTTTGATCTATCAAACATTGTTAAGCAGCAAAGAGCTTTTTCAAAATGAAGATGTTGATATTGTTAAAGATATGGTAAAAAATGAATTCAATAAGAGCTTAAATCTGGAATTGGAATATTTTGAAATTGCTGATATTGAAACACTTATGCCGGCTAAGCATAAATCTACAGGCAGAAAGTATCGGGCGTTCATAGGTGTTTATGCCGACAGCGTGCGATTAATAGATAATATAGCTCTAAATTAAGTATCTTTGCAAAATCAAATTTTGAGGTTATTGAAATGAATATTGAAGTTGTAAAATCGAAAATACACCGTGTAAAAATTACGGGTTCAGACCTTAACTATATTGGCAGTATTACTCTAGATGAAGATTTGATGGATGCCGCCAATATAATTGAAGGAGAAAGGGTTTACATTGTTAATGTAAACAATGGGGAAAGATTGAGTACCTATGTTATAAAAGGAGAAAGGAAAAGTGGAGATGTTGTTTTAAATGGTCCGGCGGCTAGAAGAGTTGCCAAGGACGATATTATTATAATCATATCTTACGCCTCGATGGATTTTGAAGAGGCGAAAAAATTTAGACCAGCAATTATATTTCCAAACGAAAATGATAATTCTCTTACTTAATTTTTGAATAGTAAATTAAAAAAAATCATCTTCTCAATACTCCCGATCGCATTGGGAGTATTTTTGATTTGGTATTCTCTTTCCAAGCTGAAACCTTCGGATATTGACGCAATTAAAACCTCATTTCAAACTGCTAATTATTGGTGGGTTGCCCTTTCTTTATTTTTTGGAGTTTTAAGTCACTTATCCAGGGCGTATCGGTGGAATTTCATGTTAGAACCCTTAGGCTATAAGCCTAAGTTTGCGAATAACGTCATGGCCGTACTAATAGCTTATCTTGTAAATTTAATTGTGCCTAGAGCAGGTGAATTTGCAAGAGCAACAGCAATTTCGAAATATGAAAGTATTCCTTTTGAAAAAGCGTTTGGTACCATTGTGTCGGAAAGAATTGCCGATGCTATTATGCTTTTAACTATTATTGCTACGGCATTTCTATTGCAAACAGAATTACTTACGCAGTATTTATTTAAAGATGATTCGCCTGATTCTAATTATGTGTTCTATGCGTTTCTAGCTCTGGGAACTCTTACATTTTTATTTCTCCGTTTAATAAGAAGATCGAGTAATATTTTTGTTCAAAAAATTCAAAACTTCGTACATGGTCTGATCGAAGGCGTTGTCAGTATTTTTAAAATGAAAAAAAAATGGGCGTTCATATTCCATACTTTTTTTATTTGGACTATGTATGTTATGATGTTTTACGTAACCATTTTCGCATTACCAGAAACTTCAAACTTGCCCTTTAGTGCAATTGTTGTTGGTTTTGTTGTTGGAGGCCTGAGTATGGCATTAACAAATGGAGGTTTAGGAACTTATCCTATTTTTGTTGCAAGCGCAATTACGCTGTATGGAGTTGCTGAAAATCCGGCATTGGCATTTGGTTGGATCATGTGGACAGCTCAAACTGTAATGGTCTTGGTTTTTGGAGGTATTTCATTTTTAATATTGCCAATATATAATAGAGAAAAAGCATAAAGAATGCTTGTCAATAGTTTTTATAGCAACGGAAAATTACTACTCACTGGAGAATATTTGGTTCTCGATGGAGCGACAGCTTTGGCTCTGCCAACAAAATTCGGTCAGGATCTAACGCTTAAAAAGATAGATGTCCCGTATATTATTTGGGAGAGTTTTGATGAAAAAGGAAATCTATGGTTTCAATCTAAATTTGAATTACCAACTTTAAAAGCGGATTCAAATAATAAATTTGTAAGCACACTATTAAACATCCTAAAAGAGGCTCAAATTTTAAATCCAAAATTTTTATCTGATGCCTCAGGATTGCATGTACAAACAAAATTATCTTTTCCTAAGAATTGGGGATTAGGAACTTCCTCAACACTGATCAATAATATTGCACAATGGGCAAATATAGATGCATTTGAATTGCTAGAAAATAGTTTCGGTGGTAGCGGATACGATCTTGCCTGTGCTCAAAATAATAGTCCGATTATCTATCAAATACATGATAAAATGCCTTCCGTGGAAATTGTAGATTTTAATCCGGTATTTAAAGATCATCTCTATTTTGTTTATCTTAATAAAAAGCAAGACAGCAAAGAAGGTATTATTAGATACAGAGAATTTATGGGGGATACTTTCGCTTTATCCCAAGAGATTTCTCAGTTAACTATTCTACTTTTGAAATGTACTGATCTAATGAGTTTTGAAAATATTTTAGAGAAACATGAGAACCTAATTTCCGGTATTATTAAACAAAGGCCTGTTCAACAGGAACTATTTCCTGATTATTTTGGTCAAACGAAAAGCTTGGGTGCATGGGGTGGTGATTTTATACTGGCAACCGGAAATAGCGATACTCCCAGCTATTTTAAGAATAAAGGATTTGAAATGGTTATTTCTTATCAGGATATGATACTATGAAACAGAAAGTAGTTATTATTGGCGGTGGAGCTGCCGGATTTTTTTCAGCAATTACGATTGCTGAGGCAAATCCAGAAATGGAGGTGATCATTCTGGAAAAAGGAAATAATACTTTACAAAAAGTTAGAATTTCGGGAGGTGGCAGATGTAATGTTACTCATGCCTGTTTTACACCGAGCGAACTAGTTGCGTATTATCCAAGAGGGAAAAAAGAATTACTAGGTCCTTTTCATCGATTTATGACGGGTGATACCATGGAATGGTTTGAAAATAGAGGTGTAGCTCTTAAAATTGAAGATGATAATCGTGTTTTTCCAGTATCTAATACCTCGCAAACTATTGTCGATTGTTTAATGGATAATGCAAATAAAGCAGGTGTTGTTCTCAAGCTGGATCAGAAGGTGAATTCAATTACTAAAACAGGATCTCAATATAGGATCAAAACTGATGTAAATGAATTTGTTGCAGATAAACTATTGATCGCCAGTGGCAGCAACCCTAAAGTATGGGAACTGATTGCCAATATAGGTCATAAAATCATATCGCCTGTACCTTCTTTATTTACGTTTAAAATATTTGATAAGCGTATTGCCGAGATCCCAGGTATTTCCGTTCCAAATGCGACAATATCTATCTTGGATTCCCCATTTGAAAATAAGGGACCACTACTCATTACACACTGGGGAATTAGTGGACCTGCCGTGTTAAAATTATCGGCCTTTGGTGCTTTATTTTTGGCAGAAAGAAATTACCAATACGAGATAAAAGTTAATTGGTTAACTAAAAGTTTTGACAGTGTATTCCACGATCTAAAAACCATTAAATCTAAAACGCCTAAAAAGCAAATTCGCCTGAGCTACCAATATGACGAAATACCAAAGCGTTTGTGGGAGAAATTAGTGTCGGCATCAAATGTAAAAAATGAACAACGTTGGGCAGATGTTTCCAATAAGCAATTAGAAAATTTGGCGAATCAGATCACTAATTCTACTTTCAAGGCGGAGGGTAAAACGACTTTTAAAGAGGAATTTGTTACTGCCGGAGGCGTAGATCTAAAAGAAATTAACTTTAAAAGGTTTGAAAGTAAGCTACATAGAAATTTATTCTTTGCAGGTGAGATTTTAAATATAGATGCGGTCACCGGTGGATTTAACTTTCAAAATGCCTGGACAGGGGGCTATATTGCAGGGAAAGCAATTGCAGAATCTAATTAGAAACAATAAAAAAATCGAACACTTTTATTCAAAAATAACTTGATCCTCACTTTCAAACCAGGAGGCATACCTGTCCTGATGTAATTTTTCAATACTGTTTCGTTTTAATTTCAATGTTGGTGTGGTTAATCCGTTATCGACATTCCATTCCTCACTCATAATGACAGCTTTTTCCACTTTTTCATGTTTTTCAAGTTTTGGATTCACAGAAGAAATTGATTCACTCAGGCTTTGTGTAATGTCTTGCTTGGATTTTGCTTTACCGAGTTCCGATAGCGTGATCAAGGCAATAGGTTGGGGTATTCCTGTTCCTACTAGACAAATCTGCTCGATATATTTATTTCCGGAAAGACTCAATTCTATAGGAGCAGGAGAAATATATTTACCCTTATCCGTTTTGAATTGATCTTTTATTCTTCCTGTGATCGTTAAAAAGCCATCATGATCATATTCGCCAATATCACCGGTCTTTAAATAACCTTGCTCATCAAAAACACTCGCCGTAATATCAGGAGCTTTATAATAACCTTTCATTAAGCAGTTGTTTTTAATACATATCTCCCCTTCAGGAGATAATTTCGATTTCACACCATTCTGTGGTTTACCCACGGTTCCAACTTTATTTGCTCCTTCATGATTCGAATGTGAAATGATACAATCCTCCGTCATGCCATATACCTGATGTATCGTAATATTTAATTTTCCAAACCAGTTAATAAGACTTGGTGCTAGTGGCGCTGCACCGGAACAAACAAATATAGCCTCTTTGAGTCCTAGTTTTTGCTTTAGTTTATATCTTATTATGCCATTAACGATAGGAATTTTTAACAAAATATCTAATTTCTTTTGAGGAAGGGACTCCAATATTTTTTCCTGAAATTTTGCCCATATTCGTGGTACAGCAAAGAATAAGTTTGGTTGGGTTTTCTCCAGATCAGAAGCAAAAGTTTCCAAACTATGTGGAAATGACATACTGGCTCCACCATTTAGGCTTCCAATTTCTATTCCGGCACGTTCAGCAACATGAGCTAAGGGCAGATAAGAAAAGGCTCTTTGATTGATGCTTAGTCCTGAAATGGCAAAAAATGTTCTTGCACTAATCATCATATTTCCAGCAGTGTGCATCACACCTTTAGGTGTTCCGGTTGTTCCTGATGTATAAATTATTGTCAATAGGTCTTCTGCTCTTAAAGGATATATTGAGTTTATTGGTTCCATTTTATTCACCAGATCTTCCCAAAGATCTCCTTCAGTTCCACCATGTAGGCCAACGCTTATCTTGTGCATCTCTTTTATTCCGGATCTTTGTGATGCGTAATTATCCAACTTTCCTATAATTATTGCCTTGGATTCGCTATGATCTAATAACAACTCGATGGTTCTTGCATTTAGAGTAGGGTAGATTGGTATAGAAACATGACCTGCCATCATAATCGCTAAATCGGCCATGACCCAATGCGCACAATTTTTTGAGAGTAAAGCAACATGACTTCTGTCTGCTAGATTGTATGATTTTAAGGCAGCAGCAATTTTTCTGATCTCTATACCTGCCGATTCATAGGTGTAAATTATTGAATTTTCATTGGTATGTTGTATCAAGAAATTACTTGCCGGGATATTTGCTTCCCAGTATAAGAAAGCCTCGAGAGGGGATTGAAACTGTTGCATAATTTGAGGGTTGTATTCGTTAAAGATATAAAAAATATTTAAAACAGCTTGTAAATCAGATTTTTAGAATATTATCAAGAACTAATTTTAATATTTATTAACCTACTTTTGAATTCTATTTAAAGAAATTTTAAGGCAGTTCAAATTATTTCTGGATCTTAGCAGATAAGCAGGATTAACTTGTAAACATTATAAATTTGATTTTCCTCTTTTGAAGAACAAAAGTTTCAATAGTCCGATATTGATCGCAATTATTAAGAATAAGGCCGGAAGGCCTCCAAGGTTGGAAAGCATTTTAATCCCTCCAATTCCGGCAAGACTAATCATAACATATGCTACTGCGCCAATTGTCAATCCCCATACTATTTTAATGAATATCGATGGTGCTGGTGAGCTTGGGGAAATTCCTGTTGAGCTAATTCCTGACATTGCTTCCGTATTTGAATCTGCCGCTGTGACGTAAGAAAGAAATGTGGTTAATAGAAATATAGCAGCAATAATTTTGGAAAGAGGTAATGTTTCGAAAATTTGAAAAACGATCGCCTCAGGACCTTCCTTTACCAGAATTCCGCCGAGGTCTAATCCTTTATTTAAAAATAGGTCAATAGCCGTGCCACTGAGAACCGACATCCAGAATAAGCCAAATAATGATGGGATGATCCAGTTGAAGAGAAGGAATTGACGAATGGTGTACCCATATGCTAAACGACCTAAAAATAAGGCAGTTATAGGCGCCCATGCCAGCCAATTAGCCCAATAAAATGTAGTCCAGCTTTTAGGCCATGGATCTTCGGGATAAAGTATGGAAAGCGTCCCAAATTCGAAGAAATTTTTAATATACAACCAAAAACCCTCAAGTGATAATTGAATTATAGATGCTGTATCGCTTGTAAATAGAATGAAGAGTGCAAGAATAATAAATATTCTGGTGTTAATATCCGACAATATTCGAATTCCTTTCATCAGTCCTGACACTGCTGAAATAACAAAGCTCGAAACAATAGCTATGGTTAGTACTAGTAGTATCCATACCGGACTCCAATCGAACAGGTATTTTAAGCCGCCGGATAATGTCAAAATTCCGGCTCCTAATGATGCAGCCATACCTGCCACCAGTGCAAATAAACAAATACCATCAATACTAATTCCCAACCATTTACTATTCTTTTCTTTGAAAAAGGGAAAAAGAGTTGATTGAAGGCTGAAAGAGAGGTTCTTATTATAGAAGGCCAGGGCAAAAACGATTGCTGGTATTGAATATATTGCATAGGGAGTAAAGCTCCAATGCAGGTACATGACCGACATAGCAAAGGCGCCAATGCTCTCGGATTCCGAATTCAGACCAGAAAATTTGGGTGGGGATGTAATATGATAAATTGGTTCGGCTGTACCCCAAAATATAATACCTGTGGCAATGGTGGTGCATAAAACTATTGAAAACCATTGCCATTTGTTAAGTAAAGGTTTAGCATCGGGGCCACCAATAATTTTTTTCGAGATGGGGTGAAAATAAAGTAGGAGGCAGGTGAAAAACATCAAAAGTGTTCCTGCACTAAATAACCAGCCAAATTTATTAATGATAAAATCATTGAAGTTATTCGTAAGATCAAGAAAAGCTTTTTGGTCAATAACGCTATAGATGAGGGCAACGAGTAGAAGTAAGAAGGCAGGCCAAAATACCTCATGCCTGAATTTACTGAAGAGGCCTTTCAATTTTGATATGCTGATTTTGATTTGAATAAATCTAAAAATAAAACCAAATATATTTAAAAAATAATTATTGTGTAATGATATCAGGATCTTGATCGTGGATTTGCTTATTTCGCAACTAACATTTTGTTGGTTTAGTGTTTATCATAATTCGGCTATGGAAATATGAATCTAAAGATATTCTTGCATATTCACTTTTATTGGTGGTTCGTGTTTTTTGTTACAATTATTTTATTATTTCTTGACCATTCACTCCAAGAGCCTACATAAAGCTTAGGAATTTCGAATCCCGCATAATCCAGTGCCAACAAGGTATGGCAGGCAGTAACACCTGAACCACAATGAACAATAATATTATCGGAGTGTGTGTTTTTAAAGATACTTTGATATTTGGCTCTTAAATCTTGGGGAGACATAAAAAGCCCGTTCACATCCAGATTACTTGCAAAGGAAACATTAATGGCTCCCGGAATATGACCTGCTATCAGGTCTATTGGTTCATTCACCCCATGATATCGGTCACTTTCGCGAACATCAATTATAATATAATTTTTGTTTTGTGAACCTGTTTCAACTTCATCAAGATGAGCTTGTGGTAACTTCCATTCAGTAACTGTATATACATTTTTAGTATTGACTTTTTCTACTTTTGAATTGATAGGAAAACCTTTTTTTACTGCTTCTTGAAATCCACCATCAAGGACTTGTACTTTTTTGTGCCCGACGGATCTTAACATCCACCAAAATCGAGATGCAGAGTTCGCTCCATTTTTATCGTCATAAACTACAACATGGCTTTTTTCTGTTATACCGAGATTGGTCAATGTTTCTGAAAACTGTTTATTTGTGGGTAGTGGATGTCTTCCGCCGATAGATACATCTTGTTTTATATCGGACAAATGCATGTCCAGATCAACAAACAGGGCACCATCCAAATGTCTTTCTTTGTAGTTAGCTTTAGTATTTTCCCCATTGCTAGCATCGACGATTACTAAATTCTTCGTTTGGGTTAATTTTAAAAGTTCTTTTACTTTTATCAGTGGTAATATATTTTGGCTCATACTAAAGATTAGTTTAAAGTTCTATAATATCATCTGACTTTCACTTCTTTATTATAAAAATCAAAAAAATCACGATCAATCTCATCGCGTATTTTTCTAAATTCATTCGTGATTTCCTCTTCTGTGCCAATAGCATCCGCAGGGTCTTCAAAACCGATATGCAACTTATTTTTTACATCACCGACAAAGGTTGGGCAAGTTTCTTTTGCACCCCCACAAACCGTAATCACATAATCAAAAGAGTTGTTTACATAATTATCTACCGATTCTGGTTTATTTTCGTTCAAATCAATTCCGACTTCATGCATTACCTCGATGGCTTTGGGATGTACTTCGTGCGATGGATCCGTTCCGGCTGAAAAGACCACTAAATTTTTATCGAATTTCTTTAAAAAACCTTCAGCCATTTGACTTCTACAGGAGTTTCCTGTGCATAATATTAATATTTTCATAATGTAACTTTCAAATCAATAAAATTTCTTTTTTAGGAATAGCGAAACATTAACCAAAACTATTAACACCGGCACTTCAATTAGAGGGCCGATTACTCCTGCAAACGCCTGTGGTGAATTGATACCGAAAACTGCTATAGCAACTGCAATAGCCAACTCAAAATTATTTCCTGTAGCTGTAAAAGCAACTGAAGCATTTCGTTTATAGTCTACTCCCATTTTTTTAGCGATAAAGAAGCTTACAAAAAACATCAAAATAAAATAGATAATTAAGGGAATTGCAATCCTTACGACATCCATTGGCAGTTCTAATATCATGTCTCCTTTTAAACTGAACATAAGTACTATAGTTGCTAAAAGAGCAATTAATGTGATCGGAGAAATAAAGGATATGAATTTTCTGTTGTACCAGTTTTCACCTTTATATTTCATCAAATATTTACGACTTAGAAAACCGGCTAAAAACGGAATTCCCAGATAGATCAATACACTTTGTGAAACTTCCCATATAGAAATATTCACATCATAGCCTTCCAATCCGAAATATTTAGGCAGGACCGTTATAAATAACCAAGCATAAAAACTATAGGTAAATACTTGAAAAACACTGTTTAATGCAATTAAAGTTGCACCATATTCTCTGCTTCCACCCCCTAGGTCATTCCAAACAATAACCATAGCTATACATCGTGCTAATCCAATTAAGATCAATCCGGTCATATAGCCCGGGTAATCTCTTAGAAAAATAATTGCTAATAAGAACATTAAAATTGGTCCAACAATCCAATTTAAAAATAACGAAAGCGACATCAATTTTGTGTCTTTAAAAATAGTGGGAATCAAAGAGTAATCCACCTTCGCTAATGGTGGATACATCATTAATATCAATCCAATTGCCAAGGGAATATTTGTGGTTCCAACAGTCAAGGAATTGGTAGTATCTGCAATATTTGGAAATACAAAACCTAGTCCGACACCAATTGTCATCGCCAGAAATATCCATAAGGTCAAATAGCGATCGAGTAATTTTAGTCTTTTGTTCATTGATTAAATTTTAACTTAACAACAGCCAACTTCTGTACAACAGGATTCTTCTTTGACTTCAGTTTTATAAGTGATACCGCAATTGTCATTGGCTTTACACAAGGTTTCCTGGGAAAATAATTTAACAATTAATTTAGCACTTTGTGAACTCACATGGTCAATATTCATTACAGAAGTATGAAAATCAGCATTCCCGTATTCTATTTTAATTGGTGTTTCAATCTTCAGGGCTTTGATACTGTCTACTTTTTTTAGAATAGATAAAATTTTATCAACGGTCATAAAATTGGTTTTATCTGTTTCTTTTGGACTTTCCCATAATTGTAAATGTGTTTCATTCCAGCTATCTGATCTTCCACCACAATCTACGGTATCGAAAAATACATTTTTCACTTCGGTTAGGTGATAATTTGCTCCTGCAAATTTATCATTTGTATATTCAAATAATAATTCTTTACCTAAATTATTTTCTAATAGACTTATAAATTCTTTTGTTTTCATGATCTTATAATTTTAATTATTTATATTAACTTACTTCTTCTTTCTAATAATATATTGTCCTTCCAGATGCCATCAAATTCTCCAATTTTTTCTCGATATCCTATTTTTCTAAAACCAACCTTTTCATGAAGTTTTATGCTTGCAATATTTTCCGGGAATACACCAGATTGAATGGTCCATATTCCATTTTTTTCACTTTCTGTAATTAATTTTCTCAAAAGTTTTTCTCCTATTCTATTTCCTCTAAACTCCCCACTAACATATACACTTACTTCTCCAACTCCTTTATAAACACACCTGGAGGAAACTGGTGAGAGTGCGGCCCACCCGACTATATTTCCATTTATTATGGCAATTATCCTGCAGACTTTCAAGTGATTGGCATTCCATTCCTCCCAATGGGGAATATTTTTTTCAAATGTTGCCATACCGGTCGATATACCTTCCTTATAAATCTTTGAAACTTGGAGCCAATGTTCAGGCAACATTTTATCTATAATAATACCGTTCTTCACTTATTAGTAATTAGCAACATTTTATTTTATTGAAATCTTCTTTGAAAAGTGTGTCAAATAACTTCTGTGCCTTTATCCAATTTTCGGAATGGATACAGTATTTTATTTTTGGAGGACTTACTTCTCCATCTATCAATCCTGCATCTTTTAATTCTTTCAAATGTTGGGAAATGGTAGATTGCGCCAGGGGTAGAACATCTAATAATTCTCCGGTGTAGCAACAGCTTTGATTGCTTAGATGTTTCAATATTATTATCCTGGCCGGATGTCCCAGAGCTTTGGAAAATCTTGCTAACTCTTCTGTTTCTCTTGAATAATCTAAATTTGATCCTGTTCTTTTCATCTGTTTTGAGTTATGGGTAATAAATTAATAGTATAGTACATCGCAAATGTACGATTAATATTATTAACACAAAATCATAAATCAAAAATTTTCAAATAATTTTTTAGTTTATAGGCTACCGCCAATAGATATTGAACATTTTAACTATGAAAGAAGACTATTCTATTCACGTTATTAATTTATATTATCATTTATTTTTATGTTTAAGAGTCAAGGGATTTAGTTATAAATGGGTCAATAATATTGATCAATAAAACTATAATGACGATATGGTAGAATGCGCTAAAGTAGAAGAGAAGCATTCAAAATAGGAAGAAGCATATCGAAATAGGGCGCTAGTTATTGTAAATTATAGGACGATGTAAGAGCGTTGAATGAATTTACAAAAGCGATGATATTGGATCTGATTATGACTAAGCCGGTAAGCAGGAGTACAATTCAATTACAACAGGAATTTTTGTTATCTTCTTGAATTGGAGGACAGGCTACTGTAGATCTTAATTGAACTTCCATAAAATAGAATATAAATAAAAAATTACTCTTTAGTTTGCAACTTCTCCTCGATGGGGTTTTAAGGCGTCTCGATAAGTTATTAGTTCACTTTCATCAACTGTGACATATGCAATACTGTACATTTCCGAGATTGGATTGCAATTAATTTCATGATAATTCAATTTTTCTTTTTCAGAAAATTCTTTGAGATGTATACAATGGTGTTTGGCAATTTCCAATGCATCAGGACCGCGAAAATCCCAGATCAATTTTATCTTTCTGTTCAAAATTCTTTTTTGACAAAGATATTCATTTCGTAATTGAAATGAATATCTTCATATACAGTCCGATTAATCCTTTTGCATCCAGGTGATTATAATAATACCTAATCTGCCAACTAAGAAAACGAACATACCAAAAGCTGGAGATAATGCACTTACTTTTAATCCTCCGGCTAATACGGTTGGTGAAATGTCTCCAGCAGCTTCAATAGCATCAAAAGCAGAAATCAGACCAATAATTTGTCCAAGAAAACCCCAAACAATTGCAAAGAGGGCTATTGAACTGATAAGACTTGTAGTTTTTTCTAAATTACCTTTTTTAAGAAGGCCTTTAACTATCAGAATTAGAACTAGGATTAAAAGCAACAGTAAGGGATACATGAAAAAGGGTCCTCCCTCATTTAAAATTGACATAAACATAAATAAACGATTTTTAAGTTAAACTACTCAAAAGTAAAACATTTATAACTTGATAAAATTAATATGCGATGATTAGATGAAAAATGAGGTTGGATAACGAATTTAGTATACAAAATTCATTTATTAGTTCAAAAAATGTAGAAACGAGTGGTAAATTTGTAATTCGTCAATAAAAAATGGTTATTATAAATAATTGACAGAACTTGCAGCGATGGATCTATCAAAATTAAGTAATTCCAAGTTTGTTTTTTACCATTTATTGTTTTGGGTGGGGGTGTGGTTTTTCTTTCTTTATTTCTTTAGTTATAATTCTAATAATACCTACTATATATACTGGTTTTCGAGTTTCCTTTTACCGGTTACAATGATTACTACTTATTTTGTTATTTATTATTTAATACCTAATTTTCTACTCACTAAGAAATATAAGCTCTTTACACTGTATGGAATATATACTTTGGTTATTTCGACCTATTTGATTTTAATAACAATTTTTTCGAACTTTATATTTTTAACTAACCTTGAGGTCAAAAATATGCCTCCTATGAGTCGTAATTTTGTTTTTGTTCTCATCTTAGTGTACTTAGTTGTTGTCCTTGTAAGTTTTGTAAGTTTACTGAATCACAATTTTAAAACACTTTCTAGAAACAAAATGTTAGAAAATGAAATATTATCAACTCAACTTCAAATCAAAGATCAAGAGTTACAATATTTGAAGAAACAAATTCATCCTCATTTTCTGTTTAATACGCTCAATACGATATATGGTTTGGCTTTGAAACAATCGGTTAGAACTCCGGAAATAATACTCAAATTATCTAATTTACTGGATTATATCCTATATCAAATTAACAAGCCGGGAGTTAATTTGAATGAGGAGGTATCGCATATAAAAGAATATCTTGAATTGGAAAAAATTAGATTTCAGGATACATTGATTGTTACCTTTATATCTGATAAAATCCCGGATGAAATTCAAATTGCACCTATGTTACTAATCCCATTCGTGGAAAATGCGTTTAAACATGGAAGTATCATTGACGGATTTTTAAGAGTTGATATTGAAATTAAAATTTGGAGCGACAACTTGAGTTTCAGGATTAAGAATTCTGTGATAAAAGATGGATCAGAAAGTAATCACAGTGGTATAGGTATTGAAAACCTTAAAAAAAGATTAAATTTACTTTATCATGGAAATCATGAATTGAAATTTGATCAAAGCAGCAACTGGTTTGAGGCTCAATTGTCTATTTCTAAAATAAATTCAACCAAATATGTCTAAAATCATTCAATGTTTAATAGTTGATGATGAACCAATGGCCAGAGAAATATTGGAAAATCATCTTAGTAAGATTGATTCAGTAGATGTTGTAGCGAGTTGTAAGAATGCTATTGAAGCTTTTAATGTTATTGCTACAAAGAAAATAGATGTCATCTTTTTAGATATAAATATGTCAGAGATCTCCGGATTATCTTTTGCAAAATCCATTGATAAGAGCATAAAAATAATTTTTACAACTGCATATAGAGAATATGCGGTTGATGGTTTTGATTTGCAGGCAGTGGATTATCTCTTGAAACCAATTTCTTTTGACAGATTATTTCAATCTATTAATAAATATGTAGCCGAGTGTATTCCTTCTGAACTTCCAAGAGATAATGAATTTAAACAAGAAAAGAGTGATTTTATTTTTGTTCGCTCCGATAGGAAAATGATAAAAGTTAATTTTTCTGAGATATATTATATTGAAAGTTTGGGTGATTATATTAAAATTATTATGGACACAAAAAATATCATAACGAGAGAATCTATAAGCAGTATTGAGGCAAAACTTCCGAAAAGCATGTTTTTAAGAACGCATCGTTCATTCATTGTTTCCATTAAGCACATTGTCTCCTTTACGCATGAGTATATTGAAGCTAATAAGAAGGCAATTCCTATAAGTAGAAGCTATAAAACTTCTGTATTAAATAAATTGGAGAATTTATAAAGGATGGTATATCTTTGGAAAAATTTTATAAATGATCAGCGAAAAAGACTTTATTTTTAAAAATCCTGATAAGAGGATTTTAGATATTGGTAATGTTAGAGTGAAGAGCCCAAGTAATATCGCTCTCGTAAAATATTGGGGCAAGAGTGAGCCTCAAATACCCAAAAACGCCTCGATAAGTTTTACTTTAAAAAACTGCTTTACAATAACGACTCTGGAGTATTCGAAAAAGAAGAATTTGTCAGAAATGCCGGATATCAAGGTGATTTTTGAAGGAGAGGAAAAAGAGGAGTTTAAACCTAAAGTAGAGAAATTTTTTGAGCGAATTACCAACTATGTACCGTTTATTTCTGACTATGATTTTGTGATAAGAACAGAAAATTCTTTTCCTCATAGTAGCGGAATTGCTTCTTCTGCTAGCGGAATGAGCGCCCTGGCCTATTGTATAATGAGTTTAGAAAAAAAATTGCATTCAACAGTTACTCAAGAATATTTTTCGAATAAGACTTCCTTTTTAAGTAGGCTAGGCTCTGGAAGTGCGGCTAGAAGTATTGAGGGGCCGGTAGTTGTTTGGGGAAAGCATCCCAAAATAGGAAACTCTTCTGATTTGTATGGAACAGTTTTTCCTTTCAAAATACATCCTATTTTTGAAAATTTCCAGGACACTATTTTGTTAGTTGATCAAGGAGAGAAGCAAATTAGTAGCACAATAGGTCATAATTTAATGATCGACCATCCATATGCGCAAAATAGATTTAATCAAGCGAATCAAAATCTAGATATATTGACAGAAGTTTTACAAAAAGGAAATATTAAGGAATTTATCCAAATTGTAGAGAGTGAAGCTCTGGCGCTACATGCAATGATGATGACATCAAACCCGTATTTTATATTGATGAAGCCCAATACCTTGAAAATAATAGATAAAATTTGGGATTTTAGAAAAGAAACGAATTTAAATATTTGCTTCACTTTGGATGCGGGAGCCAATGTCCATGTGCTCTTTCCAAAGGATGAAAAGAAAGAGATAGAGACATTTATTACCACTGAATTAATTTCATTTTGCCAGAATAATAAGTATATTTGTGATAGCCTTGGAGAAGGCGCCGAGATGATAATTTAATTGAAGCCCAAGGTTTTCCGATTAATATTATGTAGATATCGGTATATTTTGACTAGAAATAAAAAGCTAAGCATAAATTCTAAACATTTTGTTTGAGGTAATTTATGGTTTGTACTCACCTAAAAATATCTGGTCATGAAAAATTCATTTTTATTAATTACATTTCTTTTTTCATTTTTTTTCAATTTTCTAATTGCACAAAATGATACTATATGGTATGATTCGAACTGGAATGATGTAGATAAAAAAATAGCTGAATTTTACAGAACAAAGCCTGTACAAAAAGGGGAGCTATATTTACAAATAGATTATTATTTATCTGGAATGAAACAAATGGAAGCATATTCCAAAGAAGAAAACGAACCAACTTATGAAGGAAAAGTAAAATGGTACTATGAACACGGTAAAATTCATCAAGAAGCCAATTATTCAAAAGGAGTTTTAGACGGAACTCGAAAAGTTTTTTACGAGAGTGGTAAGTTAAAAAATAAACGAAATTACGTTGATGGTAAACTCAATGGAGGTTGGGAAGCATATTATGAAAATGGTCAATTAGCGGAAAAGGGCAAATATGAAGAAAATTTAAAAGAAGGGGTTTGGGAAACATTTTATACTAAAGGAAAATCGAAAGAAAAAGGAAAATACATATTTGACAAAAAGGTAGATATCTGGACAACTAATTATTATGACGGTATTTCTGAAGATGAATAGTAGTCAAATATGGATATAATTTTTATTTGATCTCAGCGTTAAATGGTGGTTACATTGTAAATTTCTTCTATATTTGCAATGAATTGCGTTTGATGATTAAAAATCAATAAGAGTAAATTTATGAAGGGACCTCTATTTTATGCTAAAATTTTACTTTTTGGTGAATATGGTATAATCAAAGATTCAAAGGGCTTGGCGATTCCATATAATTCTTACCAAGGCGCTTTAAAGATACCGCAAGAATTTAATGACGACGCGAAATTTTCCAATCAGAAATTAACTGAATTCTATGAGTATTTATCTAATATAAGTAGTACAGAAGTTGATTTAAGGCTTCATGAGCTTATAAGAGATATTGAAAAAGGAATGTACTTTGACTCCAGTATTCCACAAGGATATGGTGTTGGTAGTTCAGGTGCTTTAGTTGCAGCTATCTATGATAAGTACGCAAATAATAAAATTACCATTCTGGAAAATTTAACCTCTGATAAATTGATCAAATTGAAGTCTATTTTTTCTGAAATGGAATCTTTTTTTCATGGCAAGAGTTCAGGTCTTGACCCATTGAATTCATATTTAAGTCTTCCAATTTTAATAAAATCAAAAGACAATTTAGAAGCAACAGGAATACCAACTCAAAAGGAAGGTAAAGGAGCCGTATTTTTGCTAGACTCAGAAATGATGGGTGAAACAGAACCGATGGTAAATATTTTCATGAATAAAATGAAAAATGAAGGGTTTAGGAGGATGATCGATGAGGATTTTGCGTATTATACGGATCTATGTATAGATGACTTTTTACACGGTAATGCAAGATCTTTATTTAAAAATGTTAAAAGTCTCTCAAAAGTTGTTTTGAAACACTTCAAACCTATGATACCAACCACCTTTCATAAACTTTGGAAAGATGGAATTGATACAAATGATTATTACTTAAAGCTTTGTGGTTCCGGTGGTGGAGGTTATATATTAGGTTTTACTGAAGATTTTGAAAAAGCAAAAGAAACACTTCAAGATTATAAATTAGAATTAGTATATAGGTTTTAATTTTATCTATAATGTTATGGATTTAGTTGAAATGTCTAAACAAAACACACCGCAAAAACCAAAAAAGCATTCCATATTTTATATATTTTTAAGCCTGCTATCTGTTGTTAGAGGCTACAATATTGTAATTGTGGTAATCGCGCAATACCTGGCGGCTATTTTTATTTTTTCTCCGGAAAAGCCCTTAAAAGATATATTACTTAATCTTGATCTTTACCTTATTGTCTTATCTACTATATGCGCGATCGCCGCAGGATATATAATCAATAATTTTTACGATGCTGACAAAGATGCTGTTAATAAGCCTGTTAAGAGCAGGATTGATAATATTGTAGGTCAAAAAACAAAATTAAATATTTACTTCATACTTAATTTCATTGGAGTGGCCTTTGCTTTTTTGGTTTCATGGAGGGCAGCATTATTTTTTTCTGTATATATTTTCTTGATATGGTTGTACTCTCATAAACTAAAAAAATACCCACTAACGAGATTGTTTTCAGCTTCAATTTTAGCAATACTACCATTGTTTGCTGTTTTTATCTATTATAAAAATTTCTCGACAATTGTTTTTACTCACGCGGCATTTTTATTTCTCATTCTAATGATCAGAGAACTGGTTAAGGATCTGGAAAATATTAAAGGAGATGTTGTGCAAAATAATTTAACCATTCCCCTAAAGTATGGAGAGTATTTTACGAAATTACTTATAACACTGCTTATACTTTTCACAATTGATCCGATATACTTTTTGTGGAAATACCCGGAAATTGGAATGATGAAATATTATTTTTACTTTGTTGGTGTTGTATATGTAATTTTCTTATTCTTACTTTGGAAGGCTAAAACAAAAATAGATTATCTAATATTACACAACATTACTAAGCTAATCATTGTCGTGGGTGTTTTAAGTTTAATGCTTATCGACACCACTGTAATTATTCAAAGAATATTGAACGCAAAAATTTAAGTTTGCATTAACATGTTGATATGTTAATGATTTTGTATTTTTGCAAAAAATTTATTAAATGACCGCAAAACAGATCTCGTCGGGAGGACGACAAAGCAATAAAGGGAATTCCAAAAAAAAACCAACTCCCAACCAACCAAAAAGTAACTCTAAAGACAAAAACTTTAGAATACATCCACACAAATTAAAAAACTATAAAATTAAACCTACAACTTCCAAGTCGAAAGTTGAAGGTAACGAAATACGTTTAAATAAGTACATTTCCAATTCAGGGATATGTTCACGTAGAGAGGCAGATAAATATATTAAATCAGGTAGTGCCACTGTTAACGGAAAGATAATAACTGAAATGGGATTTAAAGTTACTGTGGATGATGAAGTTAGGTTTGATGGTGCCTTAATTTCACCGGAAGCCAAAAGATATGTATTGCTGAATAAACCCAAAAATTATATCACCACCATGGATGATGAAAGGGGAAGAAAAACGGTTATGGAATTGGTTCAAACAGCGTCAAAAGAGCGTATTTATCCTGTTGGGAGATTAGACAGGGGAACAACGGGCTTATTGTTATTTACTAATGACGGGGAGATGACTAAAAAATTGACACATCCAAAACATCAGGTAAAAAAATTATATCAGGTTACCCTGGACAAAAAGCTATCTATGAGTGATCTACAAAAAATAGAAGCTAATTTTGTATTGGATGGAAAAATGGTATTTATTGATAAAATATCCTATATTGAGAATAAACCTAAGAATGAAATTGGAATTGAAATTCATTCTGGCAGAAATAGAATTGTAAGAAGAATTTTTGAAAATTTTGGTTATAAAGTAATAAAATTAGATCGAGTGATTTTTGCAGGGCTTAATAAAAAGAATTTGTCAAGAGGTGTTTGGAGACACCTAACACAATTGGAGGTAAATAATTTAAAAATGCTTTAATCCCTATCCATTAGAGCTTTCTTCATTGCCTTTGCCTTAAGTAAGCATTCTTCATATTCATTTTCGATAATAGATTGAGAGGTTATGGCCCCCCCGACCGAAAACGAAATATATTTATTCGATTGGCTATAGAGGATACTTCTAATGATAACGTTAAAATCGAAGTCATTATTTGGTGTAAAATAGCCAACAGCTCCCGAATACAAACTTCTTCTGGATTCCTCTTGTTCTTCAATTATTTTCATTGCAGAAATTTTAGGAGCACCCGTCATACTACCCATGGGAAATAAGCTTTTAATTACATCAATTGAATTGGTTTTTTCATCTATTGTTGAGACTAATGTTGAAATAAGTTGGTGTACTTGCTTAAAAGAATAGACTTCACATAGTTCTTCAACATTTACACTACCTCTTATTGCTGTTTTTGACAAATCATTGCGTACAAGATCTACGATCATTATATTTTCAGCCCTTTCTTTTGGGTCTTGATTTAATTGATAGGCTATTTTTTGATCTTCTACATTATCTGATGATCTTCGTGCAGTACCCTTTATAGGTTGTGAAATTATGCGATTCCCTTGTTTTTTCACAAATCGTTCAGGGGATGCAGATAAAAGGAATTGATCATTTATTTTGAGAAAGGTTGCAAACGGAGGGCTCGAAATTTCATTTAATCTTTGATAGACATTTACTGGATCGATAATTGAATTTTCTGCATAAAATTCTTGACAAAAGTTGACTTCATAGATATCACCCCTATGGATATGCTCCAGTATTACCTTCAATTTTTGAAAATATTGATTTTTTGAGATTCTTTCTTTAATACGAACCGGATTGAATAATTTGTTGAGGGTGAGACTATGGTTTTTTATTTCTTCAAGATCGATCTCAATTTCATGTCCATATTTATTTAAGTAGGCTATTTCAATTGTGTTATCACGAATAAAAAAGATCTTTTTTGGCTGATAAAAGTACATATCAGAAAAGCTCAATCCATCAAAATTGTTTGATTCTAAATCTTCAATATCATTTTTTAGATCATAACCTAAATAACCGAATATATAATCTTTTATTCCGTTATGAAACATCTTCAATTTATTGAACGCATCATCATAATTACATTGTAATTTGTTTTCTGCACCAATAGCTAGGACCATATCAAAATTTGAATATTTTTGAGAGTCCATAGGAATATCTATGTTAGAATCCAGCCATGTAACCTCCTCAAATTGTTGAGCCCATAAGAACAACTTGTCTTTGAAAGTATTTGTTTCTTTTAAGTGTATTTTTTGGATGCGTCTATTCACAGCCGCAAAGGTAGCAAACAAGGTAGGAATAGTAGTATAATATTTTGGTCTTGTTAATAGGGAGATAGTTCGACATTTGGGATTCTTCAGTTAGGAATATCTAACGATCCTCACAGAGTAAAATATCTCAGGTAACCTTGTATTTAGAGGTAAAATAAGATTTATTCACTATACAAAAATGTCTAGAAACATTGTTATTAAATATATTAAGAGGGTATACATTGTAATTTAGTTTTACTAGTTATTTAATATAAGATTTATAGTACAATATTAGTCATTGTACTATAAAGTTATAATAAAATGGAGTTAATTTTTGTTAATGTTTGTTAAGAAATTTGCGATTCATATAAACATTAACTTGTTTAAATTTTAATTCATTAATTGGATGTGGTTAAACTACAAGTAAGGCTAATTTAATAGTTCAGGAGATCACATTAACGTGACCTGTGAAACTATAATTCAAAGGTGAAAAACCTTTAAGTGCAAAAAAAAGCATCCTTCAACTGAAGGATGCTTTTAGTTTAAAATATTTGATAATAATTCTTAACTATGTATCGCCCTTCCATCAACGGCCAGACAAGCTTCCTTTATTGCTTCGGTAAAAGTGGGGTGTGCATGAGAGGTGCGAGCTATATCTTCACTCGAAGCTCTAAATTCCATGGCAACAACGGCTTCGGCGATCATGTCTGCGGCTCTCGCTCCGATTATATGCACTCCTAATATTTCGTCCGTTTTTGCATCGGCCAAGACCTTCACCTGACCTTCAATATCCATACTAGCTCTTGCTCTTCCTAAGGCACGCATCGGAAAAGTACCAATTTCATAATCAGTCCCGGATTCTTTTAGTTCAGCTTCGGTTTTTCCAACTGCGGCAACTTCCGGCCAGGTATAAACTACTCCCGGAATTAGATTGTAATCGATATGGGGTTTTTGACCTGCTATGATTTCGGCTGCTATAGTTCCTTCCTCTTCTGCTTTATGCGCTAACATTGCACCTTTAATAACATCACCTATTGCATAGATATTTGATATATTGGTTTGCAAATGACCATTTGTTTCAATTTGTCCATTTTGGTTAACTTTTACACCGGTATTTTCTAAAGCCAATCCATCTGTATAAGGTTTTCTTCCAACAGAAACTAAACAGTAATCTCCTTTAAATGTCACCGGATTACCTTTTTTATCATCAGCAGTTACACTGACCTCCTTTGTAGTTGTTTTTACTGAAGAAACTTTATGACCGGTAAAAAATTTAACACCTTGTTTTTTTAATGCTTTCTGGAGTTCTTTCCCCAGCATATCATCCATTGCAGGGATAATTTTTGGCATATATTCGATAACGGAAACCTCCGCACCTAATCTTTTATAAACAGAACCCAATTCCAGACCGATAACGCCTCCTCCAATTACAAGCATATGTTTAGGAATTTCCTTTAAACTCAAAGCTTCGGTTGAGGTGATAATACGTTTTTTATCCAATTTTATAAATGGGAGAGTAGCAGGTTTTGAACCGGTTGCAATGATGGTTTGCTTGGCCTCTATTGTTTCAACTTGTTGCTCTGCATTGGTGATATTGATATGTGTGGTATCTTTAAATGAAGCCATTCCCTGAAAAGTGTCCACTTTATTTTTATCCATTAAAAAATTAATACCTCCAGACGTTTGGGCTACAACTTCATCTTTTCTATTGATCATTTGCTCGAAATTCACTTTCAACCCATTGATATCAATGCCATGTTTCTCAAAATGATGTACAGCATCATGATAGTGATGTGATGAATCTAATAAAGCCTTTGATGGTATGCATCCCACGTTTAAACAAGTTCCTCCAAGTGTAGGGTATTTTTCTATTATTGCGGTTTTTAATCCCAATTGCGCACAACGTATTGCTGCAACATAACCTCCTGGTCCTGAACCAATAACAACCACATCATAACTTTTCATATATTATATTTTTTTATAAATAGTTTACAAAAGTAAGGAATAATTATAAGTAATATTTGACTATACCGGGTATTTTAGTCAAGGGCAAAAGTGATTTGTTTTGGGATAAATTCAATGAAATGATAGAGGAATTTCATGGAACAGAGATATCAGAACCTTTGGTTGCCGATAAATTCTTTTCCTGTACAATGAAAATGGATGCTACTTTTAAGGGAGGATTTCGTAATACTTTGAATGAAATTTGCTTGTATAAAGTAGAAGATGGGAAAATAGTACGCGAAGAATTTTTTTATACACCCATGCAAGGGTAAAAACGATAATTATCAATACTTGCTCTCACTAGTTTATGTTGTTCGTGATAACAGGTTAATGGTTTTTGGTTAATAGTCCTGCTCTTTTCAACAAGGCATCAGCATTTGGTTCTTTTCCTCTGAATTTTTTATATAGTGTCATCGGTTTTTCAGTACCTCCTTTGCTCAATATATGTTCTTTGAATTTATTCGCTGTATTTTTGTCAAAAATTCCATTCTCTTTAAAGGCCTCAAAGGCGTCAGCATCTAAAACTTCTGCCCATTTATAGCTATAATATCCAGAGGAATACCCTCCTTGAAAGATGTGTGAAAATGAAGTACTCATACAATTTTGAACGACATCCGGATATAGTTGGGTATTGTCAAAAGCTTTATTTTCAAATCCCTTTACATCCATAATGTCCTCAGGATTTTTTCCATGCCAGGCCATATCCAGCATTCCAAAACTCAACTGCCGTAAAGTGCCCATTCCTTCTAGGAAATTAGCAGAATCTTTTATTTTTTGAACAAGGTCCATTGGAATTACTTTACCAGTTTCAAAATGTTTTGCAAAGAGATCTAAGGCCTCTTTTTCATAACACCAATTTTCAAAGATCTGACTTGGCAATTCGACGAAATCCCAATATACATTTGTACCAGAAATACTTGGATATGTTGTGTTGGCTAACATACCATGTAATGCATGTCCGAATTCGTGAAATAATGTTGTTACTTCATTAAAAGTTAATAAAGAAGGTTTTGTTTCTGTCGGTTTTGTAAAATTGCACACGATAGAAATATGAGGCCTTGAATTGTCATTTTGAATTTTCCATTGGTCTTTATAAGAAGTCATCCATGCACCATTTCTTTTTCCTTTTCTCGGGAAGAAATCAGCATAAAAAACCGCTATGAATTCTTCGTTTTTCTGAGTAACGATATAGGTTTTAACATCCTTGTTATATTTGTCGATATCAAAAACTTCCTTAAAATTTAAATTGTACAATTTGTTGGCTATAGCAAATACGCCATCAATGACATTTTCCAATTTAAAATACGGTTTTAACTGCTCATCGTCAAAATCGAACAATTTCTTTTTAAGTTTTTCAGAATAATAAGCTCCGTCCCATTTTTGCATTTTTTCAATTCCATCTTCCTTGGCCAATTTTTTTATTTCCTGAAGTTCATTTATCGCAGCTGGTCTGGCCTTTTCTAAAAGTTCCTCTAGAAAGTTCTCAACTTTAGCAGGGTTTTCTGCCATTCGTTCTTCTAAAATAAAATCAGCATGCGTTTTGTATCCCAATAGATTTGCTCTGTTATGACGCGATTTAACGATTTTTAACACTGTTTTTTGATTATCATTCTCGTTGTTTTGGAACCCTCTAGCTCCAAATGCATTCGAAAGTTTCTCGCGTAAAGTGCTACTTTCTACATAGGTCATAAAGGGAATATAACTCGGATAGTCTAAGGTAATTAACCAACCCTTTTTACCTTTTTCTTCAGCTAACATTTTTGCTGCTTCCACGGCTCCCTCAGGTAATCCTTTTAAATCATTCTTATCGGTGATCAAATACTCAAATGCATTGGTTTCTGCCAATATATTTTCACCAAATTTCAAACTTAGTTTAGAAAGGTTTTTGTCTAATTTTCTGAGCTTTACTTTATCTTTTGTATTTAAATTTGCGCCATTACGAACAAACATCTTATACTGATTTGTAATCAAAGTGTCTTGTTCAATGCTTAAATTAAGTTCTTCTTTTTTGTCAAAAATAGTTTTAACCCGATCAAAAAGATCCTGATTTAAACGGATGTCATTAGAAAATTCAGACAATAATGGGGATACCTCTTGTGCTATTTCTTGAATCTCATCATTTGTTTCAGCAGAATTTAAATTGAAAAAGACGCTTGATATCCGTTTGAGTTTCATTCCGCTAAATTCTAATCCTTCAACCGTATTTTGGAAGGTAGGACTTTCTTTATTAGAACAAATATCATCAATTTCTTTTTTGGCAGAAGTGATAGCAGCTTCAAATGCAGGTTTGAAATGGGCATTCTTTATTTCCGAAAATGGAGCTGTATTATATTTAGTATTAAAATTATTTAATAATGGATTATTCATTGTATGTTTTGATAGGGATTATAATTTACTCGATCTCTAATAAGGGAAATTTTAAGCCAGTGTTGTACGAGAAAATCAAATTCTGATTGAATGTAGTTTTATTTATTTTTTATATTCTCCGATGCTTTTATCACCTTTTGTTTTAAGCTTTCTTTATAAAAAATTACCTTATCAAGTACACATTTATCTTGAGAACCGATTATTTGCGCAGCTAATATTCCGGCATTCTTTGCTCCATCAAGAGCAACGGTAGCAACTGGCACACCACCCGGCATTTGTAATATAGATAGGACAGAATCCCATCCATCTATAGAATTTCTTGATTTTACAGGTACCCCTATAACAGGCAAAGGGCTCATGGAAGCCACCATTCCTGGAAGGTGAGCCGCTCCCCCGGCTCCGGCAATTATTACATTGAACCCATTCAAATGGGCATTTTTTGCATAGTCGAAAAGTTTGTCGGGTGTTCTATGTGCGGACACGATATCTACTTCAGTTTCAATATCAAAGCCGTGTAATACATCTATTGCTTCTTGCATTATTGGCAAGTCTGAATCGCTTCCCATTATAATTCCAACTTTAGACATAGAGTAAATTTTTAATTGTTAATTAGCAACTTAAACTAAAAATAATATTTTTTTCATTATTTTTAGGGATTAAAGATAAAACAAAAAATTATTTAGACCCTCATGCAAATTCCATTATTTAATACCGTTCTGTCTTGGATTTTAAAAAAGCGTAAATATCAAATTGATATGTTTATCGATTATCCGATTGAAACTCAAAAAGAAGTCCTTTTTAATATATTGAATAGTGCTCGGCACACTGAGCTAGGTATGAAATACGGTTTTGATACTATAAATAATTATAAAGTATTTTCCGAGCGAGTACCTATTGTACAATATGAAGAATTTGAGCCATTGATAGAGAGATCAAGAAAAGGTGAGAGTAATATTTTTTGGCCAACTAAAATTGATTGGTTTGCGAAATCGAGTGGTACAACCAATGCAAAAAGTAAGTTTATTCCTGTAAGTGATGAGGCACTTGAAGATTGCCATCTAAAGGCAGGAAAAGATATGCTTTGTTTGTATATTAATAATAATGAAGAAACAGAGATTTTCAAAGGTAAAGGATTGAGATTGGGTGGAAGTAGTGCCGTTTATGAGGATAACGATACGAATTTCGGTGATTTATCGGCCATCATTATTGAGAATTTACCATTTTGGGCAGATCTCGGCAGTGCTCCGAGTCAGAAAACAGCATTGATGGGAGAATGGGAAAGTAAGATGGAAGCTATTATTCAGGAAACTATTCATGAAGATATAACAAGTTTAGTTGGGGTTCCATCATGGATGTTGGTTCTGTTGCATAGAGTTTTAGAGATTACAGGCAAAAATAATATTCTAGAAGTATGGCCGAATTTAGAAGTTTTTTTTCATGGAGGAGTCAATTTTAATCCGTACATAAAGCAATATAAAAAATTGATACCAAGCGAAAAGTTTAAGTACTTTGAAACCTATAATGCATCTGAAGGATTTTTTGCAATCCAGGATAGAAATAATTCAAATGAACTGTTATTAATGCTGGATTATGGTATTTTTTATGAGTTTATTCCCATGCAAAATTTTGACGACAAGAACTGGAAAGCAGTTCCCCTGCAAAATGTTGAATTAAACCAAAACTACGCTATTGTTATTAGTACGAATGCTGGGTTATGGAGATATATGATAGGTGACACGGTCAAATTCACTTCCCTAAAGCCGTATAGAATAAAAATAACCGGAAGGACCAAACATTTTATTAATGCCTTTGGCGAGGAATTAATTATAGAAAATGCCGAGGAAGCTCTTAAAAAAGCATGTCTCGATACAAATTCTGAACTTACTGATTATACAGTTGCTCCAATTTTTATGAATGGGAATAAAAGTGGTTCACATGAATGGATGATTGAATTCAAAACATCACCAAAAAATGTAAATGAATTTACCAGTATACTGGATGAGGCTCTGAAATCTTTAAATTCTGATTATGAAGCAAAAAGGTATAAAGATATGACCTTGTCCTTGCCAAAGGTCCATCAGGCGGAAAAGGGATTATTCTATAGATGGCTAAAACAAAATCAAAAATTGGGAGGGCAACATAAAGTACCCCGCATGTCAAATGGTCGAATATTCATGGAGGAACTATTGGATCTATCTATGATTCCTGCTGATTGAGAAAATTCTCTTCTAAATAGAAATAAGGCACATAAATTTTCACCTTTTAAAAATTTGTAATAATCAATAAATGAGTTAATTGAAAATTTTTGAACGGGTGTAACAACTATTTATCTTTCATATAGATTTACTAAAATATTAATTAATGAATAAAATTGAAAAGGAAGTTTCCTATAATATTTCAAATACATATACTACCTTAAATACACTGACTGATAAAACCAAAAATGTTTGGTTGGTTTGCCATGGTATAGGATATTTGAGTAGATATTTTTTAAAATATTTTAATGAATTGAATGCTTTAGAAAATTATGTTATTGCACCTCAGGCCCAAAGCAAATATTATTTGAGTTCAAAATATACGCATGTAGGTGCTAGCTGGCTAACAAAGGAAAATACTTCTCAGGAAATAAAAAGTGTTATGCGTTATTTAGATGCGGTATTGGATGTTGAGAGATTTCCAAAAAATATTAATTTTATAGCTCTTGGCTATTCACAGGGAGTCTCTGTAATTAGCAGGTATATAGCAAGCCGAAAATTGAAATGTAATCATTTGGTCCTGATGTCTGGTGGAATTCCTAAGGATCTTGAGCCTCGAAATTTTGAATTTTTGAGAGCGGAAACAAAGGTGTCCATGTTTTATGGTACAAGCGATGAATATATGAATGATGAACGATTAAATTACGAAAAAGATCGTTTCAGAGAATTATTTGGTGACTCAGCAAATATTATATCTTTTGAGGGTAAGCATGAATTAAAAAAAGAATGTCTAGCTACCCTGATCGAATGAAATAGATCTCTAGATGTGAATATCTTCTGAAACCCAGGCTTCACACAAAATCTTGAAATCAGATTCGGTATCCATTACCTCTAGGAATGCCTTGTAATCTATCCATATGAACCCATCATTGCCCCAATTTCTACCCCAAGAATTTACAACTTTGAAAGCATTTTTTGTGTCATCATATCCCACAACCAGCATAGCATGAGCTCCATCAACCTTGTCAAAATTTCTATATACTGCATCACCATTCCCTTCAAAAACCCCGAAAAAATCATTGTCAATCGAGATTGCAATTACAACGGGTTTATTATCTAATAAAAACGCCTTGGTTTGTTCAAATAAGATATCCCCATTTAAATAAGAAAAAGAGCTGATTTTATTTTCTATGGCTAATATATTTTGTTCTGCAGTAGGAAGCGTACTACATTCGTTGGCATTATAAGGCATTTCTTCCCAAGTAACGATACCGGTACTTAGAATTAGATCAAGAGCATCTGGAATTTGAGAACCACTGTCACAGGACCCAATCTTAATTTGATTATATACAAAAGCAGGGCTCATGTTGTTGTCCATAATAAATACTCCATTATTGAAGTCTTCTAAATTTTCCTGAAAACTTTTTAAATAGTATCCCGCAGCCCAAGCTACGCAAGATCCTTGATTACCTTGTGAACCAACTCTTGGTAACAACGAAGACAGGTCGTGAGATTCTGGGAAAGCGATTGGAATATCAATTTGAGCGATATTATGATCGTTAGGCACATCGAATCCATAACAGTAAGAATCTGAAAGTCCATAAGAATCTACCGGAGGTTCAATATTTTCATCAAAAGGGTCAGGAGCGGGTAGATTATTTTCAGGTAAAGAAAAATCAAAAGAACTATCACAGCCTAAAAAGAGTATTAAAAAAAATAAAAGAAATAATTTTTTCATCAGGTTATTTTAATAGGACAGAAACAAATAATCAGCAAAAGTTATGCCAAGTAAAAATTTATTTTTCTCGTTCGATCACATAATTAACCATTGTAATCAAAGAATTTTTATATTTGGAATTGGGGTATTTGTGTAAAACGTCTAAAGCTCGCTCCTGATATTCTTTCATTTTTTGGACAGTGTACTCAATGCCACCATTCTTTTTCACAAAAGAAATTACTTCTTTTACTCTATATTTATCTTTATTATACCTTTTCACAGAATTTATTAACCACTTTTTTTCTCTACTAGTGCAATTGTTCAAGGCATAGATCAATGGTAATGTCATTTTTTGTTCTTTGATGTCAATACCTGTCGGTTTACCTATTTTATCATCGGTATAGTCAAATAAATCATCTTTAATCTGAAAAGCAATACCAATGAGTTGGCCAAACTCTTTCATGTTCTCAATATCCTCTTTATCAGCATCTACCGAGGCAGCCCCTATTCCACAACAAGCGGCGATCAAAGTAGCAGTTTTTTGCCTAATTATGTCAAAATATACCTCCTCAGTAATATCCAGTCTACGCGCCTTTTCTATCTGTAACAATTCACCTTCACTCATTTCTCTAACCGCCGTTGATATAATTTTCAATATATCAAAGTCATCATTATCAATCGAAAGAAGCAATCCTTTAGAGAGCAAGAAATCGCCCACTAAAACTGCAATTTTATTTTTCCATAAAGCATTCAATGAGAAAAACCCTCTACGCCTGTTACTATCATCTACAATATCATCATGTACCAAGGTAGCGGTATGAATTAGTTCTATAATGGCTGCACCTCGATAGGTTTTCTCCTTGAAATTTCCGTTAGAAACCATTTTTGCCACTAAAAAAACAAACATGGGACGCATTTGTTTCCCTTTTCTTCTGACAATATAATGTGTAATTCGGTTGAGCAAAGAAACCTTTGAAACCATAGAAGCTTTGAACTTTACTTCAAAGAACTCCATTTCATCCTGAATGGGTAGTTTTATTTTTTCAACGATTTTCAAAAAATATTTTCAGTTAAAAATAAATTATTTTTTTTCAATTTTAGTCCATGAGTCCCTTAGTGGTACCGTTCTGTTAAAGATAAGTTTTTCAGGTGTTGTATCATTATCAACATTAAAATAGCCCAATCGCTGAAATTGAAATTGATCACCGATTTTTGCAGTTTTTAAACTTGGCTCAACATAAGCAGCGTCTATAATTTTTAATGAATCCGGATTGATAAACTCTTTGAAATCTTTCTCTTTATGAGAGTCTGGTGCTTCATCTGTAAAAAGCCTGTCATATAATCTTACTTCCGCCTGTACCGCATGTTTGGTTGAAACCCAATGTATCGTTCCTTTAACTTTTCGTTTGCTGGCATCAGTACCACTACCACTTCTTGAATCTTCATCATAAGTACAGTGAATTTCAATGATTGTTCCTTTATCGTCTTTTATGACAGAATTTGCTTTTATAATATAGGCATTTTTCAATCGTACTTCTTTGTCCAATTTTAATCGGAAGAATTTCTTATTGGCTTGTTCTCTAAAGTCATCCCTCTCGATAAATATTTCTCTTGAAAAAGGTATTTCTCTAGACCCGGCATTTTCGTCTTCCGGATTATTTTCAGCAATAAGAACTTCTTCTTTATCTTCAGGATAATTAGTAATTACAACCTTAACCGGATCTAAAACAGCCATAACTCTTGGTGCTGTTTTATTTAACTCACTTTTAATATGGAATTCTAAAAGTGCTATGTCGGTAACATTGTCTCTCTTGGCAATACCCGCCTTTTCACTAAAATCACGAATGGACTTAGCCGTATATCCTCGTCGTCTTAACCCAGAGATAGTTGGCATTCTTGGATCATCCCATCCATTTACAATTCTTTCTTCTACCAACTGTAAAAGCTTGCGCTTACTCATTACTGTATAACTTAAATTTCGTCTTGCAAATTCTCTCTGCTTCGGTCGTAAGGTGTCCTTGTCATATACTTGATCTAAAAACCAATCATATAGTTCACGATGATTTTTGAATTCTAAAGTGCATATGGAATGAGAAATTTGTTCTATATAGTCAGATTCGCCATGTGTCCAATCGTACATGGGGTAGATATTCCAGTCATTGCCTGTCCGGTGATGAGATTTTTTTAAAACTCTATAAATTACAGGGTCACGCATTAGCATATTTGCCGAGGACATGTCGATCTTTGCGCGAAGTACATGAGACCCTTCATCAAATTCACCATTCTTCATTTTTTCAAAAAGCATCAAGTTCTCTTCAACAGATCTTTCTCGAAAAGGGCTATTTGTGCCTTTTTTAGTTGGTGTTCCTTTTTGAGCAGCGATGGTTTCAGATGACTGATCATCAACATACGCTTTATTTTTTTTTATTAATAAGATCGCCCATTCATATAATTGTTGAAAATAATCCGATGAATACAATTCTTTATCCCACTCAAATCCCAACCACTTAATATCTTCTTTAATAGAATCAACATATTCTTGTTCTTCTTTCGCGGGATTGGTGTCATCAAAACGTAGATTTACCGGAGCACCATAGGTTATTCCCAACCCAAAGTTTAAACAAATCGAGGCTGCGTGACCAATATGGAGATAACCATTTGGTTCAGGAGGAAATCGGAATCTTAGCCCTGATTTATCAAGCCCGTTATTCAGATCATCTTCTATTATTTGCTCAATAAAATTGAGTGACTCTTTTGCTATATTCATATTTTAAAAATGAATGACAAAATTATTGATTTTTTCTACAATACAATTAAAAAATAGACGCTATTTAGTATTTTTGATAAAAATCAGAAAACATGAATGATGTACAATTAAATTATACCTGTTCTAAATGTAATAACAGAACCTATTCAATTGGTGAAATGAGAGCTACAGGAGGAATTTTATCGAAAATATTTGATGTTCAAACAGAAAAATACACTTCAGTTACTTGTGATAGATGTAAGCACACAGATTTTTACAAAGCCCCGACAAAAGCGTTAAGTAATATTTTTGATTTTTTCACTAATTAACCCTTGATAATTAGACCTGTATATCCTTGTTATTGCTAAAATACACTTAGAATCCTAACATTAATTTTGCAATAAAGAAGAAAATAAATATTCCAAAAATATCATTGCTTGTAGTTATAAAAGGGCCTGTTGCAACGGCGGGATCAATACCTCGTTTATCTAAAATTAACGGAACAAAAGTTCCTACTAAGGATGAAATTATTATTACAACAACTAATGAAATTGCTATAGTAAGACTAATATTAATATCGAATTTTTGATATAATCCAAAGAGTAATACGATCAAGGCTAATATTACGCCATTGATTAAGCTTAAGCCTACTTCTTTCATTAAACGGTTCCACACACTACCTCTAATATTGTTATTCGCCAATCCTTGAACGATGATTGCCGAGGATTGAACACCAACATTTCCTGCCATTGCAGCGATCAGAGGAGTGAAAAAAAATAAAACCGGGAAACTATTCAAGGCTTCCTCGAAACCTCCCATAATTTTCGCAGCAGCCAATCCACCAAACAAACCCAAAACAAGCCAAGGCAATCTCGCTTTTGTTAATTGAAATATACTGTCGCTTGCCTCAACATCTTCTGTTATACCGGCAGCCATTTGATAATCTTTTTCCGCTTCTTCTTTTATGAAATCAACAATATCATCAATAGTGATTCTTCCCACCAAATGATTTCCATTATCTACAACAGGAATTGCCTCCAGATCATACTTTTGCATTGTGAAAGCTACATCCTCTCCCTTATCTGTCACATAGGCGAAATCAACCTTGGGTATATAAATATCAGAAATATGGACTTTTGGCGATGCAACAAGAAGGTCTTTTAAGGATAACCTTCCTTTCAAAATATTTTTATTGTCAACCACATAAATAGAATGAACTCTGGAAACCTCACTCGCCTGGGATCTCATTTCCTTAATGCACTTCGGAATATTCCAATTTTCATTAACTTTTACAAGCTCCTTCGCCATGAGTCCGCCCGCTGAATTTTCATCATAAGCAAGTAGTTCCTGAATATCGGCCTTATGAACCTCATCTTCAATTTCAGACATTACCTTTTCCTGACGATCTTCAGGAAGTTCGGCAATTATATCAGCTGCATCATCTGTGTCTAATACATCTATTTCTTCTGCAATCTCTTGAGCGGACAGATTTTTAAGAATTTTTTCACGGTCGTCTTCATCGATCTCCATCAAGGCATCGGCCGTTTTTTCACTGTCTAATAGTTTGAATAAATAGGTTGCCTTATCCAAATGAAGCTGATCGATAATCTCAGCAATATCCGCGGGATGTTCTTCTGCCAAAAGTAAAAGTAAGGCATCATCATTTTTTGAGTCGATGAGCACCTCAATATCTGATAAAAGATCTTTATTTAATTCTAAAGCCATCTTTTTCTATACTTTTGGTTAATTTTATAAACTGTTGAACAGATAATTGTTCAGGACGTTGGGCAAATATAACATCTTCTCTTAATTTATCTGATAGATTAAATATTTTTAAACTATTACGAATTGTTTTTCTTCTTTGGTTAAAAGCAGTTTTTACGACTTTAAAAAATAAGGATTGATCAACAGGAAGCTCAAAGTTTGGTTTTCTTATAAGTCTTATTACTCCCGATTCTACTTTTGGCGGCGGATTGAAAACTTCGGGCGGTACAGTAAAAAGATATTCAGTATTATAGAAGGCCTGTGTTAACACCGAAATAATTCCGTATGTTTTACTTCCTTCCGGGTGGGTAATTCTTTTTGCCACTTCTTTTTGAAACATACCACATAATTCTGGAACCTGTGCTCTGTTCTCTATGGCTTTAAATACAATTTGAGAAGAAATATTATACGGGAAATTTCCTATAATCGCAAATTGTTTTCCATCAAATATTTTGGAGATATCAATTTTTAAAAAATCGTCACTGATGATTTGCAACGAATATTTTAAAAAATGAGTCTGTAGATAACTCACTGATTCTGCATCAATTTCGATAACGCTAGTAGTAAATCTCTTTTTTAAAAGATATTTGGTTAAAACGCCCATACCGGGACCAATTTCCAGAACATTATCATAGCCTTGTTCCGTAAGGGATTCTGCTATTTTTTGAGCAATGCTTTCATCATTTAAGAAGTGTTGTCCAAGATGTTTTTTAGCTCTAACAGTCATAGTTTTACATACAATTAATAACCACTAAATTATGAGATCATCTAGATCTCAAGTTCCTTAACTATTTTCATTACAGTGCTAAAAGTACCAAATTTATTTTTGAATAACTCGATCCCTTTACTTTGCATTTGTTGATCATTTTCGAGAAGATAATTATCAAGTTTCTCTTTGCTCTTGCATTTGAACTGTACCGAGTAAGTTATACCACCCAACTCTTCTTTTACCATTACCTCCGTCATTAACGCCTTGTGAAATTTACCTGTGGCCAGAATATCCGGAATATGAGTTCCTATCGTCCAATCTAACCATTCTTTATGAATGGAATCATCGACATTGGTGGTAATATTATAGATATACATAAATAGAATTATTTTGAATAGCTACAAATTTACATAAAGCAATGGTGAATCTAACTAATATTTTTTTCGATTTTGAATTGTTACATTGAGATTCTTAGAAAAAAAGGGATGGGTATAAAAAGTAAATTTAGATTATATCTAGTTACGATATTAAGGAATTTTGTCGCCTCGTAAAACTCTAAATTTTTTTCTTGATTCGACTAAATAGATGCTAGAAGGATATTCAAATATTATCTTTTGATACATCTCCTTGGCTTTTTCAGAGTTGCTCAAATGATGCGTATAAAGTTCTGCAAGCATATAATAGGAGTCATCTACCAAAACCCCGACGGCATCAATTTCAATGATCTTTAAATAATTGCCCTCGGCTTTTGAATAATGGTGATTTTTGGTATACAGCTCGGCCTGTTTAAATAGAGCCTCATCCTCAATGGGTTGACCTTTAAATTTGATTAAGAGTACGCTCAGAGTGTCTATGGCTTTTCCTGTATTATTTTGGTAGGCTAATAATTCAGCTGCAGCATAATTTTTTAAGGCATCGGGAATACTGTCGTGTTCGATATTGTTAGTTATCAGTAAACTTAATTCTAAAGCATCATTTGCAATCAACTGGGAAGTTGATGATTTTAATACTTTGAGTTGTGTCTGTGCCCATTTAAAATCCCCTTTATAATAAGATGTCTGTGCTACCTTAAATCGTGCGGTCTGAGCCAAAGTGCTATTTTTAAGTATGGTTTGTACTTGAGAATATAATATCAAAGCCTGATTGAATTGATTTGTATAGACCAAGATGTCAGCCAGTTTTATCTGGATTTTCCCTTTTTGAAATTTTGAATTGGCCAGTGGAATCGTTTCATTTAATAAGTGAATAGCTTTTTCAGGCTCATCATAACTGAAAGCTAAAAAGTCAGCATAGGCAATTTGCAAATTAATTGTTGTACTATTCTTACCGTAATTTTCAAACAATGTTTTGAATTTTTTATCAATTTCAGCTAATTCTTTTTTATTAGTTGCGAGATCGAGATCTATCTGCAGAAGATAAATTTGGGCTTGTAAAATAATTTCAGAATCCTTTGTGTTAGCCAAAATAAAATCGAAGGTGTCGTGGGAAGTCTCCAAATCTTCATTTTCGAAGGAAACTACACCTACTTCGATAATTCTATCCAGACTTCCTTTATTCCTTCTATACAGAGACTTTTCCTGTACCAATGATTTACTATATTCCTTTTGCTGCATATACAGCCAGCTTAATAATATATTCCATGAATCATTTGGATTATTTTGAGCTCTTTTTAACAGCAGTTTTTTAAATAGAATATTCGTTTCATTATGAGCATCTTCAGTTATATATGTAGCTATATATCTTTGAATAGAAGGATAGTATTTTTCATCTTTTTCTATAAGATTTAGATAAGAATTGAACATATTTTTAAGATCACTTTTTTCACCATAAATTTGAGCTTCGCTAATTTCTGTGTTCAGGTTGGGGTCTTTTGTTTTGGCTATTTCGTATCCCCTTAACGCATAATCCAAGAGATAATTTTGTTTAAATACCTGACAAATAGCAAAAACGAATTTTGGATTTTGTTCAATATAATTAAGAGCGATGTCATAATATAATTCCGCCTTTTCATCTAAACCCTGAAGTTCATAATTGTATCCTAATTCAATATTTAAGGATACTTGGTTCGGAAATCTATCCATTTGACTCTTGATGATATCGTTGGCCAAAATATATTTTTCAGTCTGTTGATAGCTGGTTAAAAGGTTTTTAAAATAGATTCTTTGAAACGGTTCTTTCTCTAGAAGAGGTTTATAAAGTAAAATGGCCTTTTCAAATTCGCCATTTTTAAAATAGGAAAGAGCCAATTCAGAATTTTGAGTATATGCCAAATGACTTATAAACAAGACAAAGAGGAATAACTTATTTTTAAAAGTGTTAGACATGATTTTTTTTATGAATTGATCAATCAAAATTATCTGCTCTATGAAATTGCATCACCCAGAGTAAATAAGAATTCGAATAATTTAGAAAACAAAGATAAAAAACAATAGGACTTAGTATTATATTTTGAATTTGTAAAGAATTAAATCATTTTTTCCGATAGGTTCTTTTAAATAAATTGGCATTGAATCTTATCCATAATTTTTACCTCAATATCATATTATAAAAACTCATTATGACTTATTACGGATATCATAATAAATTAAGACCAAAAACAATAAATATCCAACATGTTAAATTTTTGATAAAATATAATTAAAAATGTAACGTTATTAAAAAAGTAAAGTCTTAATAGTATATAAACAATAACTCAAAAAATTTAAGTCATGAACGAATTAAAGAAATTTTACGATAAAGCAAAAGCAAGTGCAAAAGATCATATGCAAAAAGGGCAAATCAATTTATATTTGAGCGATTTGATTATGATGAATAACTACAAACGTCAAATGGAATCCGCTTAGATTTATCAATTTTTCAAACTAATTGATCCTATCAAATCCGGTATATTTTACTAAAACATCTGGTATTTTAATGCCGTTTTCGGTTTGAAAATTTTCTAATAAGGCAGCCAAAACCCTAGGCAGAGCTAAAGAACTTCCATTTAGGGTGTGTGCCAACTCACTTTTACCATCTTTATTCTTAAAGCGCAATTTTAGTCGATTTGCTTGAAACGATTCAAAATTTGAAACAGAACTGACCTCTAACCACCTGTTCTGAGCCGTTGAAAACACCTCAAAATCATAGGTCAAGGCAGAAGTAAAGCCAAGATCACCTCCACATAAGCGCAAAATACGATAAGGCATTTCCAATTCTTGTAAAATACCCTTTATATGATTTACCATAACTTCTAAGGCTTCATAAGATCTGTTCGGATGCTCGATTCTTACAATTTCCACCTTGTCAAATTGATGTAGTCTGTTTAGTCCTCTTACATGTGCACCGTATGAGCCCGCCTCTCTTCTAAAGCAAGGTGTATAGGCAGTATTACATATTGGGAAATCACTTTCCTTTAATAAAACATTACGATATATATTCGTTATTGGTACTTCAGCAGTAGGAATTAGATAAAGATTATCGTTGCCTATATGATACATTTGACCTTCTTTGTCAGGTAACTGACCTGTTCCAAATCCAGACTCTTCATTAACTACAAGTGGGGGTTGGATCTCAATATATCCGGCATCACTATTTTTATCCAAAAAATAGGCAATGAGCGCACGTTGTAATTTTGCTCCCTTACCTTTATAAACCGGAAATCCAGCACCAGTTATCTTGGTGCCGAGTTCAAAATCAATAATATCATACTTTTTTGCCAGTTCCCAATGCGGTAAGGCACCTTCAAATAGTTTCGGAATTGCCCCTTCTTCAAAGGTGGTTATATTGTCTTCTTCAGAATTCCCTTTTGGAACTAGTTTATTAGGAATGTTTGGAATTTGATATAATAATTCTGTTAATTCATCTTCGAGAACAGTTAATTTCTCTGATTGAGATTTAGTTATAACTTTAAGCTGACCGGTTTTCTCTTTTACGATATTCGCTTTTTGTACTTCCCCTGACTTAAATAGAATACCTATTTCTTTGGATAATTTATTACTCTCCGCAAGTGCATTATCAAGTTTAGCCTGTGTGCTTCTGCGCAACATATCTTTATCAATTACCTCATTGATAATTTTTTCGGCATCGGTAAAGTTCCTAACACCTAACCTCTCTATGATGAGGTCTTTATTTTCCCTAATAAAAGCAACTGATAACATATGATGTAAATTTCAAGAGAGCAAAGATAACGAATGAAATGTGAACTAAGAATTGTAAAATTAGATTATTTTTCGACGATTTTGCTTATCCAAGATCTTGCAATTATTTCATCTTTTTGAATTTGATCGGTCAATGAATCTATAGAATCAAATTTTTGCTCCGCACGTAATCTCTTTAATACTTTTATCTGAATTTTCTTACTGTAAAGGTCACCGACAAAATCCAAAAGATGAATTTCAATGGTTTGATGTTTTCCATCCAATGTTGGACGAAACCCAATATTCATAATTCCGAAAATGACCCTGTCTTCAATTTTAGTTTTTACAATGTAAACACCAATCTTGGGAATTAATTTATAGGCCTCCTCAATATGTAAATTAATCGTTGGATAATTTATTCTTCTCCCAACACCTTCTCCTCTTACAATTTTACCAGTGAGCAAATAAGAATAACCTAGATAAGTATTAGCTTTTTCAATATCGCCTTCCTCAATTGACTTTCTGATTTTCGTTGAGCTAACAGATACATTTTTAATTTCCTGGGCTGGTATTTCCTCAACACCAAAATGATAAAGTTCTCCAAACTCCTTTAGCTGTTCAAAATTCCCCTCTCTATTCTTTCCAAATTGATGGTCATATCCAATGACTAATTTTTTAAGGTGTAACTTGTTGACAAGAATATCTCTTACAAAATCCAGAGCGGTTAATCTCGAAAATTCTTTTGTAAAGGGTTCAATTATCAAATGATCCAGTCCAAATTTATTTAATAATTGAATTTTCTCGTCAATAGTGTTTAACATTTTAAAATCATCTCCAAAATTTAAAACTCTCCTCGGATGTGGAAAAAATGTTAGAATAGCCGAGTTGCTAACTTTGCTTGTTTTAATCTGGTTTAAACGATTTATGATTTTCTGATGTCCAATATGAACACCGTCAAAAGTGCCAATAGTTAAAACAGAAGTAATATCTAATTCTTTAAAGTGTTGGATGGAGTGATGGACTTTCACGAATGTAATTTTGAGGGTTCAAAAATAGTTAAAACAATCCACTTGAGAAATTCTAAATATAGGCTTAGGTATTCGAAATTGAATAAATGAACATTGACCTGTAGCTAGATTTATAATTATTCGCCAAATTAATAATTTATTGACTCACTTACTTTTGAAATGATCTGTGGAACTTTATCAACATCAAAAGATAAATTCATGTTTAAGGTTCCATTACTGTTAAATAAGTATAAGCTTCCTTTTGTAACCCTAAAGTAGCCCATAGCACTACTACAACGACAAATTCTTCCAAACAGCATTTTCACTTTCTGAAGATCTTGATCTTTTAGGATTAATTGAGGTTCATATTCGTTAACCTCTAGATAAACAAATTCGGAATAACTTCCATCCATTGTTTTTTCAGGTACAATTTTATTATAGTTAAATTTAATTACCACCTTGTTCCCGGGGGTAACTTCCGGATATAGCTTTCCAAAATCATCGGTTCTTATATTTAAAAGTGAATTTCGAAAAACTTCAAACTCACAGTTTCCACTTTCCGGGCAACTGATCTCTTTTAAATAGGCACCACTTTCTTCCGTAGCATTTTGACTTGTTTTACATCCAATTGAGAGAAATAAAACGAAGAAGATATAGATATTTTTCATTTATGGGGTTTGCGTAAAGGTAGTTATTTGTCAAAATTGTTCAAATTAATTTCTTAGATTTGTGCATTACTATGATAAAAAACTACTTTAATTTTTTTCTTTTTTTTCTTTTGTTGTGGGTAAATGTATCCTTTGCGCAACAGAACGAGTTGTGGAATAAAGTGGAAGAGTCCAGTGTTAATTTTGGTCAAATTCAGAAAAACACTGCACTCGAAAAATATCAAACTTTCGAACTGAAATTAGCGAATTTCAAAAAGGACATGCGCAATGCCCCCGGGGAAGCGGCAGATATGAAATCGAGCAGGTTTAAAATGCAATTTCCTGATGAAACGGGTAAATTGATTGCCTTTTGGGTAAAGGAAGCACCCGTAATGGATTCAGATTTGGCTAAAAAATTCCCTAATGATAAATCCTATATCGGTTATGGCGTTGAGGATAATAGTCTAAATATCAGGTTTAGTGTTAACATTCTGGGACTTCATGCCATGATCATCAACAAGAACAGGCAAGTTCAATATATAAATCCAATAGGTCAAAACCGTAATTACTATAAAGTTTTTAATCGCGAAGACCTCAGCATAGCAGAAAGTGATTTTCAGTGTTTCGTTGAAAATTCGGTAGCTTTGAATAAAACGATTCTGGATAATAACTTCGTTTACCCTAACGACTTAAAATTAAGGACCTATCGTTTGGCACTAGCCTCTACAGGGGAGTACTCTCAATTTCAACTGGATATTAGCGGAATAGATCAAAGTACAGCAACGGATGAAGAAAAAAAGGCTGTAGTACTGGCTGCTATGACAACGGCTATGACAAGAGTAAATGCAATTTTTGAAAATGATATGGCAATTACTACGCAATTAGTTGCGAACACTACAGATATCATTTATTTGGACGCAAATACTGATCCGTATACGAATACCGATGGATCGGCAATGTTAGATCAAAACCAAATAACTTGCGATAATGTAATTGGATCTGCCAACTATGATCTTGGGCATGTATTTAGTACAGGTGGAGGTGGAGTTGCATGGCTAGGAGGGGTTTGTAAGACTGCCGATAAAGCAGGAGGAGTTACTGGTTCATCAATTCCTACAGGAGATAATTTTTATTTTGATTTTGTTGCCCATGAAATGGGACATCAGTTTGGTGCGAACCATACTTTTAATGGAAATACAGGTATTTGTACTGATCAAGAAAGAAATGAGCCAACAGCATTTGAACCTGGAAGTGGCTCAACTATAATGGCATATGGCGGTTTTTGCGCTCCTCAAAATGTACAAGAACATAGCGACCTGTACTTTCACGCTATCAGTATTAATGAAATGTGGACAAATATTACTACTGCTGGATCTAACTGTGCGGTAGAAACCAATTTAACAAACAATTTAAATATACCAACGGCCAATGCTGGAAATGATTTTACCATACCTAAATCTACTGCCTATAAATTAATTGGGCAAGGTTCGGATGCTGATGTAGGAGATATAATTACATTCAGTTGGGAACAATTAGATAATGAAATTAATTCCGTACCTCCAAGCGATACAGATATAAATGGGACCATCTACAGATCTTTGGATCCAACTATATCAAATATCAGATATCTACCTAAACTTGGTACTGTGAATAGTGGTGCCCTATCTTCTACCTGGGAAGTGACACCTAGCGTTGGACGTACAATGAATTTTAACCTGACCGTAAGAGATAATAATAAAGAAGCGGGTCAAATTGCAATGGACGCAATGGTTATTACGGTTTCGGATGTTGCGGGGCCTTTTATAGTTACATCGCAAAATACGGCTGGGATCGTATGGACTTCTGGAAGCACGGAAAATATAACCTGGGATGTTGCAGGAACTGATACAAATGGGATCAATACAAGTAATGTAAAAATATTATTATCCACAGATGGTGGTGAGACCTATCCCACAGTTTTGGCTTCTAATGTACCAAACGATGGTTCTCAAAACATAACTGTTCCTGCCCTCCTGGCACCTAGTTGTAAAATTATGGTAGAAGCAGTTGGAAATTTGTTCTACGCATTGAATGAAAAATCTTTTTCGATTGGTGAATTTACAACGGAGTGTATAACATATATATCCACAGATGTACCAAAGGATATTCCGGATAATGATACAAATGGTATAATTTCTACTATTGACGTGGGTGTAGATAATCCAATTGTGGATGTCAATGTTACCGTGGCCATAACGCATGCCTGGATTGATGATATCACCTTGATTTTGGAAAGTCCTGAGGGAACTACGATAGAACTAATTAGTGGCGAATGTGGTTCCGGCAACAATATGGATGTTACCTTTGATGATGATGGTGTTGCCCTGGTATGTGGAGTTACACCAGCAATTAGCGGAATTATAAAACCGGTAGAACCACTGTTAAGTTTTTTCAATGAAAGTTCTTTAGGCGTATGGAAGTTAAAAGCGATTGATAATGCAACAGACGATTTTGGAACTATTGATAATTGGAGTCTTGAATTGTGTACATCACAACCATTAGGAGTTGATCTTGGAGAATTGGCAAATTTCAAGTTATATCCTAACCCCTCTCAGGGTGAGATCAATATTTCTTTTTTAAAGGATGTCTATAATGTGGAGCTAACACTCTATGATTTATTAGGTAGAAAAATCAGTGAAAAAAACTACGCAAACCCTTCTCAATATTTTGATGAAATAATTGACTTTTCTCATGTTTCTAGAGGTATCTATATTTTACGAATAAAAAATGGAAATCATTTTTCTTCAAAAAAAATACAACTGCAATAAACTTTTTCAACTATATAAAATAATAGGCATTTAATCTAACTTTTGACATTTTTTCGACAAATATTTAACGAAATAATAAAAAATTTGTAATTTGTCCCGATCTAAACAATTCAAAATTTAATTATGAAGAAAAAATTACTAGTTGTAATCGTTCTATTTATGGGCGTAATTACAATTGCTCAGACTACAGTATCTGGTTCTGTAATAGATGGAAATTCTAATGAACCATTACCGGGAGTTAATCTTAAGATCATTGGAACATCGATTGGAACTTCAACCGATTTTGATGGGCTGTTCTCAATAGAGACAAGTCAGAACTTACCATTTTCTATTGAAATAACCTTTGTGGGTTATGATAGAAAAACGATGGAGATTACCGAATCTACCGAGAATTTAAGATTAACAATTTTCGAAAACCAAACCTCTTTGGATGAGGTTGTATTATCTGCTTCGAGAACTCCTGAACGAATTTTTGAATCACCGGTAACGGTTGAAAGGTATGATCTAAAGGATATAAAAAATACTGCTTCTGCAGATTTTTATGACGGACTGGAAAATATAAAAGGTGTAGATATTAATGTAAATAGTTTAACATTTAAGTCTATCAATACAAGAGGATTTGCAACTTTTTCTAATGAAAGATTTGTTCAACTAGTGGATGGTATGGATAATGCTGCACCTGCTCTGAATTTCCCTATAGGTAATTTATTGGGGATGTCAGAGTTGGATGTTCTGAGTGTTGAATTACTTCCGGGAGCATCTTCTGCATTGTATGGAGCAAACGCCTTTAACGGAATTCTCTTTATGCAAAGTAAGAGCCCATTTGAACATCATGGGGTGAGTGGTTATGCAAAATACGGTTTAACATCGCAGGATGCGGCAGGAAACAAAGCATATATTGATGCAGGGGTAAGAGCAGCTTTTAAATTTAGTGAGAAAGTTGCTTTTAAGATAAATCTTTCTTATCTGAAAGGAACAGATTGGTTTGCAACAGATATAAATGATAGATTTCATAGAGATATAACGAGAGCTGATCCGGATTATGATGGTACCAACGTTTATGGAGATGAGGTTAGAACGAATATCAGGGCATCATCTGGAGGTCTGGGTATAGTACCTGATGTTTTTGTGAGCAGAACCGGGTATGACGAAAGAGATCTGACCGATTATAACGCAGAAAGTTTAAAAAGCGATTGGGGAATTTATTATAGACCATGGGAAAATGATATAGAATTTTCTTATGTTGGAAAATATGCCTCCGGAACAACAATTTATCAGGGTACAAATAGATATTCTCTTGCCAATTTCTTCTTGCAACAACATAAGATAGAAGTTAAAAGTGACAATTTTCTGGTACGTGCTTATATGACCGGTGATAATGCGGGTGATTCTTATGATATGGTATTTACCGGAATTCATATTCTTGACAAATGGAAAAGTCATACAGAATGGTTTGGAGAATATATCAATACCTATGTAGGAGCTACTTTGGGTGGTGCTACAGATGAAGCGGCCCATACTATTGCAAGAGCCGTTGCTGAAACAGGACGATATGAGCCGGGTTCTCCTCAATTTAAAGAAGCTTTTGAAGAAGTGACCAATGATCCTGATCTAACAACAGGTTCAAAATTTCAGGACGAATCAAAAATTTACACAGGTGAGGTAAACTACAATTTTATGGATGTAACAGATTTTGCAGATATTCAAGTTGGAGGGTCTTATAAACAATATAAATTAAATTCTTTTGGAACGATATATACGGATGCTGATGGAACAATCGGTTATTCAGAAGTTGGTTTATATGCACAATTCCAAAAGAAATTTGCGAATGAGAGGTTTAAACTGACCTTTTCTTTACGTTACGATAAATCAGAGCTTTTTGACGGGAACATGTCTCCTAGATTATCATTGGGATACACGCTTGGAGAGAAAAGAGATCACAATATAAGACTTTCTTATCAAACAGGGTTTAGAAATCCAACAACACAGGATCTGTTTATTGGCTTAAATGCAGGTTCTTCGATATTGGTAGGATCTGCAGAAGAAAATTTAGACAGAGATATTAGAACATTCCCGGTTTCTCAAAGTGGACAAAATTTAGGAAATCCGGCTACCTCCACTATTTTAGGACGTGCTGCATATGAAAATTCTTATTCAGAAGTATCTGTTGTAAAATTTAGTGAAACAGGTAATGTAACAGACCTTGAAATTGCCAATCCGGATATTGTAAAACCTGAGCAAGTAGCTTCGATCGAGCTGGGTTATAGGGGTAAAATTAGTATTCTTACAATTGATTTCAGTACTTATTACAATAAGTATAAAGATTTTATTTCAAATGAAAAAGTGGAGGTTCCATTATATGGCGAGGTTGGAACGCCTTTAGCAGTGGCAGCACTACAATTTGGCGATTTTGAGACTTATCAAGCCTATACTAACTCTGATGTAGATATTTCTTCTTATGGAGCTTCTATTGCGGTTTCTTTAAAGATTGCCAGGAGCTATGATCTAACGGCGAATTACACTTATATAGAAGAAGATTATGACAGAGAGGTCAATCCTGATTTTGTAACTAATTTTAATACGCCTAATAATAAGGTAAAAATTTCTTTTGGAAATGTTAATGCCTTCGAAAATTTTGGATTTAACGTAGCATGGAGATGGAGTGAAAGTTATTTGTGGCAGGCTACATTTGGAGATGGGATTATTCCATCTTACAATACTTTAGATGCGCAGGTTAACTATAGAGTTCCTAAAATATTATCAACATTTAAATTAGGTGCTGCTAATATCTTAGGTACGGAATACTATACGGCTTATGGAACAGGGTATATCGGTTCTCAATATTATATTTCCTGGACTATAAATAACCTGTAAAAATTAATTTTAAACTAATAAAAAAACGATCATGAATATAAAATATATATATCTAATTTTAATTGTGTTTGGCTTTGCAGCGTGTTCCGAAGACGATATTACCGATCCAATTCCACCACCACCAGTGCTGGATGCCGGAACAGCTGATTTTTCTAACTATGTTGCTATTGGAGATTCACAAACGGCAGGTTATACGGATGGAGCTTTATTTATAGCAGGACAAGAAAATTCTATGCCGAACATTTTATCAAAAAATATGGCTAGTGTTGGAGGTGGTGCGTTTACACAGCCTTTGACAGATGATAATATAGGTGGGTTATTATTTGCAGGAAACGTTATATTAAATAACAGATTCTTTTTCGATCTCTCTACATTTCTACCTGCTATTTTGCCAGGTACACCAACTACTGATGTTATACCGGGACTAACTGGTCAATTTAATAATATGGGTGTTGCAGGCGCTAAAAGTTTTCATCTTTTGGCACCCGGATATGGTAATGCTGCCGGTGTTCCGGTTGGGTTAGCAAATCCATATTATGCTCGTTTCGCTTCAAGTCCGAGTGCCACTATTTTCGGAGATGCAATGGCCCAGGGTCCATCATTTTTTACCTTTTGGGCAGGGAGTCTTGATGTATCAAGTTATGCATTTGCCGGGGGAGACGGAGTAAATCAGGCAGGTAATTTTGATCCATCTACATATGGTTCAACGGATATCACGGACCCGGTGATTTTCGGACAAGCGATTGGTGGTATGCTGGCTGGATTAAATTCGATTGGAGCACAGGGTGTGGTGGCTAACATAGCAAACCCCTTATTACTACCTTATTTTTCAGTGGTCGCGTATAACGCGGTTCCGCTAGATGCTGGTACAGCAGCGCTTCTAAATCAAGGTTTTGCAGAGTATAATGGAGGTTTGTTGCAAATGGAGGCTTTTGGTTTAATTACCGCTGCTGAGAGAATAGTAAGAACAATTAATTTTGCGGCAGGACAAAATGCCGTCACTTTGGTAGATGATTATCTTACAGATCTAAGTGGATTTGGACTTCCTTCTTATCGACAAGCAACAGAGATCGATCTAATACCACTTACTGCTCAATTCGTTATAGGTACTACAGTAGGAGGAAACCCACTTTTAATAAATGGGGTTAGTGTACCTCTGGAAGATGAATGGGTTTTAACACCAAATGAACAGGCTGAAGTTGAAACTGCTACGACAACTTTTAATGCTATCATTAGAGCAGCAGCAACGGAGGCTGGATTTGGCTTTGTAGATATGGATAAATTAATGGGGCAATTAGCTACAATTGGTATACCTAGTGGTGATTTTAGACCAACTTCTGAATATGTCCTTGGTGGTGCTGTGTCATTAGATGGGGTTCACACTAACGGAAGAGGAAATGCCTTGATCGCCAATGAATTTTTAAAGGCAATAGATGCTACTTACGGCTCAAACTTTGTAGAAGCTGAGGAGTTGAATGATCTAGGCGATTATCCAACAAATTATTCGCCCCAGCTGCAATAAAAATAATTTAGACTACATTGGATTGTAGTATATTTTTAACTAAGAATCCTGGATAAGGATATAATATTTTTAAAACCTCTTTTAACTCGTTAGAAGAGGTTTTATTATAATTTGATTTGAACAAGTTTATGAATTATTTTGACTTCAAAAAAATTATCGTAGCTCTCTAAAAAAAGAAATAAAAATTCTTTCAATTTATTATTAAAAAAGTATCTTTGCACCTCGAAATCAAAACACTCCAAAAAGGCAAATATTGATTTTAATAATAGTTTTGGAGAAAAAATAAAATAAACAAAATAATGGCAAAAGTTATAGGTAAAGTTGCTCAAATTATGGGTCCGGTTATTGATGTTTCATTTTCATCAGAAAGTGAACTTCCTAAAATTTACGATTCACTTGAAATTTCAAGAAATGACGGATCTACATTAGTTCTTGAAGTTCAGCAACATATTGGAGAAGATATCGTTCGTTGCGTAGCGATGGATTCTACTGATGGATTGAGTAGAGGGTATGATGTTTTGGCAACCGGTAATCCAATTAAAATGCCTATAGGTGGAGAAATTTACGGAAGACTGTTCAATGTCAATGGAGATCCAATTGATGGATTGAAAGCGCTTCCAAAGGATGGAGAAAATGGATTGCCTATACATAGAAAAGCGCCGTTATTTGAAGATTTGTCAACTTCTACAGAAGTTCTGTTCACCGGTATTAAAGTTATCGATCTTATTGAACCATATTCTAAAGGTGGAAAAATTGGATTATTTGGTGGAGCAGGTGTTGGTAAAACTGTATTGATCCAGGAGCTAATTAATAATATAGCGAAAGGACACGGTGGTTTATCAGTTTTTGCGGGAGTTGGAGAACGTACCCGTGAAGGAAATGATCTACTTCGTGAAATGCTAGAATCTGGAATTATTAAATACGGTGAAGAATTTAATAAGTCCATGGAAGAAGGAGGATGGGATCTTGACAAGGTAGATATGTCTAAATTGAAAGAGTCTAAACTAACCTTCGTATTTGGTCAAATGAATGAGCCTCCAGGAGCACGTGCTCGAGTGGCGTTATCAGGTTTGGCGATTGCTGAGTACTTTAGAGATGGAGCAGGAGATGGTCAAGGAAAAGATATCCTATTCTTCATTGATAATATATTTAGATTTACTCAAGCAGGGTCAGAGGTTTCTGCTCTTTTAGGCCGTATGCCTTCTGCAGTTGGTTATCAACCAACTTTAGCTACTGAAATGGGTACCATGCAAGAAAGAATTACTTCAACGAAAAACGGATCAATCACCTCAGTACAAGCAGTATATGTACCCGCAGATGATTTAACAGATCCTGCACCGGCAACAACATTTGCTCATTTAGATGCAACAACTGTACTTTCACGTAAAATTGCAGAATTGGGTATTTATCCTGCTGTGGATCCATTAGATTCTACTTCAAGAATTTTGAATAGAGAAATTCTAGGTGATGAACATTATGAGACTGCTCAAAGAGTAAAAGAAATGTTGCAAAAATATAAAGAATTACAAGATATTATTGCAATTTTAGGAATGGAAGAACTAAGTGAAGAAGATAAGCTCGTAGTGCATAGAGCACGTAGGGTTCAACGATTTTTATCTCAACCATTTCACGTAGCGGAACAGTTTACGGGAATACCAGGTGTATTGGTTGATATAAAAGATACTATTAAAGGATTTAACATGATCATTGATGGTGAACTTGATAAGTATCCTGAGGCGGCATTTAACCTAAGAGGAAGCATAGATGATGCTATTGAGGCAGGTGAGAAAATGTTAGTTGAAGCATAAACAATCTTGAGAAAAGTTTTGCATTTATGTCGATTATTAGGGCAATAAATCAAGGAAATTTAAACTTAAATATATGTTTTTAGAAATAGTTACTCCAGAATCAAGTATCTTTCAAGGTGATGTTGAAACGGTAACGGTGCCTGGTGTTGATGGAGAATTTCAAATGCTGAACAATCACGCACCAATAGTTTCTTTATTGCAGGAAGGTAAAGTAAAATTTAGTGGTGAAATATCTATTGATGAAGCTTTTCAAAATAAATTCACTAAAGGTGATAAAAATAGTTTTGAGTTATTAATTAATAGTGGAACTATTGAATTGAACGATAATAAAATTATTATTCTTGTAGACTAATAATTTAAGGATAAAATATTCTGGACTCCATTCATTATTTTTTGAATGGGGTTTTTTATTTTATTTCAATCAACTCGATCTCAAAAATTAAAACGGAACCACCAGGGATCCCTCGTGTATCAAAAGAACCGTAAGCCAATCTTGAAGGAATTAAAAGTATTCCATTTCCACCTTCCTTAAAATAAGTTATTCCTTCTGTCCATCCGGCAATAACTTGTTGCAAATTAAATGTTATTCCCATTTCGTCACTCTCATCAAAAATATTTCCGTTTGTATAAAAGCCTTTATATTTGACGGTAACGTCAGAGTTGCTAGTAGGGTGAACACCTTCCCCTTGCTGCTGGATCACGTAGTATAGTCCAGTAGTACTTTTTTGTGCCTCTAAATTATTAGCATCAATATAATTGAGAATTTCAGTTTCATTTTGGTCCGTATAATCAAGGATAACATTTTCACTTTCATCTTTTTGACAAGAGCTTAGAGAGATTAGTACGAGGATTGCAAATAAATATTTCATGTTATTTTATTTTTTATAATTGTCCTGTTAGCCATTTGTAAATGTCATTTCCATTAGCAAAAAGTAGTAAGGCCATTAAGATAATAAATCCTGTAACCTGAGCATATTCCAAGAATTTGTCACTGGGTTTTCTACCAGTTATCATTTCATAGAGTACAAAGACAACATGACCACCGTCGAGAGCAGGAATTGGCAATAGATTCATAAATGCGAGCATTATAGACAGGAAAGCTGTTATACTCCAAAATGCGGGCCAACTCCAGGTAGAAGGGAAAATACTACCAATGGCAATAAAACCTCCCAGGCTGGTAGCCCCTTTTTTAGTGAAGACATATTTGAATTGACCTATATAATCATTCAATTTCCAAAAAGCTTTAGTCATTCCAAGACTAATACTTTCTCCAAAAGAATATTCTTTATGATTAACGATCATATCATCCTCAGTATATCCTTTTAAGAACACACCTATGGTTTGATTGCTTCCCGGAGTAACAGTTAAAACTGTAGTTTCTCCATCTCTATCCACTTCAATTTCCATCGCAGTGTCTTCAGGGTTTGCTTTTACAGCATTCGTAAATTGATCCCAATATTTAACAGTCTTTTTGTTGACCGCGATAATTCTATCATTTCTTTCAAATCCTGCCAGATTTGCAGGAGATTCTGGTATGATACTATCTAGTATGGCATTAATTCTTGGTGTAAAAGGTTCCATGGTTCCAGATTGCCACATAGTAAAGCCTATACCTTCCGGAATATCAATTATTTCACTGTTGCCAGAATTATGTTGAATTTCAATCTCTTTTACGGATCTTAAAAATAAATGTTTGTTTATATCAAGAACGTTAAAAGGCTCTATACCATCGACCTTTAAAATTTTATCCCCATCCTGAAAACCTAAATCCTTAAATTCCTCCGTTACCGAAAATCCATTTTTTACATCGTTTACCCCAACATAATCTTCTCCCCACGCAGTAAACATCAATACATAGATTAATATTCCTAATAAAAAGTTTACGGTTACTCCACCTAACATAATAATTAATCTTTGCCAAGCAGGTTTAGAGCGAAATTCCCAAGGTTTAGGAGGTTGTAACATTTGCTCTTTATCCATACTTTCATCAATCATTCCAGCTATTTTCACATATCCTCCGAGCGGAATCCAACCAATACCGTAGGTAGTATCTCCAATTTTCTTTTTGAATAAGGAAAATTTATAATCAAAAAACAAATAAAATTTTTCTACTTTGGTTTTAAATATTTTGGCAGGAATAAAATGCCCTAACTCATGAAGAATGATCAATAATGATAAACTCAATAAGAACTGTGCTATTTTTATATATGTATCCATTAATTTTTTTCTGAAATTTTAAATCGTGCAAATGTAAGGTTAATGATTAATAATAAGAAATAAGAATTACTAAAATCTATGTTAAAAATATCTATTTTTTCAGCAAGGTCTTGTGAATTGAGCCTTTATCCGTGTCAATTTTCACAAGATGTATACCAAACTTTAAATTATTTAAAGAAATTTTAGAAGTGGGATTATTCTCTACCATCACGATTCCCCCAAGAACATTGTAAATAGTAATTTTTTTTATCGAAGCATAGCTATTGTTAGCTATGGATAAAGTACTTTCTACCGGGTTTGGAAAAATGGAAATATCATTTTGTAATTTTTCTATATCAACTCCTAAAGTGATAGCGTTATTTTTACTAATTATCTGTTTTTCAGGATCAATTTCTATGGATACGATTTCAAATGGGATTTTAGTATTAAAAGTTTGCCCATTTTCAGATACTTCCAAACGAATTATTTCAGATTCTCCTCCTGCACCATTCACTTTCACCGGTAATGGCATTTCAAAAAATGAGACAGAAGAATGCGATTGTGATTGATTGACATTAAATCTTACAATTTTGTTAGACGGGTTTTGATGCCAGTTTACATCATAAGATGGGTATCCTTCACCATAAAACCAATCATCAAAAAATTCTTTTAGATCCAAGGTACTTGCTTCTTCAAGGTGAGCGATAAGATTATTGGTTTTAGCATAATCAAATGTCAAGTTTTTATCAGCGAGATAATTCTTAATAGCCTGGAAAAAAATTTCATCTCCAAGTTTATATCTCAACATATTTAAGATCATCGCCCCTTTTCGATAGGTCAATCTGCCTGAAAATATTCTACTAACACTCGTAGTATCACTTACAAAGGTCGATCCATCAGTTTGAGAGGTTATATCTTGAATCAAAGTTGCTTTCCAATTTCTAAAAGCATTATCTCCATCAAAATTTTCTACAACCAAACCGTCAAGATAAGTAGCAAAACCTTCGTTTAACCAAATATCTTCCCAACTCCCACAAGTTATTTTATTTCCAAACCATTGATGTGCTAATTCATGAGCAATTAAACTACGACCCCAGCTACCCATGAAGGTCATTGTAGTATGTTCCATGCCACCTCCCCAGCCAAATTGGGCATGACCATATTTTTCATCGGCGTAAGGGTAAGGCTCGAACAAGCTTCCAAACAAATCCATAATTGCAGGTGTTACAGCTGTCCCGGCTTTTGCATTGTTTAAATTTTCCGGATAAACATAATTGATAATATCAAAATTACCATTATCAACGTGATCTTCATAAACAGAGTAATTGGTTACCGCAATAGCAATTAAATAGGCTGGTATTGGATACTTATGTTTCCAGTGTGTGGTTTTTTGCAGGCCATTTAAAGTTTCGGATAGTAATAAGCCATTTGAGGCAGCTCTATAAATCTTAGGATGCGTTATATAAACATCAATTGAATCAATTTTATCAATTAGATCTTGTTTGCATGGCCACCAACCCTTGGCTCCATATGGCTCTGAAAGTGTCCATAAAATTGGTATATTCGATGCGCCATGAACATTGGTTTCGAAGGATCCAAAGCCTGAGCTTACAGGATTTCCACCGTAGAATACAGTTAATGAATCTAATGTGCCTTTATTTTGTGTTGAGGCTAAATTAATGATTAACTCGTCATTGGAGTTTTGTAAAAAACCCAATTCATTTCCCCTTTGCGAAACTTTGGAAACAATCATGTTATCTGCCAGGTCAAAAACAATACTATTTAGGTTTTCATCTGCAATAAAAAAAGAAGTGACTTGGCCTTCTATTTTATCTTCACTTGGATCGACGGTCCATTCTAATCGATGATATTTTAAATCGTAGTTCGCAGTATTTGGATTTGCTTTAAAGGTGATCTTTTTAGTTGTCCGGGTTTTTTCAAAATGAATTATCTCGTCTAATTGATCGGCGGCATTCTCCTCTTTTTCCTGACCAAAGGACATCAAAGAAAATAAAACAAAAAACCCGAGTAATAAATTCCGCATATATATTAAATTTGTATTTTTTGAAGCAATTTTTTGTAAGAGTGTACAAATATAGGTATAATGTATTTAATAGATTTTTTTAAGAAGTCAAGGTCAACACTAATATTTATTTTCTTTTTTAGCCTGATAGTATTTCCAGTAATTTACTTTATGGTAAAACCGAAAAGTCAGTTACCGGTTTACAATCCTGTGGATGTGAACCCTCGTTTAGTGGATGATGCAGTACGTCATATAAGTAGAGATCATAAGGTAGGATCGTTTAATTTGATCAACCAAAATGGCATGACAGTGACAGAGGATGATTTTATTGATAAAATTTATATTGCAGATTTTTTCTTTACTAGGTGCCAAACCATTTGTCCGATTATGACTTTGAACATGTCAGATCTGCAAAAATATTATCTAGATGATGACGAGGTAAAGTTCTTATCTCATTCCGTTACACCCATAATGGACAGTGTTCCGGTTTTAAGACGTTATGCAGATAAAAATGGTGCTGTTGATGGGAAGTGGGAGATAACTACTGGAGATAAAAAGGAGATTTATTCGCTTGCCAGAAGATCCTATTTTGCTGTTTTGGATGAAGGTGATGGGGGAGAGCAAGATTTTATACATACGGAACAATTTATTTTGATCGATAAGAAGGGACAAATAAGAGGATTTTATGATGGAACGGATAAGCAGGAGATGGATAGAATCTATAAAGATATCGAAATATTGAAGAGGGAAGAATAAAGGACTTTCAACTAGAAAAACCCTATGGATGGGCGAATATGTCTTTATTTTGTTGTCTGAAAAAATTGCACCATTAATTGATTTTTATCATACTATTCAAATTAATTTTACGTAATTTCGCAGAGTATTTATAATCAATCTAAATAAAAATTGAATACAACAATAGCTAATTTGGCGGTAGGTGAGCAGGGAGTGATAAAGGAAATATCTCTTGATAGTATTCCTTTGGCCTTGTTAGAAATGGGATGCTTACCGGGCGAAGATGTTGAATTACTGCAAATAGCACCTCTTAGCGATCCTCTCTATATTCGAGTAAACGGAAGTCATCTTGCTATTAGAAAAAGCACTGCGAGTCAAATTTTGATTACTAAAAAATAAATCAAATGTCGGATTTGGGTGCAATAAAAGTAGCCTTGGTTGGCAACCCAAATACAGGAAAGACTTCGATATTTAATGAACTTACAGGCTTAAATCAAAAAGTAGGTAATTATCCGGGTATCACCGTTGAAAAAAAAGTTGGGATAGCTCATCTTGCTAAAGGCAAAAACGCCAATATTATTGACCTTCCGGGTACTTATAGCATAAATCCAAATTCTTTAGATGAGAATATAGTTTTAAACACCCTACTAAATACAGGCCATAACGATTTTCCAGAGGTAATAGTAGTTGTTGCTGATATTGAAAATATCAAGAGAAACCTCTTGTTATTTTCTCAAGTAAAGGATCTGGGCATTCCTACCATTTTAGTCATCAATATGGCTGACGTAATGAAGAAGAGAGGAATAAAATTAGATGTAGACCTGTTAAAGAAAGAGATGGATGCTGAGGTTATTTTGGTTAGTGCTCGTAAAAGACATGGTATAGAAGTATTAAAGAACGCAATACTAAATTATAAAAAGTTAAATACTAAGCCTCTAGCAAATATTTCAGATAAAATTGACGGGGCATATTTTAAACAAATAAAAGAATCTTTCCCAAATTTACCGCTATACAGATCTTGGTTATATATTACCCAAGCCGAAAATTTTGATAGTTTAGATAAAGCCCAGATCGAATCTATAAATAACTATAGAAAGGAAAAAGAAAAATTAAAAAAGTATAAGCTAAAAGAAACTATTTACCGGTATCAACAGATTAACAATATCTTAAAAAAAACTTACCATGTAGATGCGGGGAAAGCAACAGATTTACGAAGTAAACTGGATAAAGTATTAACGCATAGAATTTTTGGCTACGTAATTTTTGCTCTGATTTTAATGCTTATTTTTCAATCTATTTTTGATTGGGCTACATTACCAATGGACTTAATTGACGAGTTCTTTGCAAATCTTAGCGCAATGACCAAAGAAGGTTTACCTCCCGGGATGTTTACAGATTTGATAAGTGAAGGTGTAATTCCTGGCGTTGGAGGTATTGTAATATTTATACCTCAAATTGCCATCCTGTTTTTATTCGTGGCAATTTTAGAAGAAACAGGTTATATGAGCCGTGTAGTTTTTCTAATGGATAAGGTCATGCGTCGTTTTGGGATGAGTGGAAAAAGTGTTGTACCATTAATTTCTGGTACAGCATGTGCAATTCCCGCGATCATGGCAGCAAGAAATATAAGCGGTTGGAAAGATAGACTTATTACTATTTTAGTTGTTCCCTTTACAACTTGTTCTGCCAGGTTGCCTGTTTACGCCATAATAATAGCATTAATAATTCCGCAAGAGCGTGTATTTGGCATATTTAGTCTACAGGGATTAACCCTGTTAGCCCTATATTTTTTAGGCTTTGGATCAGCATTAGTTTCTGGTTATCTCTTACATCACGTATTAAAAGATAAGAGTAAAAGTTTCTTTGTTATAGAAATGCCAAACTATAAGATACCTTCCCTTAAAAATGTTATTTATACTGTTATTGAAAAAACAAAAGCCTTTGTATTTGGAGCGGGAAAAATAATATTGGCGATCTCAATCATACTCTGGTTTCTGGCATCCAACGGGCCTAGTGATTTTAATAATTCTGAGGAAATATTTAGTAGCCATGCAGAAAATATAGATCTTAGTAAAGAGGAATATGATAAGCAGTTAGCTTCCTATAAATTAGAGCAATCTTATATTGGTATTATGGGAAAATCCATTGAACCAGCAATAAAACCACTGGGTTATGATTGGAAAATTGGAATTGCTCTAATCTCATCATTTGCAGCAAGGGAAGTTTTTGTAGGAACTTTGGCAACTATTTATAGTGTTGGTAATGATGATGAGGATAATACGACTATCAAACAGAGGATGGGAGCAGAGATCAATCAGGAGACAGGTGAAAAGTTATTTAATTTTCCGGTGGGTATGTCCCTATTGGTTTTTTATGCTTTTGCAATGCAATGTATTAGTACACTGGCAATTGTTAAAAGGGAAACCAATAGTTGGAAGTGGCCGATATTGCAATTATTGGGTATGGGCGCATTAGCCTATCTGGCTGCTTTCATTACCTATTCAACTTTAATCTAACCAGTAAGTGCAAGAGATCTTAGTATATATAGCTTTATTTTTAGCTCTGTTCTTTTTGATAAAAAAATATTTTTTTAAGTCAAAAAAGAATAAGGCAAGTTGTGATGATGATTGTAAATGTTGATTTTAGGAGGATCAGAATTTATTCTTACTGTCGATTATTATTGTTACCGGTCCATCATTTGTTAATGTAATCTTCATATCGGCTCCAAATACTCCAGTACTAACTTTTTTATTCAGATCGGTTTCTATTTGTGCAATGAATTTCTCGTAAAGTGGAATAGCGATCTCTGGTTTTGCCGCTTTGACATAGGATGGACGATTCCCTTTTTTTGTACTAGCCATTAAGGTAAACTGACTAACAACAATAACATCACCTTTAATATCAATGAGCGATTTGTTCATTACATCAGTTTCATCATTAAAAATACGGAGATTGGCTATTTTATTCGATAACCAAATAATATCCTCATTCTCATCACTATCAGAAATGCCCAATAAAATTAAGATACCATCCGAAATTTGACAGGTAATCATACCATCAATGGTAACGGAAGCTGAAGTGACCCTTTGAACTACAGCTTTCATCTAATTAATAATGTTATAAAATTTGACAATATTTATAATTTTAATTGAATATTATTCAAATACGCTAAGTCTATAATTCTCATCTTCACCAGCTAAAAGTTGCAGGTAACTTTTATATCTTGAAGGAGCAATTTTACCATTTTCCAGAGCCTCTTTAACAGCGCATTTTGGTTCGTTGACATGCAAGCAATTGTTAAATTTGCATAAGTGTTTTAAAGCAAAGAATTCTTTAAAGAAATCACCAATTTCATTTTGCTCAAAATCTACCACACCAAAGCCTTTAATTCCTGGCGTGTCAATTATATACCCTCCAAACGGAAGAGCAAACATTTCAGCAAATGTAGTTGTATGCTGCCCTTGCTTATGTTGTGTGGAAATTTCGGCGATCTTTAAATTTAGATCAGTTGCAATTACATTTATTAGTGAGGATTTACCTACACCAGAATGACCTGAAAAGATGTTCACCTTATTTTTCATTAAATTTTCTACTTCTGCAATATTAATTTTTTCAGTTACAGAAATTTCAATACATTGATAACCAATATTTTTGTAAATATTTATAAGGTTTTTCTTTTTAGTATTAAGTTTTTCATCATATATATCGATCTTATTGAATAATAAAACGACCTCAATATCATAGGCTTCGGTGGTAGCCAAAAAACGATCTATAAAAGAGGGAAAGGTTGGGGGATGATCTAAAGTGACAAGTAAGAAAGCTTGGTCAATATTTGCTGCGAGAATATGAGTTTGTTTCGATAGATTGACCGATTTTCTAATGATATAGTTTTTCCTTTCGTGTATATTGGTAATAATGCCGGTATTGCTATCTTGTTCCAGTTCAAAATCCACATGATCGCCAACCGTAACGGGGTTAGTGCTTTTTATTCCTTTAATGCGAAACTTACCCCTTATACGGCACTGATATCGTTTAGAATTCTCATCTCTTACGATATACCAGCTTCCCGTTGATTTTGTTACAACTCCAGTCATTAATTCTCATTAGGCAATGTAGTGTACTGTTTTGCGTATTCTAACATCTGTATTGCAAAGGATTCAGGTTGAACTACAGTAATATCTATAATTTTTCCACTTTCATCTGTCGACGGCACCAGAACAGGATTTATAAATCCACTATAGGGTGCCGATTTAAATTTACTGTTTCTTTCTAAAACTTCTTTGTGGATATCTTGGTCTACCTTAACTCCATAACTTTCAACCAAAATTTTCCCTGCTTCATAGTCTCCTTCTGATTTTATACGTTGAATCTCGCGCAATAGATCGCCAAATAAAGTTCTTAATTGGTCATAATCATTGATTACAAAATACGTTTTTCCATCTTTGGTAACTTTTTCAATCACATTATCATTTGCACCTTTTTCCATCGCCCAGGACGCTACTAATTGCCGGTTGCGCATATGTGACTCTTCAATGTCGTTTCCAAGATTTAATCTAATTAATTGAACCATTAGGCCATTTCTAATATAACCATCAAAGGCCGCTTTTCCAATACCATTGGCATCAGGTGAGATCCCGATCTCAACTAATTTTTCATCTGGTAAATAATACAAGCCAACTAGATCAGCTCGGGCTTCTTCCAGTGTTGTTGCATAACTTTTTAAGCTTTCTTTGGGAGTACCAACTCCTTCGTTGATTTGACCGCTGGCGTGACCAATTACTTCATGTAAGGCGGTGTGTAATTTATCGGCAGTTTGCCCATATTTTTCCTCGTATTCTACTTCCTCATCATCATATGCAAATTCTGCTAATCTACCACTTCCAGCAGAGTTGTCATACGCATCAATAATATTCCCTAAGGAAACTGATTTTGATCCATGTTGTTCTCTTATCCAATTGTTGTTGGGTAAATTAATCCCTATTGGAGTTGAAGGTGAAGAATCTCCTGCCTCACTGGCAACATTAACAGTATTATAGGTTACACCAACAACATTTTTCTTTTTATGTTCCTCGATTAAGGTAGAGTTATCTTCAAACCATTGGGCATTGTTTGCCACTACAGCCATTTTTTTCGACATATCGAAATCTTTTATTTGTACAACTGATTCATAAGTACCCTTGTAAGCTTTAGGGTCGTTGTAAACTTCGATAAAGCCATTTATATAATCAATGTCTCCGTCGGTAGATTTAGCCCATACAATATTGTATTCATCCCAAACTTTTAAATCTCCGGTTTGGTAATATTTTATCAAAAGATCCAGTCCTTTGGCTTGTTCTTTGTTTTCGGTTACATTTTTAGCCTTTTCAAGCCAATAAATTATTTTATCTATCGAAGTGCCATACATGCCTCCGCTTTTCCAAAATTTTTCTTTAATAACCCCATCTTCCTTCACCAATTTTGAATTTAGCCCTTTTTCTATAGGGGTTTTAGTATTGACCTTAATTTTCGAATAATATTCCTCTACTTCCTTAGCAGTAATATCAGATGAGTAAAAGTTTACTGCTGATCCTTTTATCAACCCGGTTTTAGGATTCAAATTTACTTTTTTAGAATCAACATCATTAAAAATAATATCGAAAGCTAATCCATCTAAGATTGTCTTTGTTTCCTTCAATAGAGTTTTTAAATAATCTTGTGAAAATTGAGGTTTGAATTTATCGCTTGAATAGTGATGATGGATACCATTAGCAAACCATATTTGTTTCAAATAGGTTTCGAAATTTTTCCAGTCAACGTTGTTTTTATCTCCCTGATAATCCTGATAGACATTTTCCAAGGCTCTTCGTATGGTTAAATTATAACGATAATTTTGATCATATATAATATCACGTCCAGCCAGCCCAGCCTGAGTTAAGTAATAAACATACTTTTTTTGTTGTAAGGAGAGCTGGTCGAAACCAGGAATTTGGTACCGTAATACCTTAATGTCAGCAAACTGTTCGGCTAAATAAATAAATTCATCCTGAACCTCAATTCCCTCATTTATTTGGGGTGTGTTTTTACTTGTTTCTGTACATGAATACAGTGAAATGATAAGTGCAATAGCACTTAATAACTGTTTGAATTTCATAGGATATCTACATTTATTTTGAGGTCAAAAATAATCATAAACATCGTGCTTACCAAGAGTTAAGTTCATTTAAAAATGGGAATAACTAATAAGTTTTTATCTATTATTTAGTTATATTTGATAGATATAATAAAAATCATCTCAAAATGAAAACTGTAAAATATGTATTTTTTTTTCTGTTAATTGTTGTCGTTGTAGGAGCTGTTTATTTAGCAACTTTAAAAGGGGATTTTGATGTGAATAGATCTAGGGTAATATCCGCAGACCCAGAAGTTGTTTTTAACGATTTAAATGATTATAAAAACTGGAAAGATTGGGGGCCGTGGTATGAAAAGGATTCAACATTAATAGCGATATACACGGGGAATACTGTAGGTGTGGGAGGCTCTTATTCCTGGACAAGTGAACAAGATGGAGATGGTTCAATGTCCACATTAAAAGCTGAGAGTCCTGAAAGTTTAGACCAAGAAATAGTATTTAAAACTCCTTTCGGGGATATGAAGTCTGAGGTTTATTGGCGATTGGAAAAAGTTGATGAAGGAACCAATGTTACCTGGGGGATGAGAGGTACAATTAGTTTCTTTTTTCGTTATATGACAGAGGATATGGAAAAAGATTTAGGAGACATGCAAGACAGGGGATTAGAACTTTTAGACGCGAGTATTCAAAAAAAAATAAAGATATTTAGTCTTACAAATCAAGGTGTTGTAGATTATAGTGGTGGGTTTTATTTATATACAACAACCTCGACCAAAATAAGCGAAATGAATACTAAATTTCCTAAAATGTTGGCTGAAACAGGAGAATTTTTAAGGTCAAATAATATTCGAACATCAGGAAGCCCATTTACACTATACCACAAATATGATGAGGAAAATGGAACAACTATGTTTTCTGTTTGTTATCCAATTCCCGAAAGGATTATAACTCCTAAAGGAAGTGGTATCCTTACCGGATTTATTGATAGAGGAAGTTATTTTAAATCAACTTTAAAAGGAAGTTATGAAAACTCTAACAAAGCTTGGGAAAAAGCGATGATTGAGGTTGAAGAGCTTTTAGATTACAGCATGCTTGAAGATGGTGAACCTTTTGAAGTTTATGTGAATGATATTTTGACAACCGCAAATCCGGCAGACTTAATTACCGAAATTTACATACCTGTCAAAAAGGTTTATCCAATGGAACAGTAAAATCAATTTTAATTAAACTTCCTGATGTCTGAAACAACTCGTTACATGGTCGTTAACCATTCCTGTAGCTTGCATATGAGCGTATATAACTGTTGAGCCGACAAATTTAAATCCTCGTTTTTTTAGGTCTTTAGAAAGTTTATCAGAGAGTTCTGTTTTAGCAGGTATATCTCCCATGCTTTTCCATTGATTAACGATGGGTTTATTATTTGTAAAACCCCAAATATATTTAGAAAAAGAACCAAACTCCTTTTGAATATCCATAAATGCCTGGGCATTGCTGATTGTGGCTCTTATTTTTAATTTATTTCTTATAATTCCAGCGTTGTTAATGAGTTCGTCAAATTTATCTTCATCGTAGTTGACTATTTTTTTATAATCAAAATTATCGAATGCCTTTCTGAAATTTTCTCGTTTCCGAAGTACAGTTATCCAACTCAGTCCGGCCTGAAAAGTTTCGAGAATTAAAAACTCAAAAAGTTTATCATCGCTATAAACAGGCACTCCCCATTCTGAATCGTGGTAATCAACATATAAGGGGTCTTTAGCCGGCCATGCGCATCTTGTTTTATCCATTTTTAACTAATAATTGAATCTTTTTTATAAATTACGTTTCTATCCTTTAAATAATTAATCACATATTGAAAACAGGCTTCGTGTTTTCCAACCTGTTCTGGAGGGAAAATACCTTTCTCTACAAATAATTTTTCCACGATGAGATTGACAGCTGCAGTTGCTGTATAGCCTGTTGTTCTCGCCATTGAAGATGTTCCAGTTGCACCATCAAATTCGTCGTAGAGCTCGTAAATAATTTTCTCTGTTCTGCCTTCAGAATTAGTACCTGAAATGGATATTTTCATTACGGTAAGTTCTTCCTCTGTTTTTCCTAAATACCATTCATTAAATAATATTTTACTTGTGAATTCCAATGGTGAAATAGGCATACCATTAATTTCTATACTTTTTTCATTAAAAAAGCCACTTTCTTTTAGTACCTGTACATATTCTACATGGCCCGGGTATCGCAAGGTTTTCTCTTTCATATTTGGTATATGAGGCATAGTAAATATCAATGATCGCAATCCATCAGAATTGAAAGATTCCAAGGTGCCCACTTTTTCAAAATCTACTAATTCAACATCACTGAGTGCATCTCGGGTGATCACTTTCCCGTTTTCAACATATCTCGCTGGTCGTGTATATTCTTCAATAACATCAATAGGTGAAAACGGTGCCTTATAATTAAAAGGCCATTTTTTTGCTTTTGGTAAGCCACCCACCAAACAATCAAATGATGAAATCTTTAAAAGTTCATTATAGTGGCCTAAAATAATATTACCCATTCCGGGGGCGACACCACAATCCACAATAGCTGTGACCTTGTTTTGTACCGCTAAAGTATTCAATTTCAATGCATTTTCTGGAAAGAAAGAAATATCAACCACATCTTTTTTGGCTTCGATGATAGTTTTTAACGTTTTATAACCCAGAAATCCTGGAACAGCACAAACCACCAGATCAAAGACAGCAATTGCATTTTTTAATTCACTTTCATTGGTTACATCAATACAAAGGATCTTCAGTTCTTTGTTATTTTCCCGTACTTTATTTAGTATATTTTGATCGATATCAGAAACAGTAACATTGTGGTTTTTAGATAGATCTATGGCCATCGCACTCCCCACCATTCCACTACCCAAAACAACAATATTTTTCATATTTTTTTTAAATCAGTTTGAAATGTACAAAAAAATTACGGTATTTTTAAGGCTGAATTATAAAACCATGGATAAAATAAAGGAGGGATTAATTCTGCATTGTAAGAAATTTGTGGATGATAAATTTCAAACTGTAAAAACTATAATGATATCAAATCAGGCAGCGTTGCAATCCGAAACAAAGAGTTCGGCAGGGGATAAGCATGAAACCGGAAGAGCGATGCTACAATTGGAAATGGAAAAGACATCCACACAATTGGATGCCATAGATCAAATGAAATTAACCTTGAATAAAATTGATATTTCAGGAAATTCGAAAATAGCCAGGCTAGGAAGCCTGGTTGTTACTTCAAGTGGAAATTATTTTTTATCAGTATCTGCCGGTAAAATGGAAATATCGAAGCAGGTCTATTTTGCTGTTTCATTATCATCTCCAATTGGAAAATTATTGTTAGGAAGAAAGGAGGATGATCAACTCAATTTCAATGGGAAACGGATTAAGGTTCTAAACATATGCTAGTGCATTAAATTCTCTCCTTATATAAAAATTTTACAGAACTAGTTTTTTATAGTTGTATCCAGATCTTTATATCCCATATTAAAAAGTATAAAACTGAAAATATCTGTATAAAGCTCAATAGTTTTTGAAACGGGAGTTCCGGCTCCATGGCCTGCATTTGTTTCAATCCGAATTAGAACCGGGTTTTTACCTGTCTGTTTATCTTGTAGCTCAGCTGCAAATTTAAAGGAATGGGCCGGAACCACCCGATCATCATGATCACCTGTGGTTATTAAAGTGGCAGGATACTGCACTCCTTCTTTAACATTGTGCAGAGGAGAATATTCTTTTAAATAGTCAAACATTTCTTTGCTTTGCTCCGAGGTTCCATAATCATATGCCCAGCCGGCACCTGAAGTAAACGTATGGTACCGTAACATATCTAAAACTCCTACTGCTGGAATTGCAACTTTTGCTAACTCTGGTCTTTGGGTCATTGTAGCGCCTACTAATAAACCTCCGTTCGATCCTCCAAAAATTGCTAAGTAATCACTTGATGTATATTTTTTATCGATTAAATATTCTCCGGCTGCTATAAAATCATCAAAAACATTTTGTTTTTTCAATTGAGTTCCTGCGTCATGCCATTCTTTACCATATTCACCACCACCTCTTAAATTTGCAACGGCATATATTCCACCTTGCTCCAGCCAAACTGCTGTTCTAATGCTAAAAGAAGGTGTTAAGCTAATATTGAACCCACCATATCCGTACAAAATTGTAGGATTCTTCCCATTCAAATCGATTCCTTTCTTATAACTAATGAACATAGGAATTCTTGTCCCATCTTTGGAATTGTAAAAGACCTGTTTCGTTTCGTAATCCCCAGAATTAAAACCGATCTTGGATTTTTTATAAAGTAAAGACTGTCCTTTTTTTGGATCAAAACTATAAATTCTTGAAGGGGTTGTGAAGTTGGAAAACGTAAAATACAATGTCTCATCTTCTCTTTTACCACTAAAACCTCCTGCAGTTCCAATCCCGGGAAGTTCTATTTCACGAACTAGCTTACCACTTTTGTCGTACTGTTTAACCTGTGAGATGGCATCTTTCATATATTCTGCGAAGAAGAAATTTGATCCGGTAGTGATACTTAAAACGTTTTCGGTTTCAGGAATAAGGTCTACCCAATTATCAGGCTTTAAATTTTTAATATTGACCTTTGTTATTTTCTTATTTGGGGCATCTAAATTAGTAGAAATAAATAATGTGTTTGCATCGGCATCAATTACAGAATTATCGCTGTCAAAATTAGCAACCACTGTTTCTAATTTTCCATTCAAATTGGACAAGTCCTTTATATAAAGCTCATTACCTGATGTTGAAATGGCCGCACTGACCACTAGAAATTTTTGATTCTCGGTGACATAACCTCCAACATAACGTCTTTTATCCTTTAAACCAAAAACAACTTCATCTTCTTTCTGACTTGTCCCTAATCGATGATAATATAATTTATGTTGATCCGTTTTTGCAGACAGTTCACTTCCTTTTGGCTTGTCATAGCTTGAATAATAAAAACCTTCATTTTTATACCAGGATATGCCACTAAATTTTACATCCTTAATGGTGTCTTCTAATATTTCTTTGCTAAGAACGTCCAAAAGAATTATTTTCCTCCAATCTGAGCCAGCTTCTGAGATAGAATAGGCAACTTTACTTCCATTCTTACTAAAAGAAACAACCCCTAAAGAAGTTGTTCCATCCTTTGAAAAATTATTAGGATCTAAAAAGATCTCGGGCGCATCGTTTTCTCTTTGTCTATACAAAATATATTGATTTTGTAAGCCGTCATTCTTATAAAAATAGGTGAAGTCACCCCGAATGAAAGGAGCTGAATACTTCTCATAGTTCCATAATTCTGTTAATCTACTTTTGAATTTATCTCTAAATGGTATTTTTTCTAAATAATTGAAAGTAACATCATTTTCACTTCTAACCCATGCCTCAGTTTCTTCAGATCTATCATCTTCAAGCCACCGAAACGGGTCTTTTACACTTGTATCAAAATAGTTGTCAATGGTGTCAACTTTTTTCGTTTCAGGGTATTTTAAGTTCATATCGGTTTTTTGGGCATTTACCTGCAGAAGAATAAATAATGCTATTATATGTGTAATTTTAATTGGAGATATTTTGTTCATGGATTTATTGTTTAGTCAAAACAACCCAGAGGATGTTAATTATTTCACTTTTAGTATCTTAGTTTAAAGCATTTACACTCTCAATTTTCCCAGGTAAAAAATGCTTTAAAGTAGCCTCGATCCCATTTTTTAAAGTCATCGTAGATGATGGGCATCCGTTACAGGCACCTTGTAAAATAACATTTACTTCTCTAGTGTCTTTTATATAAGATAAAAATTGAATATTTCCACCATCTCCTGCAACAGCAGGTATGATATGCTCTTCCAGGATGGCAATAATTTGCTTGGAGATATCATCATTGGTCTGTTGATATTCTATTGATTTGTTGCTGTTCACAGTTTTGTGCTCATAATTTTTCGAAACAACTCTTCTATCACTTTGTAAATATTCCTTGATGAAATCGCGAATTTCCGTGTTGATTTCAAACCAATCTATATTTTCATTTTTCATAATGGAGATATAGTTATTCGAAATAAATATCTCCTTAACAAATGGAAATTCAAAAAGTTCTATGGCCAGAGGAACGTCTTTGGCATCCTCACGACTCAATACTTCAATGTTCTGAGCGCTAAGTAATTTGTTTGTAACAAATTTTTGAACTTGCGGGTTAGGGGTGCTTTCTGCAAAAACTTCGATTATGGCCGTGTTGGCTTCCACATTAAAGATAGATTCATTTGTACTGATATAAATCACCAACATCTCTCTTATTTCTTCTTGTACATCTTCCCATTCTAAAATATCAAATTTTTCAATTGCTATAAAATTTGCAGTAATAAATACTTTTTTCACAAATGGAAAATGAAATAACTGTTGCACCAAATTTGAATTTCCCGCATCATCTATAGAATTGTATTCGAAACTATTTTGCGTTAGTATTTTTTCGAATACAAATTTTACAATAGCTACATTACCCGTTTTTTCGATTCTAATTTCCGACATTATAAATGATTTATTTTTAGGCAAATTTACGAAAGAATATTGTCTATTTTTGAATTTAGTAATTAATATAAATGTTGAATATTATGATCATTAAAGAATTAAATGGAATAGAACCACAATTTGGAAAAGAATGTTTTTTTGCCGAAAATGTTGTTATTATTGGAGATGTTACAATGGGGGATCAATGTAGTATTTGGTATAATGCAGTAATAAGAGGAGATGTTCATTATATTAAAATGGGAAATAAAGTAAATGTACAGGACGGGGCTGTGATCCATGCAACTTATAAAACTTCTCCTACCAATATTGGAAATAATGTTTCAATTGGTCATAATGCAATTGTTCACGGATGTACAATACACGATAATGTACTGATTGGAATGGGTGCCATTATTATGGATGATAGTATTGTGGAAAGCAATAGTATCATAGCTGCCGGTGCCATAGTAACAAAAAATACGATCGTCAAGTCAGGTTCTGTTTATGCAGGCACTCCTGCTAAAAAATTAAAAGATATAAGTGAGGAACTAATCTCTGGAGAAATTGAAAGAATTGCAGATAATTACATAAAATATGCTAATTGGTACAGGTAGAAGATTTTTCAATTTACGATATAAAAAAACCAATCTTATTAAGATTGGTTTTTTATGAGAGAGAAACTGATTTTATTATTGCAGGCCAAGTTTCGTTTTTACCGCAGCTAATAAATCTTCACCTTCGAACACTATTAGGCCTTTACCAGGTGAGGAGTCCATAACATATTGGATTCCCTTTTCTGTTGCTACATCTTTTACTGCTTGTTGTGCTTTTTCAACAATTGGTTTTAAAAGATCAAATTGCTTCTTTTGAATTTCTTGTTGTGCAGTTTGACCATATTTTTCAATTTTTTGCTGAATTCCTTGAACTTCTTGTTGTCTCTCTTGATTTTTTATATCAGTTTGAGTTGGAGCCTCAGCATCATATTTTTTTAATTTTGCTTGAAGCGCAGCCATTTGCCCATTGTACTCGTCTGCGTAAGTCTGTTGTACTTTTTTCAATTCATCCTCCATTGCTTTAGTTTCAGGCATTGCCATTAATAACTGCTCACTATCAATATGTGCAAATTTTTGAGCTTGTATCGTATTGAAAGCTGTAAAAAGTATGATTACTACGAATAATTTTCTTAATGATTTCATTTTCTTAATAATTTGTTTATATAATTTTTTGTTTTACTCTCTTTTAGTTGTTGTTTTCTATCTGTGCTTCCCGTTCTTTTTTACGGTCTTCTATTTCTTTTAATTTTGCTTCTCTTTCTGCATCTGCAACTTTTCTCAAAGAATCTCTTGCTCTAATTCTCGCTTCTTGTTGTGCCTTGATCTTTGCTTTAAGAGCCTCTCTTTTAGCTATTCGATCATCAATTTTCTGTTGTTCTTTCGATTTTTGTTCCGTTACCGGTTCTTCTCCTTCCAATTCCACATTCTCTTCAACTATATTCACTGAATCAATGTTCTTAGATTCTGGATTTTCTGTAACTACCCCTCCTGCGGCGGCTAATCGTTCACTTTTTTTATCCTCTACTGCCTTTCTTTTTCTATTCTTTACAATACTATTTAATACGAGTTCACTAATATCAAATTTGCTATTAGAGTACAGCATTATTAAATCGGATGATTTATCAAAAACAATATCATACCTTTTATTTGCACTGATCGTTTGTATTGAATTATACACTTGATCCTGTATGGGTTTTGCTAATTGTTTCCTCATTTGAAATAAATCGCCAGTCGGACCAAAATAGGCAGCTTGCAATCGTTTCAATTCTTTTTCCTTTATTAAAATATCTTCTTCACGTTCTTGAATTAAATCATTGGTGAGAAGAGGTTTTTCGTTACTTAAATTTGTTTTAAGTGTATTTATCTCATTTGTAAGAGCATCTAATTTTGATTGCCAACCTTTAACTTTTGAATCTAGTCTCGATTGAGCAGCTACATATTCTGGTATGTTTTCCAGAATATAATTCATATCTACATATGCAATTCTCTGTCCTTTTTGAGCAAAAGAATTACAGCTGATAAAAATTAATATTAATACTAGAACTCTCTTCATTTTTTCATAACCCACTAATAAAAAATCACTACTCTTTAATTTTGAGACAAATATACTAATTTAGCTTAGAATTGTTGCCCAATAATAAAATGTGTTTGCCAACCAGAAATTTGAAAAGTTCCCGGTATGGTATCAAATCCGTATCCAAAGTCAACACCCAATAAACCAAAAGCAGGCATAAAAACTCTTGCCCCAACTCCTGCCGCTCTTTTAAGATCGAAAGGATTAATTTTTTGGAATTCATTCCAGGAATTACCTCCTTCTAAGAAGGTAAGAGCATAGATAGATGCCGATGGTTTTAACGATATAGGATATCGCAACTCAAAGGAAACTTTATTGTAAACTACACCTCCCGTAATTGCTGATAAACTTGAATTTGGATAACCTCTAAGTGCAATTACCGTCCTACCATCAAATTGCCCATTTGCCAACCCGTCACCACCAACATAGAATCTTTCAAACGGAGGTGCACCTATTTCATCATTGTATGCTCCTAAATACCCCATTTCTCCTAATGTCATCAATGTTAATTTACCTATTACAGAGGTGTACCATCTCCCTGAAAAATTAACTTTATAAAACTCAAGCCATTCATATTTTTCTTCATCCGGTAAAGTAGTATAATCCTTGTCATTAAATGCAGAATAAGGTGGAGTGAACTTTAGTCCAATGCTAAATTGAGATCCTTGTTGCGGGAAAATCGGATTTGGCCCTGCACTACTTCTAGCTAAAACAACAGAAAAATTAAAGTTATTAGAAACACCATTACTAAACGAAAATGAAGGTAAAAAATAATTTTTTAAATTGAACTGTTGGTAATTCAATGATGTGGTCAATGTAAAGAAATCATCCGGCCATTTAAGTCTTTGACTCAAACCTATTGAAGCCCCAATAACGTTCAAACGCTGATCCTTATCAACATCTCTGGTAACATAATTATAGCGAAATTGACTCGAGTAGTAAATGGAAAAATTAAATCCTTTTGGTTTTTTTCCACCCATCCAAGGTTCCGCAAAATTTATACTGTAAGTTTTCGAGTATTTACTAACTTGTAATCGCAGACCAACCGATTGCCCATCACCTCTAGGTACCGGTTTGTACTCTTTTAGCTTGAACAGATTTCTAACAGAAAAATTATTGAATGATAGCCCTAGGGTTCCAATAAATGTTCCTCCACCATAACCTCCTTGAAGTTCAATCTGACTAGATCCTTTTTCTGCCAAGCTATATTCTATATCCACGGTTTTATCCGTGTGATTAGGCTTCACATCAGGCACAATTGCTTCGGGATCTATATATCCCAATTGACCAAGTTCTCTAATGGTACGCACTATATCTGTTTTACTGAACAAGTCCCCTGGCTTGGTCCTAATTTCTCTAAATATTACATGATCGTTTGTAACATCATTCCCAACTACAGTAATTTTTCTAAAAGTAGCAGGTTCATCTTCTACAATTCTTATTTCCAGATCAATAATATTATTATCTGTGCTCGTCTCGACCAGGTTAACAGAAGAAAATAAGTATCCATTATTATAATAAGTATTGGATATGTCCTCTGAATCCGGTGATCCATCTCCATTTACCCTTTCATTCAAGACCTTTCCATTATATATTACCCCTTCATCTATTCTTAAAATACTACGGAGTTGTTGATCTGTAAAAACAGTATTTCCCAAGAAATTGATCGAACCAAATTTATACCGATCTCCTTCATTCACTGTAATATCTAAATTAATCGTATTATCTTCATTCCAGGAAATAGAGTCCTTTACTATAAGTGCATCCCTAAATCCTTTTTCTTGAAATTTTTCAACTACTCCTTTAAGTTCTTCTCCATAGACATCTTTTACAAATTTTGAAGAGGTGAATATACTCAGTATCCCTTTTTTTGTAATAGATTTTTCCTTCGTTTTTTTCAGAATCTTTTTTAATTTTTTATCAGATATGGCCTTGTTATTATGAAAAGTTATATTCTTAATTTTAACTTTACTTCCCTTATCTATTAAGATTAATGCATCCTGAGTATTTGCTTGCGATGTATCTTTTTTTGTTGAAATAGTAACTTTGGTTTTTAAAAAGCCCTTCTCTCTAAATTTATCTACTATTTGATTTTTAGTGGTAGTTATTAAGTTCTCTGTTAGCATTGAACCACTTTGGAATTCTATTTCCTTTTCAATTTCTTCAATTTTTGATTTTTTAACCCCTTTGATCGTCATTGTGCCGACCCTATCTAACTCGGTTACACTGATTTCAATATAAATAGAATTTCCATCAATTTTCGTAACATAAACATCAACATTGCTAAAAAGTTTGGAACCCCATAATTTTTTTATCGCAGCAGATAATTTATCTCCAGGAATTTTTATTAATTGTCCGGTGCTCAGACCGGAAAATATTAAGATGGACTGCTCGGAAATTGTTTGTATGCCATCAACCGTAATTCCTCCTAAAATATATTTTTTGTTTTTTTCAACCTTTATTGGTCCTGATACTTTTTTGATTTCAGGAATTGTATCCAATACTTTTACTACGGGGGCCAAAGTGTCAATATATTTTTCATCTTTGGGCGTAGCCAACATATCCCGATTTACAGGAAAAATAGTATCTGTTTTTTGGTTAGTTTTTGGTATGCTATCTGTGGCCTGATTCGTAGAATATATCGAATCAGTAGCAGTTTCATCTCTGGGTGTATCAAACATATCTTGATTTACCGGAAAGATCGTATCTGTAGCTTTATTCTCAACAGGACCGATATCTTTAGCACTTTTTACTTCAGTAGAATCTTGAGTTTTTGCATCTTCAGAAGTGTTTTCTTGTGCATTTGCGGTAACTAAAGACAAGACTAAAAGCAGGGGTAAAATGCAGATTTTCAACTCATTGAATATCGTTATCAATTTGTTCACTTGTTTTTCCAAATCGTCTTTCTCTTCTTTGATAATTTAATATTGCTTCGTAAAAATCTTCTTTTCTAAAATCGGGCCATAATACATCCGTAAAATACAATTCAGCGTATGCAATTTGCCATAATAGGAAATTGCTAATACGCTTTTCACCACTCGTTCGTATCAAAAAATCAACGACGGGCAAAGTAAATGTATATAAATGACTATTTATAATTTTTTCATCTATTTCTTCGATTTTGAATTCATTATTAACAATTTTTTTAGAAATAATTTTAACGGCATTAACAATTTCTTCCTTAGCCCCATAATTTAGTGCTAAAGTCAGTGTTAAGCCGCCATTATTAATTGTGTTTTCTATAACTTCTTTGAGCTCTTTCTGAGCCTTTGCCGGAAGGCCATTGATATTTCCAATTGTCTGAAGCTTAACATCATTTTTTTGAAGAGTTTTTAGTTCTTTTCTTAAAGATGTTACCAGTAACGCCATGAGTACATTTACTTCGGATTTTGGTCTATTCCAATTTTCTGTTGAAAAAGTATATAAAGTTAAAGCATCGATACCCAGCTCGGCCGCGGCTTCAATGGTTTCTCTAACAGCTTTTACTCCATTTTTATGACCGTTAATTCTAGATAAGCCTCGTTTTTTTGCCCACCTGCCATTACCATCCATAATAATGGCAACATGTCTAGGTAAACAAGTGGTATTTATTTCGGCTTTAGAACTCATCTCATTATTAAAATTTCCCTGTATAACATCCCTCTCTTCCAAATGCAAAAACCAAGGTTATACCCGTAAACACATACCAGTCATTATCGTTAGGGTTTATTTGAACAGTTTCGCTATTTTCATCGAATGGATATCCGTCTATATCGTCTTTAAATGTATATCTGAACGAAGTTTCAAACCCAATCCCGATATTATGTGCTAATTTCATTTTATATCCCACTCCAAATGGCATAGTAAAATTATAAGTTCGACCTGAATCAAAAGTGCCATAATTTACAACGCCGGCTTCCAATAGAATGTACGGCGTATTTGTATAACCAATTTTAGATAGACTGTATTTAAAGAAATGATATTCAATTCCTACGACCAGTTCATGAATGCTGTTTGAAAAGTTTAGGTCTCTGTATTTTCTAAATGAATTATTAGATTGAGCATCATCACCTATAATTTTAGAATAAGTGTAATTTGCTCGGATAGAATACCTCGGATGCATATTCCATTTGTAAACAGCACCAACCGCATAACTATTGGGGTATATCCAGTTTGTCCGCCCAATATCACCAATATAATTACTTCCTCCCAGGAATACTCCAGCCTCATTTATTTGACCCATTGTAATACCAGTAAATAAAATAAATATTATTACTAATAACTTTTTTTTCATCATAAAAAAATAATTTGCAAATATAAAAAAATACCTCCGCATTCAAATGAATTGAATGTCCTTTTTTGATTAACAGATTTTTAAGTGTAAAATTGTGTTATTCCTAGTGTATTTAGTTACGTTTATCTTCACCCCAGAACAATTTTTCCCGAAGTGTTTTTATAAATGATTGGTCTTTCAACTGCACTGTCTTAATAGTAAAATTGCATTTTTCAATATAAATTTCATCATCATTCGATACAGTTGTTTGTCTTGAGTCTAGCGAGAGAAGCGCCTCATGCTCTCTACTATCCACTTTTAATACAATTTTAGTTTCGTCAGGAATAACCAGAGGGCGTGCAATTAAACTATGAGGTGCAATTGGTGTAATCACTAGGTTTTTAGACGAGGGTGATATGACAGGTCCTCCGCAACTTAATGAGTATCCCGTTGATCCGGTTGGAGTTGAAATAATTAGCCCATCTGCAAAATATGTTGTCAGATATTCATCATCCAGTATTGTAGTAATGGCAATCATCGACGCAGTATTTTTTCTAAGAACCGTAATTTCATTCAATGCAAAATTCAGATCTTCCAAATCCTTATTTTTATTTTTAGTTGTTGCCTTTATAAGTGTACGCTCTTTGATTATGTACTCCTCATTTAAAATTAAATTTATTGAATGAGATAGCGTTTCCTTTTGAATTGTTGCCAAAAAACCCAATCTCCCGGTATTTATTCCAATAATTGGGATATTCAGATCACGAACGAAAGAAATAGATCGTAAAAAAGTACCATCCCCTCCGACACTAAAGAACAGATCAAAGGAAGTATCTAAATCTTCGTATGAATCAAAAGTATCGTGTTTTATTTTTGGATTGGATTCAATATAGAAACCAAAGAATTTTTTTTCAAAAACTATTTTTATTTTATTTTCATGTAATATATCGACCAATAAATTGATATATTTCTTAGTAGTCTCATTATTAGACTGTCCGTATACTCCAACCTTCATATTAAAAGTTTAAAATCTTAAATGTTTAGGTATTTTTTTAAATAATTTGATCGATCATTTAAGTCTTCCAAATATTTATCCTTCTCAAACTCATTCAAAATATTATAGTTATACCTTCTAAATGAGTTCAAAGTATTATTAATGTCATGCAGACTTAGTTTTAAAGTGATTTGGACAACATCGTTTTCAATTTTTGACACAAACGCACCAAATAGAGTAGCCTTATTTGATTCGATTATTTGAGATATTTCACTAAAAGAATATTCATTGATATTTTTTGATATTACAAAAACAACACCTTCCTCATGTATAAACGGGGTACATTTAAAAATATTTAAAAAATCATCTAATTCATAGTATCCCAGATATATATTATTGGAATTTAGAACTGGAATCAAATTAGTATTATAAGTGGCAAAATTTTCCAAAACTTCAAACCAATTTACCGACTCTGACGTGTAAAACGTGTGTAATTGATTTTTTAAATTATTCAATATTTTGTTTTCAATTTCTATATACTCAATATCTTGTCTTGCTATAGATCCACAAAAAATGTTGTTATCGACTATAGGAATATGAGAATGGGGACATTTTGAGAAAACCTGTTTTACGTGGGCAATATTATCTTTTAAGCTTAAAGGTTTAATGTCATTAGATATGTAATCAGTGGTTTGCATAAAACTTTTTATCGAAGATAAATTGATCTTATAATATTGTAATTTTGTTGCTTGGTGTAAATTTTCTTTTTGTAAAGATATAATATCTTTTTATAATTTATTAGTTCTATAAATTCAATAATTAAAAAATAATACAAGTATAAAGTATGACTAAGTTAAGTGTAAATATTAATAAAATAGCGACTTTAAGAAATGCGAGAGGAGGTAACACTCCGAATTTGGTGCAGGCCGCAATTGACATTCAAGAATATGGTGCTCAGGGAATTACGATTCATCCACGACCCGATGAAAGACATATCAGGTATCAAGATGCACTTGATTTAAAGCCAATAGTAAAAACTGAATATAATATTGAAGGGAATCCAATTCAGAAATTTATGGATTTAGTGATAGAAATTCAGCCAGCTCAAGTGACTTTAGTGCCGGATTCCATAGATGCTATAACTTCCAATGCGGGATGGGATACAAAAAATAATCAAAGTTATCTGCGTGAAATAGTGGGAGAATTTCATCGTCATAATATAAGAACATCTATTTTTATGGATCCTAATCTTGAATTAATAGAGTACGCTGCCAATACGGGTACTGATAGAATAGAGTTGTATACAGAGGCCTATGCTATTCAATATGGTCTTGGAGATAAAGATTGTGCGGAGCCTTATGTTAATGCTGCAAAATTAGCCTCTAAATTAGGATTAGGTATTAATGCAGGCCATGATCTCAGTTTGGAAAATTTAAATTATTTCGCAAAAGAAGTTCCAAATTTGTTAGAAGTGTCTATTGGTCATGCGCTAATTTGTGAATCTCTCTATTTAGGATTAGAGAATGTGATAAGTATGTATTTGAGAAAATTAAAATAATGAAAATACTACATTCCTTAATTTTGGGTAAGGGAGAACCTTTAATAATACTGCATGGCTATTTAGGTATGGGTGATAATTGGAAAACTCTTGCCAACAGATTAGTAGAAAATTTTGAGGTACACTTAATTGATCAAAGAAATCATGGCAGAAGTTTCCATTCGGATAATTTTAGCTATGACCTAATGGTAGAAGATCTAGCGGTTTATTTGCGCCACCATCAATTAAAGAAAATTTTTCTTTTAGGACATTCTATGGGGGGTAAAACGGGAATGTTATTTTCGGTAAACTTTCCGGAGATAGTCGATAAATTGATTGTAGCAGACATTGCACCGAAATATTATCCTCCCCACCACCAGTTAATTCTTAAGGCACTTAATTCAGTGGATTTCCAAGTGATAAACTCCCGAAATGATGTTGATCTAATCTTTAAAAAATATATTCAGGAAGTTGGCATCAGACAATTCTTGTTAAAAAATGTCTATCGGAAATCAAAGGATGAATTCGCATATAGATTTAACCTTGAAAGTTTGACCAATCACAATGCAGAGGTCGGTGATGGTTTGCCACAGTTTTCTTTATTTTCCGGAGATACTTTATTTTTAAAAGGAGAAAGATCCGGCTACATATCTTCGAATGATAACGAACTTATTAAGGCTCATTTTCCAAACAGTAAAACAGTGATCATTTCTAATGCCGGTCACTGGCTTCACGCCGAAAATCCGGCGGAATTTTACAAAAGTGTTGCGGAGTTTCTTAAAAAGAATTAACTTGGCTTTGAAAAACATAAATCCTTTATTATGAAATTTATTTTAAGAATGCTTCTTAGTGCAGCGGCCGTTTTATTAATTGCAAATTTTTTAAGTGGTGTCCATGTAGAAAATTATACCGTTGCAATACTTGTTGCACTGGTTTTAGGCTTTTTATTTGCTTTCTTAAAGCCAATTTTAGTGACACTAACTCTTCCAATAACCGTTATCACCCTGGGCTTCTTTTTATTAGTAATTAATACATTACTTATTTTACTGGCAGACAAGGTCGTTTCTGGTTTTAGTGTAGATGGGTTTTGGATCGCTATGTTATTTAGTGTTTTGTTATCCATCGCTCAATCCTTATTGTTCTCATTAATGGACGAAAAATAGTAGTTCAAAGGTCTTAAGTAGAATGATTTGAGTTTCATTTGAAGTATTTTAACAAACATTAACTTTATAATAGAATGATTTGGTGTAATCATTGTTGTTATATAGTACAAAATGATTATTTTTGCACCCTTAATTTTTTTAAAAGTTAAATTACAAATAATGAAAATATCTAAAAAAGACATTGATTCCCTTAACTCGGTTGTTACGATTGATATCATAGCTGAAGATTATCAAAATAAAGTTGATCAAGAACTAAACAACTATAGAAAAAAAGCAAATATTCCAGGCTTTAGAAAAGGGCACGTACCTATGAGTTTGGTTAAAAAGCAATATGGAAAATCCGTAATGATTGATGAAGTGAATAAACTGATTCAGGAGTCTTTAAATAATTTTTTAATAGAAGAGAAATTAGATGTCTTAGGTAATCCTCTGCCAAAACCTCAAGAAAATTTTACTTGGGAAACTGATAATTTTACCTTCGAATTTGAACTTGGTCTCGCTCCGGAGTTTGAAGTTAATTTGAAACCTAAAAAAGCAATAACATCCTATAAAATTATTGCTGATGATAAAATGTTAGATGAGCAGATTGCTAATATCAGAGAGCAATACGGTAAGATAATTACACAAGATGTTGTGGATGCAGAGTCTAATATTACAGGAACCTTTGTGAATGAAGAAAAAGAAATCGACAAAAAATCTACTTTTAAGTTCAACAAGATTAATGGTAAGGCCAATATTAAAAAGTTTACTGGTAAAAAAGCTGGAGATATTGTAGATCTGAAATCAAAGAAATTATTTTCCGATGACCATATGTTAATGAATATCTTGGGAATTTCCCATGATGAAGCACATGATTTTGATGCATCTTTAGTATTTACAATTGAAGAGGTTTCAAAAACAGAACTTGCTGAAATGAATCAAGAGTTTTTTGATAAAATCTTTGGAAAAGATGTTGTTAAAAATGAAGAAGAGCTTAAAGTTAAATTGAAGGAAGATGCCGAAAAGCAATTCGCCTCTCAAGCAGACCAACAACTATTAAATGGTGTGACTGAGAGTTTAATTGAAAACACAAAGTTTGATTTACCGGCTGAATTTTTACAAAAATGGTTGGAAGTAGCAGGAGAAAAACCTTTAACATCTGAGCAAGCTGTAGATGAATATAAAAGATCAGAAAAAGGACTGCGTTATCAATTAATAGAAAGTAAAATAAGCAAAGAGAATGATCTTAAGGTAAGTTATGAGGATTTAAAGACTTTTGCAAAGAGTTTTATTAAGACTCAAATGGCACAATATGGCAATCCGAATCCTGAAGAAAAAGAATTGGATGAAATAGCAAATCGTGTATTGTCGAATCAAGAGGAGTCAAAAAGACTTTCTGATCAATTGATGAATGAAAAACTATTAACTTTCTTTAAGGAAAATATAAAATTGAAAGAAAAGAAAGTTACGTATGATGAATTTATCAAAGAGGTTTATAAATAAATCGAAATTCGATCCAGAAGATATTGACCTCGTTAATTTTATAATTAATGAGGTTTTTTCTATTTGAGAATAACTATTAAATTAGAATTTATATTGAATTCCAGAGGCCTAATGTATAGTAAATAATAAATTAAAAAGGAGTATATTTACAAACTTAATCATAAAACATTTTTCATGAATCACCTCAATGAATTTAAAAAATTCGCGGTTAAAGATCAGGGCATTAATAGCCTTTATGTCGATAAGATAATTAGCAGTGTAACGCCATATATTATAGAAGAACGTCAATTAAACGTAGCACAAATGGATGTGTTTTCACGTTTGATGATGGATAGAATTATTTTTTTAGGAACTGCAATAAATGATCAAGTAGCAAATATAATTCAAGCTCAATTATTATTTTTAGAAAGTGTAGATTCCTCTAAGGATATTTCTATTTATATTAATTCACCCGGTGGTAGTGTTTATGCTGGTTTAGGCATGTATGATACTATGCAATTTATTAAGCCGGAAATTGCAACCATCTGCACAGGTATGGCGGCTTCAATGGGAGCTGTTCTAATGTGCGCCGGACAGAAGGGCAAACGTTCTGCTTTGCCTCATTCTCGTATCATGATCCATCAACCAATGGGTGGAGCTCAAGGTCAGGCATCTGATATAGAAATAACAGCAAGAGAAATCTTAAAGCTTAAGGAGGAACTTTATGAAATTATTGCTAAGCATTCCGGGCAAAAGATAGATAAAGTACATAATGATTCTGACAGAGATTATTGGATGAAAGCGGAAGAGGCCTTGAAATATGGAATGATTGATGAGATATTAGTAAGAAAATAATAAAAAATCGGGTATCAGTTTTAAGTAAAAAATGCTACCTGAACCTATATATTGTTTGAAATATTAGTTTAAATCACTATCTTTGAGTGATTTAAGATATTCTAACCAGAATTAAAACAGTAATTATGCCAAAAAAAGAAGAGTTAGAATGCTCGTTTTGCAAGCGGAAGAAAGAGGAAACTAATTTATTAATTGCAGGAGTAGATGCGCATATTTGTGATAAGTGTATCGAACAGGCTCATGGTATTGTCATTGAAGAAACCATCAGTGAACAAAATGATAAGGCTGCCTCAGAATTTTTGGTTAAAAAGCCTATTGAAATAAAAGATTTCTTAGATGAATATATTATAGGTCAAAATCATGCGAAGAGAGTAATGGCCGTTGCGGTGTATAATCATTATAAGCGATTGTTGCAGGGCCCAAACACAACAAAGGGAGAAGATATTGAAATTGAGAAGAGTAATATTGTTTTAGTCGGTGAAACCGGTACAGGAAAGACTTTAATTGCCAGGACGATAGCTAGAATGTTGAATGTGCCATTTGCTATAGTTGATGCTACTGTACTTACCGAGGCAGGGTATGTGGGTGAAGATGTTGAAACAATATTGACAAGATTGTTACAAGCCGCAGATTACAAAGTTGATAAAGCGGAAAGAGGTATCGTTTTTATAGACGAAATAGATAAAATTGCGAGAAAAAGCGACAATCCTTCAATAACACGGGATGTGTCGGGTGAAGGTGTTCAACAGGCTTTGCTGAAGCTACTGGAAGGTACAATTGTAAATGTTCCACCAAAAGGAGGAAGAAAACATCCGGATCAAAAATTTGTAGAAGTAGATACCAAAAATATATTATTTGTTGCCGGAGGTGCGTTCAGTGGGATTGATAAAGTAATAAGTAAGAGATTAAATATGCAGGCGGTTGGTTATAGTGCGTCTATTTCAGATGATAAAATTGATGAAGAAAATTTATTGCAGTATATTCTTCCAACAGATCTGAAAACCTTTGGTTTGATCCCTGAAATCATAGGTAGATTGCCAGCTTTGACATTTATGAAACCGTTGGATAAAAAAACATTACGCTCCATTCTAACAGAACCCAAAAATGCCATTATTAAACAATACAAAAAATTGTTTGAAATGGATGGAATTGATTTTACAATAGATAACAAAGCATTGGATTTTATAGTAGATAAAGCTATTGAATACAGATTAGGTGCTCGTGGCTTACGATCGCTTTGTGAAGAGATATTGAATGATGCCATGTTTGAATTACCTAGCAGCGATGAAACTAAATTAAGGGTGTCTATGAAATATGCTCAGGACAAGCTTACAAAATCTACAATAAAAAAATTGAAAGCTGTTTCCTAAAGATTTAAAAGTTTGTGAAGAGAATTTCAATTTGTGCCAACCTATTGTAAAAATTATTTTTTATCTAAATTTCCATCTTAGGAAATATTCGTATACCAGGGAAGCCTATGATTTCTAGAGAAACTATCGATAAAGTTTTTGAAACGGTACGTGTTGAGGAGGTAATAGGAGACTATGTCAACTTAAAAAAAGCAGGTGCAAACTTTAAAGGTTTGAGTCCTTTTGCTGATGAGAAAACGCCCTCGTTCATGGTATCTCCGGTTAAACAAATTTGGAAAGATTTCAGTTCCGGAAAAGGAGGTAATGCGATTACTTTTTTAATGGAGCATGAACATTATTCTTACCCGGAAGCTATTCGATATCTTGCCAAAAAATACAATATCGAAATTGAAGAAACCGAACAATCTGATGAGCAAAAAGAACAAGCAAATGAAAGAGAAAGTATGTATTTGGTCTCCGAGTTTGCAAAAAATTATTTTCATGAAATACTACTGAATTCGGAAAAAGGGAAAGCAATTGGGCTTTCTTATTTTCATGAAAGAGGATTTACCGATGAAACTATCAAAAAGTTTGAATTGGGTTATTCTCCAGATCAGTGGACGGCATTTACGGATGAAGCAATAGATAAAAAGTACGCATTGGAATTTCTTGAAAAAACAGGATTAACTATAGTTAAACATTCCGATGAACATCCTAAAAAGGAAACTAAATTTGATCGTTTCAAAGGCCGTATCATGTTTCCTATTCACAGTATGAGTGGTAGGGTTTTAGGCTTTGGTGGGAGAACTTTACTTACCGATAAAAAAGTAGCGAAATATGTAAATTCCCCTGAAAGTGAAATCTACCATAAAAGTAAAGTTTTATATGGCCTTTATCAGGCAAAGCAAGAAATAGCAAAAGAAAACAATTGTTATCTGGTTGAGGGGTACACAGATGTTATATCATTAGTTCAGGCGGGTGTTAAGAATGTTGTTGCCTCATCCGGAACAGCATTAACTTCAGACCAAATAAGGCTTATAAACAGATTGACTCCTAATATCACGGTTTTATTTGATGGAGATGCAGCGGGTATTAGAGCATCCCTGAGAGGAATTGATCTGATTTTAGAGCAAGGATTAAACGTTAAAGTTGTGGCCTTTCCGGACGGTGATGACCCCGACAGTTTTTCAAAGAATAAGTCGCACGATGAATTACTGAATTATCTTTCGGAAAATGCTAAAGACTTCATTCAGTTTAAAACTTCTCTCTTGCTGGAAGAAACTAAAAATGATCCAATAAAAAAGGCTGAGTTGATCAGAAATATTGTCTTCAGTATATCTAAGATCCCAAACAATATCCAAAGAGAAATATATATACAAGAATGTGCCATGTTGATGGGTATTTCTGAGGAAGTATTATTCAATGAGCTCTCTCAAAATAGAAAAAGAGAACAGCGTGAATCTTCTAAAAATCAGAGAACATCACACAGTTCTTTTTCGGGTGTTAAAAAGGAAACTAAAGTAGTTGAAAAGATAGATGAATTATTTATTCTTGAAAAAAAACTAATTGAAATCTTATTGTTATATGGAAACCTGGAGGTGGATTTTGAGGATTATACGAGGATTGTTGATGAAGAGGGAAATAAAACAATGCAGAAAGATAACTATACTTCCCTAATCTCCAATGAGATATACATTCATTTACAAGATGATGAAATTGAATTTTCCAATCCAATTTTCTTAAAAATATATAATGAGATTATACATTATTTAAATCAGGAACAAAACATTAATATAGAATCCTTTACTAACCATCAAAATATTGAAATTGCAACTGCGGTTTCAAATATTTTAATGGATGAGGACAAGCATATTCTGAGTAATTGGGAAAGAAAGAACATTATAGTTAAGAGTAAGGATAAACATTTATCAAAACTCGTTACGGATGTAATATACAATTTAAGACGATATCTGATTGAACAAAAAATAGCGTCGTTGTTGAAAGATTTGACCCCATCAGACTCAAATATTGAAGTTGAACAGGATACACGTCTGTATAATTTGGAAATGGTGGTAAACTATACTGCATTAAAAAAACTACTATTTGAAAAATTAAATAGAGTTTTGTAAAGGGTCTCTTTTATTTTCTGGATCAACTAGAGATAATTTATAGTTTTTAAAATGAAATACTATACCAAATAGTGAGATCATAGCTGTAATAATAGAGAATATCAAGCCAATAGTTACCGCAACTGAACTATCTATTTCCAAGAGTACGGAAGCTTCATAAAAAATATATTCTCTAATTCCGATTCCGGAAAAAGAAAATATAGACAGTACAGATGATATTAAAAAAATTAAGATATAGTTTAAATAATTTTCATGGTTGTCTAAACTCATAATTATAAAAATTACAGAGGCAATTTGCAGCAACTGAACTATAATCGAAATTACCAGGGTTTTTGAAAATACCCTAAGAAATTTCAAAAAGAAGTATTTTAGAAAGAAATAAGAAACACCAATTATAATTACTACAGCAATCGGAATTAACCAGATCAGTGATTTATCCTGCAATAAATTATAGCTTAGTAGGCTAATTAATATGCCAATTGCAGTTAAACCGATAAAACGGTCTACGAAGACAGCAGAGGTCAAAGTTTTAACCTCCCACTTGAATTTTTTATTTAAAATGTATATTTTGTACGCATCTCCTCCAATTCCTCCCGGAATAAAAAAATTATAGAACATTCCTATTAAATAAAGAATATTATTGGAGCCATTGGAGAGATTATATCCAGCTTTATGGAATATAATTAAAAGCCTTTTGGCAGAAATCCATTGAGATAATATAAAGGCGAAGATAGATAATATTAGAAAATGTGGTTTTACCCCTCTTAAAGTTTCTAATATCTCGGCAAAAGAGATCTTCGTAAAAACAAAGTATAATAGAAAAACACTTAATCCTATTTTAAAAAATGTAGACAGTAATTTTTTTCTACTTGTTTTCAATAGTAGTTATTTTTCTTATGTTATAGGGTTTTTTATCCTGAGATTCATAGTAGGTCCTCATTAGTAGATCAGCAACAATTCCAATAGTAAACAGCTGAATACCAACTAATATTAGCAACATACCGAGAATAAGCAAAGGTCTGTTTCCGATATCGTTACCTAATATTTTTAAAATGAGCAAGTAGATATTTATTAGAACTCCTAATACAAAAAATAAAATTCCAATATTACCAAACAGATAAATAGGTTTTTGAAGGTATTTTCGTTGAAATAATATTAATAATAGATCATTAATTACCTTGAAAGTTCTACCCAAACCATATTTTGATACTCCAAATTTTCTAGAATGATGTTTTACTTTAACCTCGGTTATTCTGGCCCCGTTAATATGGGCAATTAGCGTAATGAATCTATGTAACTCGCCATAAAGGTTGAGTTCTTTTGCTGTTTCTCTCGTAAAAATCTTTAGGGCACATCCATGATCCTGAATGTCTAATTTTGTCGTTTTTCTGATAATATAATTGGCAATTTTAGAAGGGAAGGTTCTAATTAAAGAATCCTTTCTCTTTTGTCTAATACCCGTGACTACATCCCAATCTCCTTCTATTAACAAATCTAACATCATAGGAATATCGCTGGGATCGTTTTGCATATCCCCATCCATAGTTATGATATAATCTCCTTTGGCATATTCAATTCCCGCTTGTAAAGCAGAACTTTGGCCATAATTTTTTTTCATCTCGATCAATACCACCTTCGGATTTTTCATCTCCTTAATTTCATTTCTGGTATTATCGTTAGAATAATCATCAATAAAAATGATCTCGTATTTGTATTCCTTGAGTGCATCTTCAACGGCTTTTGTAAGTAGATCTACATTGCCTTGTTCATTGTAAACAGGAATAATAATGGAAAGTAATTTGGAAAAACTCATAGTTCAAAATAAAATACCAAAATTAGTGTAATTATTTAAATTATAAATTTTATAATATTAAATAACTGTATTTTTACCAAAAATAATTGGACCAGTTAAATATTTGATCTCTTCTATGGAATTATTTTTATCAAAAAGAATTCTTATTTTATTGTATGCGCTGCTCGCTTTAGTGTACATATCAGGCTTGTTTATCCCTTTAATGGAGCACGATTCCGCTGCACATGCCACTATTGCAATGCGAATGTATTTGGAAAATGATTTTATTCATTTATATAAAGGTGTTGAAGAATATTTAGATAAACCACATATGCATTTTTGGCTCTCAGCCTTATCTTTTAAAATATTTGGTCTAACAGCTTGGGCCTATCGAATACCGGCTTTAATTTTTACCTTAATTGGTGCTTACTCCTGTTATAATCTGGCAAAGGAATTATATGGATCAAAAGCTGGACATATCTCTTCTTTAATTTTTCTTTCTGCTCAAGCTATAATTTTGGCGAATCATGATGTTCGTACAGATGCGGTTTTGACCGGAGCGAGTATTTACGCCATTTGGCAATTGGTAAAATATATAGATAAAGAAAAATTATTGAATGCCGTTCTAGGTTCAATAGGATTGGGTGTCGCTTTTAGTACAAAAGGACAACTTGCAATTTTAATGATTGGGAGTGCACTTTTATGTTATGTTTTATATAATAGAAAATGGAAGGTGGTATGGAATTGGAAAGTATTGGTAGGGATCATCTCTTTTTTAATTGCCTCATCTCCCATGCTTTATGCATATTACCTTCAGTTTGATCTGTATCCTGAGAAGTTGGTATACGGTCAGAAAAATGTTTCAGGAATTAAATTTATTTTTTGGGATCAGAGTTTTTCAAGATTAACTGGTGAAGGATTTAATAGCAATAATACTGATTATTTATTCTTTTTTCACACCTTACTCTGGGCCTTTTTACCATGGGCCTTAATTACCTATATTGCTATTTTCGATAGATCAAAAGAACTTATTAAAATTAAATTTAAATATAAGAAAGGCATAGAATTTTTAACGGTTGGCGGATTTTGGTTGGTTATGATCATAATTAATTTATCTAAATCGAAATTACCCCATTATATGAATAGTTTATTTCCCGTTTTATCTGTTCTATTGTCGGGTTACCTGGTTTATTTATATGAAGCTTCTAAATTTAAAAAACTTAATATTTTATTATATATACAATACTTTATAATTGTTGTTGGTAGTCTTTTAGTGATATTATTAGTGACCTATGTATTCCCGGCCTCATATTTATTACTATTTGTCTTTGCAGTCCTATTAGCTACCCTAATATATTATTTGTTCAGGAAAACGGAACTAGTGCCAAAAATTATAATTATATCGGTACTATTTTCTGTATTTGTAAATTTCAGTTTAAATACACAATTTTATCCTAGTTTGTTGAAATATCAAGCTGGTCTTAATATGATAGATATTATAGATAAGGAAAATATTAATGTGAATGATATTTATATTTTTGAAAATCGAAATAGTTGGTCTCTGAATTTTTATACAAGTAGACTAACACCAGCATTAGACCTATCTGAAGTAGATAGAAATAAAGGAAAATGGCTTTTTATTTACGATAAGGATATAGATAAGTTAAAGTCGGAAAACGTAACTTGGGACAACAGTTATGTTGTGCCTCACTACAGAATTACCAAGTTGAAATTATCTTTTTTAAATCCGAAGACAAGAAATACCGTTTTAAGTAAGGCCTATTTGTTGCATTTGAATTAAGATTGGTTTTTGAATCTCTCGGGAACTTCACAAACAGGAATTGGAACCATTTTGTGCCTATTTGCAAGATGTAGCTTATTGTATATTTTAAAAACTTCTCCTTCACGGCCTATGAAGTCCTTTGCTGATTTTCCATTATTCTTTTGCTCCATGACCCATTCCAACTCCGGGTAAGAGGCACCAATTTGATCTTCATCCGTTCTGTCATCACCCCATAGTCCGTCAGTAGGAGGTGCTACAAGAATGTCATTATTTATTTTCAGGTATTCTGCAAGTTCGTAAACCTCCGTTTTTAACAGATCAGCAATGGGACTCAAATCTACACCACCGTCACCATATTTTGTATAAAATCCAACACCAAAATCTTCCACTTTATTTCCAGTGCCAACTACTAAATAACCATTCATGGCAGCGAAATAATATAAGGAGGTCATACGTAGTCTTGCCCTGGTGTTAGCCAATGACATAAAACGATCTTCTTCATTTTCAACATCTGGGAAAATCATTACCAAGCTATCAAATACCGGAGTTAAATTAACCTTTGCCATACTTACATTAGAAAAAGATTGTTTTAACCATTCTACGTGGTTTATCGCTCTACTAACTTGGTTGTCTGCCTGGTGTATTGGCATCTCTAAACATAGTGTAGGGAAATCAGTCATAGCACAGAGTGTAGAAGTAAGTGCGGAATCAATTCCGCCGGAAACTCCAAGTACAAAACCTTTTGCTTTAGCTTTTACAGCATAACTCTTTAACCAATCCACAATGTGATTTGTTACCTTTTCTGCATTCATATTGAAAGTAATTTTTTAAATTTGCCTGCCACAAAAATATTAAAATTATAGCGAAAATAATTGTTTAACACAACATTGTAATTAATAATCAATGAAATTTAATATTCTTATTATTTTATCAATTTTGAGTGTTCTCAGTTGCTCAAAAGAAGAAAAAACATTCGTTGATGTAAGTAATATACAAACAGAGACAATTGTTAAGCGATTTGATCAAGAATTTTATACGATTCCACGTGAAAATTTAAATGAACTAAAAGCTGAATTTCCGTATCTATTTCCTGAGCCTAATCCAGATAGTGTATGGGTGAACAAGATGAATAATAAGGACGAGCTTGCTCTTTTTAAAGAAGCTCAAAAATTATATTCTGATTTTTCGATGGAGGAGGAGCTATTGGATAATTTATTTAAGCATATAAAATATTATTACCCTCAATTTAATGAACCTAAAACTATTACTATTCTTACCAATGTGGATTATGAGAATAATGTGATTTTAGCCGATAGTCTATTATTTATTTCATTAGATATTTTTTTGGGAAAGACCAATGAGATATATGCAGATTTTCCTGATTATATAAAACAAAATTACACCAAAGAGCACCTTGTAGTTGCTGTTGCCGAAAAATTTGCACAACAGTTTATCCCTCCGTCTTCTAATAATAATTTGATTTCAAGGATGGTCCAGGAAGGAAAAAAATTAGTTTTAACAGAGGCTTTTCTGCCTGATACTGTTGAACATGAAATAATAGGATATACTGAAGATCAATTATTATGGGCTGATATGAGTGAAACGGAGATCTGGAAATATTTTGTACAAAACGAAATGCTATATAATTCGGATACCAAATTGGCAGAGCGTTTTATTGATGATGCTCCCTTTTCTAAGTTCTTTTTAGAAATTGATCAGGAATCACCGGGAAGAATAGGATCGTGGTTTGGGTGGCAAATCGTTAAGTCCTATCTCAAGAACAACAAAGT